>OLQW01000281.1_pt1 | contig 33357 bp, 28 predicted proteins | sample 1672901 | NCBI WGS metagenome assembly OLQW01 (sample SAMEA3136735, study PRJEB25190) | human gut metagenome | reverse complement strand
AACGGATGTTGAAAGCCATCGAGCGCAGGCAGATAAACCTTGTGGTCACGAAAGACCTGTCCAGACTGGGTAGGAATTACTTGCAGACCGGCTTCCTGATTGAAGATTTCTTCCCCCGCAACGGCGTGAGGTATATCGCCATGAATGACGGTATCGACACCATGCGGGACAACAACGACATAGCGCCGTTCAAGAACATCCTCAACGAGATGTACAGCAAGGACATTTCCAAGAAGGTTCATTCCTCTTATCTGCTGAAAGCGCAGAAAGGCCAGTTTACCGGCTGCCTTGCCCCTTTCGGGTATCGGAAAGACCCGGAGGACAAAAACCATCTGCTGATTGATGAGGAAACGGCTCCCATTGTCCGGCGTCTGTTTGCGTGGGCGCTGGAAGGACACGGCCCCAACTACATCCGGCGCAGGCTGGAAGAAGAAAAAATCCCATGCCCGACCTACTGGAACCGGGTGCGGGGCTTTCGGAACGTGTCAACCAAGTGGGAAAAGAAAGACCCGGTCAACGGGCGGTATATGTGGGACTTCTCCGTGATTAAGGACATCCTGATGAACCCCGTCTACACCGGCGCTATCGCTTCCCAGAAGAAGGAATACCGCTTCAAAATCGGCACCATCGGGGAGAAGAAGCCGGAGGACTGGATTGTAGTGGAGAACCAGCATGAGCCGCTTGTTGACCGCAAGACCTTTGACATCGTGCAGCGCAAGCTGAAATCCCGGCAGCGCCCCCGCCAGACCGGGGAAATCAGCCTGTTTGCGGGGCTTATCAAGTGCGGCGAGTGCGGGAAGTCGCTGACGATCCGCTACACCAACGACAAGCACCCGAAGCAGATTTATTCCTGTAAGACCTACAACGCCTACGGGAAACAGCACTGTACCCAGCACCGGGTTGAGTACGACACCCTTTACAGCCTTGTGCTGAACAAAATCCGGGAGTGCGCCAGAGCCGCCCTGATGGACGGGGAAGCCGTTGCCGGGAAGCTGACCGACACCTGCGAAGCCGAGCAGAAAGGCCAGCGGGAAGCGTTGGAGCGTTCCCTAACCAAAGACGAGGAACGGATTGACGTTCTGGAAAAGATGGTGCTGCGGCTGTATGAGGATATGGTTGCCGGGCGTATCAGCGAAGCGAACTTCAATCTGCTGATGGAAAAGACGCAGGCGGAACAGGCCGAGTTGAAAGCAAAGGTTGAGGAAGGCCGGAAGAAGCTGGCCGATGAAATCCGGCTTGCGTGTGACGCCCGCCAGTGGGTAGAAGCCATTCAGGAATACGCCGACATCACGGAACTGGACGCCGCCACCCTTAACCGCCTGATTAAAGAAATCGTTGTCCATGAGAGCATAGACAGCGAAAAGACAAGACACATTTCTATCGAAATTCATTTCAATCTCAAACCCATCCCGGAGGTGGAGCAGGTCACGGCCTGACCTGCCCCCGCCGGGGCGGTTCTTAAAAACTCCATAGATATTTCTTGACACGCCGCCGCCCGCCATCGAGCCGTTTTCCTACACCTATTTGGGTATGAAACAGCTGGTCGCGGGCGGCGGCGTTGCCCTGATCGGCGTGACCCTTGTCCCGCTGCTGTCCGGCCTGCTTGGCTGAGCGGCGGCAGGACCATCCCACCCGGAGGCTCCCGTTTCACGGCGGGAGCCCCCGAAAGGAGGTGTGACCACCCGTGATAATTGAAATGATCCAGGAATGGTTCAAGGAGGTGCTGATCGACGGCATCATCTCAAACCTTTCCGGGACCTTTGATACCGTGAATACGAAGGTGGCCGAGATCGCAGGCGAGGTCGGCATGACGCCCTCCGGCTGGAACGGCGGTATCTTCAACATGATCCGCAGCCTGTCCGAAACGGTCATTGTCCCCATTGCAGGCATCATCCTCACCTTCGTCATGTGCTATGAGCTGATCCAGTTGATCGTCGAAAAAAATAATCTCCATGATTTTGACACCTGGCTTTTCTGGAAGTGGATTTTCAAGACCTTCTGCGCGGTGCTGATCGTCACGAACACCTGGAATATCGTTATGGCGGTGTTCGACGTGGCGCAGAGCGTGGTCGATCAGAGCGCAGGCGTCATCATCTCCGATGCTGGGATCGACATTTCCGGCGTCGTGGGTGATCTGGAAACAACGCTGGCGGACTGGAGCATCGGTTCTTTGCTGGGTCTGTGGTTTCAGAGCGTCTTTGTGGGCCTCTGTTCGCATATCCTCACCATTGCCATTTTCCTTGTGATCTACGGAAGAATGATCGAGGTGTATTTGACCGTGTCCGTGGGGCCGATCCCGTTTGCCACGATGGTCAACCGGGAATGGGGCCATACGGGGCAGAATTACTTGAAGTCCCTGCTGGCGCTGGGCTTTCAGGCATTTCTTATTATGGTCTGCGTCGGCATCTATGCGGTGCTGGTGCAGAATATCGCCGTGGGGGATGATATCACCGTGGCGATCTGGGAGTGCATGGGCTACACGGTACTGCTGTGCTACACCCTGTTCAAGACCGGCAGCCTTGCAAAAAGCCTGTTCGGAGCGCATTAAAGGAGGTATCAATTTTGGCATACGTAACGGTCCCGAAGGACCTGACAAAAATCAAAAGCAAGATGCTGTTCGGCCTGACGAAGCGGCAGCTTGTGTGTTTCGGATCGGCGGCGCTTGTGGGAGTGCCGCTTTTCTTTTTGAGCAAGGGCAGCATGGGTACGACCTCGGCGGCGCTGTGCATGATCCTTGTCATGCTCCCGTTCTTCCTGTTTGCCCTCTATGAGAAAAACGGACAAACGCTGGAAGTGATCTTGGGGCACCTGATTCAATGCAAGTTCATCCGTCCGAAGCGGCGCATCTATCAGACCAACAACGCCTATTCCGCCCTGGTGCGGCAGGCAAAACTGGAAAAGGAGGTACAGGCGATTGCTGAAAAAAGCGGAAAAACCGGAAAACGTGCAGCCCGCCGCAAAGCGTAAGCTCACGCGGGCGGAGCGAAAACAGATTGAAGCCATCATCCGGCAGGCGAAGGGCGACGGCAAGCCCCATACCGTGCAGGACAGCATCCCGTTTCGGAACCTGTACCCGGATGGCCTGTGCAGGCTGGACGACCGGCTTTTCTCCAAGACCATAGCCTATGAGGACGTCAACTACCGTCTGGCGGGGCCGGACGACCAGCGGGATATCTTTGAACGCCTCTGCGATTTCTATAACGGCTATGATCCCTCCATCGGCGTGCAAATGACCCTGAGCAGCCGCCATGAGGACAAGAACGGAAACCTGTTCGGCATGGACGCCCAGAGCGACGCGCTGGATGATATGCGCGTGGAGGCGTCCGGCATCCTGCAAATACAGTATGAGCGCGGCAACAACGGCTTTGTAAAGCGCAAATATGTCACACTGACCATCGAGGCGGAAAATCTTCCGGCGGCGCGGGCAAGGTTTTCCCGGATCGAGGCAGACACCCTGAACCGCTTCAAGGTCATGGGCGCGGGCGCAAGGGTGCTGGACGGCAAAGAGCGGCTGGCGCTGCTGCATGGTCTTCTCCATCCGGAGGGCGGACAATTCGCCTTTGAATGGGACTGGCTCCCGGCAAGCGGTCTGTCCGTCAAGGACTTTATCGCACCTTCTTCCTTCGAGTTTGGCGAGACGCGGCGTTTCCGCATAGGAGAAATGTACGGCGCGGTGTCCTTTTTGCAGATTTTGGCCCCGGAGATTCAGGACCGTATCCTCACGGATTTCATGGATGTGGAAGGAAACCTTCTCGTCACCATGCACGTCCGCGGCATCAACCAGAACGAAGCAATCAAGATGGTCAAGCGCAAGATCACCGATCTGGACGCCATGAAGATTCAGGAGCAGAAGAAGGCTGCACGCAGCGGCTACGATCTGGATATTCTCCCCTCCGACCTCTCCACCTACGGCGGCGCGGCGAAAAATCTCTTGCAGGATTTGCAGAGCCGCAACGAGAGAATGTTCAATATGACCTTCCTCATGCTGCATCTGGCGCCCACGAAACAAAAGCTGGAGATTGCCGTTTCGCAGTCGGCCAGCGTCGCTCAGACGCACAACTGCATCCTGACCCGGCTGGACTTCCAGCAGGAGGACGGGCTTATGTCCTCGCTGCCGCTGGGCCTCAACCGTATCAAGATCGAACGGAGCCTCACCACATCGGCGCTGGCGGTGTTCGTCCCCTTCGTCACCCAGGAGCTTTTTATGGGCGGCAATGCCATGTATTACGGGCTCAACGCCCTCTCTAACAACATGATCCTGCTGGACCGCAAGCAGTCCCGTTGTCCCAACGGCCTTGTGTTCGGCACGCCGGGCAGCGGCAAGTCCATGAGCTGCAAGCGGGAGATCACCTATGTCATGCTGACCACGAAGGATAACGTCATCATCTGTGACCCAGAGGATGAATATTCCCCGCTGGTGAACCGGCTGGGCGGTCAGGTGATCCGTCTCTCGCCCAACAGCCGCGACTATGTGAATCCGCTGGATATCAACCTCAATTACAGCGAGGAAGAAAACCCGCTGGCACTGAAAAGTGATTTCGTGCTGTCCTTCTGTGAGCTTATCATGGGCAGCAAGACAGGGCTGGAGGCTATCGAGAAAACCGTCATTGACCGTGCCGTGCAGATAATCTATCAGCCGTACTTCGCAGACCCGCGGCCGGAGAATATGCCTGTGCTGGGTGATCTGCTGGACGCGCTCATGGCGCAGGGCATCCCGGAGGCAGAGCGTGTGGCGCAAGCACTTGACCTGTATGTAAACGGCTCTCTCAACTTCTTCAACCACCGCACCACCGTGGATATCCGAAACCGCCTTGTCTGCTTCGATATCAAGGGCCTCGGCAAGAATCTGAAAAAGCCGGGGATGCTCATTGTCCAGGATGCGGTGTGGAACACCGTCACGGTGAACCGCTCCATTGGACGGGCCACCTGGTATTTCGTGGACGAATTTCATCTGCTCTTGAAGGAGGAACAGACGGCAGCATACAGCGCTGAGGTCTGGAAGCGTTTCAGAAAGTGGGGCGGCGTCCCGACTGGGGCGACACAGAACCCGAAGGACCTGCTTTCCTCGCCGGAGATCGAAAACATTCTGGAAAACAGCGATTTCATCTACCTGCTGAACCTTTCTGCAGGCGACCGCAAGCTGATGACGGAGCGGCTGAACATCTCCACCGAGCAGCTTGCCTATGTGACCAACGCGGACCCCGGCAGCGGCCTTCTGTTCTTCCAGAACGTGATCCTGCCCTTCCGGGACGAGTTCCCGAAGGATACGGAGCTGTATAAGCTGCTTACGACCAAGCCCAGCGAGGTCACCCACGATGGGGAAAGCGGATAAGGAAAGGATGGGACAAGATATGAAATATGTGATCGACAGTGAAACCTACGAAAAGCATATCCGTGACGAGGTGCATCTTTACGGCCTGCTGCATCAGCTCGCGTTCCTCGCCGGGAAGGTGAAGGACGCGGATGACATGGCAAACCTGGTCGAGACGGCAAAGCATTACGGTGAGGTCGCGGAAGAAAAGTTTGATGACTGGCTCATTCCCGGCCGTTATCTGGTGTTTGGCGACCAATCTGACCTTGCCGAGCTGAAGGAGGCAGAGCTCACGCCGCTGACCGCCGTGCTGAAAGAGCATGAAGCAAAAGTCAGGGAAAAGCAGCGTGCCACTGCCAGCAATGATCCCGCCTACATCATTTCCGGCAGCTCCTTCCGTATGCTGGTGGGCGATTTTTTTGACTTGCTGGCGCAGTACGGCTTCCTCCGCAATCGTGTTCTGGATGTGAAAACGGAGCGGCAGCTTGCACGGCTGCAAAAGAATCTCTCCGGCGAGCATCCGGTGATCCGCAGAATGTACCGCAGGTGGGGCATCCCGGACAGCACAGGCGTCACGGGCTTCGATATGCTGGAAAGCGCCATCCGCCGGACGCACCTGATGCCGTATGACCCGGACGACAGCGAGACCAGTTATGAGTAACCTGCCACATTGGGAGAATACAAACTTTATTTTACAGAAAAGAGGTGGTATAATTTTCATGGGGTGATATTATGGCAAAAAACTCATTAGATGAAACAAGGGCATTAAAGGTATTACTTGCACAAGTACGAGGTTTCTGTGAAAGTATTCAGGACATACTTCACAACAAGGATACCGCCGAAATTGGCCGATACACCAGTTTCAGAGATATGGCCCATACATACAATGATTTGGCTGAAACCGCACGAGTTTTATTACGGGTACCATCTATGTTTTACACGTTTAATGTAGACGAAATGCCCAGTTGGGGAGATTCGGTGTGGCCTGTACAGAAGAAAATACTTGAACAAGTGTGGGTAAGCGCCAAACTGTTGTATTCCAGCTTGGAAGGTAGTATTGACTTTGTTGACGATGAATTTGATAATCTTGAAAACTTTATTCAATCGCGGCTGCGTGCAGTCATATTTGAAAAGCCTCAAAGGGAGGTTGAGGTGCAAAATGCTATTGAATCATTGCTGTTAGGTCGCGGCCTAAGTAAAGGCAGCGACTATGACAGAGAAACAGGAAAATTTGAGTTTTCAGGTAAAGAATACATTCCAGACTTTATAATCCCCAAACTTCAGCTTTGCATTGAAGTCAAGCTATTGAGAGATGGAAGAAAATCAAAAGTAATTGAAGAAATAAGTGCAGATATTACTGCTTATGCAAAACAATATGAACGTCAATTATTCGTTGTATATGATTTGGGTGTCATTCAAAACGAGGAAGAGTTTAGACGGGATATTGAAAATGCAGGAAATGTGAAGCTGATTATAGTAAAGCATTGAATATATCGTTCAACGCCCGCCTCAAACAAGAGGCGGGTTTTCTTATGCCCAAAATCAGGAGGTGAATACAAAATAGCAAATCAACTGACCCATGTAAGCCTGTTTTCCGGCATCGGCGGGCTTGATCTGGCGGCGGAGGCGGCGGGTTTCCGCACCGTCTGTCAATGCGAGTGGGCAGACTATCCCTATTCCGTTCTGGAAAAGCACTGGCCGGATGTGCCGAGATTCCGGGATATCACGACTTTTACAAAGGAGGCGTTTTTTGAAAAAACAGGACTTGAAACCGTTACCGTTATATCCGGCGGCTTTCCCTGCCAGCCCTTCTCCACCGCAGGACAGCGGAGAGGCTTTGCGGATGAACGCTACCTGTGGCCGGAAATGTGCCGCGTTATTACCGAGCTGCGGCCCCGTTGGGTGCTTGGGGAAAATGTTGCTGGCTTCATCAATATGGGGCTCGACAAAACGATCTTTGACCTGGCAAAAGCGGGATACGCTGTTCTCCCATTCGTATTTCCGGCTTGCGGCGTCGGCGCATGGCATGAGCGCCAGCGAACTTTTATCGTCGCGACTGATGTTTCCCACACCCCTTGCCTCAGACAAGAACACCTGCAGGGACGCTGCCAACCTGGATGTGTACCTCTCCGACAACGGAATATTCCGCAAGGTGAACAAGAGCGGCGCGATCTGGAGCCTGAGCCTGTCGGCGGCGGTGTTCTATCTGACCCCGGCAGCGTCGGAGGGCTACCGCTCCACGCTGAAACCAGCGGCGTTTCGGAACAGCGCCCCGTCTGCCAACCTGTCATCCCAGGTGATCCGGCAGGAGCGGCCGATATCCGAGACGGCGGCGCTGAACCCGGATTGGGTGGAATGGCTCATGGGCTTCCCCCGGAAATGGACGGACGTATCCTCTGGGCCGCCGAACCAGAGGGAGTCCCCCGTATCACCGAGAACACCGCGGACCGCGCCCTACGGCTGAAAACCTTGGGCAACGCGGTCTGCCCGGCCCAGGCATATCCCATTTTCAAGTATATCTCCATGATCGAGACGGGCGAGTGCGTGAGCATTTGCCCCTACGGAAAGGCAGGTGGTGACGCATGAAGGAATGGAAGGCCGCCGAGAAGGAGGCGCAGAAGATGACCCGCGACGGAGCCATTTCCGTCAACATGGTCACAGGCGAGACGAGCCATGTTTCAGACCGTGCGCCGGAGCAGGACTATTCTTCCTCCGGCGATTCCACGGTGTTTGTTCGTAGCGCGGCGGAGCGGCTGGATGACCGGCGTATTCACAAAAGCGAAAAGAAAAAGCAGCGGAACCGCCGCAAAGCCTACCGGGAGGGTACGGCGGCAAATAGCCGCCCATCCTCCCGTTTGCAGTTTTCAGACGAGGAACGCTCCGCGCCGGAGCTGCAAAAAGTGATCCGCAAATCCGACAAGGCGGCGGACAAGCTGGACGCGGCACGGACCGCCGTCCCCGAAAAGCAGCCCTCGCTCCATCAGCCGGTGAATCCGCTGGCGCGGCCGTTACAGGAGATCGGTCACGCCGCCCATGCGAAGGTGCATGAGGTGGAACAGGAAAATGTCGGCGTGGAGGCGGGGCACCTGACGGAGCGCGGCATGGAAAAGGCTATCCGCTACGGAAACCGCAAACTCCAAAACTGGCAGGCAGACCGCAAGCTGAAACCCTGGCGGGAGGTATCCAGCGCAGAGCAGGCGGCGGTCCAGGCCAATGCGGATGCGCTGTATCAAAAGGCACTGCGGGAGAATCCGCAGCTTGCGGCCAGCAACCTCATTTCCCGGATGTGGCAGAAAAAGAAGCTGCAAAAGCAGTATGCCGCCGCATACCGGGCAGCGCATAGCGCCGGGGACGCGGCGGCAGCGGCGCAGGCAGCATCGAAGGGTGCGAAGAAAAGCGCGGATGCGGCGAAGAAAGCAGGAGAGTTCGTTTCCAAACACAAAAAGGCGTTTCTTCTTGTGGGCGGGATCGGTCTGCTGCTGGTCATGCTGCTGGGACTGCTGCAATCCTGTTCCTCTATCTTCGGCGGAGGCGTGTCCAACATCGTTGCGTCCTCCTATCTCTCCGAGGATTCTGACCTGCTGGCGGCAGAGTCCGCCTATTGTGCAATGGAGGATGAATTGCGGGAGTATCTGGACACCTATGAGCAGACCCACGACTATGACGAGTACCATTTTGATCTGGACGAAATCAAGCACGATTCCTATGTGCTGCTGTCCATCCTATCGGCGCTCCATGAGGGCCAGTTCACCATTGACCAGATACAGGACGATCTTCAAATGCTGTTTGACAAGCAATATATCCTTACCGAGACGGTCACCACGGAGACCCGATATCGCACCGAGACGAGAACAAACAGCGAGGGCAACGAATATGAAGTGGACGTTCCGTACACGTATTACATCTGCACAGTGGAGCTTGAAAACTTCGATTTGAGCCACGTTCCCGTTTACATCATGGATACCGAAACGCTCTCCATGTACGCCGTGTATATGTCCACGCTGGGAAACCGCTCTGACCTGTTCCCGTCCTCCGGGTATGTGGACAGGTACATCACGAACCCGCCGGAGGACTATGAAATCCCTGCGGAATACCTGTCTGATGAACGCTTTGCGGCGCTTATTACGGAGGCGGAAAAATACTTGGGATATCCCTACGTCTGGGGCGGCAGCAGCCCTTCCACCTCTTTTGATTGCAGCGGCTTTGTCAGCTATGTTCTGACCAACAGCGGCCTTTGCAATACTGGGCGGCTGGGTGCGCAGGGCCTTTACAACATTTCTACGCGGGTATCCGATCCGCAGCCGGGCGACCTGGTGTTTTTTGTTGGAACCTACGATACCGCAGGCATTTCCCATGTCGGCTTTTATGTGGGGCTGGACGAAGCAGGCAACCCCATGTTTCTGCACTGCGGCGACCCGATCCAGTACGCAAGGCTTAATACGAGCTACTGGCAGCAGCACTTTTACGCCTACGGCAGACCGCCGTATGATTGATGGAGGTGAGTTTATCAATATTGTTTCCTATGGCGGCGGTGCGAACAGCACCGCCCTTCTTGTTGGGCTGCACCAGCACCGTATCCCCGTTGACCTGATTCTGTTTGCGGATACAGGCGGCGAGCATCCCCATACCTACGCCTATCTGGATATCATGAATCGCTGGCTGAAGGAACACGGTATGCCGGAGATCACACGGGTCTATAAGATCACAAGGGACGGCAGGCGGCTGACCTTGGAGGATGAATGTCTGAAAAGCGGTACGCTGCCCTCCATCGCCTACGGTTTCAAGCGGTGCTCTCTGAAACACAAGATCGGACCGCAGGAAAAGTTCTGCAACAACTATCCTCCGTGCCGTGAGGTTTGGGCCAGCGGAAAAAAGGTGGTCAAGTTCATCGGCTATGATGCTGGCGAACACTATCGCAGCGACAAGGTCCTTCTGCGTGATCTGGCAGACCCGAAGTACAGCAAATGGTATCCCCTGATGGAATGGGGCTGGGACCGGGAGGCGTGTATCCGGGCGATCGAGGCGGCGGGCCTGCCGCAGCCGGGAAAGTCCTCCTGCTTTTTCTGCCCCAGTATGCGGGCGGAGGAGATCATCGACCTGCGGGAGCATTACCCGGATTTGTTCCGGCGTGCGCTGGCATTGGAGGATAACGCACGGGCCAACCTGAAAACTGTTCAGGGGCTTGGACGCAACTATTCATGGAGAGAACGATTTGGAAAGGAGTTTATTTGACTATGGCAACTACTGAGAAGATCCGTCGTGACATTGAAAAGGTTCGGGAGAAGATCACGGAGCAGCAGAAACGCCTTCGTGCGCTGGAGGCGCAGCTTGCGGAGGAAGAAAATCTGGAGATCGTCCGCATGGTAAAGGCTGTCCACATGGACAACAAGGAGCTGACCGCCTTCCTGCGCGCCTACGCCAGCGGCATGATCTCCCTGCCGGAAGGGATGATGGAAAGGGAGGGCACCGCTGATTCCGACATGATGGAGGGCGCCGACGATGAAGAATAAGCACATGATCCGCACACTTACGGTGCTGCTGACCGTTATGCTCTGCATGACGGCCTTTTCTACGGTCGCTTTTGCAAGTGATGGGGATGCAGCTTCTACCTCCGAGGCGCAGACGGAACCGACTGACAGCGCGGATGTCACCGGGGCCGATCTCTCCAAACTGATCTCCGCGCTGTTCGGCTCTATCAGCACGGAGAAATCCGGCAAGACCGGCACCGTCACCACCAACGGCGGCAAGCTGAATGTCCGCACGGGCGCTGGGCTGGATAACTACGCCTTTACGCAGCTTCCCGACGGGACGGTGGTAGAGGTCGTCGGCATGGACGGCGACTGGTATATGGTCCGGCTGCCAGAGAAAATCGGCTACGTCTATTCCGGCTATATGACGCTCAGTGATACAGGTGGCGAAAATGATGGTAACTTTTCCTTCTCTATTGATCCCGATAAATTAAGCGAGCTGTTTGAGCAGCTTATGGGCGGCAGCGGAGGCACCGCCCTGACGCCGGACGGAAACCTTTCGCTGATCGACGATATGGGCAGCAGCACTCGGAGCGGCAAGCAGTTTATCACGGTGGAAACGAAGAACGGCAACGTATTCTATCTCATTATCGACCGTGACGACGGGGGCGAGGAAACCGTGCATTTTCTGAACCAGGTGGATGAAGCTGACCTTTTGACACTCATGGGCGACGATGCGCCCGCAACGGAAACGCCCGCCGTCTGCAACTGCAAGGAAAAGTGCGTGGCTGGTGCAGTGAACACAAATTGCCCTGTCTGCAAAAACAATCTCTCTGAGTGCATCGGCAAGGAGGCCGCGGCAGAGCCGGAGCCTGAACCAGAGCAGCTGGAGAAAAAAAGCAGCGGCGGTCTGCTGGTCGTTGTCCTGCTGCTGGTGCTGGCAGGCGGCGGAGTCTTTGCCTATGTGAAGTTCATCAAGCCGAAGCAGGGTGTAAAGGTCAGCGCCGATCCCGAAGATTACGATTTTGAGGATGAAGAAATGGTCAATGAGGATACGGAGGACAATGTGAATGATTAGAATAAGCCTTTAATCGTTGGGAGAAATATGCTTCAACGCATTCATAAGGTCTTCTCTTGTAATGATTAACTCACATATTTTCTTAGAAGGCTTATCTTCATCCATCTGCATAGCCATTACATCTACCGTAATAAATTCACCTGCCTGCACAATATCAGATTTTTCATGGAAACGAAGGTAACGCCCGGATACTTGGCATTCAACGCAGAGTGGACCGACCATGTTCTTTCTCCGCTCGGAGTAGGTGATAGGAAATCTTGTGACTTTTTCATTCATGGGAAATGCCTCCTTTTATTATTTTCATATTTTAAGTATAAAGGAGGCTGTGTGGAAAATCAATGTCAGGAGGATTCTATATTGAAACTGATTATCGCAGAAAAACCGAGTGTGGCAAAATCTATCGCGTCGGCCCTGGGTGCTTCATCCAGGGCCGATGGCTTTTATGAGGGCAACGGCCTTCTCGTATCCTGGTGCGTGGGACACCTGGTATCCCCGATGGATGCTGGCAGTTATAACGAGTGTTTCAAGAAATGGCGTTATGATGATCTTCCCATTCTGCCGGAGCCGTTCCGCTATGTGCTGGCACCGGGCAAGGAGGACGCTTTTGAAAATCTCCGTGCCCTGATGGATCGCCCCGATGTGGATACCATCGTCAATGCCTGTGACGCTGGGCGTGAAGGCGAGCTGATCTTCCGGCTGGTGTATGAAATGACCGGATGCCGCAAGCCGGTCCTCCGTCTCTGGATTTCCTCAATGGAGGACAGCGCTATCCGGGAGGGCTTTTCTGATCTGCGCCCCGGCACCGATTATGAAGCCCTGTATCAATCCGCACTCTGCCGCCAGAAAGCGGACTGGCTGGTGGGGATCAATGCTACGCGACTTTTCTCCGTTCTCTATCACCGTACCCTGAATGTGGGCCGTGTTCAGACCCCCACACTGGCAATGATGGCGGATCGTGACGCAAAGATCACGCTGTTTCACAAGGAAAAATATCATTTGCTGCGCCTGACGCTGGACGGAGCCAAAGCGGTGTCGGAGAAGTTCACCGATCCGGCAGAGGCGGAACAGGCAGCGGCTATGTGCAAGGGTGCGGCCGTCACCTGTACCTCTGTCACGAAGGAACAGAAGAAAGAACAGCCGCCGAAGCTCTATGATCTCACCACCTTGCAGAGGGAGGCAAACCGCCTGTTCGGATACACGGCAAAGCAGACCTTAGATTATGCACAGAGCCTCTACGAAAAGAAGCTGCTGACCTATCCCCGCACGGACAGCCGGTATCTGACCTCAGATATGGCGGAAACAGCCTCCTGCGTCATCCATCTGGCGGCGAACGTGCCGCCCTTTGACGGGATCAGCAATTTCTTCCCGCTGGTGGAGACCATGATCTCCGATAAGGATGTATCCGACCACCACGCCATTATCCCCACGATGGAGATTGAAAAGGCAGATATCAAGGGGCTGCCCCTGGGCGAGCGCAATTTGTTTCTCTTGGTCTGCTGCAAGCTGCTGTGTGCATCAGCGGAGCCGTATGTGTATGAGGCAGTCACGGTAACTTTCGACTGCGGCGGCTATTCTTTCACCGCAAAGGGCAAGCGCATCCTCTCCGAAGGCTGGCGGGAGATCGACCGCATTTTCCGTACCTCCCTGAAGGAAAAGCCAGCGGATGGGGACGGCGGCACACTCCCAGACTTCACCGAAGGGCAGATTTTTGATGGTGCGGAGATTGCTGTTACCGAGCATTTCACCCAGCCGCCGAAGCCCTATACCGAAGATACCCTCCTGTCCGCTATGGAGAACGCAGGCAAGGATGGTATCCCCGACGAGGCGGAGCGGAAAGGGCTTGGCACGCCTGCGACCAGGGCGGCTATCATCGAAAAGCTGGTGGCTGCCGGATTTGTGGAACGCAAGGGCAAGAGCCTGATCCCCACAAAAGCCGGTATCAACCTTGTCACGATTCTGCCGGAGCCGCTGACCTCTCCCATGCTGACAGCGGAATGGGAACAGAAATTGACGGAGATTGCAAAAGGCGGCGCTGACCCGGATACCTTCATGGAGGGTATCCGCACGATGGTCCAGGAGATCGTGTCCACCTATTCCTGCATTTCCGAGGATGGCAAAAAGCTGTTTGCCCCGGAGAAGGAAGTGATCGGTACCTGCCCCCGCTGCGGCCAGCCGGTTTATGAGGGTAAGAAGAACTTTGCGTGTTCGGATCGGTCCTGCGGTTTCGTCCTCTGGAAAAATGACCGCTTCTGGACGAGCCGCAAGAAGGAGCTGACAAAGAAGATGGCAGCGGACATTCTGAAAAAGGGACGTACCAATGTCAAGGGAATGTGGTCTGAAAAGAAACAGGCTGCTTATGACGCTGCGGTGATCCTGGATGACACGGGTGGCAAATACATCAACTTCAAACTGGAATTTCCGAAAAGAAAGGAAGGTGTCAATGGCAGAAAATAAGACTTTGGAACATTTACCCGAAGTGAGGGCGGCGGTGACTGCCCTCTCCCCGGAGGACCGGGAGGTGCTGGCGGCGGTGCAGACCTCGCCCTTCAAGCTGACAACACCAGAGCAGTTTAAGGAGTTTGCGGACAACATTGACTATTTCGTATTTGAGCCCAATATCCACGATCTGAATGATCTGGGGTGGCGGTATCTGGCGCAGCACATGGATATGCTGCTGCCCCCGGAACTTCTGAAAGCGATCGACCCTGTTCCTTTTGGCAAGTACGCCATGCAGGAGGAACAGGGCTATTTTACGGAACACGGATATATTTCTCTTTCCGGCGACGAGTGGGTGCATGAACGCCCTGCGGAGCCGGAGAAAAAGCCCTCCATCCGGGAACGGCTGGAACAGGGCAAGAAGGAATGTGCAGAGAAAAGCAAGGCGCAGCCCCATAAGGAAAAGTCTGCGCCGGAACTGTAAGGAGGTGCTGATATGCCATATTACGATCACGACAAGGATTATCCCTTTGCCGCCTTTATCACCAATCTTGGGAAGTACAATGAGGGCGAGCTTGTGGGCGAGTGGGTGAAGTTTCCCACCACCGCCGAGGAACTGAAAGAAGTGTTTAAGCGGATCGGGATCGGCCAGAAGGATGACTTCGGCCAACCCTACGAGGAATGGTTCATCACGGACTATGACTGCTATGTGGACGGTCTTTACAGTAAGCTGGGCGAATACGAAAATCTGGACGAGTTGAATTATCTTGCGTCGAAACTGGATGAAATGAGCGAAAGCGAATACGCACAGTTTCAGGCCGGTATGGAAATGGGCGACCATTGCGGCAGCCTGCAGGAGATCATCAACCTCACCGAGAATCTGGATTGCTATGAGGTTTACCCCGATATCCATGACTATGACGATCTGGGCCGCTATTACATCGAAGAACTGGACGTTATGCAGGTGCCAGAGCATTTGCAGAATTACATCGACTATGAGGCCTACGGCCGGGACGTTGCGTTGGAGGAAAACGGCACCTTCACGGATCAGGGCTATGTGCGTGATACGGGTGACAGTTTCCATGAGTATTACGACGGTGAGCGCGGCAGTATCCCCGACGAGTACCGGGTGATGACCTTCCAGGACGATCTTCCCGAAGAAGAAAAATCCGAGTGGGCTATGGATATTGCCTTTGACATGGACGAGTTTTTCCGTCAGAACGATCCGCAGTATGCGGCGGAGCACCCGGAGGCACACGCCGCAAAGGAAGAACTTTACGAAAATCTGATGGCAGGACGCATTTCCGCTTTGGATGAAAAGCTGGCGGCGCTGGGGCAGACGCAGGAGGACTATCTTCCTTCGGAGATCGAAAAATTCAAGGACGCCACGGGCTATGAGGAATTTCTTGACTTTGACATGGCGGAGGTCAAGGCCGCTTTGGAGGACCCTGCTAAATCCCGCGTGGATGAAATGCTGGCTGCTGCGGAAAGAGCGGAACGGGAGTATGCGGCAGCGGCAGCCGCCTATGTGCAGACTCCGGCGGATATCGTGGCGCAGGCACAGGCCGTTCAGGATCAGGCTGAGGAAAGCAGCTTTTCCATTTATCAGCTCAAGGGTGGCAACGAAACGCTGGACTATCGTTTCGAGCCGCTGGACAGTATCCACCGCAACGGCCTTTCCGTGAAGCCGGAAAATTACGAGCTGGTCTATGAAGCGCCGCTGACGGCGAAGGACGATCTTGAAAGCATTTATACCCGGTTCAATGTGGATCGCCCGGCCGACTTCACGGGGCACTCCCTGTCCGTGTCGGATATCGTGGTGCTGCATCAGGACGGGAAGGACACCGCCCATTACTGCGATAGGGTGGGCTTTTCCGAGGTGCCGGAGTTTTTGCAGGAACGGCAGCCGGAGCTTACCCCGGACGATTTGGAAACCGGCGAGTGCATCCGGACGCCCAGGGGCAGCTTCTATGTGACCGCCATGAGCCGGGAGCAGATGGAGGCAGCCGGTTACGGTGTCCACCATATTTCCGATGATGGAAAGTATCTTATCATGGGAAATGGTACACGGGCCTTTGCCGTGGCAGCGGAGCAGCCGGAAAAGGATAATCCCCTTCGCACGGCGGAAATGACGCTGGAGGATGACTACGGTATGATCGACGGCGTTATCAACAACGGCAGACGCGGCGAGGAATTGGAAAAGGTCCAGGAGTACGCAGAACGGACAACGTCGGAGAAGCCTTCCATCCGCGAGCGGTTGGAGGATGCCAAACGGGAATGTGCCGAGCATAAGCCCCCGGAGGTCAAGAAGCCCGGTCGTGATGTGCCGGGGCATGACTGCCTATGAGCCGGAGCAAGAAATGGCGGCTGGAATGGGCATTCTTCCTGGGCGAGAACGGCAGGCGGCAGTATAACCGCACCTGCAGAAAATGCGCCCACGGCTGCAAGCAGAGTTTCCGGGTGTGCCTGGTCGCTTGTCCGCATTACAGCTCCAAGCGGTCTAAAATCTGTGAGGATAAGGGTGGGAAAACCGCAGAATAATTTCCTGTATCCGTACTTTCAAAGAGATCCTTTATGATTTCTCATGTGTTGGTCTGCTTGCTGGCACATGAAAAAAATGCTTGATTTCAAACACTTTCTGTCACGCAAAACGGGAGTACAGCTTTTCGGTTCGTCCGATCGGCTGTACTTCCGCTTTTGTCTTTTTGCAAAATGAAGATATTTGTAAATTGGAAAAATAACTGCTATAATTATAAAATATAAGGATATGGTTGTTTGCGTCAGGATTAGAGAAAAATGTTTGCTATGAGAGGAATCGCTTTATGGAAAAAGCAGATAATGAGATGTATGCCTTGGTAGACGAGGAATTTCTGGCGAAATTCTCCAATCAACATTTGAACTATATGAAGAAACTTTACTACTCATTCTATGCTGGCTATTGCAAAAGAATCAAACGAAAGCCATTAACTTCTGAGGATTTTTTTAAGAATATGCACCTCAGAAGATTTCAACTATACCAACTTTGTTGCCCTTATTGTGGGACAGTTTCCTTATGCATTCACGATAAGAAAGAATCTAAGACTGCTGGATATAATTTTTGCCATTCTTGTGGCCGAACATCTACGCTAAAAAATTTACAAAAGCATCTGGCTCGCTTTGTTCGTATTAAACGAATGAATCGTATTAGTATTCAGGCAGTTGCGGAACATCGACCTGAAACAGAGAAGTGGCTATTGGCGTATGACTGCTATCAAATCGAAATAATTGAACTGGCATCTATTATCGAGGTTCTATTTAGGGATTATTTTGAGGCCTTACTCTTCATAAGTTGTGAATCTAAAAAAGATAGCTTCTTGGAAAAAATTGTTCGCAAGTATACTGGGAATGACTTTATGAATATTGAAAAAACAAATGATATCTACAAAAAGGCATTTGGAATTGAAATACGAAAGAATTTGAACGCTGAAACTTGGGATGATTTACTGGATATTGTGAACCTTCGGAACATGATAGTACATAATAACGGACAAGTAGACAAGCGCTTTGAGTCCACATCTACGTTCAGAAGATGGAAAGATCGAGTAGACATCCCGCTCATTAAAATAGAAGATGAAGATATTGCTAAACTGCTTTCAAGTGTTATTGATGCTGTTATAATCATTTCAAATCTATATCTAAAAGAATACTATCAAAGACGAAACCGAGTGATAGCAAACTACTACTTTAACAAAGAAAATGCATATGATTTTTTTGCGGACATGGAATGATTAAGAAACCGGAGGGTATTACCCCTCCGGTTTGTGTTTTAAGTGTAGTCATCCAACTATCAATCTCCACACCGTCAGCGGCACATACCACGCCGCCACGATCAGCCGCCAGGCCAGAACAAAACCTCCGATGATCCCGGCCAGAATGAAATTCAGCACGAACAGCGCGATACCGCCGCCCAGAGAGCCGCCGCCCGGCACGATCCAGAGACGCAGCCGCCAGATGCCGAACGGCAGCCCGCAGAGTATCCATAACCATAGGTAGTCCAGTTCACCGCTTTTCACGCAAGCGGACCGGAAGATGCAGTACATCAGCGCGGCGACCGCCGCGGGCAGGAGCGTCTTGCAAAAGAAATCCTTTATCGCTTCGCCTCTCGTCATAGGCTCGCCTCCTTCAATATGTCTATATCGCTATTATATTTGATGTTCCGACAAAAGCCCAGGATAAAACGCAGAAAACAGATTTATTCCAGTTCCACATTCTTTTTTCGCTCCTGTTCCTGCTGTGGCGTGGAAAGAAAATCCTCCACATTCCTGCGCATGGCTGCATAGTCCTGTTCTTCCCGCTGGGCTTTCTGCAATTCAGCTTTCAGAGCGGCCTTCTTTACGTTGAGGTCGTCCATTTCAGCCTGCATCCGCTCCGTGACAGGCAGCGGAACCGCACCCAGCCGCTTGCACTCCCTGGCGGCGGCTTCAAAAAGGATGATCTCGCTCTCATGGCCTCGCAGAAACTTTTCCTTATCCCTGGACGCCTTATAGCGGTTATAGATTGGTTTGAGCTGGCGATAGGTGGAGACGTGCTTCATCTTCAAGGCCAGTTCGTCGATTTTTGCCCCGGTATCCCGAAGATCCGCTTTGAGACGGGCAACGGAGGCGGATGCTGCCTCGCACCGATCCAACAATTCCTCATAGCTGCCGATACCATGCTCCGTCAAAAAGTTGGAGGTATCCGCAATACGTTTCAGATTTTCGATGGTCGCCCAGCGGCGATAGCCCGCACTCTGCTGTGCCTTGATGTTGTTCTGGATATCAATGAGCAGGCTGATCTTTCCGTCCTGCCGTTTCGGTTGGCGGGAAGGTCTGGATCGTCCGGCGATCCGGGCAGCAAGGGCTTCTTCGGTGTAGTCAACCCCCAGCGTTTTCAGACGGGTGAACCGGTCCTGATCCGGCGCGCTGGCAGAGATATACTTGCCGCGCTTGATCTCATAACCTTCCCTCTGCAGACGGCGAAGCAGTTCTTCCAGGTTGGAACAGGCTGGCAGGAGCCGGTCGATGGCCGCTTTCAGCTTTGCCTTATAGCTGGTGCCGTTCTGCGTAGCCTGATGTTCAATATAGCTCTTGCCCTTGTCCTGTCCTGGGATGATGACAGACAGACCGTGTTCCTTGCAAAGCCGGTCGGAGGTACGGCGGATATCGTGATAGCTTCGCTTGTTGGAATGATAGTGCTTATGATCCGCAAAGCTGACCGCATTGAAAATCAGGTGATTATGAACATGATCTTTGTCTATATGAGTGGTAAGTACAAACTCATACTTGCCGCCCAGGATTTCTTTTGCAAGTTCCATGCCGATATCATGAGCCTGTTCCGGCGTGACCTCTCCAGGCTGAAAGGCTTGGATCAGGTGACGGCCCAGGTTCGATCCCTTGTCGATGGCATGACGGCGGGTCCAGGCAAATTCGATATCCGCAGTTTCGGCGGCGCAGCCATAGGAGGATACAAGCAGCTTTCCGTCCGTCTTTTCCGGGTTGCAGATATAGTCAATGGCTGCTTTCAGCGTTGATTTGATAGGATGTGTCTTTGTAACTGCCATATCTCATTCAGCCTCTCCCGTATCTCGCTCATGTCGGCCTGATACGCAGGGCCTCCGGCATTGATCCGCTTGGCGATCTGGTTGATATTCCGGCCGATGGCGGAAAGCTCTTTGGTGAATGCCTTGATATCTGCGGTGTCTGTATAGATGATATACCCGTCAATCGCCATCTTGCGGAGGTAGGCGCCATATCTGCGCGTGGGGAGCTGGCTCATTTTCTCATCTATGAGCCGTTTTTCGTCCTCCGTGACATAGAATTTCATTTGGATATTCCGTTTTCGATTTGCCATGCGCCGCCTCCGTTCTTTATAAGGGTTTGGGACTATCCCAACAAGCAATTTTGAATTTTCGGGCAAGGGACCTGAAAATCAGAAAAATCGCAAGCGGGTACTCGCTTGCTGTGCTTGCTGACTACTTCGTACCCCCGTATTCCTTCCGCTACCCATACTACAATCTGAATGGGGCCTTTTGGCCACATCTGCGGATTTTTGCAAAAGAAAAACGCCATGAACTACCTGTTCATAGCGTTCCTTACACCGTATTCAATTTTCTCCCTCGCCGTCTGCTCTTGCATCCAGTAGCGCTTGCGCCGTTGCCGTAAGGATTTTGATTTCCGCATCCGTCAGCTCGTCCAACAGCGTTTCAAACTGCATACGCTCCGTAGACTTGCCCTCCATAGCTTCGCCATGAAGAATCTGATCCACGGAGATATGATACCGGGACATCAGCTCTAAGAATACCTGTACGCTGGGATGCTGTCCCTTATTCTCGATGTTGGCGAGATAGCGCGGCGAAATAAACAGCGCATCAGCTGCCTTATTCCGGGATTCTTTCTGCTTTGTGCGCCCGGCTTTGATTGCTGCGCCATACGGCTTGAAGTCGATTTTCGCAACAGGCCGCTTATCTTTCTTCGTTCTTTTAGACATATCCATTCACCCTACTACATTCTACTGTTCACCTCATTTTCAAGGATATGCTTTATTAGTTCATTGTATTAGCTTAAATACTTCCTATTATTCACATTCGGTCTATTGCTATTATTCGTTTGACCGTATATAATATATCATGGTAGGTTTTGAACAGAAAGGACGGGTACGAATATGGAATATATATCTTGTGCGGAAGCAGCGGAAAAATGGGGAATTTCTGCGAGACGGGTGCAGAAACTTTGCGAGGATAACCGCATACCCAGCGCGGTGAAGTTCAGCCGCGTTTGGTTAATTCCCAAAGACGCAGAAAAACCTGTTGATGGGAGAAGAATAGACAGTAAGATAATTGATAAATAGTTGAAAAATGAGCACTACACTTAATTGTTAGGAGGTGTGTAAAGTGGGAGCAAAAATCTTAATCGCTGACGATGAAAGCGACATTGTTTCTATGCTCGGCAGCTTTTTTGAAAGCAAGGGCTTTCGTGTCCTGCCCGCTTTCAATGGTGCAGAAGCACTAAAGCAAGTGGAAAAACAACCGGATATTATTTTGCTTGACATCAATATGCCCGGAACAGACGGGTTAGAAGTTTGCAAGCGTATCCGCGATCACATATCCTGCCCGATCCTTTTTCTGACTGCTCGAATCGAAGATACAGATAAGGTAAAAGGCTTTACTGTTGGCGGCGATGATTACATTGTGAAGCCCTTTTCACTTATGGAACTTGAAGCGCGGGTGCGCGCTCATCTGCGCCGGGAAGCACGACACAATTTTGAAGCACAAGTCAAGTTTTCCGGTGATTTGACGATTGACTATTCAGAACGTTGCTTGTTCTTTGGCGATAAGCGTGTCGGTCTTGCAAAAAAGGAATTTGATATTGTGGAACTGCTTTCTCAAAATCCAGGACAGATCTTTGATAAAGAACGGATATATGAGCGTATTTGGGGTTATGACAGCGAGGGCGACAGCAGCGTTGTGGCAGAGCATATCCGCAGAATACGATCCAAAATCGCGGCATATACCGACCGCATATATATTGAAACGGTTTGGGGGTGTGGATACAAATGGGTCAAGTAAATTGCCGCAAGCACTATTTATCTCTCCGAAAAAGCCTTGTTCTCTATGTAATTGCCTTTGTTGTACTCGCAGTTTTTCTTTCCGTAGCCACTTTTTTTATTTGCGGCAGTGCTGCTGAAGATATTAGATCATCTTATCCCCCGTCCGGCGAAAAATATTATTTGACAAATGAACAGGGGGAACAGTTGGGCGACGGCGCTTACATCGGGACAGTGCCCGTCCCGATGTCTAAAGAGGACGAGCGTACCATTGCGCTACTGGAGAAACTTCCCATTGTTGCAACTCCTATCTATTCTGCATTCTGTATTATCGCTGCTGCGCTGCTGTTTTACAGAAACAGGCTGAAAAAGCCGCTTGTGGAACTGCGGACTGCTTCTGAAAAAATAGCGAACAATGACTTGGACTTTTCAATCGACTATGATAACAACGATGAATTGGGGCAGCTTTGCGCGTCCTTTGAAATCATGCGGACAACCCTTGCGGACAATTTCTCTAAAATGTGGCGGCAAGTTGAAGAACGAAAAGCACTCAACGCCGCTTTTGCTCACGATTTGCGTACCCCTCTAACAGTACTAAAAGGCTATAATGAAATGCTGCAAGCCAGCGAAAATCCTCAAACACAAGAAACCGCCGCCATAATGGGCAAACATATCTCCCGTATGGAAAGCTATGTGAGCAGTATGAGCAATCTTAGGCGCATGGAAGATGCGCAGCCGGAGTACAAGTTGATAGACTTGCAGACAGTGGCATCTTCTTTGTATGACAGCGCAAAAATCGTATGTGCGAAAAACGGAAAAGAATTGATTTTACAAAATGACATGCCTGTTTCGCAGTTATCCCTTGATGGGGCCTTTGTTTCACAGGTCAGCAATAACCTGATCTCCAACGCGGTTCGGTATGCCCGGACTGCGGTGACAATCTCTTTTGCCTTGCGTGACAATGGTCTGCTGCTTTCCGTATCGGATGATGGAAAGGGGTTTGACAAAAACGGTCTGCAAAAAGCCACCAGTCCATATTACACAGAGGAAAGCAACCATTCCGAGCATTTTGGACTTGGGCTGTATATTTGCAAGCTGCTTTGTGAACACCACAACGGCTATTTGAAGATCGAAAATACTGCATCCGGGGCAAAGGTATCCGCCTACTTCAAATCTCCTGCCTTGTAGATAAAAAGTAGATATTTTCCCTCTATACTCTCCATGAAAACACATGGAGAGTATTTTTTTGCTCCCTATGGAGAAAGGGGCTTTTTATGGAATTAAAAACGATCGGACTGACAAAAAAGTTCGGTTCCAAAACCGCCGTGGACAATTTGAATATTACCTTAACAAATGGCGTCTACGGCTTACTGGGTGCAAATGGCGCAGGGAAAACAACGCTTATGCGTCTGCTCTGCAATATCCAAAATCCTACTTCCGGGAAAATTCTGCTGAACGGGAAAAACATTGTGGGGCTGGGTGAACGCTATCGCAATCTTTTGGGCTACTTGCCCCAGCACTTCGGATATTACCCGGATTTTTCAGCGTTTGACTTTCTGCTCTATGTTTCTGCCCTAAAAGGATTGGACGAGAAGGCGGCGCGGAAGAAGTCAAAGGAGCTGCTGGAAGCAGTAGACTTATCGAGAGAAAGTAAGCACAAAATCAAAACCTTTTCCGGGGGCATGAAGCAGCGTTTGGGGATTGCACAGGCCATGCTCAATGACCCCCATATTTTGATTTTAGACGAGCCGACGGCGGGGCTTGACCCGAAAGAACGCGTCCGTTTCCGCAATTTGATCAGCGCCTTTTCCAAAGACCGCATTGTGATCCTGTCTACGCATATTGTTTCCGATGTGGAGTTTATTGCGGAGGAAATCATCATGATGAAATCCGGGCAAATCATTCACTTTGGAAATCCGCAGGAGATCACTTCTGAAATCGACGGCCAAGTGTGGGAATGTACGGTTCCGACTGCCTATGCGGAAAAATACGCGGCTGCCTACAACACAAGCAACTTGCGAAACACCAGCGAAAACCAGACAATTTTACGGATCATTGGAGATCGTCCGCCGATGGAAAATGCAGTAAGGGTGCAGCCTACTTTGGAAGATTTGTACCTGTTCTATTTCAAAGGGGGCTGTGAAGAATGAAAAAACTGATTCTTTTTGAACTGCGGAAAGTGTTTTCAAAGCGTTTGGCGCTCATCGCTCTAATTGGAATTATCCTGTTCTCTGCCTTGCTATCCTTTTCCACCTTTCAAAACAAATATGCGTTTGACCAAAATATCGGTAAAGGTACTGGCAAAACAGCAGTAGAAATCGACAAGGAAATTGCAGCGAAATATGAAGGAATCCTGACAGACAAAAAAGTGCAGCAAATGATGTCTGATTTTGCACCGACATCAGATTTACAAGGATTGAGTGCAATCTATGTTTATCAAAACGCCATGCAATCGGCAGCCTTTTCACGGTTTTCTGATAAAGAGGGAAATTGGAACGGATTAAGTGTTTCTGATGTATTTGGCAATGAAGAAATCAAAATTGGCTATGTGGACGGTTGGCTTTCCACCAGCCGAAACATGGTGCGGGTTTTTGTCGCGCTTGCTCTTGCGGTTATCATCATGCTTGCTCCGATTTTCTCCGGCGAGTATGAAGGTGTTGATAATATCATATTGACAAGCAAGTACGGTAAAACCAAATGCGCTACTGCAAAGGTGGTTGCAGGTATTATCACCGCCATTCTCACTACCACGCTGATTGCAGCATTTAACCTGCTTCTTGCTTTTGTTTTTTATGGAACAGAAGGGTTGGATTGCAGTATTCTATTTGCCCCCAGTGACTATGTGGAAGCGTTTATCCCTTTTAATATCACCTGCGGTACGCTGCTCAAATATCAAATTCTGCTGGCATTTACCTGTACGCTTAGCGTTACGGGAATTACACTGTTCCTATCTGCAATCAGTAAAAATCAGATTGTAGCTTTGGTTGCGGCGATGGCAATTTTTCTTTTTCCCGTTTTGCTGCCGATCACCGAAGTAAATCCATTGTTCCGATTGGTTGGACTTCTTCCGATCTATCATGTACTGGCCATTTCGCTCCTGTCGGTGGAACAAATGAGTAACGGGATGCTGTATGCGATATGGGCAATCCCGGCAGCACTGCTCTTTTTGGGAGTTGGTGCAGGTATCTCTCGCCGTGTATTTGCAAAGCATCAAGTTTTATAAATCATTCGCACAGAGCCGCTAACAGCAGATTTGCGCGAAATAAAAAACGGCGGCTTTAATACGAAATCAAAGCCGCCGTTTTCTTTTCGAAAAATAAGAATACGGGGGGTGTGTTAAAGTCGCCCTTTTTTAAGGACACGGCGGTATCTGGGAGGTATTGCCGTGTCCTTTTTGCTTTTTCGCAACGTCCATGATCTGCACCAGTTAAAAAAAGCGTAGCCCCTCCATCGGACTATTCCGGCTATGAGTATGAACACAGAAATCATGTAAATAGATTTTATAATTCTTCTGCGCCTGTCTGCGTTTTGCAGACAGGCGCTTTTTGTCGTTATCGGGGATGTTTCTACTGTCCCCGCGCTCCGCCCCTTGCCTGATCCGGCCACCCACCCGATCAGGACGAAAGGAGCGCACAAATGAGCGACAGAAAAAATAATTTTGATTTTTCCCGGCAGAGCTGGCCAAAACAGCCTTCCGCAGAACGAGTAGTGGGCGAAAGGGGAAGAAAAGAACTGCCTCCCGGCACGAAGGGAGGTGAGAACATGAAACCTGATCGCCACGCCGAACACAAGCAGCACGCCTTTGACAGCTTTTGCAAAAAGGTCTTGAAGTGCGAGGCCTGCAATGGCTATCGAGAGATCAGCCGCAGGAAGAAGCACAGCATCCCTTTCAGCGAACTGCCGGAGGACGCAATGGAGCAGCTTGCGGCCTATGACCGTTATCCCTGGGAGTACAACACCTTCATTCTTGGCGGTGATGTGATCCTGATCGAAAACGATCTGCTGGCCGATGCGCTGAACGCCTTGCCTCAGGACAACCGGGATATCCTTCTGATGTACTGGTTCCTGGAAATGGCGGACCGTGAGATCGCGGAGCGTATGAACCTGGCCCGCAGGACGATCAACAACCGCAGGCTGAAATCCTATCGGCTGCTGAAAGAGCTGATGGGAGGTGATACGGATGCGTGACACCGCAGCTTCCCGGAATAATCTTCTTCCTTATCCGGTCATTACCGCCGCTGTCCAGGGCGACCCTGACGCGGTAAACCGTGTGATCGGCCACTACTCCGGTTACATAGCGGCGCTTTCCACAAGGACAACAACCTATGATCCTCAGGGCTGTCCTCATTCTCAGGTGGACGATGATCTGCGCCGCAGGCTGGAAACGAAGCTGATTATTGCGATTCTGGATTTTGACCTGACCTGATCCAGATGACCGCCGTGCGTTCCCCTTTCCGCATGGTGTGTTCCGCACCTTGACAAAGAAAGCCCGTTGGGAGGCCAGCGCCGCAGTATAAGGCAAACGGATACATTCTTGTTTGTGCCGAGCCATACGGCCGGTGCGCCATGACCTCGTTTCAAGTCCGCAGGACGGGACCACTGTAACGGGCGAGCGAACAACACCAGACCGCAAAGCAAGCGTGGCAGCTTGCGGGCGATGACACACGGGCAGGGTCAAAGATACTCGCGCATTGAACGCCCACAAAGCATTGTGCGCCGCACCCATCAGCATGGGCCGGGGTTAGACTCCCGTGGAGCTGTGCCAGCAGCCGTCCGTTTTGCCTCTTTCATTGCTATCTTTATGCTTTATGAAAGGGGATTTTATCATGCAAGATAAAGCTACAAATCCCGGCAAGACCAGCAGGCCAGAGAAAAATCCTCTGGATGCAAAAACGACCTATCACATTGGCAATCGGTCGTTCGTTGTTGAGCCGGTTTTCAAAGAAGAAAGCCCGGATACCCTGGGCAGCGTTCTCCTTCGCCTGATGAAGTCCGAGAGTGAAAAGCTGTAAATAGCTTTCAAACCCGGCTGACAGAGGCAGCAAATGGCGGTATAATGTGTTCGTACAAGTATATTTGCTATTCGACTGCCTTGACGGAAGGAGGACTTATGAAACAGTCGAATAACAAAAAATCCCGTGACGTGACCGCCTTTCTCTATGAAAGACTTTCCCGTGACGATAATCTTGAAGGCGAAAGCTACAGCATCGGCAATCAAAAGAAGTTGCTTGCCAAAGTCGCAAAGGAAAAGGGCTACACAAATCTGGTTCATTTCCTGGATGACGGTATTTCCGGCGTGACGATGGATCGCCCCGGCTTCGTGGAAATGATCCGCCAGTTGGAACAGGGAAAAGCCGCCGCTATCTTTGTCAAAGACCTCTCGCGCCTGGGGCGCAACTACATTGAGGTCGGACGTTTGACAGAGGAATTTTTCCCGGACCATGATATCCGTCTGGTGGCCGTTTCGGATAACATCGACACGGCGGAGGGCGAAAATGAGCTTGCCCCGATCTGCAACCTGTTCAACGAGTGGTATGCCCGCGATATCAGCAAAAAGCGGCGCATCAGCAATAAGATCAAGGGCAATGCCGGTGAGCCGATGGGCCAGCCTCCCTATGGTTACATCAAGGACCCGAATGATCCAAAGCATTGGATCGTGGATGACGAGGCAGCCCAGGTTGTGCGCCGCGTTTACAGCATGACTTTGGAGGGGTTCGGAACAGAGCAGATTGCCGCCCAGCTTGAAAAGGACGATGTCCTGACCCCGCGGGCCTACTGGCTCACGAAGGGCATCAAACGCCCCGGCAAGGGCAAACAGCAGCCGCCTACCAAGTGGAACAGCTCCACAATAACCAAAATTCTCTCCCTGCAGGAATACTGTGGTGACATTCTCAATTTCAAAACTTATTCCAAATCCTACAAGAATAAGAAGCGAATCGACAATGACCGTGAGAATTGGGTGGTGTTCCAGGACGTCCATGAGGCGATCATCGAGCGTGCTGTGTATGAGCAGGTGCAGCAGAAGCGGGGCAAAATCCGTAAGCGCCGCACCAACAATGGAGAACACAATATGTTTTCCGGCCTGTTGGTCTGCGCCGATTGCGGCAGTAACCTTCACTTTCACTTCAATCAGGGCAATCCGGAGATCAAGTATTTCAACTGCTCCAACTACAAGGGCAATCGCGGCACCTGCACCTCTACCCATTATGTCCGCGTAGACTTCCTGGAGGAAGTAGTGCTGGGAGAGATACGGCGCTTAATGAAATTCGCCAGCCTCTATGAGGACGAATTTGTAAAAGCTGTGGTCGGTCATTCCCAGCAGGCAGAACAGACAGACCGCAAGCTGAAGGAAAAAGAGCTAAGAACGCTCCTTGCCCGTGATGAAGAATTGGACGGCCTTTTTGAGCGCATCTATGAGGACAATGTTTCCGGCAAGCTCTCCGATGACCGCTTCGCAAAAATGTCCCGGCGGTATGAGGACGAGCAAAAGGAGCTGGCGGAGAAAATAAAAAAGCTCCGCTCCGAGATAGAGAAGCAGAGCAGCCGTTCCATGACAACGGATATGTTTATCGGTCTTGTCCGCAAGTACACCAGAGCGAGAAAACTGACGCCCAGGATGCTGAACGAACTGATTGAGAAGATTGAAGTGTTCAATGCTGAGAAGATCGACGGCGTATGGGAGCAGCGGCTTCGCATCCACTATAACTGCGTCGGAACGATTGAGATTCCAACGGTGCTGCCCCTGCCGATCCCGGAAGTGTCCGTAAATACAAGAAAAGGCGTAGTCGTCAACTACGCCCCCTGTGAACTCGCTGTATAAAAAGCGAGTGTTCTTACAGCCTTTCAAATGCTATAAGAACACTCGCCATGCTGCGGCGGGCAGGAGCTTGCACAAAAGGCTCAGGAATTTATACTGTGCGCCGGCAACATAAACGACTGCCGGATTCTTTTTCTCCACAATACCGGCGATGTACCGTCCAATGCGTGCCGGGTCCATGCCGTTTTGCTCGTCATGCTCCATCTGACTGACGCTCCGGGAGATGCGCCCACCGTATTCATCATCGCCGAGAATACTTTTCTGACGTGCTTTTGTAAATCCGGTGCAGATGTCACCCAATTCTACGACGGTAACATGGATGCCGTAGGGCTTGACTTCGTTTGCCAGAGCGTAAGAGTAAGAAGAAACGGCGGCTTTGCTTGCAGAGTAGAAGGTCTGGAACGGAATGTGTGCTACGGCGGCAACGGAGCTGATGTTCACAATATGCCCCTTCCCTTGATGGCGCATGAAGGGGAGAACTGCTTTATTTACATTGACCGTTCCGAAGAAATTTACGTCAAACTGTGCTTTGGCTTGCTCCATGGACGTAAACTCCACCGCACCGGAAATGCCAAAACCTGCACAGTTGATCACTGCATCGATTTTGGCCTCCTTTTGGATGACCTGCTGCACAGCGGCGTTGACCGCATCTTCATCGGTCACATCGACGGATAGATGGGTGACGCCCTCCATAGGGATATTTCTGCGGCTGAACTCATAGACGATGCAGCCATTCTCTTTCAGAGCGGATGCCGTGCACCGTCCGATGCCGGAGCTTCCGCCGGTAACAATAACGACCTTGTTGTTTTCTCCCGCCATGATTTTCCTCCTGAAAATGTTGATCTGGTTCGAGTATACCGCATCGCAAGATGACTGTCTATACGGATAGCCGGATTGTGAAAAAGCACAGGGATCAACTTGCGCAAATTTTTACGCAGATTGGCCTCTCTTTTTTACACAGCCAATGCCAATTAGCGCTTGAAATCGAAATGCTGCGCAAGTATACTATACTAGCTATGCTGTACAAGCTTGATCAAAAATCAGTATGCCAGTTGACCATAAAAGACATACCAGAATTGAAGTGCGCGGCAGAATCAAAACCCTACGAGGATGAAAATGAAATTCGATAGAAGACTTACAGATGAAATCTACACTTCCGATACGGTAAGGCTGGGAAAAGATGCATTTCAGGCCATGCAGGAGACGATCTATCATAATGGCGGTGTCGGAACCATTACCGGGTACTATGATGCCGAATTGTCGATCCTGTCGGCCAGTGATCTGTTGCTGCATAATCTGAACCACAGCTATGCATCCCTGATGGAGCAGACAAAGGGTTCGCTGAAGAATCTTTTCTATAAGAAAGATGCCGCATTCCTCGACAATGCACGCTTTCGTCAGCTCCAAGGCGAAGGAGAAGGCCGGGTCCTTACAGCAGATGGGTCTCCCGTCTATGTGCGTCTCTACAAAAAAGATGCAGTCGATACGGATGGAACACCGATCTGGGTCCTGTCGGTACAGATGAACTGGGCGTATGAAAATCTTGCGTTAATCAACGAATCCATCCATTCTGCACTATGGTATTTTGAGTGCAATGAAAATGATGAGATCGTTCATGTGAACTGGAGCCATGCGTTCCGGCAGATCCTTGGATATCATGACATTCTGGATTTTCCGAACAAACTGGATTCGTGGTCGAACCTTCTGCACCCGGAGGATCATGACCGGGTAATGCAGCTGCTTTTGGAAACGATTGCGGACAAAACCAATACTACAAAATATAATGTTGAGTACCGACTGAAAATACAGGATGGCCAATACCACTGGTTCCGGGCATCGGCGGAGGTGATACGCCGTCTGGATGGCTCGGCCAATCGAATTGCCGGAATCATCAGCAACATTGACGCGGAAAAAAGAAGCCGGATGCAGGCGCAGCGGGCAGCGGCATTTCATCGTGCATTTACCAGCGCAAACCTCTGCGAATACTATGTAAATCTGGAAAAGAACACCTTTGATACTTTCAAAGTGGAGCCCTCTTTGATGACGGCCTTTGAGCAGAACCACACATGGGATGGACTGGTCCGATTCCTTGTAGACAACTATGTGGTGGAAGAGGATAAAAAGTCTGTAACGAATTTCTATAATCGCGCCTACATCACGGAAAAATTAAAAGGGCTTGAGACGGAACTGCGTCAGGAGTGCCGCATCGTTCTGAATGGAGAGGAACGATGGGTCAGCAACGTGGTCATGCGCGGCGAGATCGAAGATTCCGAATATGCGATGATTTTTCTGCGGGACATCACAGAGTCCAAAGCAGAGACGGCACGGCGGATGCAGATGGCCTCAGATAACGCATCGATGGATCTTTTGATCAAGAGTATGGTGCGTCTGCTGGACCGCTTTGTCGTCTGCGATCTGGAGAATGACCGGTATCGGTTCTATAATCTGCAAGGTGAAATGATCTATGCGCCGACGGGGGCTTACCATGATTTTGTGGAGCAGGTGGCTGCAAGGTATAAGACGTTGGAGCCATTGGCGGCGATGGACGCATTGTTCTCACCGGAAAATATCCGAAAGAATCTGCAGGGCGAGAACGACATCTACAAATTTGAATACTGCTCCATAGATGAGAACACCTATAAGATCGCTTCCTTCATTCCGCTGGAGTGGAATGGCACAAAGCTGGTCAAAGCACTGTTGGCATCTATGAATGTGTCACAGGAGAAAAAGGCCGAGATCGAATCCCATAAGGCACTGAAGGATGCGTACCGGGCGGCGGAAAATGCAAGCCGCGCCAAGACGGAATTTCTCTCCAATATGTCCCATGATATCCGTACACCGATGAATGCAATCGTTGGCTTGACCGCCATTGCGGGTGCGAATATCGAGAGTCAGGACAGGGTGGTCGAGTGCCTTGGCAAGATCACAAAGTCGAGTCGTCATCTGTTGGGACTGATCAATGAAGTGCTGGATATGGCCCGGATCGAGAGCGGGCGAATAAGCCTTGCCGAGGAGGATTTCAGCCTGCCGGAACTGGTCGATAATCTGCTCACCCTCACAAAACCGGCAATTGACGAGCACCACCATCAGCTCGAAGTCCATGTCGAGCACATTGAGCACGAAGCCGTCTGCGGCGACAGCCTGCGCATCCAGCAGGTCTTTGTGAACCTGATGAGCAACGCCGTCAAGTACACCCCGGATGGAGGAAACATCACCCTTACGATCAAGGAAAAACCGAACGGCTTCTCGGAGCTTGGCTGCTACGAGTTTTCCATCGAGGACAACGGCATCGGTATGACGCCGGAATTCCAGAAGATCATGTTCGAGCCGTTCAGCCGGGCAGACGATCACCGGACGACCAAGGTGCAGGGCACCGGTCTTGGCATGGCCATTGCAAGAAACATCGTCAACCTGATGAATGGTGACATTCAGGTCGAAAGCGCTCCCAACAAGGGAACGAAGATCACGGTCACGGTCTATCTGAAGCTTCAGGAGAACGAGAAGGAACAGGAAAAAGAACTGCTCGATCTGCCGGTGCTGGTCGTGGACGATGACAAGACCTGCTGCGAAAGCACCGTTGCGACCCTTCAGGAGATCGGCATAGCGGGCGAATGGGTCCTGACCGGTAAGGAAGCTGTGGAGCGCTGCTATGCGCGTCATGAGACCAACAGTGACTATTTTGCGGTGATTCTGGACTGGAAGATGCCGGAAATGGACGGTATTGCAACCGCCAGAAAAATCCGGGAACGGGTAGGAGAAGAGGTCACGATCATCATCCTGACTTCCTTTGATTTCAGCGAAATTGAAGAAGAAGCCAGAGCGGTGGGCGTGAATGCGTTTATGGCAAAACCGCTGTTCCGTTCCCGCCTGACGGCAACTCTGCGGCAGTTTACATCCGGGAAGCAGGAGAAAAACGCCCGGAACTATCTGGAAGATTTTGCGAAGGAAAATTATGCGGGCAAGCGGATCCTTCTTGTGGAAGACAACGAACTGAACCGTGAGATCGCAACCGAGATCATAGGCATGACGGGCGTGACCATCGACAGCGCCGAAAACGGAAAAATTGCAGTCGAAAAGGTGATGAAAGCGCCGGAAAAGTGGTACGATCTCATTTTTATGGACATCCAGATGCCCATCATGAATGGTTACGAAGCCACCGCTGCGATCCGTGCGCTTGCTGGCAACCGTGGAAAGGTACCCATCATTGCCATGACGGCAAATGCCTTTGCCGAGGACGTGCAGCTGGCAAAGAACACCGGCATGAACGAGCATATCGCCAAACCGCTTGATTTGAATAAGCTGAACGATGTGCTGAAACAGTGGCTGTGATCTGTGCATTGCAGTATCTGGGCAAGCAGGAACATCACGTTTCGAGGATCTTGTATGGAAATAGCTGCACAACCGCAGCGATTGGGCTGAAAATAAGGCTGAAGCCCCAATTGCTCCAGCCAATGTCAGAGTTTCTCATCGCAAGTCAAGAATTAGCGCAACATTCAAACAGCATATTTGCGATATGCAATTCAACGTTGTTTCTGTTGCATTAAAAAGTTGAATTGCTATAATTGTCCATCCAAAATACGTTGGTACGTTTTACACTGTGACGATTCAAAAAAACAGAGGAGAGGTATTTTGCTATGATCTACAAAAAGCAATACGGTCAACCGTTTGATACCGAAAGTGTAGTGGG
>OLQW01000279.1_pt1 | contig 33455 bp, 27 predicted proteins | sample 1672901 | NCBI WGS metagenome assembly OLQW01 (sample SAMEA3136735, study PRJEB25190) | human gut metagenome | reverse complement strand
CTTTTATGCTGCCCAGCCTGTTTGAGGGGCTGCCCGTAGTGCTGGTCGAGGCCCAGACCGCCGGTCTGCCCTGCTTTGTCTCGGACACGGTGGACCCCGGTGCAGCTTTCACCGACCGGGTACGATTCCTGCCGCTGCAGGATACCGGTGCCTGGGCGGATGCGATCGCAGCGGCCTCCTTCCGCCGTGACCCGCAGGCACGGGAGAAGGCCGTCCGCGCCGGGTAAACAACACTCCGATTACCGGAAACATTTTCTGTGTCCTCCACGCTCTCTGGACGTGGTAAAATGCCCACGAATCACCACAAAAGTATCTCAGATAATTCATATATATGAATATGCCAAGAGGGCTTATCATAATAGCCACAAACTTCTTTGGTTCTTTTATGACATTTTTAATAAAAGTTCTTATAACACTGGCTAAGCTTATATTTCCAGCTATCAGAATACCAGCTTCTTCTGTAAGCATACACTTATCTATTATACCAGCTTCTTTATTATCTTTCATTTCTGAATTATGCTTAGCCCTGCACTCTGCACAGGTCTCCATAAACATATATATTATAAGCACAAACACAAGCATACAGCCAACAATTCGTGTTGCACTTGCCATCGCCGCCGTCAACACGGTAATAATATTTGTAAATTCCCGAATAAGCCTCGGAGGAAAGAGTTATATTTACATCTGTTGCGCTCCAAGCACCCTCTTGATATTCCTTATCACCGCCGTATACAGCGGAAACGGTAACATCGGTGGGAGCCGTACCGTCTATAACCACGCCGTCCGAACGAAGTATCGCGGAAACATTGCCTGCCTTATCGGTAGCTCTTGCCTCTACAAAGCCCTTGAATTCGGGGTCTTTAGCCGGTTTGTTTTCGCTGTCGTAGACGCTCCAGTCGGAGCCGGTCGGCTGACCGTTTTCATCTACAAAGCGATATTCAATTTTGTCTATTCCCGATACGCCCTCATCCGACGCATCAACGGTAATTTCAACAGTCTTGTTAAAGAATCTGCATAAAGTGTCCGCCTTGCTGAAGAAGCTTCCGGAAACCTCTCTCGCGACACCGCCTATGCCTTTATGTAAAACGGTTATGCTGTTTACGGTGGGAGCAATTTTATCGATATTGTTTATAACGATGCTTTCTTCTGCCATAAGGCCGTTACCCGCAGTTACAACTACGTTGTAGGTTCCGTTCTCAGCAACGGTAAACGAATCATGAGAAGCGGTTATATCCTCACCGTTTAATGTAACGGAGGCTATTCCCGAAGCGCCTACGTTAAGACTTCCTATTGTAACATCATAGCTCTTATTTGTAAGCTCGGTTACAGCGGGAGTAAGTGTAAACGAAGGCTCTATATCATCACGCATAACGGTGTAGCCCTCGGTGTAATCGCTCTCAATACCCTTGAAATTTACAGCCTTAAAATAATATGTATCGCTGCTGTTCACATTTACGGTAAGCGTGTTGCCTTCCAATGGTGCTTCTACGCCTGCGGAATCGGTTTTAAAGTAATACTTAACTCCGTCAAGCTCGTGAGTCGATGAAAGAGTAAAGGTTACGTCCTTGCTTGTCCATCCGCCGTTATAATCGCCTTTATCAACGCTGACAACGGGTTTACCGTATACAATTACGGGGAATGTAGCCGAAGCGCTGCGCCCCGCATGTGTGTATGTAACGGTTATATTCTGCTCTACGTCATAAAGCTCCGGGTCAAATGACGATGTGTCGACCGTATAATCGGTGACGTATTCGGACTCGGCGTTGCTGTAATTTGCCTTGACCTTAAGGCCCGAAAGATCAATGGTCTTATCGCCCTCGAGATAATCCTTTTTAGGATTTTCGAGCTCAATTGATGTTACCGCCTTAGAGTGAACGGTTATCGGGAATATTGCGTGATATGTTTTGCCGGCTCTTACTACGTTAACTATAATATACTGCACCGAATCAAGTATCGAAGTGTTGACGGAGCTTACCGTATAATCCGTTACCGGAACGGAAAGCTGATCGTCGGTATAGGCGTTTGCCGCCTCTTCACCGTAATACTCGGCAATATCCGCACGATTATATGTAAGCTTAACCTCCATACCGGTGAGATCAAGCTCTGTGCTACCCTCTATATAATCGGTCTTAGTGGGCGCGGTAAACGCAATACTTACCGGCTCAACCTCAACTACCGTTATATTCTTTTGAGTTTCTACGTATGCGCCGTCAACCTTTGTAACACCGTTCCTGCCGAATGCATGCAGTGTTGTATCGCCTGCCGAAATACCCGTGACAACACCGTTTGAATCGACTGAAGCATATGCATTCTTCTGATTTACGTCGCCGATATTCCAATCGGAGATCCAGGGAGCCGAGCCGTCGTCCTTAGTGAGACCCCAGCGCTGCTTATCGACCGAAATTCTCTCGGGAGAGAATTTAGCGGTGTAGGTAACCGGAAAATCCTTGATTACATAATCATTTCCCGTTATGGTAACTCCCGTGAGGTGTCTTATTGAGTTACCGCGTACCGTTATCTCTACGGATTTAGACACGCTTCCGATGGTTGCGGTTATTGTGACCTTTTTGGTGTTCCAAATGGCCGTTCCGCCGGAATCAAGACCTTTTACAAGACCGTTTGCATCAATAGTGGCTATTGACGGGTCGGAAGAAGTCCATACGACAGTTCCGAGAAGTGCTTTGTCGTAATCGGACGGTGCTATATTCGCGATTGAAAGCTGCGTGGTCTTGCTCTCGTTAACCGTTGTGCTGCCGCCGATGCTGAAGTCTGTTATCGCCTTGCCCGCCGTTACGGTAAGAGAGTCCTCAACGGTTTTATCGTTAAGAGTTGCTCTTACGTGTATTTCGCTAATACCGCTCGATTTCGGGGTGAATACACCGTCGGACGAAAGCGTAGCAAGCTTCGTCTCGGCGGGTGCCTCGGCGGTTGCCCATATTATTTCTTTTGTATCGGGATTTGTAAGTCCCCACTCTCGTTTTATCGACGAGTTTGTGTTAAGTCTTGACGGCAACACATTTGCCTTAAAGGTAGTCGGCGTATCATTGGGAACGGCACTGTTACCCTCAATTTTAACAGAGGAGATACTGCCGACAACACCGGCTCTTGACACCTTTATTGTAACATTTTTGGAAACGCCGCCCGCCGTTGCGGTAAGGGTTGTGGATTTACTGTATTCAACGAGTCCGTCGCCGCCGTCAAGGCCGGTGACTGTACCGGAGGCATCAACCACGGCAATCGATTTATCAGCGATATCCCAAGTAAGGTCGCCGGTATAAGCTCCTGCGGGAACAACATTTGTAATTGCAAGCTGCGTTGTGGAGCCTTCACTTACGGATACGGATGAATCTGTTACGGTTTTTGTGCCGCTTATAATATCAAAGGATTCAACCGGGAGATCCTTCTGCTCAACTACATTAAAGGTTATGGTATCGACAAAAGCTACATTGCTCGCGTCGTATGCCCTAACCGTTACCGAGCCTGCTGCAGTAAATGTGACAAGTCCCGTATCGGAAATCGTTGCACGCTTGCCGGAGCTTGTATCAAATACGCTGCCGCCCATCTCCCATTTTACAGAGTGTTTAAGTCTTACCGGTGTTACCGCCGCGTAAAGCTGAACCGTTTTGCCCACGGCAACGGTAAGAGGAACGCTCTTTTTATTGGTTATATGAGTTCCGGTCGGAAAGATGTTCGCAACAACACTCTTTTGAACCTTTATTTTAATTTTGTCACTTGCAAGCTTTGCTCCGCTTGCGTCATATATAGTAGCCGTTATTTCGACATTCATATTGGCAAGAGCAGACGCAAGGCTGTCCGCAAGAGTATCACCTGCAATGCCTCTGACAATAGAAACTATCAGGTCATCGTTCATACTGTCAAGATTAACGCCCGATTTTTCAAGCTGTTTCATAATCTCGTCAGCCATTTTATCGCCTACGAGAGGAAGCACGCGCACGTTTTCATCAAGCCAAAGCTGAATTATAGCCGTCTTTGACGAATCATATGCCGTAACCTTACCGTTATCGTCTACGTCGGCAAGAAGCGGTAGGTTACTCTCCCACTTTACCGTAGTACCCTCAGGCAATTCGCCTGTCGTGGTATACTTTAGTTGAAGCGTTTTATACTCGGTCAACTGCTGTATTTCGGTAATGTCATTACCGTTTTCGTCCGTAATGTTAAGCGAGACTTCTGCCGCGTAGCTCACAAGAGCAGACGGGACCAAAGTCAACAGCATAATGACAGACAGCAAAACACTCAAAATCCTGGTTGATGTTTTTTGCATACAGATCTACCTTTCCATAAAAAACCGTTTTTACATATAAATAATAACAAATTCTACATATTTTTTCAATGCACACATTTTTACAAATAGTATTATAAGCCGGTCTGTGTTTTAGTGATTATACAAATACGAACAAACAAAAAAGCGCGAAATTACACACTCCGCGCTTTAATAACATATTGATATACCGCCTTACCGCACTGATAAAGCGTTTATTCCTCAAGCTTTTTCTGAGACTGCATTTTGAGATACGCATTTATGAAACCGTCAATATCGCCGTCCATAACCGCATTGATGTTACCCATTTCGTAGCCCGTGCGGTTATCCTTGACAAGTGTGTACGGCATAAATACATACGAACGTATCTGATTGCCCCAGCCTATCTCTTTTTGGTCGCCCTTAATATCCGAAATTTTGTCAAGATGCTCGCGCTCCTTGATTTCAAGAAGCTTGGATTTTAACATTCTCATGGCAACCTCTCGGTTCTGATGCTGACTTCTCTCAACCTGGCATGCTACAACAATTCCCGTCGGGATATGAGTAAGTCTTACGGCAGATGAGGTTTTGTTTACCTTTTGACCGCCTGCACCGCTTGAACGGTAAACATCCATTTTAATGTCCTCCGGAGCTATTTCAACCTCGACCGTATCGTCGATTTCGGGCATTACTTCAACCGAAGCAAAAGAGGTATGGCGTCTGCCTGCCGCATCAAACGGGGAAACTCTTACAAGACGGTGTATGCCCGTCTCACTTTTCATAAAGCCGTAGGCATTTTCGCCCTCTATGAGGATACTTGCCGATTTGAGCCCTGCCTCGTCGCCGTCAAGGAAATCAAGCGTAGTAACCTTAAAGCCGTGACGCTCGCCCCATCGGCAATACATTCTGAAAAGCATCTGCGCCCAATCCTGCGCCTCGGTTCCGCCTGCACCGGCGTGGAAGGTAAGAATTGCATTTTTGGCATCATATTCACCGCTCAAAAGGGTTGTAAGGGTCATGGTGTCAAGATCACTTTCAAACTTTTCTACGCTCTCGGTGCACTCATCGAGCATACCCTCGTCCTCTTCTTCATTTGAAAGTTCAATCATAACAAGCGCATCGTCATAATCCTGCCTGAGCTTTTCATAAGCCGCCACTTTGCTCTTGAGGTTGCTTGTGCGCTGAACGACCTTTTGAGAATTTGCTATATCATCCCAAAAGCCGTCAACAGTCTGCTCTTTTTCAAGCTGCGCTATCTCTTCTTTCATCTTATCAAGACCCAGAGCCTCGGAGAGGTCATCAAGAGTCTTTTCGTGGTTTATAAGTCGCAGTCTCAATTCTTCGTATTGAAGCATAAATATAATTCCTTTACTTATAATTTTTATATATTTACAAAGCTTAGTGCCTCGCCGACTATTTAATATCGGCTATGTCATAAGGCGTTTTTTGATACACAAAGTAGTTAAGCCAATTTTGGAAAAGCAGGCTTGCCGCACCGCGCCAAGTGTCTACGGGCGTTTTTTTGATGTCGTTATCGGGGAAGTAATTGTGCGGCATCTTTATGTCAAGACCCTTTTTTAAATCGCGGAAGTACTCGCGAGCCAAGGTGTCGCTATCATATTCGCAATGACCCGAACAGTAAAAATTGCGACACGCCATATCCGACACGAGATGGACTCCGGCTTCCTCGGAATAAGACAAAATCTGAAGATCCTTTACTCTTATTATATCCTCTTTTCTGTTTTCCGTGTGACGTGAATGCGGAACATAAAAGACATCAGAAAATCCGCGCAAAAGCGGATGATACAAATCAAGCGGTTGGTGGCGAAATACGCCGAAAACCTTCTCGGGAAGCAGATGCTTCGGAATACCGTAATTATAGTAAAGCGCAGCCTGCGCTCCCCAGCATATATTAAATGTGGAATACACATTTGTTTTTGCCCAATCAAATATTTTGCAGAGCTCGTCCCAATAATCTACCTCTTCGAAGTCCATCATCTCAACGGGTGCACCGGTAACTATCATACCGTCGAATTTTTCGTCCTTGACATCGTCATAGGTTTTGTAGAATTTGAGCATATGCTCCCTTGACACATTCTTTGAAATATGGCTTTTTACCTGCAGCAAGTCTATTTCAAGCTGAAGCGGAGAATTACTGAGAAGCCTTAAAAGCTGAGTTTCGGTCTCGATTTTTGTAGGCATTAAATTCAGTATTATAATTTTAAGCGGACGAATGTCCTGCTTGACGGCTCTGTCCTCCGTCATAACAAATATATTTTCAAGCTCCAGGCTATGATGCGCCGGAAGCTGATTATCTATTTTTATGGGCATACAGCCACCTCTTTCAAGAAGACGAACCTCGGTCTTTTACCCGTTTAAGTTCTGACAAAGTATTATAACATAACACATCACCGTTTGCAATGCCGATACACATAAAAATACCCCGACCGCAGTCGGGGTATTTTAAACTTATTTATTACCGTTTATATCAGCAAACGGGTTTTGTGTTTTCCTCTTCCTCGTCATCCTTACGTTTTTTACGAAGAATTATGAAGAATATAAGTGACAATCCACAAAGGAAAACAGCAGCTGCGGCGAGCGGATTTTCACGGATAAGTTCACCGGTTTTGGATATTACCGGGTTATTAATTATCGGATTGCCGCTGTCGCTCGGTTTGGTTACCGGAACTTCGTTTGTCGGCTCCTCTACGGGTGTGCCGGGAACAATATTAATAGTACCGTCGTCGTTAACGACAAAGTCGAGCCATAAGGTATTGGTGCCCTTCGGAACAATTGCAATCTGCGAGCCGTCATCAAGTTTAATAACGGTTGTTTCTGTTGCCGTATCACTTACGCTTACCGAGAAAGTAGTCTTGCCGGCTACTTCACCGTTTTCGTCGGTGATTGTTACAACATGGAAGCCGTCTTTAATAACGTCAACGCTGTATGCACCGTCTTTTCCTGCCTCAGCCTTGATTTCGCCGAGGTCAATGTCGAGCTTAGCGCCCGGGAAAAGGTTTTTACCGCGATACACATTACCATTCATACCCATACGAACACAAGGATCTTCGTGATCTCCGCCGGGATTTGTGGTGCCCGAAGGATTGGTAGTACCTGAGGGATTAGTGGTGCCTGAAGGATTTGTTGTGCCTGAGGGATCTGTCGGAGCTGTCGGCTCTGTGGGTCTTGTAGGCTCGGTAGGTTCTGTGGGATTTGTAGTCGGCTCTGTGGGTCCGAAGCATTTTTTAAATGTGAACACAATGTTCATATCGGTGGTAACCGAATCAAATCTCAACATACCGTACTGCAATTTACCGGTATAATCTTTACCGTTTACCGTGACACGCTCAAGGTGGCTGTCAAGCTTTGCAACAGCTCCGAGAGAAAGCGAATCAAAACGGTCAACGGCGAACTTAGCACCGCTTGCAATAAGGTTGCCGTCTTTAAGGACATAACCTCCGTCGTTATACGTTACGGTAATTTCATGGGTACTCGGGACTACAGTTTTAAGCTGTGTTTTACCGATTTCACCTGCCTCGGCGAAAACGCAAAGCTGCATGGTGAATATAAGCAAAACAGACAACAGCACACTGCAAGCCTTTTTCATGAAACCACCTCCTTAAAAATTTTAAAAATCAAAATCTGGCAATAATTATGCAGCAACGTACTCTACGGTATAAAGCATGTGGCCGACATACTCAGCTATGGGAGCGTTGAAGTCAGCGATTGTAACGGTTGTCGAAGACTTAACAGCGGTGTTAAGCTCGGTATATTCAGCAGCATCTCCGCCTGCTACGGTGAAGGTGAGGAATTTATCGGTAGCAGCGTTTGTCATTTTTCCTGCATTTTCAGCAACAGCCGAAACCTTGAGCTTAGCGCCGAGCTTAAGCTGAGAATCAACGGTGTAAGAAGCGTCCTGAGCTGCGGTGTCATTCCAAGCAACTGTGATCTCAGCAGGAATGGTAACGGTGTAGTTTTCGGGATCGTTGTTATCCTTATCGGTTGTCTTTGTCATAACCTGAACATCGGCGGTCTTGGGGTCTGATTTCTCGGTTATGGTTATGGGGTCAACTGCGAATGATGGAACCGCAATAGCGGCTATCATCATAACAGCAAGAAGAATTGATACTATCTTTTTCATAATTATAACTCCTTGATGTACTTAATGTTTAATGTTGAATAAATTATTTGTCAACAACTGCTGCTGTGAAGGTAACGGTAGCATCGCTGTAATCGGTGATGGTAGCGTTCCAAGCTGCTGCTGCAACGTCAACGTTAATGTTGTAAGTATTGTTAACTACCTCGGCAGCAGTCTTAACGGAAGTGTCGCCGCTGAAGGCGTAAGGAATGGTATAGCCGTTATCGGTAGCGGGCTTCATTTTGCCGTCGGCAGAAGCAACCGAAACGGAAAGACATTTGCCAGTCTTGAGAGTTGACGTAACATTGTAGGTGAAGGCTGTGGTTTCAGCGCCCCATTTAACGCTCATTTCAGCAGGATATGTTACTGTGAAATAACCGTCTGCGGGAACGTTTGTTGTATCGGTCTTAACGGTTGCGACACCCTTGCCGTCCGCTGTATCCTTATTGATTTCAGCTGCAAAGGACGGAACTGAAACTGCCGCAAGCATAGCCGCCGCAAGAACTAATGAAAGTAACTTTTTCATAATATAACTCCTTTTAGGATTAAAAAATTAAGCTATCGCTTCAACAGAAGCTGTAAATGTAAGAGTATCTTCATACTCATCAATGGAAACGGATCCCCAGTTTTCCTTAGTAATATTGACATTTACCGAATATGCGCTGTTGGTAACTGTCTCGTGACCGGTTGTTATGTTGGTATCACCGGCTATAGTGTAAGGAAGAAGTCTGCCGCCGCCTGTATGGAGATTTGCGTTGTCCTGAGCTACAGTAACACGAAGGTTATTTCCGCTCACAAGCGTACTCGATACAGTGTAACCGATTTCGGTACTTTCGGTGCCCCAATAAATGGTGGTTTCGGCGGGATAAGAAACGGTAAAGGTACCGCTTATTCCGCTTCGGTCGGTAACTACCGAGGAGTTACCGACGCCACCGGAAGTAGACTGATCTATTGTCGCAGTTGCAGCAAAAGCGGGAACCGATATAGCCAAGAGCATCGCAGCTGCAATGACTATTGAAAGAATTTTTTTCATAATTGGTTCTCCTTGTATTTTGGAAGGGTTTCCGACTCTTAGATTGTAGCGGGAGCTATCGAAACCGTAAGTGTAAGATTGCCCTCGTACTCATCTACCGGAACCTTTGCCCAATCAGCTGAGGCAATGTTTACTGCAGCGTTAACAGCTTCATCTGCAACAACTGCAGAGGCTGAAGTATAAGCTGTGGTGCCTGCTACGCTGAAAGGAAGAGTAGCGGTATTGCCTGATGCGATAGCCTTGAGGTCGGTTGTGCCGTCTTCCTTTGCTACCGTAACATTAAGACGGTCGTTTGATTTGAGCTGGCACTTTACGTTGTATATAAAGTCTGTGCTTTCTGCGCCCCAGTAAATAGTGGTTTCTGCCGGGAAGGTTACCGTGTAGGAAGTAGCCTCGGGACCGTCGGGACCGGTTTTTGTAGAAGTAATAACCTTAGCCGTATCGGAGGTATGGTCGCTTGTAAGCGTCTTGTCAGCTGCAAATGACGGAACGGAAACCGCTGCGAGCATTGCCGCCGCAAGAACTATTGAAAGTAATTTTTTCATTGTGGTTATCTCCTTTCAAAATCAAAGGCTTACGGTGAAGGTAAGAGTATCGCTGTACTCGCCGACGATGGCGTTGTTCCAATCGTCTGCGGCAACCTTAACCTTGAGGGTAAGTGCCTTTGCGGGATTGATAACGGGGCCGTCAGCTATAAATTCGAGGTTAGAGTCAGCCGAGAAATCGTAAGCCAATGTCTCGTTTGCATCCTCGGTAAGCTTCATAAGTCTTGAGCCCTCAACGCCGATTTTAAGCTTCTGGCCGTATTTAAGGTGAGACTCAACAGAAAATCCGTCAAGAGCTGTTTCCTCTGCGCCCCAGTAAATTGTGGTATCGGCCGGAATTGTAACGGTGTATTTAGCAGCGTTGTCATCGGGAGCATCGGGGCCTGTTTTTGTGGAGGTCTTAACAATAGCTGTACCGGTATTGTCAGTTTCCTTGGTTATGGGATTAGCTGCAAAAGCGGGAACCGAAGCTGCTGCAAGCATAACCGCTGCAAGTGCAATTGAAATAAGCTTCTTCATTATAGTAGTCTCCTTTCAATAATTAAACCTCAGCGGTAAAGGTAAGGGTGTCGTTGTAAACATCAACAACAGCTCTGTTCCAGTCTTCGCTGCTTATTGTAACCTTGAGGTTTTTGTCAACGGCCGGAGTTTCCTTGTTGCCGTAAACTACGGGGCTGTCTGCCGTGAAAGCGGTGTCGCCCGAAAGAGTATAGGGAAGAGTGTAAACCTCGCCTGCTGCGGCATCGGTCTTCATAGAGCCTGTGCCTGCTACGGTAACCTTGAGAGCCTGGCCTCTCTTGAGGTGAGACTCAACAGAGTAAACAAGATTTGTCTCCTCGGTGCCCCAGTAAATTTCTGTATCTGCCGGAATAGAAACGGTGTATCTGACAGCAACATCCTCAGGCGAATCGGGGCCTGTTTTTGTGGATGTCTTAATTATGGTTGTGCCGGTCTGCTCTGTTTCCTTGGTTATGGGGTTAGCTGCAAAAGCGGGAACCGAAACAGCTGCGAGCATGGCCGCTGCGAGTGCGATAGAAATAAGCTTTTTCATAATTTTATCTCCTTATATTTATTACGCGTTAGTATATTCTGCCGTAAAGGTAAGAACATCTGTATGCTCACCCGAAGCGGCTTTTTGCCATTCAGCCTCTGCGATGTTCACGGAGAGGTCATAAGACTTCATATAATCGCCCGGTAAAAACGCCATTTGCTCTGCGCCTGTAAGCGTGTAGGCGATAGTCTTTGAGCTGTCCAAAGTGTTGACAAGCTTTGAGCCGTTGAGCGACGTAACAGCCACCTTAACGGTCTTGCCGGGAGACAGCCACATTTTAGTTGCCGTAACCTTCCCTATTGCGTAAGAAGTAGCTTCCCACGGTATTTCGGTATCGGCAGGAATTGTAAGCTCATACTCATCCTGTTTGCCCTCGCCGGTAGAAATCTTTACGGAGCCTACGGGGTTCTCTTTGTTCAGCGTAGCCGGAGCCGCGAAAGACGGAACAGTCACGAGCGACAATAAAAGCACTGAGAGCAAAACTGATAATGTTTTCTTCATAGAACCACCTCCTTATGGTCTTGATAAAGCATTTAATTTGTTAATTAACCTTTAGTGTAATCTACGGTATAAGTAAGAGTAGTCGAATACTCGGCTATCGGAGCGTCCGTCCAACCGGAAATTGTCAATGACGGTTTTTGAGCGGGAAGCGCTCCCTCATTTTTACCTGTAAATTCTGTGGAAGTAAAGTTCTGTGAAGTATACGGAAGAGCGTATGTCGATGTTGCTGCATTGGTAAGAGTGTCATTTGCGACAGAAGCGCTGCGTGCTACGGAAACACCAATCTTGCTGCCCGAATCAAGTGAAGACGTAACCTTATAGGAAACATCAACGGCTTCCGTCTCGCCCCAAGGAACATCTATTTCCGCAGGAATTGTAACCGCAAAGAAGTCGTCTGCGGCAAAATGAATATTGATTGTTTTTCTGACAGGCTCGTTTGTTGTCTTGTCAACAGCAACCTCACCGGTAGCATTATCGATAAGCTCTATTGTAATAACATCTTCACTCGTTACGGTAACGCCCGTGACGGTAAACGTAAAGTTTATTGCCTTGGGAGCTGCCGCCGAAGCGGTGTTATTAGCGACATCCGCGGTTTCGGGAGAAGTGTTAAGAGCTTTTGCCGTTACGGTCTTTTCAATCGCACCCGTCATTGCAACGTTGTAATCGAGGATGTTGCCTGTAGTGTCCTTAAGACCTCCGTTTTTAGAGGTTACACGAAGTGTGTAGCTTCCGTCCGGATAGTTAACGGCATTTGAAAGAGTAAAGACTGCGGTTCCCGTTGTTGCATCCTTATTGAGAGCGACGCTGTCTTTGTCTACCTCCGAAGCAAAGTTCGGGAAAATACGGAGGGTATCTATAATACCGTGGAGAGCTTCGCCGTCCGAGGAATTAACGGTGTTACCGTCGTTAACCTCTTGAACCTGCCTTATATAGCCCTTAAACGAATTGTACTCTTCAACCGCTTCTGTTATTGCGGTAAGGTTCTGAATACGGCTATTGTCCATTTGATCCTTAACGGTATTGTAAAGAGCCGTGTACTTTTCTTCAAGTCTAACAACGCCGCCCTTAACCGTCTTACCGGTGATGTCGTCGGTGTAAGTTTTGATATTGGCAAGCACCTTGTTAACCGCCTCGGCCGCCTTAGCATAATTCTTATACTGAGGAGCACTTGCAAATTTGTCGGCCTTATCAGTTAAGATATACTTAGCGTAATAATCAAGGTCGTTATACTTTTCGAGGTAGTTTTCAAGCGCCGCGGTCTGACCGGTAGGCATAAGCTTGCAGTCGGTCGTAAGGTCGGTCGCTTTACCGGTCTCGCCGTACATTGAAGCAACAAGAGCGTTAAGGTCTTTAATACCGGTTATAGCGGTACCGGAGTCACTCGTGTAGCCGTCACGGTAAGATTCGAGAAGTCTCAAGCGTTTTGCAACCTTATAAAGGTTTTCCATTTTTGTGACGTTCTCCGTACCGAGCGCCGCAATCGCCTCGTCGGTATAGCGCTCATAAGACTGCTCATACCAATTGATTATGTTCTGTACGTCAGCCGCGGTGATAGAATATGCGCCGTAATTTATAAGCGGCTTCTCTGTTCCGCTCTCGTCGGTGCCGATAACAAAACCGGGATAAGGTAAGGCATTGCTGTCTGTTACGGAACCGCCGGTTGCTGCAGCCGGCATAGCCTCAATCAAAGGTTTCAAATCGGCAACCGCAATTTGCGGCTGATCGAGCAAAGTGATGCCGTCGTCGATGCTCTTGTACTTTTGAAGCACGCTGTATGCTCTTGCAACGGACGGTATTGTCTTTTGATAATCCGAAAGCTGCGCATAAAGAGCAAGTGCCTTGTTTATCTTTTCGGTACGAGTGTTCGCTTTATAAATATCAACATCCGCTACCGCGTTTTCAAACTGCATTGAAGTAAGAGACTTAACATGTGCATAATCGTCGAACGAGACGTCGCCGGTTCTGTTTTGTACGCCTGCGCCGTATGCCGAGGTACCCTGTCTGTATGTAAAGCCGACAGAGCCTATTGTAAAGCTCTTACCGTTCAATGCGGCTGCGCTCGTTGCGTTTACGGTCGAATCGTCGTAATTTGACAAGGGCGCTATACCTATGGTAACACGGAAAATGTTGTTAAGGGCCTCGGCTTTTTCATCTATACGATAGTTAGAGGTTGCCGAAATGCCCTGAACGCCTCTCGCGAACTGGAAGAGCGGAACCATAACATAGCCCTTGTAGTGAGAAAGGGTCAGGTAATCGCCGTCTCCCGTATCTATGCCGTACTCCGAGGTGTAAGCGTAAATTCTTCTCTTGCTTTCATCCTTGGGAGTACATTTAGCCCATTCACCCGTCTTGGGGTTAATGAGATAGAAGTAAGAAGCCGCGTTGTTGCTGCCGAAGTCGAGGGTGTAGTCATCGGCGGCACCGTCATAGTATGAGCTGATATTAAACGCCATTGAGAATGTGTCAAGCTGAGAGAAGTCTGCGTAGAATACAAGTGCCAGACGGTCGGTTTCGCCTATGTCGTTTTTAGTATACGACTTAGCAAAATCGCCGAGACTCTCAGACGACATATTGTTCTCTCTCAGTTTGGAGTAATCGCCGCTGCTGCTCGGTTCCTTGTCAACAAGTCCCTTTGTAATGCTTATGCAGTTATACCAGCCTTTTCTGTCTTCGGCATACTGGTTATTTATGGTAACCGTTGCGGCGTTTTTGCCCTCAAGGCCGTTTGATGTAATGATTGCCGAAGTACCGTTTTGACGATAGCTTGTAATACCGTTTCTCTGCGGGTCACTACCGAGAGCGCCGGTCGGTATAAGTGTAGGCGTTGCGGTATCCTGAGAGTGCGCCGAAAGTGAAGCAAAGGGAACCTGATATGTCAAATATCCCTTAGAATAGTAGTAATCCTTACCTACCTGGCCGGTATATTTTGAGTTTTCAAATTGCCAGCTTCTGGTGCCTTTTTTCAAGGAGCTAAAATCGCCGAACGGTATAACCTTGTTGTTTGTAAGCGCCTGGCCTATTACAACAGAGTTGTCGGCAAGTTCTTCTTCTATGAAGCTGAAGTACTTTAAGAGCTTCTCCTCTTCCGCTCTGCCGAGCATAGTGAGCTGGCTTAAGTTAAGGCGGATATAAACCTCATAAAGGCTCTTAACAACGGCTTTATCCTCATCGCTTACCGCGAGAGTATTTTCGTCGAAATCGGGAAGCTGCTCAAGCTTAGTTGCAATCATCGGAACAAAGTCGTCGGCACCCAAGTTAGCAGAGCCGTAGGTTTTACCGTCTATACAAGCCTGCTTGGCGGTCTTGTACTTTTCCCAAGCCTCGGTCATACCGAGTGCCGCCGCCTTGGTATCGAGCGCAGACTCCTCAAGGAATGAAGCGTCGATTATACCGGATTTTCCGGCTTCTTCGGATTTGTTATATTCCTCAATTGATTTTTTATAACCGGCTATCAAGTCCTCGATATACTTAACGGCGCGGTAATCGTAAGAGTTCGGATCTTCAATGTACTTTTGGCAGGCATTGAAAATAGCGCGCGGAATTTCTGTTTCCTGGTCATAATATGTCTTAACGGGCGTACCTGTGTTTGTTTCTCCGTTAAGGGTGTTTTCGCTGTATTTCTGACCGTCTGTACGGTAGAACAATACATTATCAAGGAAAATCTTTTTACCTACGCTGCCGTTGTTGGTTTCAAGGCTCGTAGAAGCCGGGTCATACGAGCAGCCCGTGAACTTAAAGCCGGCGGACACAATATCCTCGATAGCTTTAAAAGCATTTGTACGATTAACTACCGGATCTTCACCCGTACCGATTTTGGTCTTATCGATATATGCTCTTTTGGGCGAATCGGCTGTTGTCTTGCCACCGTCTTCCGTAGTCATGCACGGAGCAAGCATTGTGCCGCCGTCGATATAGTATTCGCCGCTAAGAGTCGCCGTCTTGTTAATTCTGAAGGAATAGCGTCTAACAAGCAGAGCATCGGATATCGAAGTACCGGCAGGGTCAACAACTACCGGCGGCGAAAGCTTAATTTTCTCGTTATAATACTTGTTGGCATTTGCTTTAGTTTTATCCGAGCTGTTCCACACATACATATCGGGCATAGGCTTTTCTACACCGAAATCCTCGTTGGACTCCGTGACAACGGAGTCGGTTTCGGAGCACATAAACTGAAGCGGTATGCGGACATATCCCTTGAAATGGTCAAGGTCAACGGTACCGTCGTTTAACATAACCTTTTTCCAGCTGCCGTCCGTTTGCTGCAGGAATAAATATGGGGCCTCACCCATATAGCCTGCTTTTGTGGTGCCGACAGTTGAATAAATTATATCGCCGTATCTGTTAAAAGCATTACTGCTTTCACTGTAGCTGTTGTCAAAATCCTGTACAAAATACTTTTCGTTTGAACGAAGGCGGAATGAAAGCCCCGTTACGCTGACCTCGGAGAAGTCGAGATAGTACCAAATCTCGGAAGCACCCGTCGGGTCCCAAGTCTGACGGCTCCATGACGTATCAAAGGACTGAGGGCTGTCGGTGGTTGCGGCGGACTCGATACGCATTGCGTAGCCGTAGCTGTTGCCCGTGTCTTTAACGCCTACACCATCGGTTCTGCCTTCGAATGAAAGGTGATTACCCTCCTGCATATAGTCAAGTGAGCCTGACGTACTGCGTACATTGTTGACTTCGGCGGTTCTCTCGTTGATTCCGGTATCCGAAAACGAACCGTGGTCATCTGCGGTACCTTTTTTATCAAAAGTAAGGACTTCACGCACGGCAAGAACGTTGTTTGTAACGGGGGCATAAGCGGACGCATCGTATACATAAGTCGGAACATCCGAAACGTATGCGTTAACAGCCTCCGAGAACCAGCCGTCGCTGTCGTACGCCGTTATCGTAATATTGTAACGGTGATCGTCAGACAGACCCGCAGGCACCTTTGTTTTGATTTCGTCTGCCGTAATCTCAGCCGTGTACGGTGCGGTACCGGTGGGACTAACCATCTTGCGCAGCAAAACCGTGCTTGTGTGAACTTCGGTATATGTTCCGAGATCAACAAGCTCTAACATATACCCGTCAATTGTTTTTGTGCCGGTTTTGCGCTCGCTAACCTTAGCCGCGGGGAAGCTGACCGTAATTCCGCCGTCGTCATTAAGTGTTGCAGCCGCTTCCCTTTTATCCGATTCGGTAAAGGTCGGTATCGGGTCATATTCGCCCTCACCGGCCGCGAGAACCATGGGAATCGACGTTACCAAAAGCACTACGCAAAGCAGCACAGCAGTTATGCTTTTTCCGATTTTAATCTTTGAATTTTTTTGCATAAACTGCAACTCCTTTCCTCAAAATCTGTATTTTGAATATAGTTTCTTATGAAACCACGATGGTCGTTTTTAAATCCATATTGTTAAGTTTACGCTGCTCTTTATCAAAGCTGTATGTCTTAACATGGATTGTTGCAGGATAAGTTCCTGCCGCAAGCTCACGGTTCAGCGTGAACTTTGATATTGAATAGCCGGGCGGCAAGAGATTTGAGGTATATATAACCTCGCCTGTATCTGAAAGCTCTATTTCTATAACAAAGAAGCACGGGTTTTCCTCGGGGTTTGAGAATACAAAGCTTTGCTCCTTGGTATTTGCCGCCAAGGGAAGCTCGGGAATACCGTAGACCTTTATCTGCCTGCCCCTTGTTTTTGTTTTATCAGGAATCGAGATTTCGCCCTCGCCCAAAACGGCATTTTGGTCGATTACGCCTGCGGGGGGCGTTGTGGTTCCGCCATCGCCGCCTGTCGGTATAACGGCCTTTAAAAGGAATATAAGACCTATTATAAGTGCCGCTATCAAAAGCGCAAACAAAAGCCAAAGTAAGAGTCTGTCTTTAACTATCGCAATGAATTTGTCAGCCTCTGTCTCTATGTAGCCGACTACCGCTGTATGAGGCATTTTCGTTGCGGCATACACCTTTTCGGTTTGCCCGTCGTCAGACTGCAAATTACCGATTTCGCGTTTGCCCTTGCCTATTTGACCGACAACCATATAGCCGCCCGAGGGATAGCGCGAGTCTATTTCTTTCTTTTTGAAATAAGAAACCGAGAAGCCGGTTTTGCCGTTTTTGTAAACGCCCTCGCCATCGGCTCCGGCAAGATGCCGAAATATAAGATCTGCCAAATAAAAAACCTCCGATAAATTGATTAAAAACGCTATATATAATAGTATACGATAAATCCGCACCGCTTCGGGTTTGCTTTAACGCTTGTTTCTCATCATTTTGCGAAAGAGCGTCTATTTACCGATTTTAAGGCGCAAATGGGTACACTATTACACCGTATATTTATACTTAAGTTTACACTAAAAATGCTTTGGTGTAAAGAGTTTTTATCTAATTTAAAAACACATTTTAAATAGTCTTTAAACCAAATGTTAACAAATTGTGAACGCAGTTTGACATTCTTTTGTCATTTTGAAATGAAAATATGTAAAATTTTAGATTGCGAGCACACTTCGACAAAAATTGCAGCCGCTTTTGGTAATCTTTTACAAATTATACACCTGAAATTCTATGTAATCAATTCTCTTTCATAGAACTCTTCCGTTTAGCCTCTTGATTTTATCACGTGCTGTGCGACAAAAAAACGCCATTGTAACAAAAAGCCGTTTTAATTTCACAAACGCCCGAAAAGCACAAAAAAACGGGCTTGTAAAGCAAATTACAAGCCCTGAAATATTTATATCTATAAGATAATTTCGGATATTACGGAGTTGGAGAGCAAAAATCCGCGCCGCGTCAGAAAAATTCCGCCGCTCTCACAGCTGCAAAGCCCGTATTTTTCGTATTGCTTTGCGCTTTCAAGCATTTTTTGCGGTATCTCATGATGAAAACGGGCGTAAAAACGCTCTTGAGTAAGCCCCTCGCGAAGCCTTAAAGCGAGCATACAAAATTCCTCTTCGTCGCCGCCGTCGCCCTCAGTTAAACGCTCATTGCCGCTTATGAAATACTCAATATCACGCGGATAATATGTGCGTTTTCCGCCTAAAAACGAATGTGCCGAAGCACCTATGCCGAGGTACTCCTCATCGTGCCAATATTTCAGATTGTGGCGGCTCTCAAAGCCGGGAACCGCAAAATTTGATATTTCATACTGCATAATACCGTGTTCTTCGAGGTATTCGCACATAAAAAGGTACATATCGGCCGTATCGTCGTCAGAGGGGAACGGCAATTTGTCTCTCATACGAAAAAACGGCGTATTCTCCTCTATTTTGAGAATGTAGCAGCTGAGATGCGGCACACCCGAAGAAATGCAGAAATCAAGCGTGCTTTTAAGGCTCTCTTTTGTTTGACCCGGCACGCCGAGCATGACATCAAGCGAAATATTATTTATTCCCGCTTTTTTTGCCCGTGAAACGACACTTTGAACCTCGCTTTTGCCGGCTCGTCTGCCTAAAATCCTGCGTTCGCCGTCATTTGCCGACTGCAAGCCTATGGAAAGCCTATTTACTTTACACTCGCTTGCTTTTTCAAAGAATTCGTCACCGAGCGAAAACGGGTTGCACTCTACCGTTATTTCCGCATCATCGGTCAAAAACGTTGATTTTGCGCCGTTTATGATTTGGCAAAGATAATCCGGAGCCAAAACCGACGGAGTTCCGCCGCCAATGTAAAGCGTATCAGCTTTACAACTAATCTGTTTTGAATTGTTCCGAAGCTCTCGCAAAACAGCCGAAACATATCTGTTTTTTGTATCGTCATCGGCGCGAAACGAGTAAAAATCGCAATACGGGCACTTTGAATTGCAAAACGGAATGTGAATATACAGTCCTATATTATTCATCGTCTAATTTAAGCACAGCCATAAACGCCTCTTGCGGAACTTCTACCGTACCGAACTTGCGCATACGCTTTTTACCCTCTTTTTGCTTTTCAAGCAGCTTCTTTTTACGCGTTATATCGCCGCCGTAGCATTTAGCAAGCACGTCCTTACGCATTGCCTTTACGGTTTCGCGCGCTATTACCTTGCCGCCCACGGCTATCTGAATGGGAATTTCAAACATCTGGCGCGGAATATTGTCCTTAAGCTTCTCGGCTATTCTGCGCGCTCTCGGATAAGCCTTTTCGGAGTGAATAATAAACGAGAGGGCGTCTATCATATCGCCGTTCAAAAGGACATCGAGCTTTACAAGACTTGACCTTTGGTAGCCGCAAAGCTCATAGTCAAACGAAGCATAGCCGCGAGTACGCGATTTTAAGACGTCAAAGAAGTCATAGATTATTTCGTTAAGCGGGAGTATATATTTTAAGTCCACCCTGTCGGCGTCAAGATACGTCATTTCTTTATATTCGCCGCGTCTGTCCTGGCAAAGGTCCATTATGGCTCCCACATAATCCTTCGGAGAAAAGATGTGCGCCTCAACCATGGGTTCCTCCGCAAAATCGATTGTTGCGGGGTCGGGGTAGTTGCACGGATTGTCTATTTCGACTACGTTTCCGTCGGTAAGATGTATTTTGTAAACAACCGAAGGTATTGTTGTTACGAGGTCGAGGTCATACTCTCTCTCGAGGCGTTCCTGTATGATTTCAAGGTGCAAAAGCCCCAAGAAACCGCACCTGAAGCCGAAGCCGAGGGCACTTGACGTCTCGGGTTCAAACGAGAGCGAGGCGTCATTCAGCTGTAATTTGGCAAGAGCGTCCCTAAGAGCCTCATAATCCGCTCCGTCCGCCGGATAAATTCCGCAGAAAACCATCGGATTTACCTTGCGATATCCTGCAAGCGGCTCCGAAGCCGGATTTTCGGCAAGAGTCACGGTATCGCCTACGCGCGCATCGCCTACGGTTTTAATCGAAGCGGTGATATAACCGACCTCGCCCGAGGACAGCTGCTTTGTCGGCTCCAAGCTCTTGGCGCGCATATATCCCGTTTCCACAATTGTAAATTCGGCACCCGTCGCCATAAGACGCATCGTCTGCCCCGGCCTTACCACACCGTCAACTATTCTGACATAGACAATTACACCGCGATAGCTGTCATATACGGAGTCAAATACAAGCGCTCTGAGCGGCTTTGAATCGTTATCATCCGGAGGCGGCACAAGGTTTACGATTTCCTCGAGCACAGCGGGGACATTCTCGCCCGTTTTTGCCGAAATTCGCGGCGAATCCATACACGGTATGCCTATAACGTCCTCCACTTCTTTAGCAACGCGCTCCGGCTCTGCGGCGGGAAGGTCGATTTTATTTATTACCGGTACAATTTCAAGGTCGTGGTCAAGCGCAAGGTAGGTATTTGCAAGAGTTTGAGCCTCTATCCCCTGTGACGCGTCAACTATCAGCACAGCTCCCTCGCATGCCGCAAGGGAACGCGACACCTCATAGTTGAAGTCAACATGACCGGGAGTGTCTATTAAGTTCAGTTCATATTTTTTGCCGTCGGCCGCCTTGTAATCAAGCTTTACGGCACGTGCCTTAATGGTTATACCGCGTTCACGCTCAATATCCATATTGTCAAGAAGCTGCGCCTCCATATCGCGCTTCGCCACGGAGTCCGTAAGCTCCAACAAACGGTCGGCAAGCGTACTCTTGCCGTGGTCGATATGGGCAATTATGCAAAAATTTCTGATGTAGTCCTTTTTACCTGACATAAATTTCCTCTTTTATCTTTTTAAATCCCGTATATTATATCAAATTCGGAGTTAAATGTGAATACCGAAAATTATTTCTCACGGTCATAAAAAGACAACATCGGCTTTATCTTTTTGCCGCCTATCACTCTCTGCTCGTAGTTTTTGGTTATTTTAAACACCGTCCCCGACAAAAGCAACAGACCTATAAGGTTCGGCAAAGCCATAAGACCGTTAAACGTATCGGAAAGATCCCAAACAAGCTGAATGCTCGACACGGCACCTATAAATGTCATTGCGAGAAATATTATTTTATACACCGCAGTCAGCTTTTTTCCGCCTATATATTCTGCGGCGCGCGAGCCGTACACCGACCAGCCGAGTATGGTTGAAAAAGCGAACATAACTATACCTATGGATACTATATAAGAGCCCCATTTGCCGAGCACGCTCTCAAAGGCATATATTGTTATATTGACTCCCTCAAGTCCGCTTTGCAGATTTGCCCCGGTAGTCAGTATTACGAGTGCCGTAAGGGTGCATATAACAATGGTGTCAAAAAACACCTGAAATATGCCCCACATACCCTGTGTTACGGGTTCCTTGGCATCAGAGGAGGAATGAACCATTACCGACGAGCCGAGGCCCGCCTCATTAGAAAATACTCCGCGCGCCACACCGAAACGCATGGCTCTTGAAATACCGTATCCCATAACGCCTCCTCCGACGGAGCGCATACTGAACGCCCCCGTAAATATCTCGCCGAAAGCGTCGCCTATATGGCGGAAGTTTACAATTATTATTATAAGCGCGCCTATTATGTAAAACGCCGCCATAAAAGGCACAAATTTTTCCGTCACCGTGACTATTCTTTTCAGTCCGCCGTAAATTATAACGGCTATGAGGGCGCAAACGACTATCCCCGTGACAATGCCCGGTATATTAAACGAACCCTTAAGTGCCGTGGATATTCCGTTGACCTGAGCTACCGAGCCTATTCCGAACGACGCAAACAGGCAAAAAACAGAAAATATAACCGCAAGCCACTTTTGGCCGAGTCCTTTTTCGATATAATACATAGGGCCGCCCACCCACTCGCCTTTTTCGTTTTTTCTGCGGAAATATATGCCGAGCGCATTTTCGGAAAAGCTCGTCATCATACCGAGCAAAGCAGAAATCCACATCCAAAATACCGCACCCGCTCCGCCGGAGGAAATCGCGGTGGCTACGCCTACAATGTTGCCTGTGCCTACCGTTGCGGCAAGAGCCGTTGCAAGTGCCTGAAACTGCGATATGGCTTTTTCGTCCTTGGTTTTTGTTACCTTGCGGTCTTTAAAAATTGCGGCAACCGTATTTTTAATTGTGTAGCAAAAACGGCGTATTTGAAAAAACCGCGTACCGCACGTGAGATAAAGACCGGTAAGCAGCATCAATATGAGCATCGGAGGCCCCCAAACGACGCTGTTTACCTTACTGTTGATATTCTGAATAAGCTCTACAAAATTTTGCATAGTACCTCCGAATGTGTTTTTATTGAATAACAAGAAAACGGGGCAAAAGCAGCTAATAACAGTATTGCTTTACGCCCCGAATTATTAAGAATAAAGCTTTCCGACTATGATGTTCACAAGCGAAACCGGCAATGCCTTTGAAAGCGCCAAAAACAGATGATATTTAGTGCCTTTTGTAGACAAAAGCTTCGGACGAGCCTTGGTTGCCGCAGCATACACCGCATTGGCTATATCGTCCGGCGACATACCGTTTTGCTCGTCGCGCTCCATACCGGCAACCGCTCTTTTAAGTGTTTCGCCGTAAAATTCGTCACCGGCGGTATTTTTCTCTCTTGCCGCGGTAAAACCCGTTTTAACATCGCCCGGCATTACGGCGCAGACCTTTATATTAAACGGTCGCACCTCGTTTGCAAGAGCCAGAGTCAGCGAATTTACAGCCGCCTTTGACGCCGAATAAAACGCCTGAAACGGTATGGCAAGCGGAGCTGCGAGAGAGCTGAGATTAACAATTCTTCCGCCGCCTTGAAGTCTCATATATTTAATTACGTTTTTTGAGCAAATAAAGCAGCCGAAGAAATTGACGTCAAACTGTTTTTTAGCTTCTGCAAGCTCTGTGAATTCAACCGCCCCTGAGATGCCGAAGCCTGCATTATTCACAAGTATATCAATGCTTCCGCTGTCATTATATATTTTTTTGAATGCCTCTGAAACCGAGTGCTCATCCGTGACGTCGCACGAAATATGCTTAATGCCGACTGTTTGAATCTTCGGCTCGCGGCGACTCAGTTCATACACCCTGTATCCGTTTTCAAGAAACTTACGGCAGCAGGAAAGTCCTATTCCGCTCGAACCGCCCGTAACAACTGCAGTTTTCATCAATCTCAACTCCGTTAAAGCAGGCAAAGGCGCAAAGCCGCCGCGCCCGTAAAATACAAAAGAATTTTATCACAGCGGAAACGTTTTCGCAACTAAATGCGAAAAAATATCCGTAAATCTTGTACGTGTTGCCGTATTTAGGCTTATTATATTATATCGCCGGTCTTACAATCCCCGGATTATGCCTATTTGTCCGTTATTTTATTTTATTAAACAAGTCGATAATAAATACATCGATATTGTTTGCGGTATATTCGGCGATGCCAAACGGCCGAGCTTCCTAAGACCGATTACCGATTTTCACAATTTGCGGCGCTTTACCGTTTTTTAACAGAATTACAGTTGCACATTTTGCTCATAAGCTTTAAAATTACAGTATATAGTTATATTGTCGCAGGCATTAAAAGCGGCACAAGAATCGGTATAAATCCGAATAAAATCAACCGTTTCATATTCACAAAAAAAGGATGAAAAAAACAATGAAAAAGAAAAAAGAGAAAGGAAATAACAATGGTTTATCGAGATACCTTGTGTCGGCATTACTGTTTTTGTTGTTCGAAGCGGTGGCAATCACACTATGGCTAATAAAGGATAATCTGTTTTATTTGCTGAATTTCAGCTACATAGGCACCTGTCTCGCATTGGGCACGGCACTTTTTACCGCCGAGAAACGCTATGCGCGTCATTTTGTACAGCTGGCAGTCGGAAGCTATATGCTGCTGTATCTCGGCATAATCTCCCGAGAAAATATGCAGATTGAGGGCTTTTGGTACTATCTGTTCCTCGGCGTTTTTGAAGCAGCAACCATTCACTATGCCGTGGCCAAAATCTTCGGACCGTTGCTGTTCGGACGCGGATGGTGCGGCTATGCCTGTTGGACGGCTATGGTTTTGGACTTTCTTCCTTATAAGCAGCCACGGAAGCCGCGAAAAGAAAAGCTCGGAATTCTGCGTTATGTGATGTTTGCGTTATCATTGGCTCTTGTGTCGGGTCTGTTTTTGTTCAAGGTCGCAAATCTTGAGAAAATTATGTTTTGGCTGTTTATCGCCGGAAATGCGCTTTACTATATATCCGGAATTGCGCTTGCCTTTATATTTAAGGATAACCGCGCGTTCTGCAAATATCTCTGCCCTATCACAGTATTTCTGAAGCCCATGAGTTATTTTTCGCTTCTGCGCGTCCACTGTGACGAGAGCAAATGCGTTCATTGCGGCAAGTGCCTGGAAGTATGCCCAATGAATGTTGAGGTTAACAAGAATTCACGCAAGCGAAAAAACGGAACAGAGTGTATTCTCTGCTACGAGTGTACAAAAAACTGCCCCACAAAGGCGCTGCATTAAAGCGAAAAAATAAAGAAAGGTGCAATTCCGAATGAATTGCACCTTGTTTTTTACAAATTCAAAAAGTCTTTTCTGTAATCAACTCCAAAGTATTCGGCGAGCTGCTGCATTTTGCTGTCCTTTATTGTGTTCACTCTCGGCATATTGCAGGTGAGCATATAAATCTGCGCTGCTTTTTCAACGGTTTCGATAAGCCCGAAGGTTTCGTCCATGGTTTTGCCGGCAGAATATTTTTATAGACATAATACTGCACAAGTGCTAAAATTTAAGCAAATTCTAATTGAATTTAATTTTTAAAAACACTTTGGAAGAGTTGGCAAATGACAGAACAAAATTCTATGCTTACCGGCAAGCCGATAAAAAGTATAATTAAATTCTCGCTGCCGATTATGGCTTCATCGCTTTTACAGTATAACTATACATTGGTCGACAATATACTTGTCGGGCGATATGTAAGCACGGACGCTCTTGCCGCAGTCGGCGGAGTCGCCTCGATAAACTCGTTTATTGTCGGTGCGGCACTCGGCCTTACAAGCGGATTTACAATACCGGTGGCGCATGCTTACGGCGCAAAGGACCAAGACAGGGTCAACAGATATTCCGGAAGCAGCATTACGGTGTCGTTCTTGCTCGGCCTATTACTTGTTGTTGTCGCGCACATTATTTCCACTCCTCTTTTGAAGCTTATCGGCACGCCGGACGAAATTCTCGGTCTTTCCTCGGCGTATGTAAACATTCTTTACTTTGCAATACCGTTTCAGATGCTCTCAAACAATTTTACCGCAATTTCAAGAGCCGTCGGTGAGAGCAGAAAACCGCTCATATATTTTACGGCAAGTATTTTTGTAAATTTCGTGCTTGACATGCTGTTCATAAAGGTATTTCGCTGGAGCGTTGAGGGAGCTGCGCTTGCTACGCTTATTTCTCACATTACGGCAGCCGTCCTTACGGGAAATTACATTTTAAGGCGCAATACAAGCGTACACATTTCAAAAAAAGAGCTCAAACTTGACCTCAAAACAGCATTCATACAGTTAAAATTGGGAATACCCGTTTCGCTTCAGTTTACCGTTACCTCTATCGGGTCGATGTGTCTTCAAAGCGCGATAAATTCATTCGGCACGGCGACTATTGCAGGCTTTACCGCCGCAGGAAGGGTCGAGAATATTGCAAATATACCGCTGAGCGGACTCAGCGTCGGCACACAAACCTTCGTCGGGCAAAACTACGGGGCCGGAAAGTACGATCGAATAATTAAATCGGTTAAAAAAATATTTACGCTCAACATACTTCTTTCCGTCGCTTTAAGCGTTGCTCTTCTGACGGCAGGTATGCCGATAGTCAGGCTGTTTATGACAGAGCCTAATGAAGACGTCTTGTTTGCCGCCCATAAATATCTTATCGCCACGGCGGAGTGCTTCAGTCTTGTCGCGGTGCTATTCGTTTTAAGGAACACTCTGCAGGGTCTCGGCTTTACATATGCAAATGCGGTTGCGGGTGCCGGCGAGCTGATAGGAAGAATATCAATAGCGCTTATTTTCACTCCGCTTATCGGCTTCAATGCAGTATGCTACGCAGCCCCTGCCGCATGGTTACTTGCGGACATACCGCTTGCGATTATATATTTAAAAAAGAAGAAGAAATTTAAGGCGTTAGCAATGCGGAATATGAATACAACAGCGGATATATAGCCCTTGAAATTTCTTTATCCGCAAACGAAATAAAAAGAATTATCATTAAACAGTAGAGTGAATCTCGTTTTATATATCGATTTTATAAAATTATTTATATTGAAGTCAGCCGAGGAAGGAAATAATAATGGAAAAAAAGTGGTTATACAAAGTTGAAAACGATAAAATAAGTGTGCTTTTGTCTCTGATAGTAACGGTCATATTCGCTGCTGTTACGGCAGTATTGCATGGGTTTATTATCACCTTGGTATTTACAATAGTAATGGCTGCATTGACTCTTTGTTCTGCTTATCGTTTTATATTTATAAAACTTTTGATAGGAGAAGACTCGTTTTGCCATTGCAAATCACCCTGGGATAAAAAGGAATACAAGTACACAGATATATCAGAAGTTTGGGAAAGCACAGGTAAATCGGTAAACGGTGCGAGCCAGAACTATTTGAATTACAGAACTCCGAGCGGCGAAGTAAAAAAGTTTTATTTTTCGCCGTGTCAATATGATGAAATTGCTTTTCTTATCGAGAAAATAGACAAGGATTATTTTAATAAGGAAGAGGCCGACAGTAATGAAGATGAGTAATAAACAAAAGTACGTGATTGACGGTAAATTACACGGAGGTTTCCCAATGCTTTTTTCTTCGGCAGTCAGCTTAGTATTTTTAATCTTAGCTGTTGACCAATTGAGAGGCGGAAGCGGTAAAATTTTTACAGTAGGTCTTATGTTTTCGGTAGGCTTTGCTTTGTCATTGTTCGTTTCAATTCCTCTGATTAACAGATATTTTTTCTTTAAGGTATGCGTGGGTGAGAACGATTTTTCTCTTCGCACAACTCCGTTTAACGAAAAGACATATAAATATTCAGAGGTCAAAAACGCAAAAACAGAGCAGAAAACGTCAATGAGAAGAGGCGGCATTGTCTGTATTTATTATTTTTATTTCACGGACAGCGACAATAAAGAGCGTAAGTTTCTGTTTGACAAATCCTTGTATGAAAAGGAAACAGACGCATTGAAGAATCGAATAAACAAACAAAATCTCACTCCGTAACGAAGTGAGATTTTTTGTTAAGCACCGAATTTTAAATTTCGGGACGTAAGAATCGATAAACGGTCGCAAAGCTTATTAAACACCGTGGTCTTACATGTGCATCCTCAGAAACCGATTGCAGCCATCTTGCCGTCGTCTTGGCTTAAAAACGGTGCGGCAATATCCGCTACGGTTATAGTTCGCATTTCGTCATCCGTCAAATGGTCAATGTCTGATTTTGCAAGTCGTGATGCCTGCTTTAATGAGGAGAGCTCAATCAAGTTTCTGACATATCTCCCGTTGCCGAAATCTTGCTTTTTTCTTGCGGTATCAAAAACCTCACCGAGCTTTTTATGCGCTTCTCCGGTAAACTTAAAGCCCGTTTTTTTAATCATCAAATCGGCTATATCTATAAGCTCGTCGGTACTGTAATCGTCGAAGTTCACATGAAACGCAATCCTTGAACGCAAACCGGGGTTTTTATTGAGAAACTCTTCCATTTTATCGGGATATCCTGCAAAAATAACAACAAGGTCACTACGGTTGTTTTCCATTTCCTGAACAATCGTGTTGATAGCTTCGTCGCCGTAAAGTCCGTTCCTGTCGTCAACCAAAGAGTATGCTTCGTCAATGAAAAGCACGCTGCCCTTTGCCATATTAAAATGCTTTTTGACAAGCGGCGCTGTCTGACCGACAAACTGCCCGACAATATCCGCTCTGCCCACTTCATAAAGATCGCCTTTGGTGAGGAGCCCGTTATCCTTCATTATCTGTGCAAACAAACGGGCAACGGTTGTCTTTGCGGTGCCCGGATTTCCCGTAAACACCATGTGCATTGACGGGCGGTCAGCCTTTATTCCTTTTTCCGCATAGAGCTTTTGCATTTTGAAAAAGCTTACCGCGTTTTCAATAACCTCTTTTGCATTGTCAAGACCGATCATTTCGTGCAGTTCTACGGCCGCATTTCCTTTCGGAGCTGCTTTTACTATCTCCGCTTTTACTGTTTTTACATCTTTATACTGAGCATAAACGACGGTATGCAGTTTCTCCGTATACCACTCATCAAACCAGCGGTTTAGTTCTGTAATATGGAAGCTTTTTCCGTCCTTGATATTGTTGAAAAGCTTGTCGTCGGCATCTATTTTGTTATCCTTTGCCCTTTCGGACAGATAAATCTTAGCACGTTCGGCATTTGCCATATCCTCTGTAATTTCAACTATCGGCACAGACGTCAGATTTGCAAGAAAAGAATCGCGTGTTTTTACGGAATCGAGATTCGTCCAGAAAACAGTCAATACGGATTGGCAGAATGCTTTTGCCGTTTCACAAATTCTCTCAATGTTATTACGGTTGTTTCGCGCAAACCGGTCGTTGCTTTCATCATCCGAGTGATACCTGATGATTATTGCACCGCCTCCGCAGCTTCTGTAAAGCGCTTCAAGGGCACTATCGTTAAAACTATCATTTTCATAAAAGTCAACATAAGTATAACGCTTATTAAAAATTCGGCCGTTATCATACAGTGCTGAAATCAGCGAGCGAGAAAGTCCCTCTCTCGTTTCATTTAAGCGCGTTCTAAGGAAATAATGAACAGGATGACCTATTGGAGCTTTAAGCATTTTGCCTGCATAAATCCTGTCGATTTCCGGAAGGAAGCTGTCTGAATACAGATGTTTTTTCGCCTCGTCGACAATTTTCTCTCGGCTTTTTAATTCAATAATGTTTTCACCGTATTTTAAGCTGTTAAAACCGTGTTGATTTAATAAAGGAGTTATGCCAAATTTTTCGGTGAGATCTTCGTCATCTCTTATAAAATTTGAATATTCTGCTATTCGGAGATTATCCCTTAGTCTATCAAAGACCTGTTCTTCGATAGAGTTATACTCCGTCTTGAAATTGCATAATTTCATATAATTATCGAGGACACTTTTTATATTGCCGCGCTCATTTATAATCGCTCCGAAATAGATAACATTATTATTGCCGGTGCTTATGGCAAAAACATAGTCTTTTTTATCCGACTTGATATAAAACGTCTGTGAAAGGCTCTGCATATTATCAGCAAATTCATCAAAAACGTCCGACTTTTTTCTCGGAATTTCAACATCCGAAAGAACGGTAGCTTCAATTTTGTAATATCGCATAATAAACCTCCAAAAACAAATAACTGACTTCCGGCTTTTTCTTACGCATATATAATATCATTCGTGATGTACCTTTTTAAGTACATAAAATATCCTGTAAATACATCTGGCTTTTGCTGTCTTACATTTTTTTGATAAACGGTAAGTACAGAATCATACTGTGCCAAGCCCGACGAACTATATAAATATCTTTCCGAACAACAGCAAGTAACTCGCTTACGTTAAGAATCATATTTCAGGATAGCTGAATTTCTAAAACATAAAGTGAATTTTCTTAATTATATATTTTCCCCTCTTTGCGGAGCGTGGCTCACCAACGAAATCTACAATCATTATAAAAACGGTTTTCTTAATGATTATACAGACAAAATTAAAAAGCTTGTCACCGAGTCGGCTCTTTTTATAAATGATTTTCTTATCTTTCTAATTGATTTTTTATGCTCTAACGGTGAATCTTGCGACTTTGCCCCACGGTGGAGTTACATCTTGATTATTTATAAGCCAGAGAACAGGAATACCGTTTGCAAGTTCCTCTTTAGGAAACGGAGCGTAACCGTCGGTCAAAATGATAATACAGTTTGGCTCTTTTTCTTTCATATGCTGATTGACATATTCAAAAATAATTTGAAAATCTGTTCCGCCTCCGCCTGCCGGTTTTATAACATTAAATTCTTCAAACGATGAAAACGGTTTCGGCTCAATAATCGCCGCATCAAAAAAGCCGAGCCAGCCTTGCAGTTTTCCGTCATATTGGTCAATCGCACCTTTTATTTCAGAATAAGCGGTGGTCATATCATTGTCTGAAATTGAACCGGAGGTGTCTATGAAGAACAATATATCACTAACATTATCGTTTTTGCCCATTTCATTAAAATTCGGAAGGAAGAACGGACTGTCTTGAAATCTTCTGTCCGGCGGAGAAAAGGAATAATCGCAAATTTCTTCCTGAATAAAATCGTTCAATATCGTTCTCCAGTCTGTTTGCGGTTTTTTTAATTTTTCAAGCATACGCTGTGCAAACATCGGAAGCGTTCCTCTGTTGTTTGAAGTATCACGGACTTTAATAGCTTCGCAACACTCTGCGAAATTCTTTACCCAAACATCTCTCAGCTTGCTGTCTTCTTCAAATTTTCCCCATTGAGAATGGTCGTCCCATCTCTTTGCATTTGTTTTTTTGTTTCCGCTGTCAAAATTCTTTTGCTTGCTCTGTAACATCTCGTAAACTTCTTCGGCTGTATAAAGATAACCTTCCTTTCCGTCAGGAGCTATGTGCATACTTTCGCCGTATGTTGACAAGGTTATACTGCTTGGCTTATCATTATTTTCGTGCATAATAATTGAATTTATCACTATATCGGCAGCAATATTATACCGTTCATTATCTTTGTACTCACCTCTTAAACAGTGTTGAAGAACAACATGAAGTATCTCGTGCATCAAAACATAGTCTAATTCTTTATCTGACAGTTCTTCAAGAAAAAACGGACTGAACGCAATACGCACTCCGTCGGTATAGGCAGTTTCGCAACCCTCATCAATAGAATAAATCATATGCATTAACAGCAAACCGTAAAAGCCGTGATTACACAGAATACGCATTCGTGCCAAAAGAAGCCGATTGATATACTGCCTTACTTTTTTGTTAGATATTTCCATTTAACAACTTCCCTTTCGAGTTCAGCCATGCAGAAAATTCGGGGATATTAAGAAGCTTCTTTCTGTAATCCTTTTCTATATACATATAGTCTTTAAGCAAAACCGTTGAAAAATCGGGAGCCATTTGTTGGGCATATATTATCGAATTTGCTATGCGCTTCATATCATCTTTATACTCTCTGGCGTAAGCGGTCATAGAAGCACACAACGCATACATGGCATCCGTGCGTGTAGGAACTTTTGGCTGTTTTCCGTCGAATATCTCTTCTATATTTGGCAGGTCCTTATACACCTTTGACCATGTTCTGAATTCAATGGCAGGTCCAAACCCGATTACACCGGCTATCAATGAATACATCTTGTCAACATCAGAATCTACATAATTTAAAATGTTGCTCACCATCTCCCACGAACGAGGTGTTGCAAAAGCAAGGTCGTCGGCATTAGAATCAAAATTCATAAGACGCTCACGATTAAAAGTAAGAAATCCGACAACCTTTTCGTTTATTCCACTTTGAATAGCCCACTGTTTCCACGACTTGAAACTGCCTTCAACCTCAATGTGCAAAAGTCGGTTTGCAAGTGCTTTTGGCATCTTAAATGCCACGGATTTGTCGGTGGTTCTGTTGCCGGCAGCAATGACTATGCAGTTTTCGGGAAGTTTATGTTCTCCAACTACTCTGTCAAGCGTAATCTGATATGCCGCCGCCTGAACAGATTGAGGCGCTGCTGAAATTTCATCAAGAAAAAGGATGTTGACAATGCTGTCGCTTTCGTCCATTTGAAAAATTTGCGGTTTTAGCCAAACGGCAAGCGTCTTGTCTGCATTTGAAGTCGGAATACCACGCAGGTCAATCGGATTAAAAAGGAGCAACCGCACATCGGTGATATGTACCTTTTTTCCTGTTTGACTCTCTATTTCTTTTCCAATCTGTCGAACAGCCTGTGATTTGCCGACACCCGGCGCTCCCCACAGCATAACCGACGGAAATTTTCTGATAGGCACATTTGCATTGATTATATTACAATATGCCGTTGTCAGTTCATCTACAAGTCTGTTAATATTCATCTGCGGAATATTTGCATTTTTTATTTGTTCTTTTCCGCTCACTTTTTATTTACCCCCAATTTATTATCTATTTCTGCAAGCTTTTCTTTTAATTCGGCAATAACATCCGCATAGTTTTCATCATTGCCAAGTTCCTTTTGAATGCCTTTTTTGCGCTCACCCATATTGAATAATTGCTTTTGCTGATTTTCTATATACTTATCAAGATTGTTCAGATAGTTGTCGATTCTGATTAAAACGCCAACCTCTGTATCGCCAAGTTCAACATAATATTTGCCCTCCCGTTCTAACCAAACAAATGGCTTTCTCTTTGCCATATTTGCAGGCAGAATAATCTTAAATCCGCAATATTCGAAGGCTGTCCTTTCTTTGATTTGTAATTCATTGTTTTTGACTGCATTAAAAAGTGTTTCACGCAAAAGCTTTCTTTTTTCCGTTTCTTTGTTTTTGTCAGCAGAGGTCACCGCAACCGGCACGTCTTTGCGATATTGGTCGAAATATTGCTTGTCCTGCATTGCCTTGTTGATAAGCTCTTTCTGATGAAGCATTTTTGAAGGGAGCTCTTTAAGTTCCTTATCAAGTCTTATTCTCGTTTCGACCAATTTTCTCTGCAAGGTATAATAGCGAGAAAGCTCGTTTGCGGTTTCAACACGCTTTTTTACAAGCGGATTGCCTACTGCAAGAGCCTTAATTTCAGCATAATTCAAAACGGTATCCTCAATATCACTACCTTCACGCTCTGTATACGAGCCTGACAACAAGCTTGTAATAAATCTCTGTTTCGTTTCGAGCAGTTGCCACGAATACGCATCAAAGCTTCCCTCGGTGATATAGCGGAATATTTGAACTTTTTGATTTTGATTTCCTTGTCTGAGTATTCTGCCTTCACGCTGAGTCATATCAGTCGGTCATTTTTTGCGGACAGTTCAATACATGCCTGTCTGTTTCGCTCCCTGCTCCTGCGTTTGCTCTCGTTTGATTTCTCCCTCTGTATCTTCTTGGCACAAG
>OLQW01000261.1_pt1 | contig 34308 bp, 35 predicted proteins | sample 1672901 | NCBI WGS metagenome assembly OLQW01 (sample SAMEA3136735, study PRJEB25190) | human gut metagenome | reverse complement strand
TTCCATCATAGAATTAAGCACCTGCGCGTCATAATGATATAAATAACCCTTCCTTGACTTATCAATTATCATGCCATATGGGCGCACATCAATTATCTCATCATATGTAATAAAGCAACGCCATTCTGCAGCGATATCTAATGATTCGCTTACCAATACCTCATAATCTTCAGCATGATTACCGCAGCCCATAAGATCTTTTATACTGGAAATTGTCTTGCCGGTAAAAGCCTTGCTTCTTACTGCTGGTTTCACAAAATATCCCGCCGACCACTTGTTGTCATCTCTTGAAATACTGTTGATTGTATCTTTCCATATTTTCCTTCCCAGAAATGGCTTAAGCACATCTGGATAATCAGGAATATGCGGTGTCACCCCAAACTTGTTAAACAGCACATTGCACTGATCAATATAATCCAAGGCAATATCTTCACGCTTAAAATCATCATAGATATCATCTATCAAATGGTAAGTAACTATTTCCGCAGCCATCTCTCTGAAACCAAACATAGCTGAAGCAAAATTATGATTGTGAGGTATCTCCATTTTCATTTCATTGTCATATTTTGTTTTTAAATATACCTTTCCCATAATAATCACCTGTTAAATATAATAGCGTTTGCGGAAGGGCGCTATGTGCCAGTGGCACCTTAAACCAACTCGGACACGCAAACATAAGTGGGCAGGGCCAGACTCGAACTGGCGTAGACCGGAGTCGGCGGATTTACAGTCCGCTGCAATTGCCACTATGCGACCTACCCATAAGTGACCCCTGCGAGACTTGAACTCGACATATGCAGCTTGAGAGGCTGCCGTCCTAACCTTTAGACTAGGGGACCATAATGCTCATATCAGGATTCGAACCTGAATCAATCGGTTCTACGCTCCGCTTCGGTCCGTTCAGGGCAATCGTCCCCCGGACGATTTGAACCGTAGCCGATCATTCTATCCATTGAACTATACGAGCATATACGGGCTAAATATATTTCAACTCAGCCCTGTTTATTCACTTTTCATGCGCTAATCTGCTTTGTTCTATTTACATCGATTACGATAATCTCATCCATCGGAACATCCAGCACTGCTGCCAGTACAACCAGATTATCGATTGTAGGCATGGCAGTTCCGTGCTGCCACTTGTAGATGGCCTGAGGAGTCGCAAATCCAAAGATATCCTGCAGGTCTCTTACAGTCAGACCTGCTACCTCTCTCAATCTCATGATATTCCTTCCGGTAGCTACCATATCGATGGTAGGCATAGTAAACATTTCTTCCTCCGTTTCTGCTTCTGCAGGTGAAGGAAGAATGCCCTCCACCTTAATCAGAAGCCTTAAAATTGTATATAGGTTTCATCACATCGATTACATCTACAGACTCTCGGATCACATCAATGATGTCCTCCAGACTCTTGTATGCCATCGGTGCCTCGTCCAATGTATTTTCATTAATCGAAGTGGTATAAATACCCTTCATTGTCTCTCTGTATTCATCCATGCTAAGATTTGCTTTCGCCTTTGTTCTGGACATAAGTCGTCCTGCTCCGTGAGGTGCAGAATAATTCCACTCCGGATTTCCTTTTCCAACAGCAAGCACACTTCCATCTCTCATATTTATTGGAATCAGCACTTTCTCTCCACTATGGGCTGCTATTGCGCCCTTTCTCAAAATCATTTCATCTGTATCAATATAATTATGAATTGTATGGAAGGCTTCTCTGCCAGCCATCCCGGTTCTCTCCAGAATAATCTCAGCCATTTTCTCTCTGCTTCGTCTTGCAAAAGCCTGGCAGATTTCAACATCGTGAAGGTAGTCCTCAAGATATTTTCCTGATAAGTAGCACAGATCTTCAGGCATACTTGTCTCAGACTCATATACCTGCCAGTGAAGCTGTTTTAACGCATCCTGAATCTCACTTCTACGTCCCTGCTCCTTATAGGTTCTGATAATCTCATCACGCTTCGCAAGATAGTCCCCATAGCCTCTGTCTAGGTTAATCGCCAGCTTCTGATAAAGCTCTGCAACCTGCTTACCCAGATTACGTGAGCCTGAATGAATCACAAGATATTTGGTTCCATCACCCGCTTCATCTATCTCTATAAAGTGGTTACCACCACCAAGGGTTCCAAGTGAACGCTCTAATCTCTTTGTGTCCTTCAGTTCTCTGTAGCAAGCAAGTTCTGTCAAATCAAATCTCTCCTGGCGACCTTCCCACACGTTCATTCCCGATGGAATAAAATGTGCAGCCTCATCAACCTTTACAAAATCAATATCAACCTTGCCTAAGTTCACGGTATACATACCGCATCCGATATCAACACCCACTACATTTGGAACAGCCTTATCAGTAATTGTCATTGTGGTTCCAATAGTGCAGCCTTTACCGGAATGAACATCAGGCATGATTCTTATTCTTGATCCTTCCGTCATCGGATAATCACACATACGTCTGATTTGTTCTATCGCTTCATCCTCTACTACTCTTGCATAGCAGATGGCTGTATTTATTTTTCCTTTGATTTCAATTAAATCCATGCTTCTCTTACCTCATTTCTGTGATATTTATTAGGTGCTCTACCATTGAGCTAACGGAGCATAACGCAGAACTGCCTTACCAATCAGGCTTATATCTGCAAAAAAATACCGCCTACCATGTGCATCCACACAAGATAAGCGGTTCAAAATCTATGTATCCGGTTGTCCTCTCCTGTCCCTACGACAGGCCTACATCCATCACCACAGCATTCCCTTCAAGCTTATTCTTATCTGAATACACAAAGCTAAAGCCCCACTCTTTTTCATATCGAGTGCTGCATTTTTCAAACTTTCCAAATATAAATAACTTGATCGAATAGCTGTGAACATTCTTTTTTCCTTTCCCAGACCCATCACTTTGGATCCGCTTTTCTTTCTTTGTTATCAACAGAATACCACAGCAACATTAATTTGTCATTATACTTGTGGTATAACTTCGACGCATCATAGTGCAATCAGCCGAATTCTTATTTTTGACCATGAAAAATCATAGGTGAATTCTTTTAAAATCCACCGAAATCCATTGAAACTGATGAATACTCCCTATCTGTCAAACCGTGCAAATATAGTGCTGTTTCTCCGGAATAAATAATTGCACCATTTCTTTGTTGCAAAATGAACAACTCATCCAGCCACACATCATCCATTATATATAAACCTCTTGAGACCTTCTCCATTAAGAATGGATACAGTTATCTCCATAAACGGTATACTTGTTCCGCAGTATCCGCCAGGTTTCTCTTCGCATTTTCATTCTTCATGGCTTCTTCCAGCGTGGTAATGCCTCGTAAAACCGGGAAGAATGCGTCAATTCCATGCTCGTTACATTCTCTTGCATCCCGTTCTACCGATCCTGCAAATGCGATCACTGTCTTTCCGTATTTTTTAGCCAGCTTTGCTACTCCGATCGGTGCTTTTCCCATCGCCGTCTGTCTGTCCAGTCTTCCTTCTCCCGTAACTACCAGATCCGCATCTTTGATACATTCTTCCAGCTGTGTCTCCTCCAGTACGATCTTGATCCCGGATTCCAGCACTGCATTGGTAAATGTTAAAAATGCGAATCCCAGTCCTCCGGCAGCTCCGGTTCCGGCCTGTTTTGCATTTGCTTTCGGAAATTTTTCTTTTGCCAGTGCCGCATAATATGCCAGCCATTTGTCCATCTGCATGATCATAGATGGCGTTGCTCCTTTCTGCGGTCCGTAAACAGCACTTGCTCCCTGCTCTCCACACAGCGTATTTGTTACATCACACGCAATGCGGAACTCACATTCTTTCAGTTCTGGTATCACATAGGTATCCGTGATCGTCTCCAGTTCTTCCAGACCTCTTGCACCAAATGGTACCGGCTGTCCATTCTTGTTCATGAATCCGAATCCAAGTGCCTGCAGCATCCCGATACCTCCGTCATTCGTTGCACTGCCTCCGATTCCGATGATAAATCTTCTACAGCCTTTTCCAATCGCATCTTTGATTACTTCCCCGACACCGTAAGTCGTTGTGTAAAGTGGATTCTTCTTTTCATCCGGTACCAGTGTAATTCCCGCTGCTCCTGCCATCTCAATTACTGCCGTCTTGCTGCTTTCAATGATTCCATATTCACAGACTACCGGTGTTCCAAGTGGTCCCGTCACCTGAATCTCCTGTTTCATACCATTCATCCCGGCAACAAGCGCGTCTACCGTTCCTTCGCCTCCGTCTGCCAGCGGTCTGATCTGCACATCCACATCTGAATCTACTCTGTGTATTCCTTCTGTTACTGCAAGTCCTGCTTCTATCGAAGTCATACTTCCTTTAAATGAATCGATTGCTGTTACAATTTTCATAGTTTGCTTCCTCCTCATTTTCACAAATTTTCGTTATTTGTTTTGTGTTATTCGCTGACTGTTTCCTGCGGTTTCTTACATCTAGGTCTTTTGGATTTATTCATACTATAACAAACTTTTCCAGTCATTTATATGTCCTTTATAACATATTTTTTTAAATCATAATTCTTTTTTCATTCTACAGAACATATTTCTATTATATTTCCGAAATATATCGGCTAAACTGATTTCATACTTGTATTCTATCTCTTGACCGATTTTTTTACCGTTCTCTTGCAGAACAGATTGTAAATACGATTAAACCGGAATCATTTTCTTCTGAAAACGATTAGTGGTCTTTCTGCGCAGGATCTGGACATAATAAAAGTGTATTTTTCTGAAGATATGTCACTTGGCAAAACCTGCGACAAAGTGTATCTTCATAAAAATACACTTCAATATAAGTTAAACCGTATTCATAAAATAACCGGTCTTAATCCCCGGAAATTTCAGGATACTGTGCTTCTATATCTTGCTGTGCAGCTTCGGATGGATGAATGCTCTTTCCCTTGATCACCGGCTCTATAGATAGTATTTAACTGTTCAATTTGTAAAGCGAATGGAAGCATATCTTACCCCGGCCTCTAGCTTCTCAGCCATCTGATCCATTTCCTTTTTTCTGGCTTCCGCTGCTGCTTTGGGATCAAAGGTGCTCTTATCAAAATCTGCCATACTACTTCACCCCTTTCTTAGACTCTTTCTTAGACTCTTCCTTCAGATTTTTCAGTCTGTCCTTAATTGATTTGTTATGAGATTTGGTTGCCGCATTCTTTGCGTCAGCCTTTTTCTTCATGCCCTTGGCATATTCTGAGTATCTTGATTTTCTACCCATGACTTTTCCTCCATTTTTGTGCAACAAAAAGCAGCCTGTAGATTGATTTCTCAATCCCCCAGACTGCTAATAGTTCATTATTTTATTATTTGATGTAAATCTATCTGGTCTAATCGAAACGAATTTCCTCATTTATTTTCTCATGTATTTCTATTCTATTCTGGATGTCTATTGCATTAACAAGCCATCCATTCAGATTACAATTTTTAATAAATTCATCAATTCGATTTATACCATACATTTCCTTAATTGTTACAACTACTCCAAATCTCAATCCAACACCATCTTCAGGATCAAGTCTATTGTTTGTTTTTATTTCCATTCCCCAGTTTTTATTTCTATAGGACTTTTTGGGAACACGTCTATCCTTTACCTTTTCTGCTACATACTTAACATTGTCCCATTTTCTAAATCGTTCCCTTGCATCACCTTCAAGGATATAACTTCTAGATTCTCCTATATCATCTAAGTTCTGCTTATCGTCATTTATTTCATTCAGTTTGCCATCATCTTGAATTCTTCCAAAATGAAGGTTAAGTTCCGTATTTGTATAATCTACTCCTTGTGCTCTATCACATAACGGAAAGTAACACATTGTAGCTCTGGCATAATACGGATAAGTATCAGCTTTCAACGGTATCGGAAAATGATAATTGTAAGTATTCCATTTTTCACTCACATCCGTAACCAAAAATCTGATTTCATCTTCAGGCGTCTGGATAATATCTGTTATCTTAATAGGAACAATTCCATGACCATACAGTGCCACTTCCTCTGGAGTTGGTGCATCGTTCCAGCCTCTGGCAGCATCAATGATCAATGCTTTAGCAATTTCTCTATTTAATCCTAAAACATCAATTAAATATGCCAATTTTCTTGCAATCCAAGGAGCGGCAAAAGAAGTTCCTGCAACAAATGTAGCTCCCAAAGGTTCACACACCTGAATATATTGCTCTTCACTTCCACCGTAGTAGCTCACATCAGGTTTTGCAAAGAAAGACAAAGCTAACCCCTTACGTGAATATTTGGTAGACAAACCACTCTTTGTTACAGCATTGACTACCATACTATTTATCGAATCTGCCGGAGAACCTATTTTGTTTACATCCTCACGAGATTTATTTGTACCTGCAACGACAAATATTACGTCATTTTCATACTGAATCTGATCTAACACAGCTGCTTCTGCTGAAATAAAGTTATCATTTATTTCCTGATTACTACCCAAAGAAATGTTCCAAACCTTAATGTCTTTGTTACCCTCAATTATTGTTTTAATAAGTTTGATAATAGTAAAAGATGAAAATTGTGCTCCCGCTGCAACACCAAAATGTCGTACCTTAAATCTACCGCATCCATCATCCAACCATGGATTCATTTTAGGTCCGTCTACAATTATCGAGGATACCGCCGTACCATGACGATAATCATTCTGGCCTTTTGGAATATTATCATCAACCATATCATGATATTCCACCCATTTAGAAAAATAGACGCGCTTATCAAACAAAGTATCAATAACACCTATTGTTGGTTCAATTCCTGGATTCGGTATCGAAGTAATATCGCTCTCATACTCCTCAATAAAATCATCCGGCGATAAATCTGACAAATTCTCTGTTGCCATTGCCACCAGATACGGTGCCTTCTCGTACAAAAGATTCATTTGATTTTCATCGAGATAAACGGTTCTATTATCAAGTATTCTAGACGACAGTATATCAATACCTATCTTATTAAAAACATACTTTACATCAACTCCAATATCAAATAATGTGATAATACTCTCTTTGTCGTGTTTGCGAGCCATTTCAACTTCGAAGTCATCTATATATGAAACATCTGCAACAATTTGTCTAAATAGTGTTTTACTCAAAAAATACTTTTTAAAATCAATTCGATCAAAAAGTATTTTTTGTTCAAATACTTCTTTGGAAATACCATCTGTAAAATATATTGTCAAAACCTTACTCACATTTTCTAATAGCTTAATGCTATCTTCAATATCAGCATCTTCTAAAAAATAGGTGATTATGTGCTTTGTCTTCTCTGTGTTAAATTTTGCCCCAACAATCGCATAATTTGATTGATCACCTTTAAATAATCCTGATATTCGATTGGTTTTTGCAACTATTTTATTGTAATGAACACTTATCAATATCCCGGAAAATGGCTTATCTTCATTCATCCAAAATTCTCTCAATGATTGCAGTTTCGACTGAAGCTTTTTGACATGATTATTAGTAACAACAACTTTACTGTTTATTGCTGCTCCCCCACCATTACCCTTCTTGGATTCTTGCACAAAGCGTTTACCTTTCAATTCAAGGACATTATTCATCTTGTACCCCCTCCTTATTTAATTTTCTGGATACACTACTTTTTGACTCCCCCTTCAGCTTTTCAATTTCACGTACAGTAAAACCTTGCGCATATAATGTTTCAATATCGGTTTCGTCAATATTTCCAATAAGATTATTATATAATCTTCTCAGGTAATCAAACTCTGAATTAACATCACTAAATGCCAGTGATGTCTTGATAACATTTTTTAACTCTCCCGGATATGGTAATTTGGGACAGACATTAAGAATTTTCTTAAACAACCTTGTGTCCTTTGATACGCTCTTAAAGTTTTTAACAAAAGAAGCAAAATAGAACTCTGCCACTTCTATTAAATCTTCCTTTTTGTACCTATCAAAATTAATTACTGCATCAAATCTTCTAACCAGTGCTTTATCAAAATTAGAAAACAAATTTGTCGTTGCAATAATTACTATTTCTTTGTTCAAATCCGTTAATCTATCTAATTCTCGTAAAATGGTAGAGGTCACTCTTCCCATCTCTCTAACATCATTTGAACTGATTCTATCCAATGCAATTACGTCTATCTCGTCAAATAAAACAACAACCTTATTCGAATAAGGAAGACTATTTATTTCATTGAAGACAGTCGCAATATTTTTATTTGTTTGTCCCAATTTGCTATCAATCAAGTTTTCAAAATCAATGCAAAACAAAGTTCTATCTAATAATCTTGCAACCTGTTTTGCAGCCTCAGTCTTTCCACTACCAGGCAATCCTTCAAACAGAAATTTATTTATACCAACATTATGATTTACTGCATTAATTATTCCTTTAACATCTTCGGATATCTCTGTTGGCAGATACAATGGATCTGCTCCCCTTGTATCTATAGTTTTTAGGAAATCGCTCTCATAATCACTTCCCTGTGGAGCATATAAATTAGATTCTGCGATAAGTCCCATAATGTATTCAGCTAACTGATCATCGCCAATGCTATCAAAGTATCTCGCTATACTTATTGCCTCATTACGAAAGCCATTTTCATTTCTTTCAACATGATATTTTATCAAGTTTAATACATTTTGTTTTTTCATAAAACCCACCTCCAGCTTTCTGAAAACAGAATACAATATAATGGGACAAAAGTCAAGTTTTTGGGACAATTATTATTTTATCTATATAGTATCTTGTCGAATATATCCCACAGATACTATATAGATATTCAATTTTCTTAAATACTTAAATATAAAAAGATTATCTTATTCTTCATCTTCACTAGAAACATCTCCGCCCTCTTCCTCAGCGTCATCGATGTCATCTTCATCATCCGGAATGCTGTCTAGGTAGTTCTCCTCATCCTCGTTGTAATCCGCGTCAGGATCAAATCCATTGTTTACGGGCTTCTTATTCTTGGACTTTGTGAGGAAGAAATATCCGCCTGCAGCACCGCCGATTACAAGTAATACGATAACAAACATACCGGAATTACTTTTCTTGCATGCTCGATATCAAGGCCTTCCATAAGAGCGTTGTTGACATCCACAAAATGCATGGGAACCGTCGCCCCTTCAGAGATCCTTTTCGCCATGATATTTAAAAAGGTGATGAAGCTTTCAGATCTTTTTTTCTCATCCTCCTCACCAAGAAACAGCATCAATGCAGCGTCCAACGGTGCATTCTCCACGTAATCATCTCGCTTTTCAGAAGAGGATCTTCCGAGAAATTCATCGAATTTATTGATCACTTTCAGCATGTCATCTTCAACGCGCATCTGGCATTCACCCTTCAGAAGAAGAGGCATATCATAGAATGCTTCAGCCATAGCTCCTGCAATAGCTGCAAGGGTATCAGTATCTCCTCCTAAGGAGACGGCATTTCTCACAACATCCTCATAGCTCTCGCCATCGATGAAGCTTCTAAGAGCCTTGGGCAGGGAATCCTGGCAAGTTTCAACATGCTCATGTCTTGCACGCATCTCTTCCAGTGTCTCAGAGAAGTCATAGCCGAACTCCTTAACCACATAATCGGCGATTTCTTTTTGGGAAGCGCCGGTCCTGCTAAGGTACATAACTGCGGCAGTACACTCCGCCCCCTTAAGACCCTCCGGATGATTATGAGAAACATTCGCAGTTGCTCTTGCAACTTCTCTCGTTCTCTCAATCGAATCATACAACCAGCCTGCAGCTGACACGCGCATTGCTGATCCGTTTCCATAGCTGCCATAAGGCTTCGGATTTTTGGAACCGACCCAGCAAATAAACTTTCCGCCGTATCCGGCATAGGGATATCTCTGACCCCACTTCTGCATCGCCTTCACACATTCAGTCTCAATCGTTTCAACAGAAGCATCCTTTCCGGCATTCATAAGCGCCTCAGCTACAGCTACTGTCATAACAGTATCATCTGTCCACTTATCCTCAGCTGTGAGAAGATCGAAATCCTTTGTCCATCCACCTCTGTCAAATTCAAATCTACTACCAATGATATCTCCTAAAATTGCTCCGTACATAATCGCACCTCGTTCTTTCTGATATTTTGAAAGCCTTATGGCGGGGCAGCCACCCGCCGGCTTTGTAGGGAACACTCAAACACTTAGAAAACTTAGGAAAACTATGTTCAAGCGACTGCTTCCTTGAACTTGTATTTAGAATACATCGAAAAGAGGTACCTATGGTCTCCCGCCGGGAGACAAATGAAAAAGGACAAAAGTTTGATCTCCTGTCCTTGACTTTAGTTTCCTAAGAGTGGTTGCTCACATACGAACAACATCGCGTTCACTTCATCTATATCATATTGTCCGTGCGTAATACATTGGATAACTAACTTGTCTCTCTTGTTGTACGGATTAAAGGCCATATCTGCACTTGCAAGTAATTCCTCCGCTTCTTCCAGAGTAAGTCGCAATCCGATACATAGCCCCAAAACGGTTTTCTTTTGTGGCTTCTTCGTATCTCCGCAAAGGATCTTCGAAAAAGCACCTTTGGTTACATTGGAACTTTTATAGACCGTCGTGTTATCCAGATCCTTTTCAATAATAAGCTTCAATAAGTGCTGCTGAAAGGAAAGCTCTTCCTTTCCATCACTCATATAGAGATTCTTATCAAAAGTACTTTCATTAAAAGGCTTAGATCCGGTGATTTTCCTGGTTTTCCCATGCGGCGTTTCAAGCTCCACCGGTTCCATAGGAATACTATTCTCGCATAGTGAGAAAGATGCGTAATAATCCACTTCTTCCCGTTCTCTACGGAACCTTGCCCTTTCACGTTCAAATTCGCGGTCAGGAAGCCCATACTCTTCCTTATGAGCCGCAATTACTTCATCATCGTTAATGAAGGACTCTACCTGGAAGAAAAGATTCCGAGAAAGCCTGAATGCCTTATCATCAAAGACAACAAGCTTCACAGTCATATCAACATCTTCCCGCATTAGGAAGTTGCTGATTTCATCCATAGCAATCCGCAAAGCCTCAGCCTTAGGGAACATATATACACCGGTAGCTATCAACGGAAACGCAATGCTTTCACAGCCGAGTTCTGCAGCCTTTGTAAGCGATCTTGAATAGCAGCTCTTTAGGACCTCAAATTCACCCTTATTGCCACCATTCCAAGCCGGGGCAACAGTATGGATGATATACTTTGCCTTCAAATTATATGCCGGAGTAACAGCTACATCGCCGAACTTGATTCGGCCAATTTTCTTGCGCTCCGCCAACAACTTATCAGCACCTGCAGCCTTATAAATTGCCCCATCCGTTCCTGCAGCATACTTCGGTTCTGGGTTTGCGGTGTTGACTATGGCATCCGCCTTAACTTTTGTAATATCATTTCTGATTATCTGAAATGGCACAAAATCACCTCATCTGATTACTTTCGCACAAAGCTTCCTGTTTAAATTCCTCCTGCCTATCAACGCCCTCCAATACATCTCCTGAAAAATCACAAGCTACAAGTGCCTCTCTGGTCATCACACTGGCAACTGCACTGTTGCCGGTAATATCGCTATGATTTCCTTTAGCCTGAACTCTGACTCCCAGTTCTCCACGATTAGCTTGTCCGTTAAAAGCTTTTTCGTTTTCAATCATATATCTGAGACCGTCAGTGTAGCTTTCAACGATTCCCATGAAATTCGGATAATATCTGATAATAATGTCTACCTTCTTGGCTGAATCCGCCTGAGCATATATTTTAATAATATTTGCTTTCGTTGCCATCGTTTCCTCCATACTTAGTGATTTATCGATGCAAGGAAAAGCTAACCGGTTGCTTATTTCTTACAGGTATTATTCTACGGCTTTCTATGGACGAAGTCGTTCCCCAGATATTGAACTTTTGGTGCGAAAGTTTAAGGAGCTTGAACTTTAATATATATTTTCAAAATGCTTGTAAAAATTACTATTATCTTCTATTATTAGAAATAGTGTATATTAAAAGCATCACTAATACTATATTTTACTGGTGAGGACACCTTTACATATGAGCATAAAATCCTTCGAAACACGCGAATCTCTCAAAGAGAAATTGAAAATCAGGAATTTATTATTTGAAGATAAAGAACTTAAAAAAGTTTTAATTACACATAACTATTTCAATTTTTTTAATGGGCTAGAAACTATTTTCTTGGAATCTTCTTCACCCAAAACATATAATAAAATAAAATTACAAGATTTCACTAATTTGTATCTATTCGACAAAGAAATTCGTTCTATTTTGTCAACATGCTTAGACACCGTTGAAGAGGAACTAAAATCCTCCATTTCATATCACTTTTGCAAACTACATTGTTCTAAATTAGCTGACACAATGCAATATACTAATAGTGAACACTACATGGATCCAGCAAATAATACCCTTGGATCACCTACTTATTGTCGATATTCAAATATATATCCATTTAAAAACTACCAAAACAAAAAGATATATAATGAATTTTCTCGTTTTATTTTGTTCAAACCATATTTTTTAACAAACTTAATTACTAACAATGACCACATAAATATTTCTTTCTATCGAGACAGTTCCTACACTGCTCCGCCAAATGTTGCTATTTACAGAGACGATTCCGGTGTAAATCATACGAATATAGCAGTTCCTTTTTGGGTAGCAATAGAAACACTCACCTTCGGTGAAATTTTGAGACTTTTACACTATTTACAAGATGATGTAATGGAAGATGTATTAAAAGATTTCAATCTTCCACTTTCAAAAAGAAATGCTTTTCTCAATATGATTGATTTTTTATTATGTCTTAGAAATAATTGTGCACATACAACATTAATAAACCGTTTCAGAACAAAGGAAATATATCACGTAAATGCATTATTGATTTCATCATTTTCTTTATGTCCTAAAAATTCTGATTCTGTATTAAAACTTTTTGATGTAATAAAAATATTAAGCTATTTTACTGATGTTTCTGCAATAAAAAAGCCTCTTAGAACGCTTAAAATAAAAATGTATCTAAGTTTAGGAATTAAAAGAGGTAAATATACATATAATAAAGTACTAGCGCGGATGGGATGTGACAATTATAATGAATGGAAAAAAATCTTGTCTAATATCAAATATTCATTATAAATCTCTTGACATTTATCCCAACCGCTAGTATGATTCTAATTAACAGATGAATTGCTCTTAAGAGCGCTAAGCAATGGCGGCATTGCTTTCGATAAAAAGTCTAGCACAATGTGCTAGACTTTTTTGGTTCAATCAGTATCTTTATTTCTGAAATAATTTATATTCCCTTCACCTATACAAACTTCACAAGAATATACAGAACTTGCATTGCTATTCTTTTTCTTGCACAATTTTCATAAAGTTATGTAAAAGAATGGGTTCGGTTTTAATTCCAAGAAAATCAAATATTTCTTTTGCCTTTTTTTGTAAGGTTTTGTCCTTGGTTACAAAATAATCACAGTTAACAGCAAAGGATAAATGATCATTATCATAATATCCGCTTTTTATTTTTCTAAAGCTATCTTTGTGATAGATTGGATATACGGATTCTAAATTGTTTTTATCTTCTACTTTATCACTATGTAAACCAATAATCATTAAAAGTTCTGCTATCGATACAATTGCAGACCGTATTTCGTGGTATTCTATTTCATCTTCACTTAAAAAATCTAAATACTCACGAATTCCTTTATTACCGATTCCAACATAACTGAGAATTTTATTAAGTTCATCTTCTCCTGGAAGAAGTGAATTTATCTTGTTTCCTTTCTTATTTGTATTAAAGAGCATTTTCCTCAAAGAGGAGGACCCTATTGCCTTATCACGATTTTCATTCTTCTCATGTAAAGCTAAATGTTCCCTAGCCTCTGCCTGAATACATTCCCTTTCTTCTGCAGCTTTATTCATTTCTATATATTTTCTTACTTGATGAAACCTTTGATTAATGTCTTGTATACAAATCACTGCTTTTTTGTCACTGCCAACAACAACAAATTTCCCTTGTGTTAATGTTGCAATACTTCCAATCCTCTTATGAATGTAATCTTGCCCCTTCATTCTCAAGATTTCTTCAAGATGTGTTCCACTATAAACAAAAGTAAACTCCCCATCTTCATTTAATTTATCCAAAAATGTATGAACAGAAGAGTCGTTTTCGTAATCTTGATATACATTAAAATCTAAATAAACTGTTTTTTTTCCTGTCAAATCAACATTCTCAAATTTAATTCCACCGTCAATATTCAAGGCGTCAACCTGTCCTAATATTTCGTCACTATTACGTGCCTTCTTCCAATAAAATACTTCCTGTCGTAATCTTTGATCATCATCAGTCAGCAAATACTCATATGCAAATTTTTTGCATGCTTCATACTCTACAAATTCATCACAGTCTGTACACCTTCCAACAATCTCATCATTCAGTGATGCTAAAATTAGTTGATACTCTAATTCTAATTTCATTTTGTTTGCTTCAGAAAAATTTGTTCGACACAAACTATCCATTATAGAAAACAAACTACATGGAAGTATTCTACAAACATCACATTTTCGCGAATACGTATCCAATAAAACATTCTCTTGTTCGAATAATTTTCCCAATTCATTCAATACTAAATTCAATTGGTTCTTACACACTAATTCCTTACAGTTTGTAGTAACCTCATTTATAAATGCATCTAGAAGCCAATAATAACATTTTAATTCTAACATCGTAATATATCTGATTTTATCTTCAACACCTTTTTCCATTAAGGGGATGCTGATATACTTTATGTCTCTCAACAAAAGGGCGCATATATCACATGCTTTTAAATGTAACTTAATCTCTTTTTCTTCCATGTTTTCATCTCCCGACAATGGATAAAAATCTATTTCAATATTCTTTTATCCATTGTATAAAACTCCTTATCATTGATAAAATTATCAAGTAATAAAAAAGCCCTTGCTATATCATTTAATTCTAAAACTAATTGATAATAAGCCACCTCTCCTGCAATGATACAATATGGTCTAATATTTTTTGAATCTTTCATCCATTCTTCTATAGAAGGTGCATCCTTTGGAAAAATATATTCCCTTTTTTCTCTATCAAAATAAGCACCAACAGAATCTGTATATGTAACATTTGCCGCCGAAAAATCTTCATTCTCAAGCGCCTCTTCATCATATTCAGTATAAAAATCGTAATCAATGCTAACTGTTGCCCAAGGAAATAATGCCTTAATAACTTCAACATAATTTCTTAAACCAAATCCCCAAAATGTAGTATTAAATACTTGTTTTTCACTTCCAAACTTGTCTAAAATCTTTAATTTGAAATCTCCCTTTCCTGAAGACTTATTAATCCATTCTCCAACAGTCAATACGACTTTATTTCCATTAATAATTTCATTCATCCAAGGTTTTGCCAAAAGAAATGTATTAAATCTTTTTTCATATTCTGTTAAATTATCAGCTATTTTTATCAATTGTGGTTTTGCATTTTCGAGCAGATTTCGAAAAGGTATCTCTATCTTCCATTTTTTTCCCGTAGGTTTCGCAGTTTCAGAATTTACAATATTCCAACAACATATATCCTTCTCCGGACTATATAATACAATTATAACTGGTAATGAATGATTTAACCAATAATCATAATGCCTTCTTTCACCTCTAAACACAATACCATTATCTGTCGTTTCACTGAAGAAAGATTCTCCTGACTTAATCTGAACTCCTATCAATTTTCCAGTTGGATAGTTATCTTCCACTATTTCTATTTGTGCATCTATACCATAATCATCTGTAGGTTGTTCTCTAAAAATCATCCCCATTTTATTTATTATTTTCTCTATAGTAGAAACTCCCATTCTTTCGACCGACATATTCAACGTACCTTTCCCTTTTATATCAAAATATTTCTTGAATGAATTATATCATATTTCTTTAATTTTTTATTACTGTTACAAAATTATTTAATTCCAAATGGTTAACACTCTCACCTGCTCCAATGCCACCTTCTTAATCGCCGAATTCTTAAGCATCGACATAAGCTCCAACATCTCTTTCTCACCCTCATCCAAATCACATCTAATCTCACCATTTAAAAGATACCCTGTAGTAGTTTCAAGATATTCTGCCAATTCTACAATGACGCTAAGCAACTCCTTATAGGAATCACTTTGAAATACATCCTGCACTCCCTGTTCCAATTTATCCGTAATCTCCTTAAGCTGTGCTGTCTGCTTTTCTTTCGATTCAATTACCAAAACCTTCTTCTGTATCTCTTCCGGCACTTCTCCGTAAATGGTCGCATCCGGTATTGCATGAAGCATTTCTGCAATCGCAAACTGTGCTGCCTTATTCTCTGCAATCTCCGGTATATATTCCAGCAATTGCAAATCAATATGATTACCAACAATCACATCCATCTCTGTAACCTGCTCCGGATTTTCTTTATCTGCAACACGAATCCCTATTGCCGGAATAGCACTCATTCTCTCCGGTGGAATCTTTTCAAATATCTCCATTGCTTCCTTTACGGTAGCAATGTTTTCATGGAATTCACCCATGTTATGAAACTCACTACACTCAGCCACTGTGAAACTCACCGTTTTGGCTTTTGTAGGTTCTGCTGTTGGTGTTTCTGCCACTTTTAACCCTCCTATTTCCAAACTATTGATTGCCCTTCAATTCCCTCAGTCTTCTAAGAATTGAGGACTTTGTGGATTTTGTTTTACCCCTACCTGCTACGGCTTTGTAGTAGCTTGTATATCTACTTTTTCTTGCCATTACTCTTCCTCCTCTTTTATCGATTCATCCTCATCTTCCAGAATATCTGCAAGGTAATCATCCTCGTCCTCTGTGTAATCTGCATCCGGGTCCACTGCAGGTCTCTTAGGCTGATTCTTTTTCTTTTTCATAAAGATATATCCGCCAATAATTGCAACACCGGCAATAGGGAAGATAATCAAAATGCTTGTGTTGAATTCCTTCTTAGGTTCTTCCTCCACAGGCTCCTCCACTTTTTCTTCCGTAACAGGTTCTTCCGGTTCTGCAGTTTCCTCTTCTGTCACTTCTTCGGTTCCAAGGTATTCATTTACTTCCTCTTCTTCCATAAGTGAAAGCAAGTCTCGCTCATCTACAAGATTGAGGAAATGAACTGTCTCTGTTCCCTTGTCATCTCTGTCGATGATAAGGTAAAAGTAATTACCACTCTTAGTCGTCAGTGTAATGAACTGCTTACCGGATTTTGTTGCGGAACCATAATCATCAATCAGATTCATATTACCGTCAGGAGTTAATGCGTAATTTACATCACCGGCATTATTCATGTTATCCATAAACATCATCATGAACATCTGTAAAAGGGCTGCATCCATTTCATTGGTTGCACTTTCAATCACTTCCAAATAATCACCGTGAACATATCCTGTCTTGGCAGGAACAATGATTTGATACCAGTCCCCTTCCGTACCAATCACCGATACTTCCTCGCCGGGACAAAGCTGGTCAATAATTTCATAATCCATTCCTGCTCCGGTTCTCACATTCAATCTGGAACCACCGGTCACTACTTTTCCTGTCGGGTCCTCTTCGGCTCCGTAAGTATATTCTTCTCCGTTAAAGGAAAATACGATGCTGCCATCCTTGTTTACGGTGTACTGATATGGAATTTCTGCCTCTACCTCGGTTTCATCTGCATCTGTGATTACATCCTTTTCCACCACTTCAAGTTCCCCTTTTGACCCGAGCCTTATATGGGCAATACCGTCTGCAAGACTCCCCGAAGGGCGCACAATACCATCGAAGATGGTATATCTGTGCGCACCCAACAAGTTGGGTGGAAAAACATTAGTAGCTTTCGGTACGGTTCTGCTCATCGTTATTCACCTTACTTTCGACAGGACGGGACAAGACTTGACCATTAGCTCTAGCCTTGATGTTTGAAATAGTTTTCTGGACTTCGGAAGTCTTGAATGCTACCTTGATGATTTCATTTATTTCATCCTCTTCAAAGCAGTAGCACTCTGGAAAGTATTTGTGGACTACACCGCCCATCATATACTTGTGACGGTTCTCTGCTTTTCTGCGTTCCTCGTTGGCTTTCTTCTCCATAGCCACACGATTCTTCGCTTGTTCAAGAGCCTTCTGGGCACTCTCCATTCCCTTGGTTGTTGTGATTTCGTTGTTAATCATTTGGTATCCTCCTTTGAAAAATTGATATAAAAAAAGCACCTTAGACTTTTTCAAATCTAAAGTGCTTTATGTAACTATTTATCGTATACTAAGCCATTAGTGTGACGTATTGTCTGTGGACTTATTGTCTACATTTCCATATATTTTTTATGAGGTGAAACAAATGAATTTAATGCATATTTTTGCCACAAACGTCAAGAAATATCGTATCGAAAAAGGTCTAAGCCAAGAAGCTCTCGCAGAATTAGCTGGCTTACATCGAACTTACGTTAGCGCTGTTGAAAGAGAACGAAGAAACATTTCAATAGATAATATTGAAAATATTGCTAACGCATTAAATATCGATGCATACCTTTTATTTATTTCTGACAACTAAAAATCCCCATAAGGAGACATGCCATGTTAAGTAGAGCTTATTTAAGAGATGTTCCTCTACCAGAAGATTTAACAAAAGAACAAATACTTGAAGCCCTTGAGTCAACACAAGATTTTTTCAGACTGATTCGAACTAGCTCTGGAATTATCCTCAGTGAAATTATTCAAGCAAACAATTTTAGTGGAGTTGTATCTAATGTCTTCACTAAAAAGCTTAATGATGTTAGTCCTTATAAGTCATACCATGACCAAAGATATCCTGACCTTATGCACGAAACAAGAAATATTGGCCTTGAAGTTAAGGCTTCAAACAAACCTCTAAAAGGTGGCGAAGGTCATAATGGTCATAGTGGTTGGCATATTGTAGTTTGCTACCAAATTTTAGATAACGGCGACATTGAGTTCGTTCACGTTGAAATTGCAGACTTAGTTGGATATGAATTACCTAACGCTGATTGGAAATACCAAGGAAGCAAACGTAACGAAAACAATTCTCAGCGTACTGAAACATATATAACTACAAATGTTGGTACTGCAAAGCTCAGAGATGGGTCTGTTTATTTAAACCCAGAATATGTTAACATTACTACTTCGCTAAAAAGAAATAGGGAGAGTATAGAAAACGAGCTTCCTATACCTCCTTTTTCTCCTTTTAAAGACTAAGCCGTAATTGTTCTGGATATAAATCTGCTAACTTAGGAATTGCTGATTGAGCTAATTTATAATACTCCAAATCCTTTTCAATTCCGATACATTCATATCCATAATGAACTGCCGCTGCAAGTGTCGAACCACTACCTGCAAATGGGTCTAATATTACGCCTTCACCCGTAGGTAATGATGCGTAAACAATTTTTCTAATAAATGCCTGAGGTTTTAAACTTGGATGGGGAGCTATTTCACGTTCACTTGATGGTGTCTTTTTGCTTTCAATCATATCGCAAAATGGTGAATTTACATCTTCCCTTCTGAGTGCCCCAGCATTCCATTTCCTAATATTTTCTGCAACTGTCTTTTCTGAAATAGGCTTGCGATATAATCCCCATGGTTCCCATACTCCTCGTGGTATGACAGACATATCTGAGAATTCTTTTTCTGCACCTTTAGGTCTATCACCACCACGCAATGTAGAAACAGTCCGGATTATTTCTCCCCTTCTTTCAAAACCTGCATCACGCATAGCTCGTCCTAAAATATCTGAAAGTAAAGGCGTTGATGCTATAAAAACATGTCCTCCTGGCACAAGAATTCTCAATGCTTCTTTGCCCCAATCATAAAAGAAATTATAAACATTATCTCTTTCTTTTGGGTCATCATTAATTACAGAAAATCTTGGAACTGCTTGACGTACATGCCCATCAAATGAAGGTGGTATTCTCCATATTCCGCCTTTTCCAGAACGCTGTTTTTCAATTTCCTCATCTGTATACTCTTTTACTCCATATGGCGGATCAGTAACAATCGCTGTTATACTATTTTCCTCACGTTGTCTCATCCAATCAAAACAATTATCGTTAACAAGCGTATAACTCATACTTTTATTTTTCCTCCGTATATACTATGACGCTTGAAACATCACAATTTAGATGATGACATATCCTATCAATCACTTCCATCGAAACATATTCTCCTCGGTACATTTTATCAAGCGTAGATTTTGAAATTCCCGTTAATTCCATAAGCGACTTTTTGCTCATATCTCGGTCTATCAACAATTTCCATAATGGTTTGTATGAAAAAGCCATTTTTTTGCCCTCCTATGTGTTTTAATATTAGCACATAAGTATTGACTTCTCAATACTTTAATTATGATATATCAGCACTTTCGTTCGCTATCATTTATATATTTCATCATCTCTCTTCTACGCTCTATCAGTTCCTTGGATATTCGTCTCGGCTTACGATATTTAACGTACTTTTTCGGCATAACATAGGTCTTGTCGATATCTGTTTCAGCGATACATCTATAAACCTCTGGGCACTCGTTAACTAACACATCAAGTTTCCTCATTACGGTCTTATCACGGGTGTAGACTACAGCATCAGATTCGGCAACATTGAAATTGATAATGGTTTCTTGTTCATACTTGGTTAATACTCCCATAGCTCTCTCCTTTCGATTCTGCTTTTCAGAATTCAAGAATTCCGATTTGTGAAACACTATCTATCAATCACCATTCCAAAGCTCTGTGTTTCTGTAGGTTCTCTCTGTCTACCCTCTTGGTCTAGTATGATTTCTCTGGTACGAACAGAACCGAACAGACCAGAACGGAAGGGAAGGGATAGGATAAGATAGAATAGTTAATAGGGTATATCTTTATTCTCTTTTTCTTTGGTTCTTTCTTTTTCTCTTCTTTCTTAGGGGAAGAAGGAAGGAAAGAAAAGGGAAGGAAGGGAAACCATCCCTCGATAATTACCGCTATCAATGGGCAACAAAAAAGCGTTAATGAACAAATATCCATTAACGCCTTTTGGCAGTCCGTTGTCACGATAACTAACGTATAAAATTAACATAAATAGGCACAATTCTGAGTAACTTCTCTGCTATCTGGATTATGCTTCTCCTTTCCTAATTATCCTTCCAACGAACTTGGTATAACATGCTTCATACCCTGTGACTTTACTGACGTGCGATAAAGAAGTAATAGAAGTGTAAAAAATTTTGCCGTTCCTATCCGGCACTTGCGCAGGGTGTCGGATAGGTCGGGCTTTATTCTTCGGGCAAGTCAATCTTGCCTACAAAGCTGTAATAAATATCAATGCGCTGGCGGCGTACTTCGTTCTCGTCATACTCACATTCATAAACAACGATTTTCTCCACCATTTCACGCAAAAGAGTGTGTGTCAGTTCTTCGATAGAAAGGTACTTGCGGACAACGCTCATAAACTTTTCAGCGTTTACCGTGGCTTCCTGTGCCTTGTCCAGCTCGCCCTGCAAAGCGGCGGCTCTGTCTTTCAGTTCCCGCTGCTCGGCTTCGTAGTCTGCGGACATTTCCATGAAACGCTCATCACTGATTTTCCCGTTTACATTGTCCTCATACAGACGCTTGATGTAGCGGGAAAGTTCTGCAATGCGGCTCTGCACCTGTTCAAGCTGCTTGGCTGCCGCCGCCAGCTTCCGCTTGCCGCCCATTTCATTCTGCTGGATAAGCAGCTTCACGAACCGGGCTTCGTGCTTCTGTGCATAGGCGGTCACTTTCCGCAGATTGTCCAGCACACCCGCCGTCAAAAGGTCGGTGCGAATGAAGTGCGCCGTACAGTCGGCGGTGCGCTTCTTATAGCTGCCGCAGATGTAGCAATCCTGCTTTCTCTTGTCGGTCTGATACCGCTGCTGGTACATCACATGACCGCAGTCGGCGCAGAACAGAAAAAGGCCGGGGAGACGGCACAGCAGAGCGCCGACGCGGCCCGGAAGTTCTTTGCGGCCCATCCGCTGCTGGAGCCGCTGGCCCGCACCCGGATGCAGGCCCTTGCTCCGGCCGACAAGCCCGCAGCCGCCGCACAGGCCGCCGAAAAGGCACAGGCCCGGCTGGACGATGCCCTGACGGCCTACCTCACCGGCACGCTGGAACCCGCCCAGAAGGCCTACAACGAGCACTACGTCTGTGATTACCCGCTGGGTCTGGCGGGGCTGGACCAGTACCGTGCCCAGCACGAGAGCCTTGTGCGCATCGACCTGGAACGCTACGCCGCCCGTCTGGAGCAGGCCCAGCGCGACTGCAAGGACCGCTTCCGCAAGGACATCCTCTTCCGCATGAAGGACGACATCTTCAATGCCCGGCGGCAGTTCCGGGAGCTGAACAAGGTGATGGAACAGCTGACCTACGGCGAAGAAGTCTACCGCTTTGAGCTGGAGCCCAGCCGTGACCCGCAGCTGGCTGCGTTCTATCAGGTCATCGTGGACAAGGGCAACCAGCAGATGACCGAGGGCGACTCGCTGGACAACCTTGCCGCCACCGCCGACCCTGCTTATGAGCGTCAGGTGGACGAGCTGATGGAAAAGATCATGGCGGACGTGGACGAGAACACCCGCGCCCGGCAGGAGGGCCGCACCGGCGGCGTGACCCTCTCGGACTATGTGGACTACCGCACCTATCTGGATTACGACATCAAGGTGACCAACCGGGTCACCGGCCAGCAGGCGTATCTGTCCCGCGTCAGCCGCGACTCCTCCGGCGGCGAGAATCAGGCCCCCTTCTATGTGGCCATCTGCGCCAGCCTGCTGCAAATTTATGAGAAGAGCGAGAACAGCATCCGTCTTGTGCTGCTGGACGAAGCTTTCAGCAAGATGACCAGCGACCGCATCCGCCCCATGATGGAGCTGTTCCGCCGCCTGCAGCTGCAGGTGCTGCTCATCTCCACCGTGGAAAAGAGTACCGCCATCCAGCCCTACTGCGACATCACCTACTCCATCGTCCGCCACGGCGACACCAACGCAATAGCGCCGTTTGTCCGCCTTGCGGCGGAATGATGTGCGCATTGTATGCGCAATGATGTCTGCCTGCGGGGCATGATAGAATGTGCGATAGCACACATCATTTTGCGCAGCAACCTCATTTCTGCGCAGCAGAACATCATAAAAAAAGAAGCACGCATCTGCGTGCTTCTTTTTTATTGCTACCGCAGTGGCAGCACATCTTCATCCTCGTTGATCTCTTCCATCATCCCGTCCGCAAAGTACCAGCCTCTGCCGTACAGCGCCTCGCTGCCATCGGCGCACAGGATATACGAGCCGTCCGGCAAAGCGAGAAAATGCCGCTTTTTGCTGTCGGCAAGGGCGATGTCCTCCACCTTCTGTCCGTCCAGCACATGATCCCGGATGAACTGGTAGTGGGGCAGGATGCGGGTCTCGGTCAGGCCAAGGCCGTTCATCCAGCGGGAGTAGTGCGGGTCGGCGGCTTCGCCCGGTTCCTCGGGCGCGGCGTACACGATGTGGGCGGCGTTCATGCTGCCGGCACTCACGCCCAGCACGATGCCGTGGTAGTTGTGGAACAGCCCCGGCAGGCCCAGCTGAGCAAAAAAGTGATTCTGGGTGGGCACGTGCCCGCCGCACAGCATCACAAAGCCGCTTTGGGGCAGAAGAAAACCGATCTCCTCGGCATTGCGGGCATCACAGGGGATGAGCGCCGTCAGGGGCAGGTGGGCGTTCGCAAAGCTCTGGGCAAACACCCGGCACATCTCGTCGTTCTGCTCGTAGGCATAGGGGTCTGCCGCAATGGCAAGGCCCAGCACGGCGTGATCCGGCCAGACGGCCCGCAGGTTCGCCACAAAGTGGTTGCGCGTGTCCAGCACCGGAATATCCGGCCCCGGCTCAAAGGGGCAGCCGCTGGGGCTGCTGGTCAAAAACAATGTCATAATGATTCCTCATAAAAAGTGAATAAAGGCTGTGTCCATTTTAACACGATTTTGCTGCCAGCGGCAGAGCCAGAATCACCAAAAAAATCCCCCGCTTTTCGCCGTTTCGCAGAAAGCAGGGGATCTTTAGAAGAAATTAAAGTTCAGTAAACATAGCCTTTGGCGGTATAATCGCTCAGATTGACACGGAAAACTGTCCAGCCATCCGCATTGCGATACATACCGGGTGCAATCTCAGTGTAAGAAGGATTTCTGCCGTTTGCAATCAAAGCCATTTTATTATATTCACTTGCATTGCCGATAACAGTAATAGAGCCAAGTACAGAGTAGGCTTTCTTAACACGAACCTGTTTCAAGTTGAGATTTACGGTAGTGTAGTCCAGCCAGTACTGAATCTTACTGTCATCGGTATAGCTGATAGAAGCAAGTTCATCATCTGTATAGATGCCCTTTACGCAAACGATAACTTCGTTTGTCTGAGTATTGGAATCAAATGTCATTAAAAGTTTTTCAAGGTTGGCGTAGTAGCGCTCAGGTGTTTCCACAATAGAAGCCACTTTTGCCGCACGGGCAGCGTCGACCTGTGTTTTAGTAGTGGAGTACCCTTTGGCGGCATAATCAGAAAGGTCAATGCGGACTTTGTAATTGAGAGAGTCTTTGACAAAGCCGTTTCCTAAAATGCTGATGCCGGAACCACCCGAAAAGTTTTTAACAGCAGTTGTATAGTTGAGTTTGGCAAGACCTTCGTTGAAATGTCCGCCAACGGGTAGCAAATCATAGGAATAGCCAGTTTTACTGTGGCCGTTCTGGTCGGTCACGACATACTCGATATAAAGACAAGGACCATATGTAGTACCCTGAGCAACTCTTGCATCAAACTCGCTTTGAACCCAGTAATCTGTGTCACAAAAACCAATGGCACCGGTCAAGGTAACTTCGGCGGCATTGCCGTTATCATTTGCAACATTGCTGAAAAACTGGTTTAGAGAAGAATAATACAGCTGTCCACGTGCAAGAACTTCCGCATCAGTAAATGCATAGGTGGGCTCTTCAGCGAATACGTGTAACGGAAGCATAAGCAGTGCCAGCAGTAACGAGACCAGAAATTTTCTGCGTTTCATATAAAACCTCCTTGCGAACAAAAACATTATCTTGATTAAGTATAATATGGTCATATGCGGGCTTCAATGGAGATGATAGACAAAAATAAACGCAGAAATTCGTTTATTTGTCGAATTTCTGCGTTTATGCGTTTAATAGAAAGAATATAGATAAACGGCTTACACCTTTCGGTAATGGAACACCTTGTCCTTGGTGAGGAGCATGGCAGCGCTCACGGCCAGAGCCGCCAGCTCGGCGGCGGTGACGGCCAGCCAGATGCCGTCGATGCCCAGCAGCAGCGGCAGCAGGAGAATGGCGATCACCTGAAACGCCAGCGTGCGCAAAAAAGAGATCAGCGCGCTGGTCACGCCGTCGCCCAGCGCCGTGAAGAAGGAGGATGCATACACGTTGAAGCCCATGATGAGGAAGCTCAGCGCATACAGCCGGAAGGCCCGGCTGGTCAGGGCCAGCAATTCCGCGTCGTAGCCCACGAAAATGCGCGCCACACAGGGGATGATGAACATGGAAGCCAGCGTCAAGGTCACAGCCACCACGGCGATGAGCCGCAGGCTCTTGCGGTAGAGATTGTGCACCTCGGCGTGGTTGCGGGCACCGTAGTGGAAGCTGACGATGGGCGCACTGCCCACGGCATAGCCCACGAACACCGCCACGAACAGGAAGGCCGCGTACATGATGACACCGTAGGCGGCCACACCGTTCTCACCGGCCAGACGCAGCAGCTGGTAGTTGTACAGGATATTGACCAGCGACATGGAAAGGTTGGTCATCAGCTCGGAAGAGCCGTTGATGCAGGCATCCCGCAGTACTTTGCTGTAAAAACTGGTCTTGCACAGGTGCAGGCGGCTGGAGTTGCTGCGGTCGATGAAGTAGAACACCGGCAGTACGCCGCCCACCAGCTGGCTGATAAAGGTGGCAATGGCCGCGCCCTCCACGCCCCAGCCCCAGATACCCACCATCAGCACATCCAGCACCATGTTGGTGCAGCCCGCGCCCACGGTGAACCAGAAGCCGAGGTGCGGCTTTTCGGCGGTGACAAAAAAGCTCTGGAACATATTCTGCAGCGCAAAGGTGGGCAGTGACACCATCAGGATGCGTCCATAGCGCACCGCGTAGTCCAAAAGCTCCCCCTTTGCGCCCAGCAGCACGGCAATGGGCCGCAGGAACACAATGCCCAGCACCGCCAACACACTGACCGAGACCAGAGCCGCCAGCAGGAACAGGGTGAAATAGCGGTCGGCCTTTTTCTGGTCGCCCTCGCCCAGCGTGATGCCCACGATGGCGCTGCCGCCGGTGCCCAGCATAAAGCCGATGGTGCCCAGCAGCATAGGCAGCGGCATGATGAGGTTGACCGCCGCAAAGGCCGTCTTGCCCACAAAGTTGGAGACACACAGGCCGTCCACGATGCCGTAGATGGAGGTGAACAGCATGGTGCCGATGCAGGGCAGCACGAACCGCAAAAGGCGGGAATAGGTAAAATGATCGGAAAGCTGGATCCGCTGCTTGGACATGGCGTCCTCCTTTCTGCACAAGGTGCAAAAAACGGGCCGGATAAATGTCCGCGAGTACACGCCCGGCCTCGATCTGCTTCGTCACTACGGCAACGAAACCTCCGGCGGGGCGCTGTCTGCACGGCATCTTATCCGGCCCGTTTCAAATTACGTTGAAAACGGTCCTCCGATGAACTGAAAAAGAGCATATCAGAATTTATTTTTGTTGTCAAGGCAGAAAAATCAAAAAATCGGCATTCGAGGGTCAAAATTCATAAACTGTCTCTTTCCAACGTTTATCAAACCTGTTAGAATGATAAAAGTTTTTTATGGATCCGGAAAGGAGAACTCCTGTTTTGATGAAACGTTTTTATACCGCCATCGTGCGCCGCCGCAGGCTGGTGCTGGCGGTGTTTGCACTGACGGCTGTGCTGAGCGTGTTCGCTGTGCGTCAGGTAAAGGTGGATTACGATATCAACGACTATCTGCCGCCGGAATCCCCCTCCACCACCGCCATCGAGGTGATGAACGGTGCTTTCACCGGCGGCATCCCCAACATGCGGGTCATGGTGCGGGATGTGACGGTGCCGCAGGCGCTGGAGTACAAGGAAAAGCTTGCCGCCATCGATGGAGTGTCCTCCGTTGCATGGCTGGACGACAGTTTGGATGTGACAGTGCCTTTGCAGATGCAGGACACCGCCACGGTGGAGAGCTATTATAAGGATGGCTGCGCCCTGTTCACCGTGACGGTGGAGGACGAGAAGCGTCTGGAAGCCGTGGCTGCCGTGCGGGATCTGATCGGGGAGGGCAACGCGCTGGAGGGCGCGGCGGTCTCCACTGCCGTTGCCACCAACTCCACCGTGACCGAGGTGGCAAAGATCGCCGCCATCGCGGTGGTGTATGTGCTGTTCATCCTGATCCTGACCACCGATTCCTGGGCGGAGCCGCTGCTGGTGCTGACGGGCCTTGGCGCGGCCATCCTGCTCAACAACGGCACGAACCTCATCTTCGGCACCATCTCCTTTGTCACCAATGCGGCGGGCAGCATCCTGCAGCTGGCGGTGTCGCTGGACTACTCGGTGTTCCTGATCCACCGCTTTGCGGAGTGCCGGGCTGAAAACCCGGATGCCAGCCCGGAGGAGTGCATGGTGGATGCCCTGTGCAGATCCACCGGCTCCATCCTGTCCAGCGGCCTGACCACCGTCATCGGTTTTCTGGCACTGGTGCTCATGCAGTTCCAGATCGGCCCGGATCTGGGCCTTGCGCTGGCAAAGGGCGTGGTGCTGAGCCTTGTCACCGTGTTCACCTTTATGCCCGCGCTCACGCTGGCAGCGTATCAATGGATGGATAAGACCCACCACAAGCCCCTGCTGCCCAGTTTTGACAAGTTCGGCCGCTTTGTGGCCCGTATCATGCTGCCCATGGCACTGGTGCTGGTCATCCTGATGGTGCCCAGCTATCTGGCCTCCAACTCGAACCAGTATTACTACGGTGCAGCACACATGTTTGGTGAAAACACCCGTCTGGGTGCGGACACCGCCGCCATCGAGGAGACCTTTGGCCGCAGCGACACCTACGTTGTACTGGTGCCGGAGGGCGACACCGCCACGCAGCAAAAGCTTTCGGATGCACTGCACGCCATCCCGGAGGTGACCGGCATCCTTTCCTATGTGGACAACGCAGGCGCGTCCATCCCGCCGGAGTTCGTGCCCGGGGATACGCTGGGGCTTCTGGTCTCCGGCGGCTACACCCGCATGGTGCTTACGGTGGACGCCGACACCGAGGGCGATGGGGCCTTTGCGCTGGTGGAGCGGGTGCGCGCCACGGTGCAGCAATATTACCCGGACAATTATTATCTGGCCGGTCAGGGCGTGAGCACCTATGACCTGATGGACACCATCACGGCTGACATGGTCAAGGTGAACCTGCTGGCCATCGGCGCGGTGTTCCTGATCCTGCTCCTCATGAAGCGCCAGCTGCTTTTGCCCATCATTCTGGTGTTCAGCATCGAGACCGCCATCTGGATCAATCTGGCCATCCCGTACTTCCGGGGCCAGTACGTGTTCTACATTGCCTATCTCATCATCAGCTCGGTGCAGCTGGGTGCTACGGTGGATTACGCCATCCTCTTCTCCGACCGCTATCAGGAGTTCCGCGAGACGCTGGGCCGCAAAGAAGCTGTTGCAGCCACGGTGTCCGCCGTGACCACCTCGGTCAGCACCACCGGCAGCGCCATGGCGGTGGTGGGCTTCCTGATGGGAGCCATTTCCACAAACCAGCTGCTGGGCCAGCTGGGCAATTTTCTGGGCGTGGGCAGTCTGGTGTCACTGGCCATCGTGCTTTCGGCACTGCCGGGCTTTTTGTATCTGGCCGACCCGCTCATTATAAAAAAGAAAAGACAGCCGAAGGAGGCTTGACCGAGATGAAACATCGATTTGTGTGCCGGGTGTCGGCGCTGGCGCTGGCAGGCTGCCTGCTGGCGGGCAGCAGTCTGCCGGCCTTTGCAGCAGCCTCCGCTGCCAAGGAAGAGGTCGTTTATGCAAATCTTACGGCCTCCGGTGCTGTGACCGGCGTGTACGCCGTGAACAGCTTTTCCGTGCAGGCGGGGGACACCGTTGCGGACCACGGCAGCTACACTGCCGTGCGCAACATGACCACGAGCGATGCCGTGGAGCAGAGCGGCGATACGGTCACGGTGCATGTGACCGAGGACGGCAAGCTCTATTATGAGGGCACCATGGACGCCGCCACGGCCCTGCCATGGGTGGTAAAGCTGACCTATACGCTGGACGGGGCAGAGATCAGCCCCGACGAGCTGGGCGGCAAAAGCGGTGCCCTTTCCATCCGGCTGCAGGTGAGCCGCAACCCGGACTGCACCGGCAGCTTTTTTGACGACTACGCGCTGCAGGTGACCATGAGTCTGGACACCGGCCTTGCCCGGAACATCAGCGCACCGGGCGCTACGGTGGCGAATGTGGGCAGCAAAAAGCAGCTTTCCTACATCCTGCTGCCGGGCGCGGACAGCGACGTGACCGTCACTGCCGATGTGACGGACTTTGCCATGGACGCCGTTTCCCTGAACGGCGTGCGGCTGAACCTGAACCTCGACCTCGGAGATATGGACCTGACCGGGATGCTGGAACAGCTGCAGAGCGGCTCTGTGCAGCTGGACGATGGTGCCAACGCGCTGGCAGACGGCATTGCGCAGGTGCAGGCGGGCATCGACACCCTGAACGGCAATTCCGGTGCCTTGACCGGCGGCTCAGCCCGGGTGCGTGCCGCCCTCACTCAGATGCAGACCGCGCTGAACGGCATCTCTGCCTCCACCGACGAGCTGAACACCCTGCTGGATGCCTCTACCCAGATCCGGGACGGCATTGCCCGGCTGGATGAGGGCGCGGCACAGCTGGAACAGCAGGTGAGCTTTGAAGCCTACAAGGCCATCCTCAAAGAAAACGGCCTTGATCTGGATGTGGTGAAGGAGGGCAACGCCAAGGCCATTGAGCAGCTGCAGGGCATGGTATGGATGATGCCGCAGCTCAAGGATGTGATCCTGCTTTTGCAGGGGTCTACGGCCAACATCGATGCCATGCAGACCTATCTCGACACCGTGAACGGCGGAATTGCCCAGCTGCACGAGGGCAGCAGCACCCTGAACGGCAGCTACGGCGAGTTTGATGCCGGGGTGCGTCAGCTGGCCGGTGTGCTGACCGGGATGCTGGGCAATCTCTCGGTGCTTACCGACGGCGTGAACCAGCTTGCCGCCCAGTACGTCCAGCTGGACAACGGCCTGAACGCCTACACCGACGGCGTGGCCCAGCTGAAGGCGGGCGTTGCGCAGCTGGCGGAGGGTGCATCGCAGCTGACCGGCGGCACCGGCGAGCTGCGCAGCAGCGTTTCCGGCATCGACATGGGTGCCCAGCTGGACGGCCTGCTGAACAGTCTTTCCGGCGGCGGGGAGGTGCAGAGCTTCACCTCGGCAGAGAACACCGAGGTGGGCGCGGTGCAGTTTGCGCTGCAGACCACTGCCATCACGGCCCCGGCCCCGGCAGCCCAGCCGGAACCGGCGGCTGTGACCCTGACCTTCTGGCAGAAGCTGCTCAAGCTGTTTGGGCTGTATAAAGGCTGATTTTTATGATACGGGGGATGCTTCCCGCACAGAGAGTGGTCGCGTGTTTAAAGTTTTATGCCTTTTGCAAAAGGCATCGCCGCCGGGTATGTTCTCTTTTGCGTGCCAAAAGAGAACCAGAAAAGCACCCGCTACTTTCGAGGCGCGGGAGGCGGCGGGTTGCGGCTCCCTGCGTCTGCTTTGTGCCTTGGACGGCACTCGCATTCTGCAGGCCGCTGCCCCAACAGCTCCTCCCTGTTTCGGCCACTGGCCGCGGTCGTCGCCGTTGCAAACTAGGGGCTACACGCCCCTAGTAACCCCAAAGAAGATGGGCTCCATACAAAAAATCCAAGCCGCTCCGCTAAAGGATTTTTTGTGTTCCGCCGATTTCAAGGCCCCTCAGCCGCTGCTGCGGCAGCTCCCCGCAGGGGAGCAGGCGCGCTTGTAAGCTTTGTACTCGAGCCAGTAACTTTGCCGCCCAGTCCTCTCCCGTGAAAAGCGAAAGCCGGAAAATCCGCAGATTTTCCGGCTTTCTTTCTATAAAAATAATCGTTCCGCTAAAGATGCCCAGAGCGAAGCGGAGGGCATTTTAAATCGTTTTGCGAACATCATTCAAAATGGTATTCCACCAGTTCGCAGTTTCTGATGCCCGCAGCTGCGTATTCCTCGTTGGTCATATCGTAGAAATAGGACTGCACCACCCGGGCGATGCCGTTGTGGGCCACCAGCAGATAGGTCTTGCCGGTGTCGGCCTTCAGCTCGTCCAGCAGGTTATAGATGCGCTGGGCCAGCTGCATCATGCTCTCGCCGCCGTCGTAGCGGTCAGCAAAGTGGGTCTTGGAAACGCGGAACTCGCCGCCGTTGCGGGGCGTGCCCTCGTATTTGCCAAAGCACTGCTCCCGCAGGCGCGGCTCACACCGGGCGGGCAGGCCGGTGGCCTCGGCAATGGCCATGGCGGTGTCGGCGGCGCGGGACAGGGGAGAGTACAGGATCTCATCGATGTGCACCCCGCTGGCTTTGACGGCTTCGCCCAGCTTCCGGGCCTGCTGGCGGCCCCGCTCGGTGAGGGGGCTGTCGGTCATGCCGCAGATCTTGTTTTCAACGTTCCAGACGGTCTCTCCGTGGCGGGTGAAATAAAGCGTATGCATGGGTGGCTCCTTACTGGTCGTATCCCGCCTCGATCTCGCGGATGCGGGTGTAGAAAAAGTCGTTGGCAGGGGTGGGCATCCCGTACTTCTTGGCCCGCTGGCGCACCACACCGGCAAACTCCTCCACCTCGGTGGGGCGCTTTGCCAGCACATCCTGCCGCATGCTGGGCATGCCCTCGGGGTTAAAGGTGGGCATCATGGCATCGATGAACCTCACATCGTTGTCCGGCGGCAGGGGCACGCCCTCAAGGTTCGCCAGCCGGATGACCTCCTGCATGGCCGCGCGCATCATGTCCTGTGCTTCGCCGGGCTGGCGCAGGCCGCCGTAGGGCTGGTCAAAGGCGGCTGCGGCCTGATTCAGGCCGTCATTCACCATCAGCTTGTTCCACTGCTTGTAAAGGATATCCCCACAGGGCTCGTTGGCAATGCCGCACTCGTCCAGATAGTCAGCCACGGCCTGCACACGGTCGGTCATCTCGCCGCTGCGCTCACCGAACTGGATCTTGCCCGCCTGATTGAACACCAGCGTGCGCCCGGTGCGGGTGGCGTCCATGCCGATGGCAACGCTCCACAGGGTGTGGCCGGGATAGGCTGCGTCAATGTGCTCCTCGCTGGTGATGCCGTTCAGCACACTGAGGATCACGGTGTCCGGCCCTACGAACTTTGCAATGTCCTGAATGGCCTGTTCCAGCACCGTAGCCTTGACGGCCACCAGAAGCAGGTCTACCGGTTTGCCCTCGGCAGGGGTGACGTAACGAAAGCTGCACGCTTCGCCGTTGCAGACGACCGGTTCGGCAGAGTAGCGGGCAATGCGGTCCTCATCGGCAATGACCTGCACGCCGGGCATTTTGCGCCCGAACAGGATACCCAGTGCGCCCAGACCGATCAGGGCAGAGGTTTTGATCTTTTTCATGTGTTCCTCCTGTGTTTATGCCTTTTTCAGCGTTCCGTCTGCGGTCAGGACGACCATGCTGCCCTCGTCGATGCCAAGGCGGGTGAGCTCTTTGTCCGGGTAGGGCAGGGTGCGCCGCTCCCCGGCGGGATCGGCCAGCGTGACATCGCACAGCACCGGCTGACCGGCGGGCAGCTCCTCGCAGCCATACATCTGCTCTTCAATGCGCAGAACACGGTAGGTAGTCTCCATAGCAGCTAAACTCCTTTTTGTAAATACAGCATTTTTATTATAAAGCTCTGCGCGGGGCGCGTCAACCGCATTTGGCTTGACAGCCGGCCGCCCGGCTTGATAAAATAGGAATGATTTTTGGAACAGGGGGCAGTCACATGAATATTACGGAACTGCGTTATCTGGTGGCCATCCGCAAGTGGGGCTCCGTGAGCGCGGCGGCAAAGCAGCTGTATGCGGCCCAGCCCAATGTGAGCAAGGCGCTCAAGAATCTGGAAGAGGAATACGGCATCCGCATCTTTGAGCGCTCGTCCACCGGCATGATCCCCACCGAACAGGGACGGCATTTTATCCGGCAGGCAGAGCGGGTGCTGGACGAGGTGGACCGGCTGGATCTGGATGCCCGCAGTCGGCAGAGCAGCTGTGCGGAGCTGCGGGTGGTGCTGCCCCACGCCACCTACGCTTCCTACGCGACGGTGGATTTTTTGCAGCAGATGGCAGACAGCCAGCAGCTGCGGGTGCATATCCGGGAATCCGGCTCCATGGAAGCGCTGGACCATGTACTGCGGCGGGGCTATCATCTGGCCCTGCTGCGCTACGCGGAGGAGGATGAGGATTATTACCGCCGCTACTGCGACCGTCACGGCCTGCACCGGGAGCCGGTGATGGAGTTTGAATACCGGCTGCTGACCAACCGCGAAGGCCCGCTGGCAAAGTGCGAAGTGACCGACATCACCCAGCTGAACAGCTATATGGAAGTCCTGCACGGTGATTTCCAGCTGCCCGGCGGTGAGGACAGCGGCCTGCGCTGGCATACGAACCCGAACCGCCGCATCCATGTGTATGAGCGGTGCAGCCAGTTTTCCATCCTGCAGAACCTGCCCAATGCCTATATGTGGGCTTCGCCCATGCCAAAGCGGGCGCTGGAACAATACCATCTGGTGCTCAGGAAATGCCCGGCCCAGCGCCAGCGCATGAAGGATGTTCTGGTCTATCCGGACAGGGGGACCCTGCGCCCGGAAGAGCAGACCTTTGTGCAGCTGCTGCACAAGCAGGCGGCGCTGACCGTGAAATGACCGCCGAAACCGGTTAAGAACTGGCAAAACATCGGAATGCGGAAAAACCGGAAAGCAAAGGAATTTGGCCGACAGCCGCAGCGCATAAAGCGCTGCGGCTGTCTTTTTGCTGATAAATCGAGCGAAAAAGAGACGAAACATCGGCTAAAAAACTTTGCGGCTATATGGTCTTTGATATGCCCCCATACCAGAAGCATATTATCACTTTTATGAAAAATATGTTAACATAGACCTAGAAAGCTGGCCGGGATAAATGGAAAATATGGAAAATGATTCCATAATTCCGGCACAAAGAAAAAGGAGGTTTCTGGTATGATCAGTTTCTTACTCTGTCTGGCGATCCTGATCGT
>OLQW01000250.1_pt1 | contig 35170 bp, 47 predicted proteins | sample 1672901 | NCBI WGS metagenome assembly OLQW01 (sample SAMEA3136735, study PRJEB25190) | human gut metagenome | reverse complement strand
GTACAAGTTTAAAATGAAGAAAAATGAAAAATAAGTTGCTCACAATATCAAAGATTGGGCTTTTGGCCTTCACTATTTTAGTGAGCCAGGCGTGTCAGGAAGATTATGAGATGGTTGATCCTCCGATGATTACTGATTATGATGATGATCTGGATGAAGAAGTTGTCTTGCAAAAAGGACTGGAAAGTTATTTTGTAACTCAATTCGGTGAAGGGGACATGGATGGTACTTCATGGGATCAGGCAATGGATGTAGCTGGTTTTCGCAAATTATTGAGTGGATCTATCGATCTGTCCAAGAGTACTATTTACATGAGCCAGGGAAAATATGTGATGTCCGAGACCGGAGGACTCGGGGTGATTATCCGCAAAGACATTAAAGCGATCAAAGGAGGATATAGTTTGTTGAGCGAAGGGACAGATCTGACTAATCGTCGTATTGATACGTATAAGACAGTGATCAGCGGAGATGTAAACGGTAATAATCAGGCTGATTCCGGTGATTGCGGACTATTGTTGGTGAAAGGAGGGATTATTGGGATTGAAGGAGTTACTTTTCAATATGGGTACCTTTCTAATAATGATGCCAAGTCTAACGAGTGTGGTAGCGGAATTTATATCAATGGTAACGTCAATAGCACCTCTGTCGAATTAACGGATTGTATTATCAGGGATTGTAAAACGGAAGCTGTCAACGGGCAAGGAGGAGTAGCGGGAGGTACAGCTATTCTTATTGCTTCCGGGAGCTCGAAACTGAACAATGTGAAGTTTCTGGATAATGCGGCGGATAGCCGTGGCGGAGCAATACGGTGTAACAGCAATAAGGCTGTTGTGTTTATGAATAATTGCCTGATAACTGGCAATTCAGTAAGAGAACTTTTTGGGGTCGGTATTCAGATATCATCGGGACATATTTGTATGAATAACACAACCATTGTCGGAAATCCGGGAAAAGGTGCTGCTTTAAACGGGGGAGGTAGTTTCATGCTCGCTAATAGTACGATTGTAGGGCATGATATTGATCAGGAGTATGGCGCCTTTCGATGTGAAACCTCTATTGATGGTGATACTAAGTTTATTAATAACCTGTTGATTTCCGAGAATTCTACCGCTCCAAGCTTCATTTTGAATGGAGCGAATAAAGAAGCTTACTCCATGGGATATAACTTGTATCAGCGAGTTAATAATTTCACAATGGACGTTTCTGATACTGCTTATCCTACCCTTGTGAATGGCAACCTGACGGAAGAGGGTGTTTATAAGTGGAATATTGACCAGATCGGACAGGTGGGTGGTTATGCTACCAAACAAGCTGTAATCAATGCTGTGAAAAGTTTCAATCCTGCTGCTTCTCCTATGGTTAATTTAGGTGAGGTATTCGTGGAATGGATGGGTGAAGATGCTTTCGGATTGGATCAGCGTGGCGTGACACGCAATCCTGATAAGATGCAAATGGGAGCTTATGATGCTGTATTGTCCAACTGAATCTTTAAAAAGTAATTGTGATATGAAAAACAAATTTTATATAATGACCGCTTTGGTCATTAGTCTGACAGGCTGTTCAAACATTGAAGACGGGACGCAGCCGACCGGCAACTTTCCCGAAGATCATATAATCCGTATTGTGACAGAAGTGAATGCGCCTGTGTCGCGTGCCGGATATGATGCAAGTAATCTGGAGAGTTTTGGACTGATCATTCATAACAGTGAAAACATTGCTTATGATTATAATTCGCAAATGGTAAAATCTAATAATGACTGGAATACGGCGGACGGGCAACAAATGCTTTGGGATAATGCAAGAACTCCGGTAACAGTAGTGGCGTATGCTCCTTACATTTCGGAAGCTAGTTTAGACACTCCGTTAGCTATCAACATACAAAGCAACCAAACTACTGAAGAAAATGTGATTGCTTCTGATTTCCTGTTGACTAAATCAATAGTTGATCCGAAACAGGATCTCACCGCAGATGGTAGATTGAAAGTTACTTTGGATCATGCCATGAGCAAGCTGATTATAAAAGTGACGGTAAATAATGGTATGGAAGATGCGGCGATCAGTAAACTGGGCGATATGGCTGTAAATGGTACAATAGCGGGTGGTATTTGTGATTTGTCAGTGCCGGAACCGGTAGTCATTCCACGGGAAGATGCTGTAGCTACAACTATCGCCCCCTATAAGGGTACGGATGGGTATGAATGCATTCTTCTCCCGCAAACAATAATAGAAGGCTTTTCTGTCAATTTCAGTTATGACGGAAAATTGTATATATGGACTGCCGAAGAGCCCATTGAGTTGCAAAAGGGAGTAGAGCATACGCTGACACTGAATGTAAATGAAACGGCACGGTTGGCTACCATGCAAATGAAATATCGGGCAACCGGTCAGATTATCGATCAGAAATAAAAAGGAGGAGATGAGTTATGAAAATTACTAAACATATATTGGCTGCATGTATATTAACGGGTATGGCAGCTTGTGATACGGATAAAGAGATAGCCGTGTTCAATGAAGACTCCGGTGCAATCAAGATCAATGCTGTTATTGATGCTGCATATACCCGTAGTAATCCTACAGGAACAAATGAACAGCAAATGCAATTTAATAATGGAGACCAGATTCTGTTGAGTTGCGAAGATGGTAGTGTGACTTATATGTTGTCTGGAGGGCAATGGGCTCCTACGGATAACTATTATCTTAGGTGGGGAAATGAACCTGTTACTTATTCTGCCTTTTATCCGGTGACTGAAGGAACAAGCGTAGCCAACTTCTCTCTTCCTATTAATCAGCAGAGTTTGGAAAATCTGGCGAGCGCAGACTACATGACTTGCCCCGAGGCTGCGTCACATCGGAACCTCCGACAACGCAGGTGTAATTATAACCTAGTTTTTTTCTATCTGTCAAGAGAAAAGTTGCAGAACTCCTACGTCTGTACTACGTGTTTTACACCGGAACCATTATCGCAGATATGCAATGGTAAAATGTACTTTTTCCTCTCTATCGATCTCCATAATGGCATAAGACGGCTGACGTCCTTCCTGTCTTGGATAAGACAGGCTTCCGGGATTCACCGCAATGATATCGTCATCGATATCGATCACCGGGCGATGTGTATGTCCATACAATACAATATCCACACCACGATCAATGGCTTCTTTTTTGATCGTCTCATTCCCCATGGAGACATAATAATTATGTCCATGAGTCACCCATACCTTATAGGGTCCGATATCCAGGGTGATCTCTCTGGGCAGATCCGAAAAAAAATCGTTATTCCCCAGCACAATATATACCGGGCATTTTGCAGCAGCAGACAGGGCATACTCACTCCCCTCCGCATCACCGCAGTGGATCACCATATCCGGATGATGCATTTCCAGCACTTTGAAATAATTTTCGTTCTTTTTATGGGTGTCACTTACGATCAATATTTTCATATTTCTTAAGTTCCTCTTTCATCAGCTGCAGCGCTTTTCCTCTGTGACTGACCTGGTTCTTCTCTTCTTCTGTAAGTTCCGCGGTTGTCTTTCCGAACTCCGGTACATAGAAAATGGGGTCATATCCGAATCCGTTCTTCCCTTTTTCATCATATCCGATCCTGCCCTCAATCGCAGCGCGGGTCGTCAGTTCTCTTCCGTCCGGTAAAACAGCGGCAATGGCACACACGAATCTGGCTGTCCGTTGTTCCTCCGGCACCCCTTCCAGTCTCTGGATCAGATTTGCGTTTTTCACAGAATAAGGAGTATCCTCTCCCAGATATCTTGCAGAGTATATCCCCGGTTCCTTATTCAGATAGTCAATCTCCAGTCCGGAGTCATCCGCCATGACGATGTCATTCGTAAACGCCGCCACCGCTCTGGCCTTGATCAAAGCATTTTCCTCGTAGGTTTTTCCGTTCTCGTCAATATCTGCCATAATCCCCGCATCTTTCATGGATACCACCTCCATTCCGGTGTCCTCCATGATCATTCGGATCTCTTTGATCTTACCGGCATTACCGGTTGCAAATACGATTCTTCCCTGCATATTCCACTCCTCACCGCATATGATCCATCATTGCGTATTAGTATAAACCTCGTTAATAGCTTCCGCAATACCTTGTGCAAGCTTTTTTTGATAGTCTTCCTGTATCAGCAGTTGTCTCTCAGCAGCGTTCGTCACATACCCCAAAGAGATTCTGGCTGACGGGATTGCGATCTCCCACAGGACATCTTCCTCTGTTGCCGGGAAAAGTCCCACTGCCCGATTGCTGGCTGCCACCGTAACCTGCCTTGTAACGCAATCGGCCCACTGAAGGTTGCCGAACTCCGGAATATAATATTCATCATTATATTCTCCGCTGATCCCATAGACCGACGTATTCTCCGGATCTGACGACAATCCGATCTCCAGATACAGATCTGCTCCAACCCAGTCGGCGAACTGCCTTCTTGCCTCTTTCGTAACATCGATATCCTCTGTACGGGTAAGATATACCTTCACCTGCCGGTCTTCCATCAGCTGGGCTGTCTGTCTGGCAACACTGAGTGCCACTTCTTTTTCCTGACAGCCGGAAGCCGTCACACCGGGATCTCTGCCGCCTCCCACAGGATCCAATACCACGATCCTGTCATAGAGTTCCTTGGGGCTGACATAATCGACCCATAAACTTCCTTCTTCCAGAGTGCTGTGATATTCCAGCACTTCCCGCATCGAAAGTCTCAGCAGCACACCTTCGTTCTGTGCCTCGCAGATTCCTTTTTCCACAGGATTCAGATCTCCTGTGATCCTCCGTTCCTTATAGAATGCTTTTCTTCCGTTTTCTATGTAGATCCAGAGTTCCTTCTCCATGTAATGGTTTTCCACCACTACATTCTCCGCTTTCGTCCCCGATTCCAGTGGTATACAGATCTGCCTGTCGGCTTTTTGATCCGTCTGCATGGGTAGCTGCATCTCTCCGGTCTGTTCCGTCCGGTATTCCGGGACCAGTTCTCCCTGCTCCTGGCTTCGTGCGGAAATCACCACCGTCTTGTGCGCCGCTGTCCATAGCATTGCTACCATGGAAAATGTTCCCAACAGGAGCCAGAGGACCAATGTCACCTTCCTATTTTGTTTTTGGTCTCTGATTTGCAATCGTTTCTTCATGAAAGGTTATATTTCTCTTCTCTTCGGCGGCTTCGGTCCCAAAAACTGGTAATAATAGGTTTTCATCATTCCGTTATAGATCTTCCTGTTCTTGTCTGCTTTCCGTCCGATATCTTTCTCTGCCTGCTCGTAAGCAGTGATCAGATACATGCTCCAGGAGTCCAGTTCACGAAAACGTTCCCCTATGGTACGGTAAAGTGCCGGCATCTGGCTCTTATCCTGCAATCGTTCTCCGTAGGGCGGATTAGTTATAATGAATCCATACTTTTTCGGATGATGGAGATCTTCCACGCCTCTTCTCTGAAAATGGATCAGCTTATCCACACCGGCCATACGCGCATTTTCCCGGGCTATTTTTACCATATCCTCATCAATATCATATCCCTGGATATCCGTCTCCACTGACAGGTCTACCATCTCTTCCGCTTCATCGCAGGTATCATACCATATTTTCTTTCCTACAATATGTGGCCATTCTTCTGCCGTAAAGCTCCGGTTCCTGCCGGGGGCCATATTGGCCGCCATCATGGCTGCTTCTATCGGAAACGTACCGCTTCCGCAAAAAGGATCCACCAGGATCCTTCCTCCGTTCCAGGGAGTCAGCATGATCAGCGATGCTGCCAGGTTCTCCGCAATGGGCGCTTTTGCCGTCAGCTTCCGGTATCCTCTCTTATGCAGGGATTCTCCGGTACTGTCCAGTCCCACCGTTACTTCGTCTTTCATAAGGAACACTCTGACCGGAAAGCTTGCACCATCCTCCGGGAACCAGGAGATTTCATATTGTGATTTCAACCGGTCCACCATGGCTTTTTTCATAATAGACTGGATATCCGAAGGACTGAATAATTTGGACTTTACGCTGGCCGCTTTTGCTACCCAGAACTTACCGTCCTTAGGAATGTAATCTTCCCAGGGCAAACTTTTCGTTCCCTGAAACAGTTCCTCAAATGTCTCTGCGTGAAAGCTTCCGATCTTGATCAGAATTCTCTCCGCTGTGCGCAGAAAAATATTAGCTCTGCATAAGGCTTCTTCATCACCGAAAAAAGTCACACGGCCATCTGCCACATCCGTAATATCATATCCGAGATCTGTAATCTCTCTCTTAAGCACCGATTCCATGCCGAAATGGCAGGGGGCGATCAATTCAAAACGTCTCATTCGTTCCTCCGTATCTCAATCAAACATAGGAACATTATATATGCATTCCAAAAATATGTAAATAGGGGCGTTCCTGCGAACGCCCCTGACTTCTTATGCACAAAAACTAGCAGTTCTTATTCTGCTCCTTATTCTCGCTCTGATCCCTATTCTGGTTCTTACTCTGATTCTTGTTCTGATTCTTACTGCTCTGCTTATTCTGAGAGTTCTGGTTCTCGCCATAAGAGTTACTATACTTGTTCTCGTTGTTCTGATCGTAATTATTAGACATATCTGTGACCTCCTAACAGGATTTTTAGTTACAGGAGTAGTATGTCTATTTTCCACAAAAATATGCTTTTTAATTTATGGTACTTTAGAACCAATTTTTATCTTGCATTTTTGTGACATTAGTACTATAATCATAAATGTGAATAGAAGAACCCTTCATGATTCTATTTGCACCCTTATGTATTATTTATTTATACTCCCCTCAAAAGAGCCATCAGCTTCCCCCTGATGGCTCTTTACGTGGTAATTAACTCTATTCAGAGCCCATTCGCAAAATCGCCTCTTCGAGGCTTTCCTTTTGCTCATAGAGGCTAAATCGCCAAATAAATATAACCGACGGTTCTTACGAATGCAAGCATTCGACATCCCTTCGGTTATATTTAACGGCTCTGAATAGTTACTAGTTCAGCCAGTCTCGAAACAGTTTTACCAAAAACAGTACTACCAGAATCGGGATCAATACCGGTGCCAGGAAGGATAGTACTGAAAATACCGCGCTGATCACCAATACCACCACAAGGATCCCCAGAATAATCCAGACCCAGACCGGCAGCTTCGCTAATACATCTGCCATTTTACTCCGATGGGTGCCATATTCGCCATTGCCGTCTCCGTTATAACTGTGATGTACCGTCGATCCTGCTGCTTCTCTGTATTCTCCGTTTCCATAGACGGTATTACGATAGCCGGACCGATTATCACCACCATTGGTCTGAATGATCGTACGCGCAATCAGTCTCGGATCTCCCAGACTCTCCAGTACTTCCTCTTCCGTACGGCCCTTCCGGATCTCCGTATTAATATAGTCTTCGTAATAATTGACATTATCCATAACCAAGCCGGGGGACACACGTCCGTTCAGTGCCATCCGCAGCCGGTCTATAAAATCCTGTTTGTTCATACTAATACAGCTTCCTCCATTTACCTCATTATTTTAGCATGACATAAGTACTACGTAAATATACGGAGTGGGAAGTATTTCTAAAACTTTTCTAAAATGAAATACAAAAAACCCCGGAGACATCATCTCCGGGGCCTTAGATGTACGTGACAGGATTCGAACCCACGACCTACTGGTCCGTAGCTATCTAGGTCGATAACATATAAGGAAATGACCGTATGGCATATACGTATTGAGTTATTTGTTCATTTCGTCCCATTGTGCATTAATGAAGTCTTTATATCTGGGATCTTCGTTTAGCTTAATTGGTGTTTCATCGATTACCGGATCTTTTGATATTACTGGCTTGATAGGTTTTTCTTTCTTCTTTGGTTTTGGATGTCTATATTCATGCACCTTGCTTGTAAGTATCACGATCAAGATTATGAATATTACCATTGTATAGCCGAAAATTGCTTCACTCATTCTGAGTTCCCCTTTCTTTTGTGAATTCTTCTATTCTCCCTATAAATTTTATCTGATCCCGGTCAGATAATTTTCGGAACTGCTCTAGGAGCTCCTGCTCGTTCTCTGTTAGAAATGTATCATCTTGATAGCCGAATATCTTATTCGGTGATACTTTCATATATTCAATTATTTTCTCGAGTTTATCCGCTGATGGTTGTGTTCCGTTTTTCCAGTGTGTGAAAGTTGCTGCATTTATTCCAGTTTCTTTCTCCAGCTTATATGCTGTAATGCCTTTTTGGTTCATGATCTTGATAATATTTTCTATTACAGCCATGCTACTCTCCTATTTTAATTTCATATATTTAATTATTTCTTATTGACTATTTTCATATATGGGTTTATATTTGTCTTGTAAACACAAATCGACGCTTTCGCAATTATTTTTTTAACTTTTATTATAACATCATTTTTCCTAAAATGCATCAAAATTGCGTGCGTCTCTCATTTTACGGAGGTAAAAGTATGGACTTAATGAAAAAAGAGGTAATCGTCCTCAATGCAACTCAGTACCAGATGACTGATACTGAGACCGGTGAGATTAATGAAGGTACATCCGTTAGGTATCTGATGACGAACAATCTCGCTCCCTGTGCTGAAGAACAGCAGAAGGGATACAAGCTGATAAAGGCTCGCGTTGGTTTCAATAATTTTAATGACTTCCCCGAGGTTCCTGGTATCTATGAAGCTGATCTGGATGTCCGGATCAATAAGGACGGTGTGGCAATGGTTGTTGCCAACAGCTTCACCTTTAAGAAGTCATTAACAGGTAAATAGATCGGAGGTTCGTTATGGCTGCAGTAGTTGTTTTTGCTATGTTGGTTTTTAGTTTTTGTGTATCGGTTACCGTTGTCTGTGATCGCATTAAGGCAAAGCGTGACCGGTAATATTCCCCTTTTTATGCCGGGTGCAGCCCTACCTGCATCCGGTATCCCTTTATAGGAGGTGTGTTATGTACTTGATTTCTTTGCTTAAAGTTCTGTATGCGAATGGGATTACCATTCGTGAAGGTATTGATTATGACAGCACCGGTGAGGTGACTGATGTGATATTTGTTGGTGAGCAGGCTGATGTGCCTGAAGAACTTATGTATTCTATCGTCCGTTCTATCCTGCCCGGTGGTGGTGGCTGTGTAGAAGTCGTAATTACCAGGTGACGTCATGGTAGTTTATTTTGATCCTAAAGTATGTAAGTTCTGCCTGATGCAGAATAAGCATTATCCGCTTAACTGCTGTCGTGACTTTGCTGATCGGCGTGATGATATCTTTGCTGCTTGTGAGCAGCTGATGCCGGAGGGAGATGTGATCTATGGAGATGTTAAAGAAACTCAAGAAGAGAATTGTTCCGCTTGTGCTGGCGGTGGTGATATTTGCAACTAGCGTTGTCTCCGGCCCTGCGTCTCTGACTGCTCAGGCTGCGTCTGTTGCTGTATCTCCGGAGATGAGTGTTGAGTTCGTGATGATGCTTTATAACATCTTCGAAACGATTTCTATTGCTTCCGGTATTAAGGATGGACTGGATGATTATGATTCTGGTATGTCTTTGTTTGAGGCTTTCATTAGCTTTTTAGATAGTATTAAGTTTGATCCTATTAAAGAGTTTAACGTTTATGGTCCTGATGGGAATCTGATGACAGACGAATACATGGATGCTTTGATAGCATCCGCTGTCGGTGCTGGTAAGCTGAAAGTCAGGCCAAACGAAGGAGAATTTGCAAAGTATCGTGTTCTTACCGGTGGTCTTACTCCCACTCCGTCTCCTGATCCCAGTGCGTCCCCCTCTCCTTCCCCCATTCCGGGTCCCGGACATGGTACGGATCTCAATCCGAATATTCCGAAACGAGGAATAGGCGCATTTGCTATGGGTACGGATATGCAGTTCCAGAAGGCTGCAGCTGATTTCCTTAACCGGGTGCAGAATAATGAGGTGCCGGAGGTGGAGCCTGCGAAATATTATAATACTTCCGGTAAATTTACTGAGATATCTCTTAATTCTGACGGTACTTTTACTCCTTTAGGTTATATTTCACAGAATTATACCGAAGGAATTTATTTGTATACTGCTGCCGGATCTTTCTATGGTGCTGATAAATATCCTGATCTATCTCATATTAATGCTATCTGTGTAGCATATGTTGATTATGGTTTTTTAAAATTTGTTTCTGGCTCTTTCCCATATGTTTATCAGCGTTATGAAGGTAATGTTCTTAAATATACGGCTGATGTTTCTAAAAATACTAGTTCTATACGATTTGATGATTATAGCGTTAATTTTCCTGTTTTTGACAGTGTGGAACACGCTAATTTATACGTTTCTAATGGTTCTCTTGTTGGTCTTTTGAATGGCGTTCCTTATGACTATCATTCCATGACTGCAGCCGCACCGGATACTCTTGAAAACTTATCCGGTACGAAGCTGGATCCTGCAAAGGTTCCTGCCATGAACAATGCCATGAAGGAAGCTGCGAATGGCGTAGAAGCCACCGGCACAGATAAGGAAGCGAATAATGCTGAGATGATCGCAGCTGTGAAGGCTGCTGTTGCGGAAGCGTTGGCAGAAGCTCAACCGGATCCTGCTCCGGAGCCTACGGCTGCTCCTGATCCGGAACCGTCTACTGCTCCGGATCCCGGAACGGATACGAATTATTTCGGTATTCTCGGTTTGATCCTTTCGGCAATTAAGGCGATAGCTTCCGGAATATGGGATTTCTTTTGTGATCCTATGGGAGCTATTACTACCGGTTTAACGAATCTCTATAACGGAGTCCTCCGGATCATAGAGATTTTCCCAGAACAGGTGCAGCTGGTTCTTGGTAATATTGCCAGCTTGCCTTCTGCTATGCTGCAGGTGTTTGCTGATCCCCTGGGTGCGATCCAGTCCTTGCTGGGTGCGTTGCCCTCCTGGTCAAACTTACAAGCTTACCTGGACAAGATCCTGCAGGCCCTGCTTGATCCTGTGTCAGCTCTGCAGCCTTCTGATCCCGGTGGTACAGACCCGGGTGGCGGTGATGATTCCGGTAAACATACTCCGGATCTGCTATCTCTGCTGAACGGTCTGATCCTGCTTATTATGATCCTGCTCATGCTCCTGCGAATCTTCCTGCATTGCCTGCAGTTTATTGTGGGTATCTTTAAGATTGAAGCATCCCCTGGGTTCCTGCCGGATGACATGGTTCTGGGTCTAAATTACCTAAAGACCTTAGAGATTACCGGTATCGGCATGAGTGTCTATGATTTTATGATGGGTCTTATTTATATATTCATGGTGTTTGGTGTGATCAAGTTGCTCCGCGGCTTTGCATTCCACATACATATTCCGAAGGGAGGGAACCGGTAGTCTATGAATTTTTTGGATTTTAAAATCGGATCCCTCGCGGAGATCCCTGAGAAGATTGTAAGCTTCTTCTCTTCGATCGTTGATATGATTGTTTTGGTCCTGGATGCCTTACAGACCTTATATAACACCCTGGAACAGTTCGATCAGACGATTGTCGCCATGGTCGATTCCAACGGTACCAGTGAGTTTACCGGGATGCCTGTCGTGGAAGCTATCAGTACTTTCCATTATCTCGTTGGGGATATGGCGTTCTATATGATCTACCTGACTGTCCTGTTCGGCTGTCTGTGGACCATTTACAAGATTGTAGTTCTGCTTTACGAAGCGATTGACGCATTAATCCTGCAGGCTACCGGACAGACCTGCAAGGGCTTTTTATCCGGTATGCTGGGTAAGTTTTTTAAGTAGATATAAATTGGCCATTTATATAAATGTAACTGTAAACCATGTTTTTAAAAGGAGGTATGTGATATGCCGTTTTTATCTAATGCTGTTATGGTCGCTGCTTCTGAGGGCAGTGCTGCGCTTAAGCTTAATTTCGACCCCAGTAAGATGTTTGAATATACCAACGTTATTACAAGCTCTATGATGCCGTTGGTTTACATCTCTGCCGGTTTTGCTCTCGGCTTCACCATCATCTACGCGCTGAAGAATGCTTTCTCCGGCGGTGTCCGTCTGTAACGGAGGTGTAGATGTGGAGGAAAAGATATCATCGGAGGAGCTTCAGAAGAATATTCCGAAGACTGATGAGGTATCTGATCCGGATGCTGTTTCTGAATCGACTGTGATCACTGTATCCGGGAATGAGATTTTCTCGGTTCCTGATACGGTTATTGCGGGCGATTCTGAGACGGCTGCAGGTGGTGGCACCGGTAATATAATGCTGGTGCCTTATACCACCTCTACGGAACCCTCAGAGGATCTGTTTCCGGTCTATGATACCTATGAAGCTTTTATGGAGTCTCCTGTCTATGTTACGCGTTATGAAAATGAGTTATTGAGCCGATTGGAGTTTATCCAGTATGCTCTGGCTATTATGATAGCTCTTCTTTTTTTACTCATTTTTAAGAAAAAATAGGTCGATTTTAGGAGGTGTCTCATGGATCTTTTGGTCTGGTCTGCTTATTTTTTTGCCGGGGTCTTTGTTATCAATGTTGCGTTGGAAGTGGTCGGTGCTGCCTGTGATCTGAGCAAGATCCGCATTGTAAGCAAGACCCGTTAGGAGGTGCTTAAAATTGTATGCTGTGGAACTGGAAGCATTTAATTATGCTGCTGTGTTTGGCGTATGCCTTGGCATTTACATTATCATCAATTTGGATGTGCTGCTTCGGTCTGCACTGACCTTTGTGAAAGGATGGCGAAACTGATGATTTATATGGTTACTGACTCCGGGGTTCGGTCTGCTAAGAACCTGCATGAGTTTAATAACAAATATCATGTTCTGCTGGAGGAATCGGAGTGTGTCCCTCTGGGTCCTGATCTTGTGGTGACTGCCACTAACCATGATCTTGAGTTTCTGCAGGACAAAGCCAGAATGAGCAATATCATGTTCGGTAATTTCTTCCGGAAAGATAATTCCGTGAAGATCTTCGCCATTGTGAATATTGTTCTCTCTGTGCTGATCATATTTACAAAATAAATGTATCTCATTTGTTTACGCTGCAGCTCCGGATCCGGAGCGTGCCGGTGTTGCTTTTGAGATACAAGAAAGGAGTGCGTTATGGCTGGTATTGATTTTCAGGCGATCCTGGACAATATGTCTGCCGGGAATGTGAGCAATGATCCCATACGGTCGATTTATGAGATCCTGCCTATATACGATAATGATCAACAGCATCTACTATTCCAGGCTTTTTATTTTATCGAGAAGTATGATCTTGCTGATATGAGGTCCATGTTTGAGTCTTTCGATAAGGTCATGGCTCATAACAAGAACCTGGGTCTGCTCTCTTCCAAGGTGCTCCAGAATCTGCTGAGTGCATATACCCAGAACGAATACCTGCGCGGTATCAAAGTATCGACTCTCAACAATGTAACGGATGTTCAACAGGAGTAGTGGCTGCAGTAGTTCCCTCCCTTTTCCTTGGTAACCCTGTTTTCTTTCAAGGAGACGGTGCACGGCTTGCCGTGCAGGACAGGGTATCTGTCCAGTCGGTATAGGGCCCATTCGCGGGGAGGGTACCCGCGGGCCCGGACGTAGCCAGTACATGGAGGTGTTGTATGTATAACGTATATAAAGTCTATACGTGGGATGATGTGAATTATAGTAAGGTTGCATCTTTTAAGGAAGAATCAGCTGCAAATGCGCATTGTGATTTGCTTAATGAAGAGCATAGGAAAGATATAAAGGAACCTGATCCTATATGTTATTGTGTTTTATCCGATGCTCAGTATTATTCAATGATGCACTAAACACATGATTCTCTCCCCTTGAGGGGACGGGGGTGACTCCCATCGGTACCGCTGTAAATTTATTTAACGATGGAATAGAAATTTAACACGAAAGGTCTGGGAAACTGTCTGTTTCCCAGTGGGGCGCTTGCCTATGCCAGGAGCTATAGTCGGTATTTATGGTGTACAGCGCAGTGGTAAGACCCTGATCGCTTACAAGCTTGTTAAAGGTTTACAGCAGGCCTGTAAGCAGCAGGGGATTTATCTGCCGGTGTATACGAATTTATATTCTCCCCGGGATCCTGAATTCCGGTTTGTTAATTCTATGGATGAGCTGCCGTTGGATCTCTCGCCGAAGGTTGTCCTGATCGATGAGATCTATAACGGCTGTGATGCTCAGGACTACCGGAAGCTTAAGGATATCAGTATATTTATCAATACGCTGGGGAAGCAGAACTGTCTGTTCGTCTTTACCAGCATTGATGCGCAGATGGTTTATAACCGGATCCGTAACCAGATGAATGTGGTGATCCTGGTCAAGAGCTCCTCTACGCATATCCATTATCGTTTTCTCTACCTCAACACCGAGAAATATACGGATTTTGTGGTAGAGAAAAACGCTGCATTGTTTGAAGGGGTCTTCTATGATACCAACTTCATCCCGCTGGACTTCGATTGGGAGATGAAGTCCTGGCGGGAGAAGCTGGAGAAGTTTTATAGAGACAACTACGATATGCAGATCAAACTATGAAAAATTAAATATCGAGGTTTGGCTGGATGCGCGTGAGCTCGTCTCACGCGCAACAGGCGAACCGAATTTTGCCGGTTGTGTTGCCGGAACGGGCCGCCGCAGGCGGTCCCGTTCCCTTTACTTGACAATAGCAACACAATTAGGGTAGTTTTGTAAAATTGAGGTAATTTATATGCCATATAACGTACGTCTTAAAAAGTATAAGAATGGTACTTTTCAGTTGACGTATTATCATCGGGCAATCAGAACCAAAGATGATTATTGGAGACCATATAATCTTCCCGATCTACATACTACTGACTATGATGATGAAGATGAAGAATTTGATATTGATAAATGGATTGAATTAAAACAAAGATCACCATTTGATATGTCATATGATCCTCTGCAGGTTACGGAAATAGGGTCAGAAGTAGATGAAGAGATTGACGAAGCTTCCGATCTGGAAGAGGAATATATCTCTCCTGAGGAAGCTGCCAGTCGTAGGGAGCGTTCTCTGATCTCATCATTGAACCGGTCAAAACGTATGATCTATGATTATGGCCGGGCAAATAAATGGGAATGGTTTTTTACATTGACATTTGATCCAGTGGATCATTTCGATGAATTTAATTTTTCGGAATCAAAAAAGAAGGTATCGAACTGGTTTCACAACATCAAAAAGAAATGTCCGAAGTTAAAGGCACTGATCGTACCGGAGCAACATGAGTCCGGTGCCTGGCATTTTCATGCACTGGTCTCAAACGTTGATGAACTGACATTTGAAAAAGCAGTGAATAATCAGAAGTTTCGTAAAAAGAAGAATGGTGAATTGATGCTCAATAAAAAAGGAGAGCCTGTCTCGAATAAGTATTATGGCGAATACTTAAGGACAAGCTATCCAGACGGTGAGTACATATATAACATCAAAGAATATAGAAACGGATATACCACTGCAACAAAAATTACTGATACTTACAAAGCTGTTTCTTATATCGTCAAGTACATAACAAAGGATTTGTGCGAATGTACTTTCGGTAAGCAGCGTTACCTTGTTACTAAAAACCTTGATCTGCCTGAGAGGACCCTGGGTTTCTGCGAACCTAATAACCTGATGGATGCTCTACAATTTATAGAATATAAGTTCGGTGTGCATTTGTCAATAGATTGCATAAAAACCTATAAGGTAGATGTTCCCAACTATTCAAACCGGGTATCTGTGTTTGAGTTCAATGTGTAAATGTATCTCGGAAGATCTTCCGGGTTCGGAAAAGCTGCAGCTGATTTGAGATACATTCATCGGAGGTGTCTAATGGAATTATTTCAATTATTGGATTTATTGTTTTTGGCCATTTTTACATTGTTGCCCTTGTTCATTTTTTCTTGGCTAAATGATTTGTTTCATATTTGCAGAAAGATAGGTATGTTAAATTTTTCTGTTCTTTATTCTTTTCTTATGATTTTGGTTTTTGGTATTGGTTTTATTTTGGAGGTGCATGGTGTATGGGAATCTGTATCTGTATATGTGTTACAGCTATTATCATAAGTTTGATAATTGCCGGTTGTTATTATTTGGAGAATCGTTCTATGCAGGATCAGGAAGCTGCTATGGATCTCTGGTCACAGCTCCGGGATCTACGTATTAAGTGTAATGGCATGGAACAGCAAATAAAAGAACTGAAAGAGAGGTGTGATAATGAATCTATATTATCTTAACCAGGAAGTGAATCGGCTCCGTATGTCTGCTAAAGAAAATATTTATTCCAGGTGGAGGTTAGGAGAGTTGTTAGCAAAAGCTGATTCGGATGGTCTACATATCCACCAGGATAGATCTACTGGTCACATTACTATTACCGGAGGAAATAAGAATGGTACTTACTGAAGCTCGTGATCTGTTTCTGAATGATCGTGAAACTTATTGCTCTGATAAGACTGTTAAGAACTATCGGAACAATCTTAGTTACTTTTTTAATTTTGTTTCTGATCGTTTTCAGAAGGAATCTGATCAGATCACCCTTGAGGAAGTTGAAAAGCTGGATATTAACCAGTATTCAATTTATTTGAAAAATAAGATCCGTAATGATAATAACCCTAACTTTAAAGCAAAGGAGCCCAGGAAGATCTCTGCCAGAACCCGAAAAGATTACCTGAAAGATATGAAGTGCTTTTGGTTATTCTGTATTGAGAATGGCTATTGTCAGATAAACCCTTCGGAGCATTTGAAGCTTCCCAGAGCTTATGCTCGGATGGTAGAGCCGTTAACTGTTGATGAAGTGAATATTATCGATTCCTGTTATAGCATTAGCAGTACTTTTGGATGCCGGAACCTTGCCATGATCCATTGCTTACTGGATGCCGGTATGCGTCCGGGAGAAGTTGTCCGTCTGAAGATCCAGGACTTACATTTTTCTGAAAGTTATTTTGTGATTCATTTTTCAAAAGGTGGTAAAAGTAGAATTGTTCCTATGGGCCGGACTGTAAAGAAGTATCTGCAGTATTGGTTAAAAAAGCGTCCTGATTGTAGTCATGAATATGTATTCTGTGTTGAGAATGGTGATCCTCTTACCGGCAATGCTTTAAAGTGTGTAATTGATCGCTTGAAAATATCATCCGGAATTATCAGGTTGTTTCCCTATCTGCTCCGGCACACATTCGGTACTAGCTTTTGCCTTGGTGGTGGCAATCTGGAGATCCTGCGGTTGTATATGGGTCATAGCTCCATAGAGACTACTCAGGGATATTTGCATCTGGCTGATAATCTGCGGTTTTGTAACAATATTTATCATCTGGATCCTATATTCTTTGTGAAAGCTTATTGAAGGAGCGGATATATGAATTATATTGAGGTTGACTATGGTGACCGTATTTGTAAGTATAGTTTTTCAAAATTGTATTTCCATACTGGTTGTAGTTATTCAAAAGCTTATATTTCCATTGTCGGAAATGTGCCCATGGATATTTCTTTATCACGAATTAAGAAATTTTATATTCATGTTGATCATCCTGAGTTAATTTGTCGATGTAAATTTTAATGGAGGTGTGTTATGTTATATAATCCCCGGAATTATCAGAAGAGTATTAATAAATCTATTCGGTTATCTCAATCTGTATATGATTACATTATGCAGGCTCCCGGTGATGGCTTTAACCAGAAGTTTGAAAACATCATCATTGATGTTAAAGAGTCCGAAGCCTTGAGACGTGAATATCTAAAGATCTTGGATGATCGTTTGGAAGATTTGGAAGCAGATTATCATAGCTGTTATGACCAACTCCGTAAGTTGGAGCCTATAGTTCAGGCTGCATTACATATCAATACTCTGATTAAAGAGTTTGATAGTTCTGTTGGCAAGATTTTGGAGGATGCCCGGAAACGTGTATCTCAATAGTTACGCCGGCGTTGAAAACTCTGCAGTGAAAATGAGATACAATATGTATTGTATCTCAATAGTTTTTCAGCTGCGTTCTGATCCTGGGAGCGCCGGTGTTTGTTTTGAGATACAAGAAGGAGGATAATTTTATGAAACTTGATGATTTAAGAGATTTTCTTATTGGTTTAGTTTTATTTATTGCTGGTGCTACTCTTGGTATTTTTCTTTTTCTTTTTGGATTGCAAAATAATATTATCTAAAAGAGGCTGATGTATCTCAATAGTCCCTCAGTTGCGTTCTGATCCCAGGAGCGCCGGTGTTCGTTTTGAGATACAAAAATAATTTCATAGTGAAACACAAAAACCCCGGAGACATCATCTCCGGGGCCTTAGATGTACGTGACAGGATTCGAACCCACGACCTACTGGTCCGTAGCCAGTCGCTCTATCCAGCTGAGCTACACGTACATTCACAGGTTTTCGCCTGCAACAGTATGTATTTTAACTGCTGCAGGTGAAAATGTCAATAGAATTTTTTAATTTTTTCAAACAATTTTATTTTCAGCAGATTTTTCCGATGCAGGTACGACTTTCGCATCATACTTTTCCAGAATAGCCTGCTTGAACTCTTCGTAATTATCCTCATCATCGTAGCAGGCGTATTCAATCTCCAGCGGTTCCTCCGTCTTCATCAGAAGCATTCCCAAAAGAGACTTCGCATCCATTGCGGTCTTCTGAATACGGATATCGATCGCATCATCGAATTCATTGCAGGTATCCACAAATTGTCTGATTTCATCCTCCGAATGGAAGGTAATATATAGTTTTTCTCTCATCCTTCGTTCTCCCATCTGTCCGCTTGCGGACACCCCATACCTTTGTATATTATGCCGTCAAACGCATAAGCCTATCCCCACGCGCCGGTCAAACGTGGAGATGCGCGTCTTTAGCGTGCTGCCAGTGCCTGTGCGATATCCTCACGCATATCCAGCACGGCCGCGCGGGAAGCATCTGCATAATTCTGCTCACCGAACTGTGCATACTTCTCCTGCTGGTATGCAGCAATGATGCCACGGGAAGAGTTGATGATGGCACCCAGTCCGTCTTCATTGAAGAAGTGTACCAGGTCTGCACCCTTACCGCCCTGTGCGCCGTAACCGGGCACCAGGATAAATGCCTTGGGCATTACCTTACGAAGTACCTTTCCCTGCTCAGGATAGGTTGCACCTACCACAGCACCTACATAGCTGTAGGAATCGCCCATGCAGTCAGCTCCCCAGGCTGCGACCTTTTCTCCTACCAGCTCATACAGCGGTCTGCCATTAATTAACTGATCCTGAAATTCGCCGCTACTGGGATTGGAAGTCTTCACCAGTACAAAAATGCCCTTTTTCTCTTCCTTACAGATCTTCACAAAAGGGTTCACACCGTCAGATCCCAGATAAGGGTTCACGGTCACGAAATCCTCATCAAAACCGTAATAGCTCCTGCTACCTACCTGTACTTTTCCCAGATGTCCTACTGCATATGCTTCAGAAGTGGATCCGATATCACCACGTTTGATATCGCCGATGACGATCAGACCTTTTTCTTTACAATAATCCACGGTCTTTTTAAATGCCACCATACCGGGAATGCCGAACTGCTCATACATTGCTACCTGAGGCTTCACAGCGGGTACCAGATCATAAATTGCATCCACAATACCCTTGTTATACTGCCAGATTGCTTCTGCGGCACCTTCCAGGGTCTCACCATACTCAGTGAAAGCCGCCTTTTTAATATATTCCGGCACGAATTTCATCATAGGATCCAGTCCTACCACGATCGGTGCGTTGGTTTCTTTGATTCGAGTGATCAGTTTGTTGATCATATTTCCTCCGTTCTGCAATCATTTTCATTGCATTTTATTTTCTCAATTGTGTAATTTTCCCTCTGCGGTGTATCTGCAATAACCGCAGAAAAGGCACCGCCTTCGGGCGATGCCTCCTGACCTGTATCTATTCTACCCCAACTAATGTCAGTTGGTCAACGTACTTCTTGATATTTGAAGCATTTACATATTTTTTATGGCTGTCGCCGTTTACTACCACCAGTGTCGGTGCCTGCATCACGCCGTAACGTCTTGCCAGCTCCATGTTCTCCTCCGCATCGATGGTCACGTAGGGCACATTTTTCAGATATTCCTTCACCAGCTTGCAGTTCGGGCAGGTCTTGGTCGTGAACAGATACTTGATATCCTGCGGCTGCTCCACCTTCACTTCCACGTCCTCCGCAAAATTGGACAGCGTTACCACACTTCTGGTGGGACGCTTTAAGGAAGAATGGTCAATGTCATACTCCGTTCTGTTGGCATATTCCTGTAACTTACCATCATTCCAGTTCTGCACCGGACGATAGTAACCGGTGATTCGGCTGTACACCTCGGTCTTCGCCCCACAATGAGGACATGCCTTCACCTCTCCAGCCAGATAACCGTGTTCCTTACAGATGGAATAGGTCGGCGACAGCGTATAATATGGCAGTTTGTAATTGGAAGCGATCGTCCGCACCAGGGAAGCCGCTGCTTTCCAGTCGGGAAGCTTCTCTCCCAGGAACGCATGGAACACCGTGCCTGAAGTATACAGGGTCTGCAATTCATCCTGAATATCCAGTGCATCGAAAATATCCACAGTATAGTCCACCGGCAGATGGGAAGAGTTCGTATAGTAAGGAGTATCTCCGGGCTTTCCTGCCGTCTTGATACCGGGCCAGCGCTTTCTGTCGTGCTTGGCCAGACGGTATGTGGTGCTCTCCGCAGGAGTCGCTTCCAGATTGTAAAGGTCTCCGTACTGCTCCTGATAATCCGACAGGCGCTCTCTCATATGATTCAGTACTTCCTTGGTAAACTCCTGAGTTCTCGGATCGCTCATATCCGCTCTCAGCCAGTTGGCATTTAAGCCCACCTCGTTCATGCCGATCAGACCAATGGTGGAAAAATGATTCTCAAAGGTGCCCAGATACCGCTTAGTATAAGGATACAGTCCCTCATTTAACAGCTTTGTAATGACACCGCGCTTGATCTTCAGGGATCTCGCCGCAATATCCATCATGTGGTTCAGTCTTGCGTAAAATTCGTCCTTATTGGCAGACAGATATGCGATCCTGGGCATATTGATCGTGACAACACCCACGCTTCCGGTGCTCTCGCCGGAACCGAAGAAGCCTCCGGTCTTCTTACGCAGTTCCCGCAGATCCAGACGCAGTCTGCAGCACATACTGCGGACATCGCTGGGCTGCATGTCGGAATTGATATAATTGGAAAAATACGGTGTACCGTATTTTGCGGTCATCTCGAATAACAGTCTGTTGTTCTCGGTGTCGGACCAGTCAAAATCCTTCGTGATGGAATACGTCGGAATCGGATACTGGAAACCGCGGCCGTTGGAGTCGCCCTCTATCATGGTCTCGATGAATGCCTTGTTGACCATATCCATTTCCTTTTTACAATCCTTGTATTTGAAATCCATCTCCACGCCGCCTACCAGTGCCGGCAGTTCTGCCAGGTCATCGGGCACCGTCCAGTCCAGTGTAATATTGGAAAAAGGAGCCTGGGTACCCCAGCGGCTGGGCGTATTCACACCGTAGATAAATGCTTCGATGCATTTTTTCACTTCAGGATAGCTTAAATGATCTACTTTCACAAAGGGGGCAAGGTAGGTATCAAAGGAGGAAAAAGCCTGTGCTCCCGCCCATTCGTTCTGCATGATCCCCAAAAAGTTCACCATCTGATTACACAGTACGGATAAGTGTCTCGCCGGTGCAGAAGTGATCTTGCCGGTGATGCCGCCCAGTCCTTCCTTGATCAGCTGCTTTAAGGACCATCCCGCGCAGTAACCGGTCAGCATGGACAGATCATGGATATGGATATCCGCATTGCGGTGTGCCTCGGCGATCTCTTCGTCGTAGATTTCGGACAGCCAGTAGTTCGCCGTTACCGCACCGGAATTGCTTAAGATCAGACCACCTACGGAATAAGTCACCGTGGAGTTCTCTTTCACTCGCCAGTCCTCGACTTTGACATAGCTGTTGACCACGTCCTTGTAGTCCAGGATCGTGGATTTCATGGCACGCATCTTCTCGCGCTGCTTGCGATACAGAATATACGCCTTCGCCACTTCCTCGTAGCCGGCCTGTCCCAGTACACGCTCCACACTGTCCTGGATATCTTCTACATGGATCTCATCATTTTCCACCTTTTTCTGGAAATCTGCGGTCACCCGTAACGCAAGAAGATCAATAATGTCATTATTGTAGCTCATCTGCGTCGCAGTAAAAGCCTTCATAATGGCATCATTGATCTTCGTCAGTGTAAAGTCTGCTTTGGAACCGTCTCGTTTGATCACCTGAAACATCTTATGTACCCCCTTAATCTCATGTCCCCATGGCTTGTGCCCATAAAACCTATCACGGTCTATTCTACAACACTTTGTGGGGGAAGTCAATCTCAGGATACAAGATATTGTGTATACATCAGTTCACCCGTCGATTTGTGCGGAGACGGCTTTACGCCCTCTTCCACACCTTCCGGTACAGCACATACGCCACCATTGCGGTCACGCTCTCCGTGCAGACAAACGCCCACCATACACCGTTGACACCGATGAGGCGGCTTAAGACAAATGCCGCAGGGATGATCACCGCCACATACCGCATCACAGAGATCACCAGGGAAGCCATACCCTGTCCCAGTGCCTCCAGGGCTCCGGAGCTGGTCACCGACACAGCGGACAGAATAAAGCCCAGACTGATGATATGCAGTGCCATGATACCGATGGTGATGGTCTCCGGATTCTCAGTAAACAGTCCGATCAGCCCTCCGGGGATCAGCCAACACAGTGCCGTACCGGCAGCCATGATCCCGGCCGTCAGTTCCAATGTCAGACGGTAGATCTGCTCCACACGCTTTCTCTCTCCGGCACCATAATTGTAGCCGATCAAGGGGCGGATACCCTGAATGATACCATTTGAGGGCAGATAGATAAAGGTCTGTAGCTTGTAATAAACTCCAAGCACCAGTACATAGGCTCCGGAATAAGCTGCCAGAATACCGTTCAACGCGGAGATCAGCAGAGAAGGCAGTGCCATATTCAGGGTCGCTGGGATGCCGATACCATAAGTCTTGCCGCAGATCTCCCCTTCCGGGCGCAGATATTTTTTATGAAGCTTCACCGGCAGAGGATCCCTCACATAATAGATGAGATATACCAGTAACGTGATCACCTGTCCGATGCCGGTGGCAAGCGCCGCTCCGGCGATCTCCATCCGTGGAAAAGGTCCGATGCCGAAGATCAACAACGGATCCAGTACGATATTCGTGACAAATCCGGCGATCATACTGACCATGGTAGCCCGCATCCGGCCTACCGCCTGGAATATTTTCTCCAGTGTGATACCTCCGGTCACAATGACGGAAAACAGGAACACTACATTGGAATATTCCATGCCCAGTGCCCGCACCGTATCACTCTTCGTAAACATTCCCAAAAATAAGTTCATTCCGCAGAGGAACAGGACCATGAGCAGCACACCGTGCAATACACCCAGCACCATTCCCTGGGTCGCCGTCTTATCCGCTTTTTCCTGATTCTGTGCTCCCAGATAGAAGGAAATCATGGCATTGACCCCCACCCCGAAGCCCACCGCCACAGCAGTCAGCAGGTTTTGTGCCGGATAGACCAGGGAAAGCGCTGTCATGGCATCCTCGCTGAGCTTTGCCACGAAATAACTGTCCACGATATTATAGAGGGAATTGAATGCCATGGAAAGCATCATGGGAAGTGCCATGGACATCACAAGGGGAAATATTTTCTTTTCTTTCATATAAGTCTGGTTCATTTTCTGCTCCTTATACAACAAACGCCACACAACATTTCTGCTGTGTGGCGAAAATAAGATCAAAATCTTGAAAAATCCACTGCCCTTACGGGTTTTGTAATCGAGATTTACTTTGTTCCAGTGCGTATTATAGGGGAGAAATCTCTGTCTGTCAAGCCAACACGCCTAAAATTTCAGCAAACCCTTCACAGCAGCTTGCTCTTCGCATTGGCACTCTTGCTATCCGTATATTCCAGCATGGACAGTTTTCCATCTGTACAGTCGAGAATCGCAGTAGCACAGTTGCCCATATGCACCCGCCAGAAATCATCGACGGGAATATTCAGGACCGGATTCAATATGCTGCGGTTCACTCCTCCGTGAGCCACCACCAACACAGTCTCATATGTACCTTCTAATGGCAGCAATACCTGATCTACGAATTCGCCGCTTCTTTTATACAGTTGTGCAAAACTCTCCGCTCCCGCGGGGGGAATGTAGCTGCCAGGGTTGGTAAAAGGCTGGCTGGCAGCATCCTTGATGGTCCGGATATCCACGCCTTCCCAGGGTCCGAAATTCAGTTCTCTGAGTCTTTCGTCTGTGGTAAGGGTGATCTTCCGGTCGCCTATGATGATCTCTGCCGTGCGCTTCGCCCGGATCAATGGTGAACAAAATGCAATTTCAAACGGAACCTTCTTTAACCGCTCCGCCGCATCGTGGGCCTGCTCCAATCCCTGGGCATTAAGCGCAATATCCGTCTGCCCCTGCAAAAGTCCTGCCTGATTCCAGTCCGTCTCACCGTGTCTTACCAAATAGATCTTCATGTTTTTGTATCCTCATAACTTCCGATAGTATTTCTGTTACAAAATACTACTGTTTTCTCTGCTTTGTCAATCGTATCGTCTTAAGTGTCGAAAAAAGAAAGCCACGCAAAGCATTATACTTTGCATGGTTCTCATCTTACAGCTCATTCTTGTTTTTAATTGGTCTTGCCTTCGTCCATTTCCTCTTCGGTAGTAATGGCAAATGCAATGTTGGTCGCATGGTCTGCAACTCTCTCCAGACCGGATACAATATCAGAGAAGATCATACCGGCTTCGGGAGAACATTCTCCCTTGGTAAGACGCTCTACATGCTTCTTCTGCAGTTCGCGTTCCTTTTCATCTACCTGATCCTCTAAAGTGATGATCTCCTGCATATGGGTCTCATCGCTCTTGGCAAACATTTCTACGGCATAACGGATGATCTTATTGACCATCTCCAGCATGTCTCCCAGTTCCTTCTGGGCTTCCTTGCTGATGGATACTCCTTCTTCCTTACGCTGTCTTGCGGCATCCGCTACATTCTCCGCATGATCACCGATACGCTCGATATCATTCACCACATGGAACAGAGCACCCAGACTGTTCAGGTCTTCGATGGGCAGTGTCGTCTGGTTGATCTTCACCAGATAATCCGTAATGGCATGATTCAGGAAGTTGATATTTTTCTCTACCTCGTAGACTTCCTCAATGTCTTCTTCATCCAATGTGATCAGGGCATTCATGGCACGGTTTAAGTTCTCCTCCGCCAGAGAAGCCATACGTTCCAGCTCCTTGACAACCTCTACCACTGCGGTAGCGGGGTTGAACACCACTTTGTCGCCGATGTATTTTAACTGATAGCTCTCTCTGTAACCAACCTTCTGATCTTCGCCGGGTACGATCAGGTAGGTCATCTTTACCAGCCAGCCGGTGAACGGGAACAGCATAATTACCTGTGCGATCTTGATCAGCGTATGCGCATTTGCCACGAACCGGCCGTTGTCCGCGGAGATAGACTTGATCAGTTCCACGATCTGATCGCCTGCCACGAACAGAGCAATGTAGATAATAACCGTACCAATGATATTGAACAGCAGATGGATCAGTGCAGCTCTCTTCGCATCCTTTTTACCGGTCATAGAAGCTAACATTGCGGTAGCACAGGCACCGATATTACATCCTAAGATAATGTAAAGTGTGATCGGTAACGGCAGCAGATCCTGATTGGCGAGCAACAGTACGATACTGACCGTTACGGATGAGCTCTGAATAATCGCAGTCAGGGCAAATCCCATCAAGGTGGCTAAGAACGGATTCTTCAGAGACATCAGCAGATTTACTACCTGCGGCTCATTTTTCATGTTGGCCATTGCCTGGGACATGGTGCTCAGTCCCACGAACAGAATACCGAAGCCTACGACCACCTCCGCTACTTTACGGACTTTTTCTTTCTTCGTAAACATCATCACGACCACACCGACTAACAGAATTAACGGTGCTATCTTGGACAGATTAAATGATACCAGCTGTGAAGTAATGGTGGTACCGATATTGGCACCGAGGATGACTCCCGCTGCCTGATACAGATTCATCAGACCGGAGTTAACAAAGCTGACGACCATAACCGTACATGCGGAGGAAGACTGGATGATACCGGTGAAAATAATACCTACGATCATCCCCATGAAACGGTTCGTGGTAAAAATCTCCAGAATACGACGAAGTCTGGCTCCTGCTACCTTCTCAATGGAATCACTCATCAGTTCCATTCCGAATAAAAACAGTCCCAGACCTCCAGCCATTGTCAATATTGTTCCAAAGCTCATTTTTAATCCCTCAATCTCTCTTGATTCTCTTACGAAAAACCAAAATAATTATTTTCAAATTTAATCTAACTATAAACAATCCAAAATATATTTTACGAGATAGAATAAAAACTTGCAATGGATATTTTACTTTTCTTTTACGTTTCTTTACATTTTTTTACTCAATTTACGCGTTTCGCCCATCCGCAATATCCCGGTCCAGCTGTTTCTTAAGTTCTTCCAAGGATCCGAATCTGCGTTCCGGACGCCGGAAGCTTTTCAGTGCCACTTCAATCTCCTGACCGTAAATATCCTGGGCGAAATCATATAGATAAGATTCCACTCCCATCACTTTTTCGGAAGAAACCGTCGGCTTGGTCCCTACATTGCTGATGGCTTTGTAGACCTTCCCATTATAACGGACTACCGCATAATAGACACCGTTGGGCGGCAGGAGCTTACCTGCGGGCGGCAGAAGATTTACTGTGGGAAAGCCCAGAGTATGCCCGATATGATTGCCATGTTCCACGCATCCCACGAGAGTATAGGGCATCCCCAGCATCTTTTCCGCTTCTTCCATCCGACCCTCTTCCACCAGCTTGCGGATGTAAGTAGAGCTGACCTCGATGCCATCCACTTCGATCTTCTCTATGGTCCGGACACAAAACCCTAAATGCGGAGCCATTTTCTCTAAAAGTTCTGCATTGCCTGCTCCATTTTTCCCAAAAGACAGATCTTCACCTGCTGCCACAAAACGGGTATTCATCTGCTTCGCCAGAATCTCTGTCACGAAACGCTCCGGTTCTGTGGCTGCAGTCTCTTTTGTCAGCGGGAACTCGATCAGGATGTCGATCCCCAGATGTTCGAAGAGACGCCTTTTTTCTTCTCTTGTCGTCAGTTCTTTTCCATCCGACAGTCCGAACAGCACCGCCGGTGTGGGATCAAAAGTGAAAACACAGGCTGCCAGTCCGTTCTTTTTCTTATTCAGGATTTCCTCTAAAAGTCTTCTGTGCCCCAAATGCACACCGTCAAATTTGCCGATAGCTACCGCTGTATCTTTTTCCAGATAAAAGTCTGTTGTTCCTGCAATGATTTCCAAGTCTATTTCCTGCTTTCTGTGTTACTTGGGAAGATTTTCATGGGCTTGTACCATTCTTTTACCCCGTCATACGCATAAATGCCCACAAAGCTGTCATCCTCTCTGTAGACACGCACCCACTCTCCCGCAGGATAAGTAGTCTGCTCCATGGTCTGTCCCGGATAAAAAGCATTCCCGTTATCGATCAATTTCCGCCATTTTTCCTCTACATGTACTGCATTAAAATCCGCAAAAATGCGGTCCGTGGGAAGCAGTGCCTCCTCTAATCTGTCTGTATCCCGGAGTGCCTGCAGCTGTGTAAGTGTCAGGGCATCCGCGAGCCGGAATTCTCCGACCCTGGTGCGGACGAGGCTCTGCATGGTACCACCGCAGCCAAGCTTCCCGCCGATATCGGCACAGAGACTGCGGATGTAAGTTCCCTTGGAGCATTCCACACGGAACTTCACCACCGGAAGTCTTATTTCCAGGATCTCGATCGACGGCAGATCCACATGTCTTGCCTGCCGTTCCACTTCTTTACCTGCCCTGGCAAGCTCATAGAGTTTTTTTCCGTTGACCTTCAGTGCGGAATACATAGGCGGAATCTGGTCATAACCGCCGACAAAGCTTTCGATCACTTCACGTACCTGTGCCTCATCCACCGCTACTTCCCGTTCTTCCAAAACGGTTCCCGTGGTATCCTGGGTATCTGTGATCTGACCCAGTAAAAGTTCTGCCACATATTCCTTGGTCCTGTCCGTCAGCATTTCGCATGCTCTGGTAGCACTCCCCAGACATACAGGGAGCACACCGGTAGCCTGTGGATCCAGTGTACCTGTGTGCCCTATCTTTTTCTGCCGGCAGATCCCGCGAAGCTTGGCTACCACATCATGAGAGGTAAAACCTGCTTCCTTATATACATTGATGATGCCGTCCATTAATCCTGTTCTCCCCGCAATTGCTTATCGATGTGCAGTGACAAATTATTGATACAGTCATGAAAAGTCCCCTCCATGGTGCAGCCTGCGGCACGTACGTGTCCGCCGCCTCCAAAGAAGGATGCCACCTTCGCCACATCAACATTCTCATTGGAACGCATGCTGACCTTGTACTCCAGTACACCGGTCTCATACATGAAGATCGCACAGTCGATTCCCTTAATATTGCGCAGCTGGTTCACTATGCCGTCCAGATCTCCCGGTACTGCATTGTAGAAATCCATGGTCTTACGGTCCACCATGCTCACGATGCAGCGGCCGTCCATGAAGCGTATGCTCTCCATCAGGGCTCTGCCCATGATCTGCGACTGCAGATACGTCTTCTGATAAAAGCTTTCCTCAATGATTTTAGAAAAATCAAATCCAAAAGAGATCAGAAATGCTGCTGCCTGCAATGTCTCCGGTGTCGTATTGGAATACTGGAATACGCCGGTATCGTGAATGATGCCGGTGTACAATGCTTCCGCAATATCTCTGTCAATGAGTTCGGCATCCATGATGTGATACAGCACCTCACAGGCACTGCCCACCTCGGGCCGGACGAGATTTACATCACCGCAGCCGGAATTGCTGATATGATGATCGATGTTGATCTTCTTTTTCGCATTCTGGAAATATTTCTCCGCGTCTCCCAGTCTGTCTGGGCTGCAGTCAAGCGCAAAATATACATCAAAAGGATCCTGCTCCGGACATTCGGTCTGGATCTCATCGTATCCCTTCAGATAGGAAAACTCTTCGGAAGGCTTCTGTAAATATACGGTAACTTCTGCTTCGGGAAGGAGTTTACGCAGGTACATCTGTAAGGACAGACAGACGCCCACGCAGTCTCCGTCGGGACGAATATGTCCGCTGATGCCGATCTTTTTTGCGCCACGACATTCTTCACGCAAATCCATTATTCGTCACCTTCCTCTGTCTCTTCTGTATCTTCCACAACTTCATGATCCGGCTTCTGTGCCTCATCCGCTGCAATGACTTCATCGATCTTGTGGGACATGTTGACACCATACTCGATGGACTGGTCCATCACAAAAGTGATATCCGGAGTGTTGCGCAGATTGATGGTACGCGCCAGTTCTCTGCGGATAAAGCCCTCGGCGCTCTTTAAGCCCTGCAGGGTAGACTTTCTGACTTCCTCGTCTCCCAACACACTGATCCATGCCTTACAGCTTTTTAAATCCGGTGCCACTTCCACAGCGACCACACTGGTCCAGGGACTGATCCGGGGGTCCTTAAGACCGCCCCGGATGATCTCTGCCAGAACACGCTGTACTTCCCCGTTCACACGGGTATTTTTCACACTATTTTTTCTCATTCTTATTCCTTCTTAAAATAACTCCCTACCGTGGTACCTCCACCATGATGTAGGCTTCTACGATATCCAGCTCCTGCATCTTGTCAAAGCCTTCGAATACGAGACCACACTCATATCCTGCCTTAACTTCCTTCACATCATCCTTGAATCTCTTCAGGGAAGCCAGGTTGCCCTCGAAGATCTGCTCGCCCTCACGGGTGATACGAACTTTACAGCCTCTCTGGAAGACACCGTCTAAGACATAGGAACCGGCAATGTTACCGATCGCGGATGCCTTGAAGATCTGACGAACCTCTGCATGACCGATCACCTTCTCCTCATAGACAGGATCCAGCATACCCTTCATGGCAGCTTCGATATCTTCGATAGCCTGGTAGATGACCTTGTACAGACGTACATCCACGCCCTCTCTCTCTGCGGTTGCCTTGGCAGTCGCATCGGGACGGACGTTAAATCCGATGATGATCGCATTGGACGCACTTGCCAGAGATACGTCGGACTCATTGATGGCACCTACGCCGCCGTGGATACATTTTACTACTACTTCTTCATTGGACAGCTTCATCAGGGACTGCTTTACTGCTTCTACGCTACCCTGTACATCAGCCTTGACGATCAGGTTCAGTTCCTTCAGATTACCCTCCTGGATCTGGCTGAACAGATCATCCAGAGACATTCTGCCCTTGGTCTCTTCCAGCATCTTTTCCTTATTCTGTGCCAGGTAGGTCTCTGCATAAGCTTTTGCTGTCTTATCATTATCATGTGCCAGGAATACTTCACCGGCACTGGGAACATCGGACAGACCCAGGATCTCTACAGGAGTAGAAGGTCCTGCTTCCTTGACTCTGCGTCCCTTGTCATCGATCATGGCTCTTACCTTACCATGAGCCACACCTGCAGAGATAAAGTCTCCCACATGCAGGGTACCCTTCTGTACCAGTACGGTAGCCACAGGACCGCGTCCCTTATCCAGCTCTGCCTCGATGACCAGACCTCTTGCCTTTCTCTTGGGGTTCGCCTTCAGTTCCATGATGTCTGCGGTCAGCAGGATCATGTCAAGCAGCTGGTCGATACCCTCGCCGCTTTTTGCGGATACGGGTGCAAATACGGTGCTTCCGCCCCAATCCTCGGGAATCAGCTCATACTCTGCCAGCTCCTGCTTTACACGGTCAATGTTTGCAGAGGGCTTATCGATCTTGTTTACTGCTACGATGATCTCCACACCCGCTGCCTTTGCATGGTTGATCGCCTCTACGGTCTGGGGCATTACGCCGTCGTCCGCTGCTACTACCAGGATAGCGATATCGGTCGCATTGGCACCACGCATACGCATGGCGGTAAATGCTTCGTGTCCGGGAGTATCTAAGAAGGTGATCTTACGGCCTCCCACATTTACAGTATAAGCACCGATGTGCTGGGTGATACCACCTGCCTCACGATCGGTTACGTTGGTCTTACGGATAGCGTCTAACAGGGAAGTCTTACCATGGTCAACGTGACCCATAACACAGATTACGGGAGGTCTCTCCACCAGATCTGCCTCGTCCTCTTCGTCTTCCTTCAACAGTTCTTCGATGACATCTACCTTGACCTCTTTTTCACAGAGAATGTCATATTCCATGGCAATGTTCTCTGCATCTTCATAGGAGATCTCCTGGTTCACGGTTACAATCTTACCTTCCAGGAACAGCTTCTTGATGATGGCTGCGGGCTGTAACTTCATCTTCTCAGCCAGTTCTTTGATGGTAATGGATTCCGGCAGCACGATCACCTTGATCTGCTCTTCCTGTACCTCTTCCTTTTTCTTTTCCGGCTTGATGAAACGTCCGGGCTTGTTCTTCAGTGCGTCCTCGTCCTCGTAGATATGGTCCTTCTTGGAACGCTTGTTGTCCTTCTCCTGGCTGAAACGTCTCTTTTCATCTTCGCGCTTCTTCTCAATATCTTTACCTGCAGGTTCCGGAGCGAAGCCCTTATTCTGTCTGTTATCTCCGAATCGATTACCCGATCCTCCATTGCCTCTTTGGTCGCGGCCGTTATTGCCGTAACCGCGCTCACCGTTGCCGTTATTCCTGCGATCACCCTGGCCGCCTTCCATACCCGGACGACCCTGTCTGTTAAATCCGCCTCCCTGAGGTCTGCCATTACCCATACCTCCTCTGTTTGCGTTCTGTCCGCCCTGGCGGTTGCCCTGACCATAGCCACCCTGACGATTATCACGATTGCCATCTCTGTTATCACGATTATAACCGCCCTGACCACGATCGTTCTGACCACGATTATCACGGTTCTGTCCGTAATTATTCTGACCGTAACCACCCTGACGGTTGTCGCGGTTATTGTTCTGCGGTCTCTCCGCAGGTCTGTCCGCAGGTCTTGCCTGTGCAGCTGCGGTATTGGTATTCTGCGCTGCCTGCTCTTTTACGGGAGCCTGCGTGGCTGCAGTATTATTTACAGGCTTTTTCGCAGGCTGCTGTCCCTTATTGCCGGGTACCATTGCCACACTGGGTGTGGGTGAAGGCGGGGTCAGCGGCTTGATGGGACGTACGGGAGTCTGTGCCTGCACACGGTTATTGTAAGAATTGTTCTGATAGCCGTTGTTCTGATATCTGTTATTCTGTCCCTGGTTCGGACGCTGTCCGCCGGCATTTCTCTGTCCCTGTCCGTTCTGTCCGCCCTGACGCTGTCCGGGCATCTTGGAATTCTGCGGGTTACTTACGAAAATAATCTTTTTCTTCTTTTTCGTTTCCTCGGGAGATTTTGTTTCCTCCTGCGCCTTTTCCTCAACAGGCTTTGTATTTTCAGCCTTTGCCGGAGCTTCTTTTCCCACAGCGGGTGCTGCTGTAGCCTTCTTCTGTCCTAAGCTGTTACGTACCAGCGTTGCTGCATCCTCTTCCAACGAGCTCTGTGCTGCCTTTGCCTCAATTCCTTTTTCCTGTAAAAAATTCAATATATCCTTACTCTGTAGTTCTAATTCTTTTGCGAGTTCATGTACTTTGATTTTCGCCATGCTTTCCTCCATTCTGCCTAACCGGGCAAATTCGCTTCCAATTGCTTGATGAGTGCATCTGCCAGTCCCGCATCACACACACCTACCGAAGATCTTAAGTTCCGGCCGATCGCCCAGCCGAGCTCTTCTTTTGTGCCATATTCGTATACCGGGACTTCATAATAGGAACATTTGTCGTGAAACAACTTTTTCGTATTGGCGGATGCATCTTCTGCAACGATCACCAACATGGCAGAACCTTTTTTCACAGCGTCCTCCGTCTGGAATTCACCGCTTACCAGGTTACGCCCCCTCATCGCAAGTCCCAAAAGGGAATAAATCTTATTCTGTTTCAAGCTGATCAAACTCCTTTTCCAGCATATCATAACTTTCCGGAGAAATACTCATCTTGAAAGAACGCTCTAAGCCTTTATTCTTCCGGGCCTTCTGCAGACATTCCTTCTGTCTGCATATATATGCACCGCGTCCGTTCTTTTTGCCCGTTGTATCTAAACAGATCTCTCCTTCCGGAGTCTTAAGAACACGCAGCATTTCTTTTTTGCCTTTCATTTCTCCGCAGCCTACGCACTGCCTCAGTGGAATCTTTTTTGCCATTTATTATTCCTGCTCTCCATCAAAATCGTCTTCGGTTTCATCCTCGTAATCATCCACATAATCCTCATAACGGAAGCCGGGAGCATCCTTGGCCTGTGTCTCGGATTTGATGTCGATCTTGTAACCGGTCAGCCTTGCTGCCAGTCTTGCGTTCTGACCTTCCTTACCGATCGCAAGAGACAGCTGATAATCGGGAACGACTACCTTTGCAGTCTTCTCATCGGGATCCGCAAATACTGCTACGATCTTGGCAGGAGAAAGTGCATTCTGGATCAGGTTACCGGGGTTCTCATCCCAGTTCACGATATCGATCTTCTCACCGCGCAGCTCTTCTACGATAGCATTGACACGGGCACCGTTCATACCTACGCAGGCACCGACCGCATCCACGTTCGGGTTGTTGCTCCATACAGCGATCTTGGTACGGCTGCCGGCCTCTCTGGCAATGCTCTTGATCTCTACGGTACCGTCCTTGATCTCGGTAACTTCAGACTCAAACAGTCTCTTTACCAGTTCCGGATGGGTACGGCTGACATTGATACGGGGTCCCTTCGGGGTATTCTTCACTTCTACGATGTAGACCTTGATACGCTCGGTGGGTTTGAAGACTTCACCCTTCACCTGCTCATTCTCGGTCAGCATAGCATCTGCCTTACCCAGGTTGATGCTGATGTTTTTGCCGACATAACGCTGTACCACGCCGGTGACAACATCCTTTTCCTTCTCATAATACTGATTGTAGATCACGCTTCTCTCTTCTTCACGGATCTTCTGTAAGATCACGTTCTTGGCATTCTGGGTAGCGATACGTCCGAATTCCTTGGACTTGATCTCTACATGGATCATGTCACCGACCTGTGCCTTTTTGGAGATCTCCTGTGCATCCTCCAGAGCAATCTGTAAGCAGTCATCCTCTACATCGTCCTTCGTGGGTACGACTTCCTTCTCAGCATATACCAGGAAATCGCAGGTCTCTCTATTGATCTCCACATGGACATTGTCAGCCTTTCCAAAATGGTTCTTGCAAGCTGTCATCAGGGAATTCTCGATGGCTTCAAACAAGGTCTCCTTGCTGATCTCCTTCTCCTTCTCCAGAATGTCCAGTGCCTCCATTAATTCCTTATTCATCATTTCCTCCATTCCGGCTTTCGCCTTTTCTTAGTGTATGGTTTCTTCTTATTATCAAAAGTCCAGTGCCAGGCGGATCAGTGCGATGTCTGCTCTGGCAAAAGTTCTCGGGGTTCCCTCTTCTGTGATCGTAACCGTATCTGCATCAAAGCTTTCCAGGATGCCGGAAAATTCCTTGCATTTGTCGATGGGTTTAAACAGTTTGATCTCCACCTCTTCGCCGATGCTCTTCTGTAAATGCTTATCCTTTTTCAGCGTTCTGCCCAGTCCCGGGCTGCTGACCTCCAGAATGTATGCATCCGGAATGAAATCCGCCTTGTCGAGAGCTTCGGATAATGCTCTGCTGACATTTTCACAATCCAGAATATTCACACCCTCCGGCTTGTCGATGTAGGCTCTCAGATAGTAGTCACTGCCTTCCTTCACATACTCCACATCGTAGATCTCCACCTGGTTTACTTCTGCGATGGGCGCAAGCAGTTCTTCGGTTCTGCTTTCGTAGTCCTCTCGTTTGGACATGTATGCCCTCCTTTACTGATATGAACTGTCGTCACAACAACAAGAAAGAGTGGCACGCGTCCACTCTTACTCTAGTAATCATCTTTAAACTATACACAGTATAGACCCTGTGTAAAAAAAAGTCAAGTCTTAATAATCGGTTTTATTCCTTACACTGTTTCTCATTTTTCTTGTTTTTTGCCATTTTTCCCGACAACAAACCCAAAGGCATTCCGCACTCCGGGACCGGCGAAAAAGATCTGCCAGCACAGCGCCATGGGGAAGTTCTGGACGGTCTTCTGCA
>OLQW01000241.1_pt1 | contig 35611 bp, 29 predicted proteins | sample 1672901 | NCBI WGS metagenome assembly OLQW01 (sample SAMEA3136735, study PRJEB25190) | human gut metagenome | reverse complement strand
ATGAAATTTTGCTTCACAAATCGGTTCCAGTATTTGCAGAATACATTGCTGTATCAGTCTATCCCATATACTTGGGATTCCTAATGGTCTGGTTTTTCCATTGTCTTTTGGTATTTCTACACGCCGGACCTTTTTAGGCTGATAAAAGTTCAATTTATTTCTGACGGTTTTAATGACCGTTTCGATTGGGAGTGACTGAATTTCTGTTATTGTCTTCCCATCTGTTCCAGGAGTTTTGCTCCCGTTATTTTTGCAGATATTCCGATATGCAAGTATGATATTCTGCTCTGATACTATCAGGGGCATAAGCCTGTCAAATTTATTACCTTTCAGACTGTCTTCATATAACTGATATCCAGTTTCTTTTGCGTCATATCTTTCTGCATTTCTTTCTGCTTTATTTACAATTCGTTTTGCCATAGTAACCAACTCCTTATTGGAGAATGATTTTTTCTTCGTCTCACCTCGACAGCTATGAAAATCTCCATTTGGTGATTACTATATAGACATAAAGGAAATCTTAGTATCGGCTTGTGGCTATCCCTCCACCGCTTACTTATTCACGGCTTCACAGGTACTGTGCCACTACTCTCACTGGAATAAAGAATGGTTATTGCCCTCTCGCGAAGGTATTCCCATCCACCACATCACTGGCTTGCAACCGCCTCCGTGTTCCCAGCTTTCCACGTTCCGATATTCCTATCATTGGATATCTTTAGGTTCTTCCTCTAAGCCTGTATCTGGTCATGCATAACCGCACCGCCTGTAACGATGCATGGACTTTCATAACAACCAATTTTACTCGCCCACAGATACCACCATGAAAGGTGTACTGCCTTTCGACAGCATCAACGTTTAGACTCGTACATTCAGAATTTCGTCAGTATTTTCATACATTCTCACCATGGATATCCGACCCCCGGCATATAGGCAACACCATCCACCTCTGGACAGCTTTCGTGTCTGGTCTGAAAACCAGTCTTACGGTTGCTCTCTGCCGACTTCACCGAGCTCTATAAACTTTTGGAGAGAGCCGTTGCATGCTCCCCGCCATTCGGAGTATTAGGGTGGCGCTTCGGGACGTTACCCCCTCATTTCACCCATCGGAATATCAGTTCTCCAAAGTTTCGGGCTACAATTGCCCTTCGACTTTGTGCGCAAGCTTTTCACTTACGAACGTGTCGCACGATTGTCATTACCATAACCTTCCATCAGGTTGATTACTCCCCATACACCAAGACCGGCACCGATTGCAACGACCAGTGTCTGAAGGATATTGATAGCATTACTGAAAAATCCCATATGCATGTTCACCTCCCTTCTTAATTTTTCTGTGTTTTTTGTTATAGTTTCATTTTGTTGGTGACCGAATATTATATAATTTCATCGCTACCTCCTCGTTTTTAGGCACAAAAAAACAGTTACAAACTTTTCCGGTCTGTAACTGCTTAAAATCTTTATTTATTTTTGATGCTCAATAATCCATTGCAAAATATCTTCCGACTGTAATTTCCCCGCTGCAAGTAATAATATCGTATCACTCAATTCTTTTTGGCTATATGATAATTCATAACCATTCAATGCTAAAAACACAAGCATTACATGAGTACCAAGTCGTTTGTTTCCATCAATCATAGGATGATCTTTCACAATTCCAAAACACAGCTGAGCTGCTTTGGCTTGAATGCTTGGATAAAGTTCTATCCCGCCAAATGATTGGTATGGATTCATAAGTGCTGATTCCTACATTCCCTCATCTCTTATGCCCTTGCTGCCACCAGTGGCTTCTATCAGCTGATCATGAAGCATCAATACCTGTTCTTTAGTCAATGTAATCATTTCGCAAGTACCTTATATGCTTCCATATTTTCTTTAATCAGACGTTCTGATATCGCCATTACATCTTCAGTTGGTGCTGTTTTTTCCTGATCTGCCTTACTGAAATCTATAACAAGATATCGGGGAACATTATTTTTTAAAATAACAGCGGTTCCATGTTCATCAACCAATCGTGCAACTTTTGAAAAATTCTGATTTGCTTCTGTAATAGATATCATTGTATTTGTATCAACTGTCATATTGCATACACCTCTCTTTTACCTTTATTATATGCAAATTCTAGCTAGAATACAACCTATTTTCTCGCATCTTATCTTTTAATCATAATTTTCTGTTAAGGATTCCATAGATTTTATCTCTTCTTCTGCATTTTTCCTGAAATTAAGTAAAGAATCGGGTTGCCTTTACATAGTTTCCACTTTCAAAAAATAAAAAAATTTGCGTTTTTGAAAGCGACATCTTGCATATACTATTAGCAGACAGTATAATACGTACAGCGAAGCGGTTTCGAGAAATGAAAAAACTTCAATTTTTGAAAGCGGGTATGGAGTCCGGTGTCAGTCCTGCTCAGTTCATCTCTATTAATTTTGAGGATTTAAACTACGCATATCTGCAAACTGCAAAGGCACTGCATAATGAAATCACAAAACGAGCCACAGAAATCAACGGTAAAGCCTATCTGTTCTTTGATGAAATCCCGGAAGTAAAAGACTGGGAGAAGTGTATCAACTCCCTGCGTGTATCCCTTGACTGCGACATCTATATCACCGGTTCAAACGCAAAGCTTCTTTCCAGTGAGCTTTCCACTTATCTTGGCGGACGTTATGTGGAGTTTATTATTTATCCATTCTCCTTTGCAGAGTTCCTGGAACTGTATCGCCCCATTGCGCCAGATGAACCGATCCAGAAATGCTTTCAAAAGTATCTTTTATCTGGAACTTCTGCGCCGGGACTATAAAGTTACAGTAGGCAAAACCGGAAAAAATAGCCGCTAATGGAATTCATTTTCCAAAAGCGGCTGCTCTTTTTATCTCTTTATTTCTTTAATTTAAATTTTTCAATTCATGTCATATGATTATCTTCCGGAGGTAGTACCACCATCAATGCACAGTGCCTGGCTTGTGATCTCGCGGGCGAAGTCACTTGCAAGGAATACGGTTGCCCAGGCAATATCTTCTTCCTTCTGATCATGTCCCAGCGGGATCATGCTCTTAACGGAAGCATTCCACAGTTCTTCACGTTTCTCAGGAGTCAGTTCATTATGAACTTCCGGATCCCAACCATTGTTCATGCCTTCCAGGATCTCTTCCCACATTGCTGTACGGATAATTCCCGGGAGAATAGCATTTACACGGACTCCATAAGGAGCTGCATGTTTTGCTGCGGACTGCATCAGGCTTGTTACAGCTGCCTTGGATGCGCTGTAGGTCTGGAGCATTCCCATACCGTCTCTGCCTGCGATCGAGGATACAAGGATCATGTTTCCGCTCTTATTTGCTTCCAGATGTGCCAGACCATGTTTGATCATATGTACGGTTCCCACTACATTGATATTGAACAGTCTCTGAACCTCTTCTGTAGTTGTATGCATCATATCCTGAAGGGAAATTACGCCTGCTGCATTTACGATCACATCGATCTTTCCGCCGCCAAATGCTGCTGCGTCAGCGATCAGCTTCTTAACGTCTTCTTCCACAGCTACATCACATTTTGTAAAGCCGCCCTTTACGCCAAGTGCCTCGATCTCTTTTACAGTAGCAAGGCCCTGATCTTCTTTACGGTTTGCAATATATACGTTTGCGCCACATCCTGCAAACTGAAGTGCCATCTCTTTACCCAGTCCACGTCCACCACCTGTAACAAGGACTGTCTTTCCAGTAAAATCAATATTCATTGCCATAACCAAAATCCCCTTTCCAGATATATGTTCTGTTTAACTCTGTTAATATTTTATCACTCTGTATGGAAATGTCAATGTTTATAATCTTAAGTTTTTACAGTTTTTCCCATAATTACAGGCTTTTCTTTTGTTAATTTTTTAATCAACTTTTTCAAAACAACCACATTTATTCTCCGGCCAGGTATCCTCCAAACCTTCCCGGTAATGGTACCACAGGATTTCTCCATCTGCCATGGATATGCCGATTTCTTTTATCCCGTCATGATCTAAGTCTTCCATCTGTGCTTTAGCCTGCCAGTCCGCTTCTTTTTCTGATCCCCATAAAAGAGTTCCTACTCTGGCACCGTTTGCGCTGTCATATACAGCATAGCCGTTTCTATTATCTAATGGGGAAAGGCAGAAAATGAGAGCGCCTGTATCATCCAGGTGCAGGTCTTCGGAATAAGCCCTGTAAGTGCGCCAGTCGCTGCCAGGGATGTTGGAATCTGAACCGGAACCTGGTTCTGGCTCTGCATCTGTGTTTTCCGTAATGATCTTTCCGTTTTCTGTTGGACCTGCAACCGGCTCCTGGACCTGGATCCCATATAAGAGCCAGAATGTGCAGACCAATAAAAATACACTGACCAGAACCGGGATGATCCCAATGATCATTAAAATACGCCATTTTTTCTGCCCCGTCTTTCTGCTCTGGATCATGCCTGCTGCAATAAAACTAATTCCCAATAGCAATGTGGCTATTTCCAATCCAAACATCCATTTTCCCTCTTTCTTACAAATTATAAAACTGATCCTATTGTTCTGTATATCTGAACTATACAGCTGTTCCTTCAGGGAAAATATTAACTAAGGGTTAGTTTTAGAAACAGTTTTGGGGACTTTATTTTTTTACTATACACATTTCTATTTAAAGGCTATAATAATTCTGGAAAAATATGAGTATAGAGAGGGTATTCTTATGTACGATTTAAAAATGTTAGAAGAGATCAAAAGCCAGGAAGAGCGTATCCACTTTTCTTCTTTTGATTACAATGATGCTTACACACTGGGAACCATGCTTCGCGAGCGTGGTCTGACCACTCCAAAGCCAATCGCCATCCGTATTGTTTTTGATGATATTATCCTGTATCAGTCCTTCCTTCCGGGAACAGACGAAAGCAATAACCAGTGGATGAACCGCAAGCAGCACACGGTTGAGCGCTGCCATACTTCTTCTCTGCGTGCAGCTGTTGAGCGGGAATTAAACGGTGTAAAGGAAAACTGGCAGCAGGACGAGTCCCACTATGCATTCTGCGGCGGTGGATTTCCAATTATTGTAAATGATGAGTTCCGCGGTGTTGCCATGATCTCCGGTCTGCCTCATCTGGAAGACCACAGAAATCTGGTGGAAGTAATGGATCAGTTCTGCGCACAGAAGAACGCGTAAGATCTATTCCTATTATTGGTTCTCACAGCAAATATAAAACAGGTCGCGGATATTTCCATAAAATGTGATATCTGCGACCTGCTTTTTTATTATACGCATTTTTCTGCTATTTTTATCTATTACCTATCTATTCCCATTTTTTCCACACATCCGGCTGATAGCCTAAGGTAGACTGCTTTCCGTTTCTGACCACCGGTGTTTTGATCACCTGGGGATTTTCCAGGACTTTTTGCAGCTTATCTTCCTCTGCGATATATTTGATCAGGGACAAAATATCTTTGTCTTTCCCATCCCAGTTGATCATATTTTCCAGGCCTCCGTTTGCCTGGGCAACGGAGTTAAACTCGCCTTTTGACATGCCTTTTTCCTTCATGTCAATGAACTGGTATTTGATGCCACGCTCTTTGAAAAAGCGTTCTGCTTTCTTTGTATCATTGCACTTTTTTGTGCCGAAGATCTGGATGTTCATAAAATATGTCCGCCTTTTTCCTGAAAATCTGTGTTTTTATTCATATCTTCACTCATGATACCATGCTGCATTTGTCTTTACAAGCCGTCTTTATCTGCGGATCACCTGGATCTCCTGCTCTGTGCCAAGATCTACCGGTTTGAAGGTGTTTTCCAGGCCTTCTGTAATATAGATCTGGCCTTTATCATCTTCTAAGACTGCCTCGTAATTCTGGTGGCTGCGCCAGTGTTCAGCCGCTTTTTCCGGACCCATGACAAAAAGGGCAGTGGAAAGACCATCACAGAGGAAACCGCTGTCACTGATAATGGTCACAGATACCAGCCCATTTTTAGCCGGAGCACCGGTTTTAGGATCCATAATGTGCCAGTAGACCTGACCGTCATCACCTGTGAAATAACGCTCGTAGCCACCGGAAGTAACCACCGCCTTATCTGTTACAGAAACACCTCCCAGATAACGGTCCTCTTCTGCTGCCCGGATACCGATGAACCAGTCAGACCCGTCCGACTTTGTACCTACTGTCTGGATATTTCCTCCCAGACTGAAAAGAGCAGAAGTAACACCTTCTTCTTTCATCAGGTTTGCCAGGACCTCTGCTGTATAGCCTTTTCCTACACTTCCCAAATCTACCATCATATCCGGTTCTATGGATACAGTATTACCATTTACCTGGATCTTGCAGTAATCTACGCGGGAGACTAATGCTTTGCGTTCTTCCTCATCGGGGATGCGATGTTCACCTGTGGTAAAGCCCCAGGCTTTTACAATGGGATAGGCGGAAATGTCTAAGGCACCGTCTGTATCTTTGCAAAGTTTTAGTGACTGAAGCATCAGATTTGCAAATTCCTCTGCAAAGTTCTCATTCTTCTTCTCGTTTAAATTCCACATGGGACTTCCTTCTTTTGTCACAGAAAGTGTATCTTCCAGTTCTTCTATTTTCCCCCGGACTTTTTCTTCTACGTCATCATTTCCGCCATAGATCTGGAACTGCATCACTGTGTCCATGGCAAATACGGTAAAGTTCTTTTCTTCGGATCCTGTCTCTGTACGCAAAACAGGGCGGTCATTTTTGACCGCCTCTGTTTCAGCTGTTTTTGTAGATGCACTGCATCCGCATAACATCAGTGCCAAGATCACCAGACACCATTTTTTCAATTAGATTTCTCCTTCTGTTTCGGTTGCTTCTGTATCTTCGGCAACATCGTCAGCTGCATTGTCTTCGGAAACATCTTCATTGGAGTCTTCGGAGTTATTGTCCTCGGAAGCATCTTCTTTATCTTCTTCAGCTGGAGTTTCCTCTGTATCCTTATCTTCGGCGTCCTTATCCTCAGATGCATCTTCCTCTGGCTTATCCTCTGCCGGCTCTTCTGCAGTATCTTCCTTATCTTCCTCAGAAGGTTCGGTTACTTCATCTTCTGCCGGAACTTCTTCTGCATCCTTATCAGCCGGAACTTCCGGAACAACTGTTTCATCCTTTGTTTCAGGAACAGTTACTTCTTCCTGAGCCTCTTCTTTCATTTCCTGCTCATCTAAAAGTTCTTCCTCTGCTTCGGTTGGGTCTACCAGTTCGCCATCTCTTACATAGAATACATAAGAACCATATTCGCTCTTCTTACTGTAAATAGTAACTTTGATCAGATCACCTGTTTCGTAAGCATCGAAACCATCCTTAGCAAAATCAATGTAATCTTTTCCTTTTCCCATACCATCACTTTCAGGTGTTGTACCTACTTTAAACTGCTGATCTGATATAGAACCATAACTACAGCTTTCATACTGATGCTGTCCTACCATTATATAATCTATAGCACCAAGATAGGTATCTCTTGAAATATCGTTTATGGTGTCTACTTTAAGGAGTAAACGATATGCTTCATACTTCGCCAGGAAACTATCTACTGAAACTTCTTCAAAAGTGATATCCTTATCACTTTCATCGTTTCCATTATCTCCAGAATTATCTTCACCAGGTGCTGCAACTAATTTGCCTGCTTTCAGATAGAATACATATGGATCATAGTCTGCTTTAGCAGTAGAGTAAATAGTGACTTTAACCGGAGTACCGTCTGTACCAAAATCAGCAATATCAGTTGTAAAATCGATATATTCCTGCTCTCCGGTTTCTGTATTAGTGCCACCCTGCTTAAATTTATTTGAGTTTTTGCTAATATCTGGAGTACCATAAGAATATTTTACATCTCCAACCTCAATATAATCGATAGCTTTTAAGTAAAGATCTCTGCTGACATCGTTAATTTTCTCATCAGTAAATGTTAAGCGATATGTATCATAATCATCAAACCAATATTTCACATGAGCTTTCTCAAAGGTAAGTCCCTCAACGCCCTCATCTTCTCCGGCATTACCATCAGACTCAATAATTACTTCAATTACCTGGCTCTTGTATCCATCTGCTTCAATTGTGAGTTTATGTGTACCAACCGGTAATTCAGATGTATCAATGGTAATCTCTGTGTCATTTACTGTTGTGTCAAGTTCTTCTTCTCCATACTTAACAGAAGTAATTGCTTTCAGATACTCTGCATTACCTTTCAGTGTCCATTCATTTCCTCGCTGGATATTAAGCTGTCCAGTAAGCTTTGGAGCATCCTTATCTTCTGCAGGAGGAACAATTTCGGAACCATCTTTCAGAACATATCTGCCATTGCTGTTCTTTACAGCAGTAAGAGTAATGGTATCATATCCCTCTGCCTCAACAACAATTTCAACTGTATCACCTGTAAATCCAGTATCAACAGTCATACGCAGGCAGTCATTAATGCTACCGTAACCACTGTCTACAACAGAAGCTGCGAACTCATTATTATTATATCCAAGTCCAAGTAATGCCTTTGTATAAGTCACATCACCAACCGTAACAGATTTTACTGCGTCAAGATAATCTGCCAGCACCTTCTTAGCATCAGTATCTGTATCATTCTCGAAAGTAATGTAATAGTTGGCAGGAGACATGAAGAAGCCAGCTTCCTTGTACTCCAGGCTCTTTACAACCGGAACAAAAGTAACCTCAGGCTCGTCAACACCTTCTGCAACTACGATCTGTGCTGTTAACGCATCTACATATCCCTTTGCGCGAAGAGTCAGTGTATGTGTTCCAGGTTTGATGTTTCCGATAGTCAGGCTCTTCTTGTCAGCAGATATCTCATAATATGCTGCATCGCTTCCTTCATAGCCCTTTGTATAAAGGGTATCATCCTCATCTAAAACTACAGAGGTCAGATACTTTAAGAAACCGCCTTCAGAACCGGTTACATCTACTTCTGCGTCTGCATAGTATCCCTGGATCTTGCCAAAGGTTCTCTTATCAGATGCATACTCATTCTTGCCATCTGGATACTTCACAGTCAGAGTCAGTCCCTCTTCCAGAAGCTGATCATAAGTAATCTTAAATGCATTCATCTGGTATCCGTCTGCTTCTACTGCGATCTTGTATTCTTCTCCCGGTGTGAACAGGCTCTGATCCAGAGTTAAAGTTCCCTTTTCAACATCTACTGTATACTTGTCTTTTGCAAGTCCGGTCCAGCTGTCATTGATCACAACATTTTTGATAGCAGCCAGATACTGTGCATTTTCATGCTTCAGAACAACATTTTCGCCTTCCTTGTTCTGCTCTACTGTGAATGCACCAGCTGCCGGGCGGGCAAAATCACCGTTATTCTGGATCTCACCTAAAAGACCATCTTCCAGAACTTCCTTTGCAGTTGCCGGACTGTTGCTCCAGGTCACACCGGTTCTCTTGTAATCCTCAAAGGAAAGGATCTGATCGTCTTCGTATTTCTTATTTTCTACGCTGGATACATAATCGGTCCAGTCATAGTATTTTCCTTCTGCTCTGTCAAATACTGCATCCTTGATAATGTTGTACCACCAGTCTACAACTGCCTCAGACTCAGCTGTAGATCTTCCAGCTTCTTCCAAAAGTTCTGCATTTACCAGCAGGTCGGTATCAAATACCAGATTTGCAGAAATAGCGCTGCTTCCGGAACTGCTTTCGCCGGAGCTGCTGCCTCCGCCTGAACCTGTGGATGCTGTGGAGACGCCATCAAATGAATACTGGGAAATTCCCATTTCATCCTTGAATGGAACATTTTCACCATTTGTTACTTTAAATCTGACAGAGGTTGCCTTAAATCCGTCTGCATATACAGTCAGCTTGTAATTGCCCTTATATTTTAAATGATCTACATTATCATTATAAAGGACAAACAGATCCTGGCTGAACAGGAACCAGTCATCGATCTCGTTTAATTCTACCGTCTCAGTTGGTCCTTCCAGAACCACACGGCTGATCGGTGTCTCAATTCCGTATACCATGTTTTCAACCTGGAAATGTAGGTTTACGCCAGACTGGGCTGTTTCCTGTAATTTCAGAACAGGTGCCTGGGCATTTACTACATGGATCGGAACAAGAGCAGATGTACCTGCCTTGGACTCTACGCGGACATAATATCTTCCGTTGTTTGTGAAATTGCCCTGTCCGCTCTTAATGGTCAGTTCGCCTACGCGGCCACTTCCATGAGCTACATCTTTTGCACGGTCAAATACAAGATCACTGTTGATGGTGTTCTTATTTTCATTGTACTCTACCAGCTGAAGGCGGTTAATTCCGTCAAACCACTCTTTCTCATCGTCGGTATTGTAATTGAACATAATGGTTACAGTTGCTTTTCCATCTTCGCTTAATTCTGCATCCGGTGAATAAGCAGGATGAGCCACCGGCTTTTCTCCAAGAGCGAATGTTGTCTTAGATGGTGAATATCTTACAGAACCATCATCTGCATAGTTGGTCAGATAGTAATCCCAGATGGATACCGGTCCGTGTGTCATGATCTTTTCAGGAAGATAGCTGTCTCCTGTGTAGATAATACCATCTGCTGCAGTATCATCTAAGGAAACGGTCTGTACCTGTGCCCCGTCATCATTGCTGCTTACAGTAAGAACAGCCGGTGCCTTTGTAACAGCCAGTTTGCATATACTTCCATCATCAGTTACATTTGAAAGAGCTGCAGTTACATCTACGCCATCTGCATAGACCTTTGTATTGCCTGCATTATAGCCATCTTCAAATGCTACCGTGATCCACCAGCCAAGGGAATTTAACTCTGTCAGTTTTGTCTGATCCTGCTTTACAAAAACTGCTTTATTCTGGTCTGGCTGGTTATTTCCATTGTTGGAATTGTTGCCATTGTTTGTATTGTCGTTGCTGGAATTACTGTCGTTGGTATTTCCATTGTTAGTGTTTCCGTTGTTGGTGTTTCCGTTGTTGGTGTTTCCGTTGTTGGTGTTTCCGTTGTTGGTGTTTCCATTATTTGTATTGCCGTTATTGGCATTATTATTTCCGTTATCTGTACTGCCGGAGCTGCTGTGGCTGCTTCCACCGCCACCTCCGCCTCTTACAGTGGTCTTAGAATTGGTATCTTTTCCAGGATTACTTGAAAATCCTTTTCCAGGCACTACCTGAATGTTTCCATTTTCATCTACCCACTGTCCGTCTGCATTGACTTTGTAGCCATCTGGTGTTACACCATTTGCAAACATTTTTCCAGTGTTCTCTCCTGCTGCCGGCTCAAAATAATAGCTGCGGCCATCGACCCACTGCCATCCGGTTACTGCTGCACCTTCAGTGCTGTCTGCAGTAGTGCTGAAGAAATACCATTTGCCAGCTGCATCCTGGTACCATCCGGTAACCATTTTGCCTTCTACAGCATCTGGTGTCTGATTAAAATAATAAGTACGGTCATTAATACGGAGCATGCCGGTTGCCATAATACCTGTCTCAGGCTGCAGATAATACCAGCCACTTGCAGTATGGACCCATCCGGTTGCCATTTTTCCTGAAGGCTTTCTATATTTCCAGCCTGCATCTTCTTTTACCCAGGTTCCCGCCTGCAGCTGTGACCCGGTTGCTGCCTGTGCACCAAAAGCAGTTCCTGCCTGCAAGGATGCAGCTGCAAGAAACATGGCTAACAGTGCTTTTGTTCTTCCTGTTTTTCTCATAAGTACAAAACTCCTCTTTTGTAGATTACTGAACATGTGAGTTAATGCATACTAACTCGCATGCCGCATTAGTATACACTAACTGAAATTTTTTCGTCAATTATGAGGGGCAGTTTTATTTTGATAAAATTTTTCAACAAGAAATCGTGCAGGTTATTGGAAAAATTTCCATTAAAAAAAGTTGTTATCAGTTTATTGTTATAGTTTGGTGAGAATAACGCAGAATTGGCTTAAATAAAGGATTTTTCTGAATTTGTTAAAAACAGGACAAATAGAAAAGGGACCGCTTATGGCAGTCCCCTTTGTTATCAAGAATTTTTCTCATTTTTTGAAATATCATGTCTTTTTATGACGGACATCCCAGTTGTAACCACTTGGCATCGTCTAAATAATACGTTCCATTTTTTGACGAAGGGCTCGGGTAGTCCCTTCAATATCTTCTGCTGCAAAAATACCGGATACAATGGCAGCTCCTGCTGCACCGCTTCCCTGCAGTTTTTCAATATTATCCAGGCAGATACCGCCAATGGCTACTACCGGGATCTTTACAGATGCGCAGATTGCCTGCAGCTGTTCCATCGTCATAGGGCGGGCATCTTTTTTGGTTGATGTGCCAAATACGGCACCGCTGCCCAAATAGTCAGCCCCCTGTGACTGGGCTTTTAATGCCTGTTCTACCGTTTTGGCTGTGACTCCCAGGATCTTATCCGGTCCAAGAAGTTGTCTTGCAAGACCGGCATCCATGTCATTCTGGCCTACATGGACACCGTCTGCACCACAGGCTTTTGCCAGTTTTATATTGTCATCGATCAGGAGAGGAACATTGTATTTTTCTGTGAGAGCGCGCATTTTCTTCGCCTCTTCCAGATATTCTTCCACGTTGTCATCCCGCAGTCCTTTTTCACGAAGCTGCACCATGGTGGCGCCGCCTTTTAAGGCTGCTTCTGTCTGCTCATAAAGACTCATTTTCCCGGTCCAGGCCCGGTCGGTTACTGCATAGATCAACAACTGGCTTTTGTCAAATTTCATGGTTCTCTCCTTTTCTCATATCCATCATCCACTCACAAACCCGCGCTAACGCGCTCTACTGTCTGCTATCGCAGACTGTTTGTTCGTTAATGGCCCAAGAAAAACAAATGTCTGCTTCGCAGCCGCTTGTTTTTCTTTTGGGCTCATTTCATTCATCAAAAATACTTACGATCTCGCCGTCTAAAATGCGGTTCATATTTTTTACAGCACAGAAGTTGCCGCACATAGAGCAGGTATCTTCTTTTTCCGGCTTCGCAGATGCTCTGTAGTTTCTCGCCTTTTCCGGATCAATGGAAAGCTCAAAGGTCTTTTCCCAGTCCAGTTTCTTTCTTGCCATTCCCATCTGGCGGTCCCACTCGGAAGCGCCCTTAACACCTTTTGCAATGTCTGCTGCATGGGCTGCGATCTTGGAAGCGATGATGCCTTCTTTTACGTCATTCAGATCCGGCAGGCGTAAATGTTCAGCCGGTGTTACATAGCATAAAAAGGCTGCGCCGTAGGTTGCTGCGATGGCACCTCCAATAGCCGCTGTAATATGGTCATATCCAGGTGCAATGTCTGTAACCAAAGGTCCTAATACATAGAAAGGTGCGCCTTTGCAGATGCTCTGCTGGATCTGCATATTGGCTGCGATCTGGTTAAGAGGCATATGGCCCGGTCCTTCTACGATCACCTGTACATTTTTCTCCCAGGCTCTTCTTGTCAGCTCTCCTAATGTTACCAGCTCTTCGATCTGGGAAACATCAGTGGCATCTTCTAAGCATCCCGGACGGCAGGCGTCACCTAAACTGATGGTCACATCGTATTTCTGGCAGATATCCAGGATCTCATCAAAATGCTCATAGTATGGATTTTCCTTTCCGGTCATCTCCATCCATGCAAAGATAATGGAACCGCCTCTGGATACAATGTTCATAAGACGCTTATTTTTCTTGAAACGCTGGGCAGTTGCACGGTTGATACCAATATGGATGGTCATAAAATCCACACCGTCCTGTGCATGCATTTCCACGATCTTTAACCACTCTTCAGTGGTAATATCTTTCAGTGCCTTATGATAGTATACCACTGCGTCATAGATCGGTACAGTACCAATGATAGCCGGGCATTCAGCAGTCAGTTTTCTTCTGAATTTCTGGGTGTCTCCCCAGGAGCTTAAGTCCATAATGGACTCTGCGCCCATTTTTACTGCGTCATTTACTTTCTGAAGCTCCATATCCAGGTCTTTGCAGTCTCTGGAAGTTCCCAGGTTTACATTGATCTTGGTCTTTAACATGGAACCGATACCGTTTGGATCCAGGCATTTGTGGTTCTTATTTGCCGGAATAGCAACTTTTCCCTCTGCCACCAGCTGCATTAACCGGGCTGTATCCATCTGCTCTTTTTCTGCTACTGCCTGAAGCTCCTTTGTAATAATTCCTTTTCTGGCAGCATCCATCTGTGTTGTGTAGTCCATTTTCTTTCTCCTTCACATAATAATATTTTTCCACAGAAGGGGCACCTGGACGGAACGTTTTCCACATTTGCTGCACAGATCTCTAGCGCATATGTGGATCATCTGGATTTGCGCAGAAACAAAAAAACGGTCCGCCCACATAAGGAACGGACCGCAAAATATACGCACGATACGCAAATATAATATGCGACACATTATTTCCCTACGTTGGCATTACCCACATCAGGTACAATAGGTCGAAGTTCGATTACTTCCTCTCAGCCTGCTTCACAAGCTCCCTGTTCGTATTCAGAATAACATTTATTGGTAAAAATTGTCAAGTTGTTTATCAAAACACACCACTTTATGGCGCCGGATACATTGATATTCCCCTTTGGAATAACCGGCATTTTTTCTCAATAAGTGCTTCTTTCGGCTGTTGCTTTATCAGCCTTGTTGTATACTGTCTTTTTTTCTGTTATAGTAGTTAGCATTAACTTACTGTTTATTGTACTTCAGGAGGATCTTATGGAATTACGTCAGCTGGAATATTTTATGATCACATGTGAAAAAGGCAGCTTTAACCAGGCTGCAGAGTGCCTTTATACCACACAGCCCAATGTGAGTAAAGTGATCAGTTCCCTGGAAAAAGAACTGGGACGGCCTCTTTTTGAGCGCAGCAGCCGGGGGATCCACATTACCCCCTATGGTGAAACGGTCCGTGAATATGCCCAGAATATCCTGCACAATATAAGCCTGATCAACTCACTGACCGATCACAACCAGGGAAAAAAATTCAGTCTGGCCACTTATCCCAGCAATATGATCTCCCGTCTGTTGACTGATTTTTATAAAGAAATGGGAAATTCCTACATTGTAGAACATTTAGAAGGCACGGTGGAAGAGATCAGCAACCGGTTAGCCCAGGGACTTTCTGAAATTGGCATCGTTTATATTGCACAGAAACAGCTCCACCAGTTCCAGCATATCCTGTCCCACAAAAAGCTGAAATTCGTTCCTCTTGACAGCAAAGAAGCCTGTGTTTACGTTGGTCCAAAGCATCCCCGCTATCATGATGAAAGTATTGACTTTCAGGACCTTTCTTCTCTTTCCTTTGTACGGGGTGTAAGGGATTTTTTCTCTGTAGAGCACCATTTGAACCATGTGAGCCTTGGGGCGATCAGCACAGAGCAGCTCCACTATGCAGTCTATACCAACAGTGATCATCTGACTGTCAATCTGTTACTGAACACAGATATATGCAGCCTCGGCATTAATTTTCTCTATGACCAGTACCGCCAATATGATGTTCGCCAGCTGAGGATCAATAATTGTGAGCCTTTTCTCCTCATCGGCTACATCTGCCCGGATCATGCAAAATTAAGTAAAGCTGCTGAATGGTTTATCTGTCATTTTAAGGAAATTTTATAAGTTTTTTCGCCCGGTTATAACATTTTGGAATAACTAAGCCCCTCCAATTTCATTAGTAGTAAGTTTCGCCTAACCCATGTTATACTTTCTACCGTTCGCCTCAGGCGAATGAATAAACAACATTATGTTCTTTTTACAACAGGAGGAAACTTATCATGAAAAAAAGATGGGGCACAATGCTTCTGGCAGGTCTCTTAGGCACCGCCTTATTAAGCGGCTGCGGTTCATCCGCTTCTGACTCTGCATCTTCTGCTGCAGAGTCCAATCCTTCAGAAACTACCACCACAGCTGAAGGTACAAAGGAAGACCTGATCTTCGTAAACTACCGCGATATCCGCGATTTAAACCCACATTTATATGCCGGCGAAATGTACGCCCAGGAAATGTTATATGAGGGCCTGGTCAATATTACCTCTGACGGTTTTGAAGGCTGTCTGGCAGAAAGCTGGGATGTCAGTGATGACGGTAAAGTATATACATTCCACATTCGTCCAGGCGTAACATTTTCCGATGGCGAAAAGTGTGACGCATATGCCATCAAAGCAAACTTTGACGCAATCCTGGAAAATAAAGACCGCCATACCTGGCTGGAAATGATGCATCTGTTGGTAGGTGTAGATGCTCCCGATGAAAACACTTTTGTGATTGAATTATCCGAACCATATTATCCCCTTTTAACAGAGCTTGGTGTAACAAGACCATTTGCCATGATCTCCCCGAAAGCCATGAAAAACGGCAGCACCAAAGATGGGGTAGAAGCTTATATTGGTACCGGTCCCTATGTGCTGGATGAATTTGTTACCGATGAGTATGCTGTATTCAAGGCAAATCCGAACTACTGGGGCGAACAGCCTGCCATCAAAACCATCACCGTGAAAGTCATCCCGGATAATCAGACCCGTATCCTGGCTCTGGAAAAAGGTGAGATTGATATGATCTTCGGAAAAAATATGATCGACGCAGATGCCATTAATCAGTATCTGGACAGCGATCAGTTTAACGTGGAACTTTCTGATCCAACCTCTACCAGACAAATTGTTCTGAATACTTCCTCTGACATTCTTTCAGAGAAGGATGTACGTATTGCGCTCCAGCATGCAACTAATAAGCAGAATATCTCTGACGGTATTTTTTACGGACTGGAAAAACCGGCAGACACTCTGTTTGCATCCACTGTTCCATATTGTGATATTGAACTAGAACCATATGTTTACGACCTGGAACTGGCAGGACAGATTTTGGATGAAGCAGGCTGGAAAATGGGTTCCGGCAATGTCCGTGAAAAGGATGGACAGCCGTTAAATATTGATCTTCTCTATAATAGTGACAGCGTGACTGAAAAATCCATTGCAGAGTATCTTCAGAGCGAATACCAGTCCATCGGTGTTTCTTTAAACATCCACGGGGAAGAGGAGCAGTCCTACCGTGATAATATGAAAGCAGGTAATTTTGATATGGTATTCAATATCTGCTGGGGTACACCATACGATCCACAGTCCTCTCTTGCTGCCATGCGCGCTCCTGTATATGGTGACTATGCAGCGCAGCTTGGTCTGGATGATAAAGCAGAAATCGATGATGCCATTACCGAGATCCTGATCACCACAGATGAAAACAGACGCCAGGAACTTTATACCTATGTTCTGACCCATCTCCACGAAGATGCCGTTTATATTCCACTGACCTATGAATGCAATAAGGCAATCTACCGCTCTGATATGAAAGGCTTCCACTTTACCCAGACTCAGTACGAGGTTCCATTCCAGGATTTCTCTTTCTAAATCTGGCAAAACAAACCTAATCTTGTGTATAAAGCCGTCTCCTCTGAGGCGGCTTTGTTCCAGTCGGATCCTTTTATTACATTTATTTTTTCAACGGGAGGTATTATTTTGAAACCCTATATTATCAAGCGGATCCTTTCTGCCATACCGCTCCTTCTCATCATTTCCTTTGTATGCTTCGTTTTTATCAACCTGATCCCTTCTGATCCGGCTGAAGTAGCTTTACGTGTACGCCAGGTACCTATCATCACGGAAGATGCCATTGCTGAGGTCCGTTCCCAGCTTGGGCTGGACAAGCCTTATCTGGTCCGTTACTTTACCTGGGTATTGGACTGTCTTCACGGTGATTTTGGCATCAGTTATGTAAACCCAAGCCGTACTGTTGCCGGAGAACTGCTGCGCTGTATGCCTGCTACTTTACAGCTTGCAGGTGCTTCCCTTATTATGGTGATCCTTTTAAGTCTCCCTATCGGCTTTCTTTGTGCTGTATATAAAGATGGCTGGTTTGACCGGATCATGCGGAGCCTTGTATTTATGACCACTGCCATGCCCCCTTACTGGGTCGGACTTCTGTTGATGTGGCTGATCTCCATTAAACTGGACCTTTTGCCTACCAGTGGAAACGGTACCATCAGGCATCTGATCCTGCCGGCTTTTACTGTATCCTTAAGCTATATTTCCACCTATATCCGCCTGATCCGCAACAATATGCTTGAAAATATGAAACAGGATTATGTACTTTATGCCAATGTACGCGGTCTCCCGCAGAGATCCATTCTGGTAAAACATATCCTGAAAAACTCCATGCATACCTGTATTGTTGCCATTGGCATGAGTATCCCACAGCTGATCTCAGGAACCATTGTAGTGGAAAATGTATTTGCATGGCCGGGACTGGGAACCTTGTGCATCAGTTCCATTTTCAACCGGGATTATCCCGTGATCCAGACTTACGTTCTGCTCATCGGTGTCCTGTTTGTTATGTTCAATCTGCTGTTTGACATCCTGCAGACCGTGTCTGACCCCCGTATGCGAAAGGAGAGCAACTAATGTTACACCGGTTTCTTCATAATAAAACTGCCGTTGGTACAATAACCATTGTACTGATCGTGGCATTCATGGGCCTTTTTGCCCCATTTATTGCTCCACATGATCCCTATGCCACCAATATTCTTAACAAATTTGCCCATTTCAGCAAAGAATATCCCCTTGGCACAGATAATCTTGGGCGCTGTATTCTCTCCCGCATGATCTACGGGATCCGTCCCACTCTTGGCCTGGCTGTGCTGACCATGTTAGGCACCATCGGTCTCGGCGCCCTGATGGGCCTTTTAGCCGGGTATTTTCGTGGCATTACGGAAGAACTGATCATGCGTATAGTGGATGTAATGCTGTCTTTCCCCAGTCAGATCATGGTTTTTGCTGTAGTTGCGCTGCTGGGCATTAACGTACAGAACGTGATCCTGGCAAATGTATTTATCAAATGGGCCTGGTATGCCCGTATGATCCGAACGGGCGTTATGCAGTACCGTGACCGGAACTTTGTCCAGTTTTCCCGCTGTGTAGGAACTCCGGAACGTTTTATCCTCTTCAGACACCTGGTTCCATCTATTGCAGCTGATCTGGCTGTCCTGTCTTCTCTGGATGTAGGCTGGGCCATTATCAATATTTCCACTTTGTCCTTCCTGGGACTTGGTGTACAGGCTCCTACTCCTGAATGGGGTGCTATGTTAAGCGAAGCAAAAAATGTCCTGACCAGTAATCCGGCCCAAATGCTGGTTCCCGGTATTGCCATCGTTATTCTGGTTTCTGCCTTTAACTTAATGGGTGATGCCATCCGTGATGTGTTAGACCCAAAGGAGGTGCTGTAATGTCTGCCGCTTTAAAAGTTGAAAACCTGAATGTAACTCTGACATATCGTAAAGCCTCCAAAAAGCTGGTAGAAGATGTGAGCTTTGAAGTCCACCCAGGAGAATGCCTGGGGATCCTTGGGGAGTCCGGAAGCGGAAAAAGCATGACTGTAAAATCCATCCTGGGTCTGTTAGATAAAAATTTCCAGGTTTCCGGAAGCGCTGTTTTTGATGGCCATGATCTTTTAAAAGAGTCAAAAGAAGAACTTCGCAGGCTCCGTGGAAGCCGGATCACCATGGTACTTCAAAACCCTATGACCTGTTTTGATCCTTTATACCGCATTGGAAATCAGATGGCTGAAACCTTCGCCGCACATACTGCATGGAATGCACAGGAAATACGTACCTGTTGCCTTAAGATCCTGGACCAGATGCAGATCTTAAATGGAGAAGAAGTTCTGGAAAAATATCCTCATCAGCTCTCCGGCGGTATGCTCCAGCGTATTATGATCGGTATTGCCATGGCATTGCAGCCGGAACTTCTCATTGCTGATGAACCAACAACTGCCATTGATGCCGTCACTCAATACGAGATCCTGGAAGAATTTGTCCGCATTAAAAAGAATAAAAATACTGCCATGCTTTTCATCACCCATGACCTGGGAGCCATCTCCAAAGTAGCAGACCGCATCCTTGTTATGAACAGCGGACAGATCGTAGACAGCGGAGACTTTGAGCATATCCGAAATCATGCAAACGATCCCTACACCCGCCTGCTGATAGAAAAGCGTTCTGCTGTTATGTGCCACTACCGTGACATCTTACATGGAAAGGAGATATCCCATGCTTGAAGTAAATAATGTATGCGTCAGCTTCCGAAGTGAACGCCAGGAAAAGATTTTCGGAACTGCCAGAAACCAGGTGTTGTTTGATGTGTCCTTAAAAGTCTCACATGGAACCTGTCTGGGAATACTGGGAGAATCCGGAAGTGGGAAATCTACCCTTGGCCGTGTGATCTGTGGTCTTTTAAAGCCTGACACCGGAGAAGTAAAGATCCAGGATGTATCTGTTTATGCCTCCAGAAATGGCCGGAAAAACCTTCAAAAACGCTTAAGTGTTGTTTTCCAGGATTACACCACTTCTGCCAATCCCCGTTTCCGTGTAAAAGAGATCATTGCAGAAGGACTGGCTGCAAGAGAACGAAATCAAAAGATCCGCCTGAACCGTTTGGAAGAGATCAACCGCCTGTTAGAGCTTGTTGGGCTGAATTCCTCCTATGCAAACCGGTATCCCCATGAGCTGTCCGGCGGACAGTTGCAGCGTGTATGCATTGCCCGGGCTGTAGCCTGCCAGCCAGAGATCATTCTTTTTGACGAAGCTATCTCTTCTCTGGATGCCCATACTCAGATTCAGATCATGGATCTGCTCCATGATCTGAAAGAAAAACTGGGGCTGACTTATATTTTCATTACCCATGACCTGACTTCTGTCACTTATCTGTGCGATGATGTGCTTTTTCTGTATCATGGCCGCATTACTGAACACATTCCTGTATCCCGTATTGCAGAAACAAAAGATGACTATGCCAGAAAGCTTTTGGCTTCTATTATCGAATTCAACTAAAGGAGATCTGAAAAATATGAGACTGTCTGACTTAAAAGCCGGCAGCAATACAAAGCAAACCCTTTTACTGCCAGTTGCCAGCCACTATCCCATAGAAATGACTGTTATCTGCGGAAGCTGTCCCGGAAAAACCCTTGTAGTGACCGCAGGTGTCCACGGCTGTGAATATGTAGGCATAGAAACCCTGAACCGTCTGAAAAAGGAACTGGACCCCATCGATCTTTCAGGGCGTATCATCCTGCTTCCCCTGGTAAATCCAGAAGGCTTTTACATGGGGTCCAAACAGATAATCCCTGCAGATGGTCAAAATTTAAACCGTACGTTTCCCGGAGATCCTGAGGGTACTTTTTCCAGCCGTCTTGCAAAGCTCCTTGAAGAAACACTGTATCCTGAAGCTGATTTTCTCATAGATCTCCATGGTGGTGATGTGAACGAAGCTCTTACTCCCCTGGTCTTCTTTCCCACAACTGTTTCTGACGCACTGGCCGCAAAAGCTTCTGCAGCTGCAGCCTCACTCTCGATTCCATATCGGGTCGCTTCTACTGCAAAAAACGGACTCTATAGCTGGGCTGCTCAGTGCGGTATCCCGGCACTTTTAGCAGAACGGGGAGAAAGAGGGCTATGGTTCGAAGATGAGGTCACAGCATGCAAAAGGAATATTTTTGAGTTAATGGCTCATCTTAAGATCAGACCTTTTTCAGATACTGACCTTCACCAGGAAGAGATCCGTCAGGCAGTTTATGAAGAGGCACCAAAAAATGGGTTCTGGTATCCTGCTGTCTCACATGCAGGTCAGAAATTAAAAAAGGGCACCCTTCTTGGCACCCTGAAAGATATTTATGGGAATGAAATTTTCCGATGTACAGCTCCATTTGATGGCGTTGTACTTTATTACACCCTGAGTCTGGGTGTAAAATGCAAAGATCCATTGATCGCATTTGGGGAGATTTAATATTTATTTTGCAGGCGTTGGGTTCACTCACAAACACGCGCTGGCGCGCTCTACTGTCTGCTATCGCAGACGGTTTGTTCGTTAAGGACGCAAGGAAAACAAATGCCGCTTAAAGCGGCGCTTGTTTTCCTTAAGCGTTCCTTATATCCGTCCCCCGCACTTCGGACAGTAGTTATAATCTTCGTCTGTCTCAAATCCGCAGCGCATACACTTCTTGTGGGGATTTCCGGAACCTTCCTGCCAGGTGCGGGTGTATTTTCCTTCCTGGACCAGGTGAAGGTCGGCGGATGTGATCGCCGGTTCTTCGCCTCTTAATATGGCTTTTCCGATCTCCGGCTCCAGCTCGTAAATGGCGCTGCAACAGGACATCTGCACATAAAAGCGCTTATTCCACTTAAACAGCGGGATAAAGAAAAAACTGAAATACATATAGGTCATAAAGACCTGACACTGGCTGGTGCTGCCACAGCTTCCGCAAAGAATGCTTCTTGCGTAGTTAAGCAGCTTCCGGCCCTGACTGATACCTCCGATAAACAGCATATTGCTGTCCTCCTTTTAAAAACAAATACTTTATAGAAACTGTCACTGGCAGTTTCTTTCAAACGCATGGAAACTAACAGACCGCCTGATGGCGGCATGACCATACACAAAAATTATAAGTCAGCACGGTACAATGAACAAACCACCTTGTAAACTGTGATCCATTTTCTGATCCGGGACTGCCTCTTTTCTTCTGTTCCTGCTGCCCGTCTTCCTGCATGCATCAGCTCATCCACTGCACTTCTGGCACTTGCCACAGCATAGTTTCCTGTAAGGCAGCAGCCTTCTTCCAGCCGTGAAAATGCTCCCACAAAGCCAAGATTTCTGCTTCCAGTTGGAACTGTTTTAGGCCGGTCTGTAAAATGATGAGGCCGAAGGGGCTGAAGTTTATCTTCTTCGCCCACAAAGGCTTCCGGTTCTCCCAGAGCAATATGCAGGTCAGCTGCCTTTTTCCATAATTTTCCAGAACCGCTGCCATTATCCATAATGCAGACATCCCCGGATCTCAGATCTATCTTTTCAAATACAAAAGCTTCCCGGTCAGTCTCTTCTTCCTGCAGTCTGCGTTTTACATACAGTTTTTTCACTGCCAGACCGGTTCCGCTTCCGTTGTCATTTCCATTTTCAAGCTCCAGATCCGTTACCTGAGTGTTTTCCAGCAACAATACGCCTTTGCGGCGCAGATACTGTTTCAGCAAACGGATCAGCTCCTGTCTTTCTTCCGGTGAAAGAAACAGAAACGGTCCTTTTAATTCCCATAAACTTCTGCGAAATTCCGCCAGATTGCTGTCTTTTTTCAGGCCAAACACACACTGGCACAGCTGCCACAGATCTGTCTCAAATATATGAGGTGTCCCACTGAACCAGTCTTCAACACTTAAAACATCCAGTCTTTCCTCTTCTGTACATAACAGCCGCCAGAGTGCCGGAAGGTCTGCACATCCCAGACGTTCTCCACCTTCTGTTTTTGGAAACGTAAACACTTTTTCCCCGGAACCTGGCAGTTTTCCACACAGTTCCAGAAAATCTTCGCAGTTTTCCCGGCTTACTACAAGAGGACCTGCATTTCCACATGCCTCCTCATTTTCCCCATACACCATAATACTGCTTCCAGGAAAATGGCAGTCTTTTATAAGCCAGACTGCTGCCGCCAGAGAGCTTAAACTATTTCCTATAATATAAGCCTTCTGCTTTCCATAATCTCGGCTGCGCACTACAGCTGCTTCCACAACCGCCAGTCTGGCATCATTTTTCGCTTTTTTATCTTTTTGTATCTGATAAGTCCATGCACCGGCTGCCGCGCCTAAACCTGCAGCCACAGCCAGCCGGATCCATCTTTTTTTATCTGACATAGGCATTTGCCTTTCTTTTTATAAACAGCCCACTTACTGCACGAAGTAATTAGCTAACTGGGCAAACTGCTCCAGGCTTAAAGCTTCTCCACGGACAGAAGGTGATACGCCCAGGCTCTCAATGGCCTTTGTGATCTCTTCTTTGGAGAATGAGATCTCCGGAGAGTTATTTAAACCATTTTGCAGTGTTTTTCTTCTCTGGTTAAAGGATGCGCGAATCAGCTTGAACATCAGCTTCGGATCTTTTACCTGTACCGGCGGCTCCTGATAGCGGGTCAGACGGATCACCGCGGAACCTACATTTGGTCTTGGGATAAAGCAGTTTGGCGGCACATTTGCCACAATATATGGGCTTGCGTAGTACTGCACTGCCAGAGACAGGGCGCCGTAATCCTTAGATCCCGGTCCCACCTGCATACGGTCTGCCACTTCTTTCTGGACCATAACCGTGATATTGTCGATTGGCACATTGCTTTCAAACAGTCCCATGATAATAGGGGTAGTAATGTAATATGGCAGATTGGCAACTACTTTAATCGGTCTGCCGTTGTTGTATTCCTTTACCAGTTCATTGATATCCACTTTCAGGATATCCTGGTTGATGACCTTTACATTGGAATAGTCTTTTAATGTATCTGCAAGGATAGGCAGCAGATTGGTGTCGATCTCCACTGCGATCACCTGTCCGGCACTTTCTGCCAGATACTGGGTCATGGTACCAATTCCCGGACCAATTTCCAGAACGCAGTCATCCTTTGTAATACCTGCTGCGCTTACAATTTTTTCCAGAACATGAGCATCGATCAGGAAATTCTGGCCGAAGCGCTTCTGGAACGCAAACTGATATTTCTGGATGACTTCAATTGTTTTTTTCGGATCTGATAATTTCTCATTCATTTACGATTTTACCTGCTTTTGTCTTCTTTCTGTTTCTATTATTTTTATATCATTTCGCTTCCACCCGCCAGTGACGGGCAGATCTGCATCTATAAACGGTAAAGCTTTCTGGCATTATCCCAGGTCATTTTCTCCACTGTTTCCCGGTCCACCCCCTTAAGAGCTGCCAGCTGATCTGCCACATAGGTCAGGTTCAGGGAAGAATTTCTCTTTCCCCGGTTTGGAACAGGTGACAGATATGGGCAGTCGGTTTCCAGTACCAGGCGGTCTAAGGGGGCATATTCTACGGTTTCTACCAGTTTTCTGGCATTTTTAAAAGTAAGTACGCCGCCAATGCCAAGGAAAAATCCCATATCCAGGTACTCCCTTGCCATTTCCTTTGTATAAGAAAAGCAATGGATCACACCACCGATGTCCGATCCGTGTTCTGCCTTCATAATATCCAGGGTATCTTTTGCAGCATCACGGCTGTGGATGATCACCGGAAGCTTTAACCTGCGGGCCAGATCTAACTGGGCCACAAACCATTTTTTCTGGATCTCTTTATCCGGCTCTTCCCAGTAATAATCAAGGCCGATCTCACCAATGGCACGGACTTTTCCGTCCTGTCTTTCTGTGCACCAGGTCTCAATATCTTTTAAGCCTTCATCAGACAGTTCTGCGCTTTCACTTGGATGTACGCCTAATGCAGCATACATGAAATCATGGTTTCTGGCAAGCTCCAGTGTAGTCTTGCAGCTGGAAAGACTGGCAGCTACATTTGTAACAGCGTCAATGCCATTTTCTTTAAAACTGGCTAAAAGCTGCTCCCTGTCCTCGTCAAAGGCTTCATCGTCATAATGGGCATGTGTATCAAATATCATGTTGCTTATGCCTCCTGCAGATTAAATACATATTTGTCCAGGCGGTCAAAGGCCTCTTTTACCCTGGACAGCGGCAGAGCCAGGTTCATACGGATATGACATGGGCCGTGGAAAGCTACTCCGTCCTGCCAGATCACGCCTACTTCAATGCCTGCTGCCTGAAGCTCTGTAATAGTCTTTCCATGTTTTTTGCACCATTCTGTGCAGTCCAGGAAAAGCATGTAGGTGCCTTCCGGCTTGGAAACATTGACTCCTTCAAAATGCTTTTCAATGTAATCGCAGGCATAGTTTACATTTCCACTTAAGACCTCTTTTAATTCATCCACCCATTCATAACCTTCCAGCTTATAGGCACCAATTAATGCATACATAGATAACAGGTTCATGCTGTTATAATGGCTTAAAGAGGACTCTTTTAAAATGCGGTCCCTTAACCAGTCATTGTAGATAATATGATAACTGCCAATCAGACCAGCCAGGTTAAAGGTTTTAGACGGAGCATAAAGTGCTACGGTCCTCTGCTTTGCATCTTCCGATACAGACTGGGTTGTAATGTGTTTATGTCCATTTAAGAGAAGGTCAGACCAGATCTCATCAGAAACTACATATACATCATGTTTCTTGTAGATCTCCATGGCCTTCTCGATCTCCCAGCGCTCCCATACACGGCCGGTTGGGTTGTGCGGGCTGCAGAAAATAGCTGCATGGATATGGTTCTCCACGATTTTCTTTTCCATATCCTCAAAATCCATGCGATATACATTATTCTCATCCTTCACTAACGGGCTGTGGACAATGTGATAACCGTTGTTGGTCAGGCTCTTTGTAAAACCGATATAAGTGGGAGAATGAAGCAGTACACTGTCACCTTTCGAGCAAAGTACATTTAATGCACTGACCACACCGCCTAAAACACCATTTTCATATCCAATGTGCTTTGGTTCCAGTCCCTCTATGCCATTTCTGGTCTTATGCCACTTGATGATAGCGTCAAAATATTCTTCTCTTGGAGAAAAGTAACCATAGGTAGTATGTTTTGTTCTCTCAATAATCGCTTCCGGGATCGTATGTACAGCCGGAAAGTTCATATCTGCCACCCACATTGGGATAATATCAAAACCTTCCTTCGTCTTCCCCGGCCATTTGATCCAGTCAGACTCAAAAGGTTCCACTGCAATCGAGTCTTTTCCCTTTCGGTCTAAAATTGTTGTGAAATCGTATTTCATTGTATTTTCGTCCTTTCTGCTGCTCAGAACAGTTTTATCTGCAATATTTTTATTATAATTTCTCAATGATACACTGATGTTCTTGGGATTGCGCCTTGTTGCTGCTGTCAGCTCCTGGCGTATTTCTTCATTTGGGATAAATGCTGTCTGCGCATCCTGATCATATCCAAGATATCCCAAATGGATCAAATACATCAATACATCATCGATCTACTCCTTTTATATCTGCAAGCCTGTTACACGGATACAGGATCATGTTGCTCTGCAACAGATCGTTGTATACATAATAACATGAAGCCGGGTGGTTTACAAGAAAAGCAGCCGGAACAGGCTGTATTTTCCTGTATCCGACTGCTTTTTATACGATGCAAATAGCTGAACCCAACTTACTTTCGCATGATTAAAACAGCTTTCTGCCTTCTACATATTTTCCGGCAACTTCTCTCTCATCCCCCAGATAAATGATACGCTCCAGCCTCTGCTTTACAGTAAGCGGCTGGGGATGTTCCAGACGGCTGTCATCGCAGACCACTGCATCAAATTCATAGCCAGGCTCAAAGCTTCCCACCTTTCCAAAGAAAGCTCCGCCGCCCTTGGTTGCCATATAAAATGCTTCTTCAATAGTCAGTGGCTTTAAGGAAGCATCTAACAATCTCCAGCGAAGCTTGGATGCCTGGATGGACTGTGCCATAGCTGCAAACAGGTTCTCACTTGTTCCGCCTGCCACATCACTTCCCAGTCCTATGTTCATTCCCTCCTCCAGATACCGGCGCACCGGTGCTACACCGGAAGAAAGATTGGTATTGGAGTCAGGACAGTGGGCGATAAATACGCCTCTTTCTTTCATGCGGGCAATCTCTTCCTCACCGGAATAAACGCAGTGGGCCATGATCGTAGGACACTCTCCTCCAAACAGTCCAAAATGGTCATAAGCATCCCCGTAAAATTCAGACCAGGGGCATAATTCCTTCACCCAGGCGATCTCTCCCGGATTTTCAGACAGGTGGGACTGCATCGGCAGGTCAAAATCCTTCTGAATTCCTTTTAACCGCTTCATCAGTTCATCGGTACAGCTTGGTGTAAACCGTGGCGTAAGGATCGGTCTTGTATGGTCGTAATTTTTGTCAGCCACCATTTTAAGCCACTCTCTGGTTGCTTCTTCTGAGTCTTTCGCTGACGGCTCCCGCAGATAATCCGGGCTGTTGCGGTCCATATTTACCTTTCCGATCATAGTGGAAAGACCGCTTTCTTCCATCAGATCCATAAGCAAAATGGTCGCTTCTTTATGGATTGTTGCAAAGATACATGCCCTTGTAGCGGCGCTTTTTCTCATCTGCTCTGCAAAGATGCCGTATGCTTTTTTCGCATATTCCAGATCTTTGTATTTCGCTTCCTCTGGAAACGTATTGGTCTCCAGCCAGTCAAGAAGCTCCATATCCATTCCCAGACCCCGGAAGGAATACTGCGGGGCATGAATATGAAGATCTGTAAGTCCCGGAAGGATCAGTTGATCTCCCATATCTTCTACAGGGACATTTTTCAACTCGTCCGGAAGCTCTTTATAAATCCCCCGGACCTTTCCATTTTCACAGACAAGATAACTCTGCTCATTGATGCATAATTCATTTTTATCTTTTGTGTATACAATATTTCCCTTTAAAGCAAATGTTTTATTTTCCATATGTTTCCTCCTTGATCTCAATCAGGATTTGTAAACATCAGATCATAAACCCACAAAACAGCCCGTCTGCGTTTGGTGTGCGTATTTGCCCTCCTTTCCAGATGCATGGCAATGAAAAAAGAGCCCCGCCTGCGCGGGACTCCTTTAAAATTCACTTTCATCTGTCACCAAACCCGCACACAGCAACACATAGCCAGGTACTCACAGCTACATGCACTATGTAGTCAACTCTTTACGGCAGTTGGTAGAAACTCCGGACCCATCTCCGGGATATACATATGAAATCTGCTTTATGAAGTTATATTTATTATAAAGTCAAAAAAGTCTGGTGTCTATTGACAATAATTGTCGAAAATATTTTTTATTTTTGTATATATTATACAATAAATTTGTTGATTATTTACATTTTTTGTGCAATCGTTCATCTTTAAATTACCAAACGCTAAAGAAAAGATAAATGTCAGCTTTCGCATTCTACACTTACAGCCACAGCACTTCTACCTTATCCCCAGCCTGTACCGGCCCACTGCCTGCCGGTATCTCGATCAGGCAGTTACAACCTACCATGCTGCGCATCTGCCCATTTGCCTGCTGGTCTGGAAGCCAGACCTCTTTTCCGACCGCTTTTCCTCTTAAAAAACGACGTCTCCTGCTGTTCTTTGAGAAACCGGTTACAGCAGTAAGAGTTTCCCGACGCAGCTTCAGCTCTGGATCACCCATTTTTAATGACAAGATCTCACGTACAAACATTTCAAATGGAATTGCTGCAGAAAATGGATTGCCAGAAAGCCCTATAAACAAAACACCATCTTTTTCAGCTGCAAGCGTAGGCATTCCCGGTTTCATGGCAATACCATGAAAGAGGATCTTTGCTCCTATGGAAAGCAATGCCTCTTCTGTCAGATCTTTCTGTCCCACGGAAACACCACCGGTAGTGATCACCAGTTCTGCCTGGTTGGCTGCTTCTTTTAAAGCCCCAGTCATAACCTCCAGATCATCTCCCACAGTCTGACTCATCATCACCTGAGCGCCCAACTGATGTAAACGTGCCTTCATGTATACAGTATTCGTATTATATATTTTTCCAGGCGTCAAAGGTGTTCCCGGCTCTACTACTTCACTGCCGGAAGAAACAACTGCCGCTCTCACCCGTTCATACACAGGCAGCTCCATAATACCATTCCCACTGGCAACTGCCAGAGCAGCCGCATCGATCTTAGTACCTGCATGGAGCAGAATATGACCTTTTTTGTACTCTTCTCCTTTAAAACAAATGCTGCCTCCCGGCTCTACTTCTTTATAGATCTGTACTACATTTTCCCCTTCATCTGTATCTTCCTGGCGAAGGACACAGTCAGCACCGGCAGGTATCATAGCGCCGGTCATAATGCGGACCGCCTCTCCTGATCTGACCTGTATATCCAGATAATCTCCTGCATAAATCTTTCCTGTAACTTTTAACTTAACCGGGTTCTCTGCATCTACCCCCACGCTGTCCTTAGAACATAAAGCATATCCATCCTGGGCAGACCGACTGAAAGGAGGCATATCAAGTAACGCAAATACATCCTGCGAAAGTACCAGCCCCAGACATTGTTCCAAAGGTTTTCTTTCTGTTCTTCCCTGTGTTACATGATCCATAAGGATATCCAATGCCTGTTCCAAACTGATGCGCATGATCGTTCCTCCTGTGTTTGCTTATGCTGCTAAAATTTCTTTGTATCCTGCCAAATTTCTTCGACATTTCCATCTTTGTATATCGTTTCACAAAATATTATACCTGAAATAAAACCCCTGTCAATTTAACATTTCTTCTGGATGGCAGAAAATACGTCATATCTATCTGCAGCTCGCCGGCAAATGTAAACTGATGTAAATAAAAGTTTGCATTTCTACCATTTTTCCCATTCATCTTACGCCCACATATACTGGAACAATCACGTTTTCTCTTATTTTTCTCAATTTGGCATCATTTTTGCTTTTAATGATAACAGGAACTGGATCGTATATCCAATACAGAGAGGAGAACCCATATGTCATTACCAAAAAGAATTGAAATTACAGAAGTAGGCCCAAGAGACGGCTGGCAGAACCATAAAGCTATGATCATCCCAACAGAGGTAAAAGCAAAATATGTGAAAAAAATGATCGATGCCGGCGCTGATAAGATCGAGGTTACCTCCTTCGTTAATCCAAAAGCCGTTCCACAAATGGCAAATGCCAAGGACCTGGTTGCCCTGGTACAGCCTTATGCAAAAGAAAAGGGATGTCAAACCATCGGCCTTGCTTTAAATAAGCGTGGTGTAGATGATGCGGTAGCTGCCGGTGTAGACTATGTTGGTTTCGGTATTTCCGTCAGCGAAGAACATAATAAACGCAATTCCAACCGTAAAAAGATCAATTTTGATGTATGCGGACTTTCATTCAAGCATTTTGTACTGTTTTTCGCCGTTGTTTTTGCCAGTGCCTATCTGGGATTTATGCCTACTGTGACCATTTATTCCAATTCGGCAGGTGCCTTTACTGCAACTACATTTGTCGGGTCTGTAGCCTTTCTTATGGCAGTAGGCGGTGTCTTTTTCTGGCTTGGAAATACCATTCCTATTTTAAATAACTATTTAGGCGGAGCCTGTCTTCTGCCACTCCTTGGTGCCTCTTTGATGAATTATCTGGGACTGGTACCTGAACCTTTAGCAAATGGTGTCCGCATGGTCATGAAGGGCGGTTTCCAGGATATGTACGTTGCCATGCTCCTTATCGGATCTGTTCTTGTAATGGACCGGAAACTGATCTTAAGCGCAACCGCCCGCTATCTGCCAACCATCATCGGAAGCCAGGTCTTTGCTCTTGGTTTCTGTATGATCGGCGGTGCCATTACTGGTTTTGGAGCAAAAGAAGGTCTTTTCTATATCGGCGCTCCCTGTATGTCCGGCGGTTCCGCAGGTGCTATTACTACCCTTCCTTCTCTGTACAGCGCCTTATCCGGACAGGACATGACCGGTATGGCAGGACAATTCCTCTGCTACGCTTCTATCGCCAATATCCTTGCAGTGCTCATGGCAGCTGTAGGCGGCGCTGTAACTGCTAAAATGAGCGGCTGGAACGGTGGCGGAAGGATACTGGTAAGCCAGAGCGCAGAAGAATTAAAAGAAGAAAAACGGGCCGGCACCAGTGCCGACTACAAAAAACTGGGAAGTGGCATTTTTATGTCACTGGTGATCTACCTCTTAGGTGATATCTTAGGCAAACTTCCGGGAACCAGCGTGATCGCCGGCCTGGCATGGTCCATTATTATCGCGATTGTAATTAAATGTACGGGTATTCTTTCTGATGATATAGCTGATAATTGTGTTTACTCCATGAATTTTGCCTTAAAAGCCCTCCTGCCTATGCTGGTTGCAGGAATTGGCATCAATTCCTTAAAGATCACCGACCTGACCAAGTTTTTCAGCCCTGGTGTCTTTGCCGTTATCTTCTTTGGCGTCCTGGGTGCTTTTATCGGTGCCATGATATTTGCCAAACTGGCGGGGCTGTTCCCTTACGAAGCAGGTGTAACTGCAGGTCTTTGCTGCTGTAACATCGGTGGAAGCGGGGATCTGGCTGTTTTAACAGCTGCTGACCGTATGAACCTTCTGGCATTTGCCTCTATCTCTACACGAATTGGCGGTGCTTTGATGGTCGTATGGCTGGGATTTTTGTATCCACTGTTAATGAAATAGCCTGCTGGAAACCATTAAAACTTATTGCTGATAATTCTCTCCTGAAATATTACATAGTAACTGACAAACAGGGACCCATCTGTGCCAGTCCGGGTACAGTTTGGGGCCCTGTATTTTATAAGGTGGTTTGTATATGAAATTTGTAAAACGTATTGTGATCTATCTGGCCGGATTGTTTTTCGTTGCCCTGGGAGTTGCATTTTCCGTCAATTCCAATCTGGGCGTATCTCCGGTCAATTCACTGCCCTATGTGGTAAGCCGGATCCTTGGAAAAGACCTTGGAACCTGTGTGACCGTTATCTTTATCGGCTATATCCTGATCCAGATCCTGCTTTTAAGAAAGGCTTTCCGCCCTCTGGATCTTGCCCAGATCCTCTGCTCCTTTGCCTTTGGATATTTCGTTGACCTGACAGAAACCCTTCTTGGAAGCTTCTGCCTTCCCGGCTATCCCGGAAGGCTTGTAATGCTTGCCATCAGTATTTTCCTCGTTGCTTTTGGCATCTGCCTGTATCTGGACACCGACCTGATCGTCATGCCTATGGAAGGCCTTACCGCAGCCATGAATAAAACTGTTTTTCCTAAAAAAGCCTTTCATGAAGTAAAAGTGATCCTGGATTGTACGGTAGTTGTTGTAGGTATTGTCCTGTGTTTTGTTTTCCTTGGAGAACTTCAGGAAATACGGGAAGGAACTGTACTGTGCGCCCTGTTAGTTGGAAAAGTGATGAAACCTATGCAGAAAGTGCTGGTTCCGACTGTAAAGAGATTTTGTTGATAACTTTCAACACATACTTCAAACTTAACAGCCCCTTTCGTGGGGCTGTTTTGCGTAAATCTATGTCACTTATTTTTCTTTTAGGCACATCAAATCTTACTTAAAAAATCCTCTTCCGAATTCGATCTGGCTGCCTTTTTAACCCATGCGCTTAGACGCTCTGCATCTGTTTCAGTCAAGATCATTTCACGGGTTTTCTCCGATACGGGACCAGTTTCTTCAAGTATATCCAAAATACTTTTCGCTATTCCCCAAGCCACTCCTTTCTTCATTCCACGTTCCAAACCGATAGATAAAATGCTCATCCTTACAGCCTCCCATTCTTCTGATTGCTTTATCTCTGTCACAATCTCATCTAATTGCGCTATGCGCTCATCTTTTACTAAAATTTCAGAATTTTCCAAAGTCGTATGTTTCATATACTGCAGCAGGCTTACTAATACAGGCTCTCCCTTTTTGCTGGTCATATTTAAAAATATCTTTTTAGTTCCATCTTCCAGATGCAAGTCCCTTATTTCTTCGCACTGCTCTGTAAAAGTATATTTTGCCAGCCCTTTTCCAAATATATCCTTCTGGGTGATAAATGTAATGATCGTAGGTGGCAGATGTTTATACCGGGTCTTTCTTCCCGATTTTAATAAAGGCGTATCGATCAGTCCCTGATAAAATCTCGCCCTGCGCCGCATATCATCCTGCTCTGTATCATTTTGCATTTCCGTTGCAAAATTGCGTCCTGAAATGTCTGTTGCCCTTGCGTCTAAACGGATTGCCCGCTGCCCGCTCTTATTCAGGATCACCTCTTCTACATATACTTCCTTCAGTTTTAAATTTTTTTCCCCTGTTATAATACTTAAAACATTTCTGTGTGCTGTTTTGTTTTTCATAACAGATAAAAATAAGGCAAAATCACAGAGATTAAACTCCCTATTTTCCAGCTACATCTCATGATCGGTTATTTCCGGTTCCCATACACTGTTTGACATAGGCATCGTCCTTTCTGTTAGTCGGCAGAAAGTTTTCTCTGTACTCTCTGCCTGTTTCATTGGTTTGTGATTTAAGCAAAGAGTTTCAGATAAGATGCTGTTTTGGATACAGCTTAGAAATATAGAATATTTAGAATATATTTGAAATCCTGCTTATATTCAGAATAGCAGTTTTCTCTTAAAATGTCCAGTATATGCGCGAAAAAGGGAGGGGAATATTTTCCCTCTCCCTTTATCTCTTTATATTTCAATTATATGCGCCCAAATTTCTACTATTACAAACATGAAATACATTTATTTACTGATCATTAGCAGATCTCAGCTCCGGCTGGCATCTTCTTTTCCGGTACCATTAAGGACAGATTTCCCTCTGCGTCTTCTGCACACAGGATCATGCCTTCGGATACGACTCCGGCTAATTTAGCAGGCTTTAAGTTGGTTACTACCATAACTTTCTTTCCTACCATTTCCTCTGGTGAGTAATGAGCCTTGATACCGCTTACGATCTGGCGGGTCTTGGTTCCGATCTTTACCTGGGAGCAGAGAAGCTTTTTGGACTTCGGTACTGCTTCGCACTTAACGATCTCACCGATCTGGAACTGCAGTTTTGCAAAATCATCGTAGGTGATCTCTGCCTTTGGCTCTAAGTCAATGCCATCATCCTCAGCTGCCTCTTCTGCAGGTTTTGCAGCTTCTGCTGCAGCTGCGCGCATTTCCTCTACTTTTGCCATAACTTCCTTGATATCCATACGTGCAAAGAGGATCTCAGGCTTGTCTGTTACCTTATTTCCTGAAAGATACAGACCGAAGGTATCCATTTCATCCAGCTCTCTCTTCTTTGTATTTAACTGAGCCAGGATCTTCTCAGAAGTCTCAGGCATAAATGACTCTAACAGGGAAGCGCCGATGGTGATCGCCTCTGTCAGGTTGTAAAGAACCGTTGCAAGGCGGTCTTTCTTAGCCTCGTCCTTTGCAAGAGTCCATGGAGTTGTCTCATCAATGTACTTGTTGCATCTTCTGAAGATACCGAAGATCTCTGTAATGGCATCTGCTACACGCAGCTGGGCCATCTTTGCGTCTACCTTCTTTACTTCCTCTAATACAACAGCCTTTAAGTCTTCGTCAACAGCTTCTGCAACGCCCTTGTTTTCTACAACGCCGCCAAAGTACTTGTTGCTCATGGAAATGGTACGGTTTACAAGGTTTCCAAGGATATTTGCCAGGTCAGAGTTCATACGCTCTACCATCAGCTCCCAGGAGATAACGCCGTCATTTTCAAATGGCATTTCATGAAGCACGAAGTAACGTACTGCATCTACGCCAAAGAAATCTACCAGAGTATCTGCATAGAGAACATTTCCCTTGGACTTGCTCATCTTGCCATCGCCCTGAAGCAGCCATGGATGACCAAATACCTGCTTTGGAAGCGGTACGCCTAAAGCCATCAGGAAGATCGGCCAGTAAATAGTATGGAAACGGATAATGTCCTTACCGATCAGGTGCAGGTCTGCAGGCCAGTATTTCTTAAACTGGTCAGTGCTGTTTCCATCACAGTCATAGCCGACACCGGTAATATAGTTGGTCAGCGCATCCAGCCATACATAGGTAACATGCTTTGGATCAAAGGTTACCGGAATACCCCAGTCAAAGGTAGTTCTGGATACACACAGATCCTGAAGTCCTGGAAGAAGGAAGTTGTTCATCATCTCATTCTTTCTGGAAACAGGCTGGATAAACTCTGGATGAGAATTAATGTACTCGATCAGCTGCGGTGCATATTTGCTCATACGGAAGAAATATGCCTCTTCCTTTGCCGGCTTAACCTCTC
>OLQW01000236.1_pt1 | contig 35801 bp, 34 predicted proteins | sample 1672901 | NCBI WGS metagenome assembly OLQW01 (sample SAMEA3136735, study PRJEB25190) | human gut metagenome | reverse complement strand
AGCGCTTGAGGTAGAGTTGACCCCAGAATTGAAGAAGGAGGGTATGGCTCGTGAGCTGATCAACCGTATTCAGAACCTCCGCAAGGAGACTGGACTGGAGATTACCGACCGCATCAAGGTGACTGTGGCATCAAATGAGGAGACCGACGCAGCCATCGAGTCATTCGGCGACTACATCAAGGGTCAGGTACTGGCTGACAGCATCGAAATCGGTGACAACGCAGGTGTTGAGACCGAGTTTGATGACTTTAAGTTGAACATTCTCGTAGAGAAGAATTAAATAAATAGGAGTTAGAAGTTAGGAGTCAGGAGTTATCCGAAGCTACTTGCTTCTAACTTCTATTCCTTAAACCTCTAGTCTAATAATAACTTTTATAACAAAACAACGTCTATGGCTAACGAAAAGGCACGTTATAGCGATGTAGAACTCGAGGAGTTCCGCGCTATCATTGAAGAGAAATTAAAGGTGGCTAAGCAGACCTACCGTGACTGTATGGCTCAGCTCAACCACTCAGATAGTAATGATGTGGTAGATACATCACCAACCTACAAGGCTCTTGAGGAGGGCAGTGAGGCACAGAGCAAGGAGGAGATCATCCAGATGGCTCAGCGCCAGCAGAAGTTCATCAAGGGTCTGGAGGCTGCGCTGGTCCGCATTCAGAACAAAACCTATGGCATCGACCGCGAGACGGGCGAGTTGATTCCTAAGGAGCGTTTGCGTGCAGTACCTCATGCCACATTGAGTGTAGCTTCCAAGGAGGCTAGAAAGAAATAATAAATGGAGAAAAAAAGGAAATTACATATCGGCTGGCTCGTCACGGCAATGGTGGTTGTGCTGCTTATCATCGACCAATGGATTAAGCTGTACATCAAGACCCACTTTTGCCTTGGCGAGTCTGTTCGTGTTACAGATTGGTTTTTTATCGATTTCATTGAGAACAACGGAATGGCGTGGGGCATGTCGTTTATCGGCAAGTTCTGGCTCAGCCTGCTGCGCTCTGTAGCCATCGTCGCTCTCATCGTCTATCTCTATCGCATCATCAAGCGGGGTACGCATCGTCTGCTCTACATCATCCTCGTAGCCCTGGTACTTACGGGTGCCATCGGCAATATGATCGATTCGATGTTCTATGGTCTGATGTTCACTGCATCCTCGCCTTATTACGTATCCTATATGGTACCGTTCGGCGATGGATATGCACCTTTCTTTATGGGTAAGGTAGTGGATATGTTCCGCTTCCCGTTCTTCAGCTATACCTGGCCGGAGTGGGTACCTTTCTGGGGTGGTCAGCAGGGAACATTCTTCGATCCTGTATTCAATTTTGCCGATGCCTGCGTCAGCGTGGGTATCATCTCCATGCTGCTCTTCTGCCGCAAGGAACTGGAACAGCTCGGAGGAAATGACAAGAAGAAAGGGGAGAAGAAGGAGACTTCTGCTGACAAGGAAGATAACAAGGAAGATAAGAACTAGAAAGGAGGCAAGAGAATGAAGAAGTTAATGATTTGTCTTGTGGCAGTGATGGCATTGCTTTTCAGCGTTTCATCCTGCAAGCCTTCCCTGCCTAGCGGCGTCCTGTCGAAGGGCAAGATGACGGATATTCTTTATGATTATCACCTGGCTCTGGCGATGGCACACATGGATGATAACGGTGACAAGGGACAGAGTCTGGCTTACCGCGAGGCGGTGCTCAGAAAGCATGATGTCACCTCTGCCGAGTTCGATTCTTCCATGGTTTATTATATGCGTCATACCGAACTGCTGGAGGATGTGTATAAGGACCTCACCGACCGTTACAGCAACGAGATTACAGCCATGGGCGGTAGTGCCAGTGCGGGAGGAGAGTTTGCTAATCTCTCTGCCACCGGCGATACGGCTAATGTATGGAATCTCGCTACATCGATGGTGTTCATGCCTGTGAAGCCGTTCAATAGTACCAGCTTCGATATCAAGGTGGATTCTACCTTCCATAAGGGCGACCGCCTGATGCTCGATTTCGATGCGCAGTTCATCTATCAGGATGGTATGCGCAATGGTGTTGCGATGCTCGCAGTGCAGTTTGGTAACGACAGTATTGCCCAGCGTACCATCATGATTCAGAGTACCCAGCATTATTCGGTGGAACTCTCTGATGCTGATTCACTTGGTATCAAGAGCGTGAAGGGCTACTTCATGCTGATGAATGGCGATAACGGTACGGGTGTTTCTTCCCAGACCACCTTGAAGCTGATGTTCCTGGAGCATATCAAGCTGATTCGCATGCATCCGCAGAAGCCTGTGGCAGCGCCTTCAGGAAGCTCTCCATCGGTATCATCCGATAGTCTCCGCAAGGATAGTGCTTCTTCGGATGGTAAACCGCTGAAGCCGCTCAGGGAAATGAAGCCGATGATGGCAGAACCTCTTAAGACGAGATAGTGATGGAGGAGCTGAGAAGATGCGGTGCTCATACCGTGGTGCTTCCCGATGGCACCATCCTGCAGCAGGCAGTGGTGGAGATAGCCGAGGGTAGGGTAGTCAACTATTATGAGTTCCGTGAGGAGTTGCCCATGACCGAATGGCTGGGCGGAGAAATCAGGGTAGAGCGTGATGGGGAAGGCATCCTCTGCGCCCTATGGAACGGGAAGAGAATCAAGAGTTGATAGTTAACTGTTGATAGTTTTCTCCAAATAGTAAACAATAAACATTAAACATTAATAATATGTTAAGCGTAGATCAATTAGAAGACAAGTTGATAGACTTGGCATTTGCTGAGGATATCGGTGATGGCGACCACACAACCTTGTGTTGCATTCCAGAGGACGCCATGGGTAAGAGCCATTTGCTCATCAAGGAAGATGGCGTTTTGGCAGGTGTAGAAATGGCTAAGAAGGTATTCGCACGCTTCGATCCTACCATGAAGGTAGAGGTTCTGTTGCAGGACGGTACCCACGTAAAGAAGGGCGACATCGCCATGATCGTAGAGGGCAAGACCCGTTCGCTGCTCCAGACTGAGCGCCTCATGCTCAACATCATGCAGCGTATGAGTGGTATCGCTACCATGACCGCTAAGTATGTGAAGCGCCTTGAAGGTACCAAGACTCACATCCTCGACACCCGTAAGACTACTCCAGGTCTCCGTATGCTGGAGAAGCAGGCTGTGAAGATTGGTGGTGGTATGAACCATCGTATCGGTCTCTTCGATATGATTCTCCTCAAGGACAACCACATCGATTTCGCTGGCGGTATCGATAACGCTATCGACCGTTGCCACGCTTATCTCAAGGAGAAGGGTCTCGATCTGAAGATTGAAATCGAGGTTCGCAACTTCGATGAGCTCGACCAGGTTTTGAAGCACGGCGGTGTCAACCGTATCATGTTCGACAACTTCTCTGTGCCTGATACCAAGAAGGCAGTAGATATCATCGCCGGCAAGTATGAGACTGAGTCATCTGGCGGTATCACCTACGATACCATCCGCGACTATGCAGAGCAGGGTGTTGACTTTATCTCTGTAGGTGCCTTGACACACAGTGTGAAGGGTTTGGATATGAGCTTCAAGGCTTGTGATTAATATAAATAAAGGTATATTTTATGAATAAGATTTTCGCTTCAGCCCTGATGGCTGTAGCTATGTTGGGCAGTGTCTCAGAGGTTGAGGCATGCAGCAACTTCATCGTGGGCAAGAAGGCATCAGTAGATGGTTCTGTGATGTGTTCTTACAGTGCCGACGACTACGGAATGTTCCAGAACCTCTGCCACTATCCTGCGGCTAAGCATGCCAAGGGCGAGATGCGCAAGATTTTCGATTGGGACAGCAACAAGTATTATGGTGAGATTCCTGAGGCTGCCGAGACCTACAACGTAATCGGCAACATCAACGAGTGGCAGGTTACCATCGGAGAGACTACCTATGGCGGTCGTGAGGAGATGGTGGATTCTACCGGTATCATGGACTACGGTTCACTCATCTATGTAGCTCTCCAGCGCAGTAAGACGGCTCGCGAGGCTATCAAGGTGATGACCACCCTCGCCAATACCTACGGTTACAACTCTGGCGGTGAGACCTTCACCATCTGCGATCCTAACGAGGCTTGGATCATGGAGATGATGGGTAAGGGTGCCGGTTCCAAGGGTGCTGTATGGGTAGCTCTCCGCATTCCGGATGATGCCATCTGTGCTCATGCCAACCAGAGCCGCATCGGCAAGTTCAACATGAAGGACAAGAAGAACGTGATGTATGCTAAGGATGTGGTTTCTTTTGCCCGCAGCAAGGGCTGGTTCAAGGGCAAGGATGCTGATTTCTCCTGGAAGATGGCGTATGCAAAGCCTGATTTCTCAGGTCGTCGTTTCTGCGATGCCCGTGCCTGGGCTATGCTGAACCACTTCTATGATATGAGCCCTTATCTGGATTGGGCACTCGGCAAGAATCCTGATGCGCAGGATATGCCTCTCTGGGTGGTTCCTAACAAGAAGGTGAGCGTAAAGGATGTAGAGAATGTGATGCGCGACCATTACGAGGGTACTCCTCTTTCTGTAGCCGACGGTTCTGATATCGGCGGTGGTATCTGGGAGATGCCTTATCGTCCAACACCATTGATGTACAAGGTGGATGGCAAGCAGTATTTCAACGAGCGTCCTGTCAGCACCCAGCAGAGTGGTTTCGTATTCGTGAGTCAGATGCGTTCATGGTTGCCAAGAGAGATTGGCGGCGTGTTCTGGTTTGCCAACGATGATGCCAACATGGCTGCGTTCACTCCAGTATATTGCTCTATGACCGAGCGTCCTGAGTGCTACAACACTCCTGGTGCTGATGCCTTGCATTTCAGCAAGAAGAACGCTTACTGGGTTTGCAACATGACCAGCAATATGGTTTATCCTCGTTACAGCTTGATGTTCCCAACCCTGAAGGAGGTTCGTGATAGCTTGGACAACAGCTATTTCGCTGCTCAGGCAGGTGTAGAGAAGAAGGCTCAGGAGCTTTATGCCCAGAACCCACAGGCTGCAGTGAAGTATCTCAACGACTACAGTATAGAGAAGGCTCAGCAGATGTTGGCTCGCTGGAACCAGCTTTTCGAGTTCATGGTGGTGAAGTACAATGATATGATCATCAAGCCAACCGATAAGAATGGTACCTTCGAGAAGACTCCATACGGTTTGGGTGCTACTCCAGTTCGTCCTGGTTATCCTGAGAAGTTTGCCAAGCAGCTTGTCAAGCAGAGTGGCGACAAGTTCCTGGTTCCTGAGGAGAAGAAATAATGCCCTAGGCATAAGATAATCAAGTCGCCTTGAAAGTGCAAATGCATTGCTTTTTGGATGTATTGTGCTTTCAAGGCGATTTTTTCGTTTAATTCCCTATCTTACAAGCAGATTTCTTTGAAAACATTTGGAAAACTCAAATATAATGCGTCTTTGCTGCACTGGTAATGGTAAATAACTTTACAGTTTTAACGTTGCGGAAAAAACTCTTAAGAGAAGCTGCCGTTTTCCTTAAGGAAAAAAATATTTTCCCTTAAGGAAAAAAATAAAAATCCTTAAGGGAAAATTCTCAATCTCTTTTTCCTCCATTTTCCAGGCGTTTTCGTCTTTTTCTCTCTTCCTTGAATATTGTTTACACGGATATTCCCCCAACCAGTATGTTCTGGCAGGTTGGGGGGATATTTATGTGTTAAAATCACAAAAAAGCTTTGCGTTGTCAGGGATTTGATGTATATTTGCAGAACTAATTTAAAATATTAATGATTATGTCAACAACAGCAGCAAGAATCCCAACTTCGTTCAGGTTCCAAAGCAGTTTGCTGGAAGAACTGAAAGAAAAGGCTAAGGCTAGCAATCGCAGCCTTAACAACTATGTGGAAAGTCTTCTCATTAGTATTCTCCATCCTTCTGAAGTTGTAGAGGATAATACAATTGATGAAGAATTGCAGAAGAAGATTGATAAAGCAATGGATGAATATAAAAAAGGAGAGACTCTTCATTTTGAAAATCCAATCGAGATGAATAAATGGCTTGATTCTCTATGATTTACAAAATAGATTATTCCAAAGATGCCACTAAAGTTATCAAAAAATGGAAAAAATCGAATAGGCCTCTTTTTGAAAAACTAAGAAAGGTTCTGAATAGTATAGCAGAAACACCTCGTGAAGGTATTGGGCATCCTGAGGCAATGAAAGGGGGAAACGATATAACTTATTCCCGCCATATTACAGCTCATGACAGAATTATATATAATGTTTTTGATGACATTATAACTGTAGTTGTAATTGAAGTAGAAGGTCACTATAATGACAAATAACTCGCAAATATAATCTCCCTATAAGCCAGGCCACAGAAGCCTGTGCTTATGGGGAGATCTTGTTTTATTGTGATAGCTTTGCGATGTCACAGAGTCGCTTTCCTATTTCGTATGCCTTTTCAGGAAGATGCTGTGGTCGATGCAGGCAGGGAGCTCTTCCTTATAGTGAGTAACCATGATCATCGTCTTGTTCTTTCGCTTGCAGAATGCCTCGATGATATCCTTTACCAGACGGCGGTTTCTGTTGTCAAGACCATGAAGAGGCTCGTCGAGGATGAGGAGCTCAGGGTCCTTCACGAAGGCACGTGCCAGAAGAACCAGGCGCTGCTCGCCACTTGACAGCTTCAGGAAACCACGATCTTCCAAACCCTCCAGACCGAATACCTTCATCCAGAAACGGCACTGATCCATATCCTCTTCCTTTGGCTTTACATAGAGACCCACAGAATCGGTAAGACCGCTCGCCACGATGCGGATGGCTGGCATATCCCGCTGGTAGGAACGGTGAAGCTCGGGAGATACATAGCCGATATGCTTCTTGATATCCCAGATGCTCTCGCCGCTACCACGAGGATTGCCGAAGAGGGCAATGTCGCAGGCATAACTCTGCGGATTGTCGGCACATACCAGACTGAGCAGGGTACTCTTGCCGGCACCATTCTGTCCGCTCAGCGCCCAGCGTTCGCCATTGTTGACCGTCCAGTCGAGATCGTTGAGGATGATGCGCTCGCCATACTGGATGCGAACCTTGTTCATCTTCACCACTTCCTGACTGTGATATTCCCGGTCGCTATATGGCAGGTCGATGATGGCCTGTTCTAATTCTTCGCATAATACGTGGGCAGGGATGGGGTTGCGCTGTGCCAGATATTCTTCCTTGGTAAGCTTAGGATATACCTTCATATCCTTCACTTCTACCACGTGGGTGATGAAGTCTGGGATATCATCGCTCTTGCTCAATACGAGGATGATCTGCAGATGATGCTCGGTGGTGAGTGACTTGAGAAGCTCCTTGAGCTGGTCGCGGGTGTCGGCATCCAGACCGATGAACGGATTGTCCATGATCAGCACGCGAGGCTCTGAGAAGAGGGTAGAGGCAAGCTTGAACTTGCGGAGCTCTCCACTGCTCAGCAGGATGGTGTATTTGTCGAGCAGATGGTGCATGTGGAACAGCTCGTAGATGTGCTCCTGCAACTGTCGGCGCTCCGGAGTATCTTCGCCAGCCATCTGATAAGCCTCTTCCAGCTTATCCTTGACGATAGGCGTATTCTCATCTATTTCCAGCTGGTTCCAGCGCTGCTGCAGGAAGTAGGTGCGGTCGTTGTCGCCTCCGTAGGTGTCACGGAAGGTGATATACTTGATGTTGTCGCTCACCAGGGATTTTGTACTAGGAGAAAAGTCGTAATAAGGATCGTGCATCAACAGCGGGTGTCTGCCCACAAGGATGTCCACGAACATCGACTTACCTCCACCATTGGGACCTACGATAGCGATATGCTCGCCGTCGCATGCCTCGAAGTTAACTGGCTCAGCCATACGCCATTCCGGCATACGGGTTACGCCATTCTGGATACTGATAATCTTTTGCATCTCTCTTATTTTTTTTTGATATGATTGCGTGATAACAGGGGGATATTCCAGGGCAGGGCTACTTGTGCGTGGTACGGTTGATAGCCGCCAGAAGCATTGCCTGCGGGCCCGTCATGCCTGTACCTTTCTCTATGCGGCTGGCATTCTTGGTAGCGAAATCCTTCCAGCTGCTATAGTGCTTGGCGCCCGTTTCGGGTCTGCCCATCTGCAGGAAATGGCAGTAGGCAGCGCCCAGGGCATCGGTGGCATCCATGTATTTCGGCATCTCGTCTTCCCGGATGTTGAGCATGCGCTGCAGCATCGCCGCCACCTGCTCCTTGGAAGCCTGACCTTGTCCGGTAATCGCCATCTTGATTTTCAGCGGAGCGTACTCGTGGATGGGTACGTCGTGGTGGATGGCGGCAGCGATAGCCACTCCCTGCGCCCTGCCGAGCTTGAGCATCGACTGCACATTCTTGCCGAAGAAGGGAGCCTCTATCGCCATCTCGTCGGGCAGATAGGAGTCGATGATGCCAGTCACCCGCTCGAAAATCTTGCCGAGTCGCAAGTAGGGATCTTTCTCCTTGCGCATGTCGATGACGCCCATCACCACCAGTTCTGCCTTGTTGCCGATGACGCGTATCACGCCATAGCCCATCACGTTGGTGCCGGGGTCAATACCCAGGATGATCTTTTCTGTATTCGATTTTTTCTGAATCATTTGAATGCTGTATCTTCCTGAATCTATCGGTCCATATATGGATTATGAGCCAATTCCTCGCCAATGCTGGTAGCCTCTCCGTGGCCTGGCAATACCTGTGTTTCATCCGGCAACATGCCGAGATGGCGCAGGCTGTTGATGATGCGGAACATGCTGCCGCCAGGGAAATCGGTTCTGCCGATGGAACTCTTGAAGAGGGTATCGCCCGAGAAGAGTACGTGCTCTGCCTCGCAATAGAAGCATACGGAGCCGTTGCTGTGACCCGGAGTCTCGATGATGGTGAATTCGTGGTTGCCGAACTTGATTACTTCATCTTCCTCAAAGAAATGACCAATAGGAGGGAACTGGGTGTCGAGCTGCATCTGGTAGAATGTCTCTGCCTGGTGAGCCAGACCCTTCATCAGCTTCTCATCGCCCTGTGCCACTTCCGGCTTCAGTCCGAACTCCTGGTAGATGGTATCATTGCCGAAATTGTGGTCGAGATGACCATGGGTAACGAGGAGATGAACTGGCTTCAGATTGTTCTTTCTGATATACTCGGTAATCGCCTTGCGCTCTTCAGGATAGAAGGCACCGCAATCTATGATGACGCACTCGAGGGTGTCATCGCTTACCACGTAGCAGTTTTCCTGCAACATGTTGACTTGGAATCTTTCGATATGTAGCATTTTACTTTTTTACTTTGAACTTTTTTACTTTGAACTTTGAGCTTTGAACTTTATGATTAGTGAAGCTGATGAATTCTTCACTCTTCACTCTTCACTCTTCACTCTTCACTTCTATGCAGGAACATAAACCAGCTGCTTGTCCTGGCTGAACCACTCCTCATCGAAGAAGGTGCTGAGTGGGGTGATTTCCGAGATCTTATAATACTGCTTGAGCTCCTCCTTCAGATTTCCGCCCTTGAGGCAGAGCAAACCATTAGGCAGGGCATTCTGACCTGCCTTCTTGAAGTTCTTCTTGATGATCTTCATCAGGTCGGGCAACTGCATCACGGCACGGCTCACCACGAAGTCGTACTTGCCTTTCTCGTCCTCGCCACGCAGGTGTTCAGCCACCAGGTTCTTGAGTCCGATAGCGCCAGCCACCTCGTTACACACCTTGATTTTCTTGCCGGTGCCGTCGATGAGCTTGAACTTGCACTCAGGGAAGAGGATGGCGAGCGGGATGCCCGGGAAACCGCCTCCGCATCCGAAGTCGAGAATCTCTGACCCCGGGCGGAAGTTGATCGCCTTGGCAATAGCCAGAGAGTGGAGCACGTGGTGCTCGTAGAGGTTGTCGATATCCTTGCGGCTGATGACATTGATCTTGGCATTCCAATCGCGATACAGACCGTCGAGGGCAGCAAACTGCTTCTTCTGCTCGTCGGTGAGGTTAGGGAAATATTTCTCTATGATATTCATTCTATCTTGTTTTTGTTTCTTTCTATATTTATTAATGTATATAAACCGATGCAAAGGTAGTGCAAATTGCAGATAAAACAAAATAAAATTAGCTTTTTTTGTATATTTAGTAGTTATTTGGGGCTAGTTAGCAAAAAAATGTGTAACTTTGCACCCGAAAAAGATGTTAGATAGTATTTATTTAATATAAAAAGTAATGATAAAAGCAGCATTATTCGACTTAGACGGCGTGGTTTTCGATACCGAAAGCCAGTATTCCGTGTTCTGGGGAATGATAGGCAGGGAGTATCATCCGGAGATGCCTGACTTTGCGCTTCGCATCAAGGGACAGACCCTGGTTCAGATCTACGACAAGTACTTCTCTGACGATGCCACATTTGCTCATATTGACGGATACACCGATTGCAAGTCGGAACAGGCTAAGATAACTGCCCGGCTCGATGAGTTCGAGCTGAATATGTCGTTTCCTTACATTCCTGGATTCGAAACTTTCCTGAAAGACGTGAAGGCGCATGGCGTGAAGTGCGCTGTGGTGACGAGCAGCAATCTGCAGAAGATGGAGCAGGTATATAAGCATCATCCTGAGTTCAAGACCAATTTCGACCGCGTACTCACCAGCGAAGATTTTGCCAAGAGCAAGCCGGATCCAGACTGCTATCTGAAGGGCGCTGCCTGCTTCGGAGCAAAACCGGAGGAATGCGTGGGTCTGGAGGACAGCTTCAACGGACTGAAGGCAGTGAGAGCTTCGGGTGCGTTTACCCTCGGACTCGCTACTACCAATTCTGCAGAGAGCATCCAGCCATTCAGCGACTATGTGATAGCCGATTACAATGGATTCGGATACGAAGAACTGGAAAAGATTGTAGAAAAGAAGAACAGAGATTAAGATAATCTGAAAAATAGACTGATAAGAATAATACTTTTTAGTAAACACAATTATATGGGATATTTATCTACAGACAAAAAGAAAATCACAACCAAGACCTACGCCGAAATGAAGGCGGCAGGTGAGAAGGTTACGATGCTTACTGCCTACGATTTCACTACCGCAGGCATCATCGATGCAGCTGGCATCGATACCATCCTGATAGGTGATTCTGCCAGCAATGTGATGGCAGGAAATGCTGATACATTGCCTATCACCGTAGATCAGATGATTTACCACGCACGCAGTGTGGCACGTGCCTGCAATCATGCACTCGTGCTCTGTGATATGCCTTTCGGCAGCTATCAGGTTTGCAAGGAAGATGCCTTGCGCAATGCCTGCCGAATGATGAAGGAGACGGGCGTGGATGCGCTGAAGCTGGAAGGTGGCGTGGAAATCCTGGATACTGTTCAGGCACTCATCAATGCCGGTATTCCTGTTTGCGGCCATCTCGGACTTACTCCTCAGAGCGTGAATAAGTTTGGCGGTTACGGCATCCGTGCCAAGGAAGATGCTGAGGCTGAGAAGCTGATCAGCGATGCCAAAGCCCTGGACAAGGCAGGCTGTTTTGCCATCGTTCTGGAGAAAGTTCCAGCCAAACTGGCGGCTGAAGTTTCACGTCAGGTAACCGCTGTAACTATCGGTATTGGAGCAGGTAACGGTTGCGATGGACAGGTGTTGGTTTATGCTGATGCGCTCGGTATGACTCAGGGCTTCAAGCCAAAATTCCTGCGTCATTTTGCCCAGGTAGGCGAGGAGATGCAGAAGGGAGTGAAGGCTTATATCGATGCAGTGAAGAGCGTGGAATATCCAAGCGCAGAAGAGAGCTACTAAGATGGATACGCAAAATACGCCGATACATATTAATTTATGGCATCGCGACTTCTGGCGCCTCTGCTTCGCCAATCTCTTCCTGATGACGAGCATCTATATGCTTCTCCTGAGCATACCTTATTTTATGACTAAGGAGGGATATTCCGTTATTCAGGTGGGTGTAGTGTATGCAGCCTATGGTTTGGGCATCTTTCTGCTGGGTGGTTTCTGTTCCTATCTGGTGCAGCGTTATCGCCGCAATCGGGTATGCCAGATTTCCATTCTGGGTGTGGCGGTCAGTCTCGTTGTTCTTTATTATCTGGAAACCTTCTGGAACATCAAGGTGGGCTTCGAGATGCTGGTGGCGATGCGCCTGTTGCAGGGTGCTTTCCTGGGCTTGGCAGAGATGGCGCTGGCGAGTACCCTGATTATAGATACCTGCGAGTCTTTCCAGCGTACGGAGGCGAATTATATCACCTCCTGGTTTGCCCGTTTTTCCATTGCGGTAGGTCCATTGCTGTCGCTTCTGGTCTATAACGTCTTCAATATGAAAATCGTTTTTCCGGTAGCCTCAGTGTTGGCATTGGTAGCCTTGGTGCTGGTTTCCAGAGTGAAGTTCCCATTCAAGGCTCCGTCAGAAAACGTTTCACTCATCAGTAGTGACCGCTTCTTCCTGCCTCAGGGATTTCCGCTGTTTATCAATATCGTATGCATCATGTTGATACCGGGCTTCTATCTGTCGTTGCCTCATTCTCTCACCGTCTATGCGATGTTCTTTTGCGGACTGTTTCTGGCATTGGTGGCAGAGAAATACGTTTTTGCTGATGCAGAGCTGAAGAGTCAGGTAATCGTGGGACTGATATTGATGGCAGCAGCAGAATTTGTTTCCATAAGCAATCAGGACTTTGCCGAAGAGATGCTTGTGCCAGCCTTGCTCGCTTTGGGAGTGGGTATCATCGGAAGCCGATTCCTGCTTTTCTACATCAAGCTTGCCAAGCATTGCCAGCGTGGCACCAGTATGAGTTCCTTCTTCCTGGCGTGGGAGCTGGGATTGAGCATAGGAATCGGATTGGGTTTCTGGCTGCTGAAAGGTCTTTGTCCGAAGAGTATTGATGTGGATCTGTTGATCTTGAATCCAGTGTATAATGAACTTCTGTATCCGGCTTTCGGATTGACAGTGGTATCTCTCCTGATGTATAATTTCCTAGTACATCCATGGTATATGAAGCATCGCAATCGCTGATGCTTCGTGTGCCTGCTTTATTATTAAAAGTTTCTAAAAATAGCGTTTGTGAAACTTTTTTAATATAATTTAGTTAGCTTTATTCGCTTTTGTGCTCATAATTGAGTACTTTTGCGTTTGATTTGAGGACGGAGGGCATTTTTGGAGTGCCCTTTGTTCAGTTTTTAGAAGAATTAAACGTAAAATTGATATAAGATTATGGCAGAAGCTATTGATATCCGTGAGTTGAATATCCGGATTGAACAACAGAGTCAGTTCGTTACCAATCTGGTAATGGGCATGAACAAGGTCATCGTAGGTCAGAAGCACCTCGTTGACTGTCTCCTTATCGGTCTTCTCTCTGATGGTCACATTCTCCTGGAAGGTGTACCTGGTCTGGCGAAGACTCTTGCAATCAAAACATTGTCACAGTTGATTAGTGCAGACTATAGCCGCATACAGTTTACACCCGATTTGTTGCCTGCCGACGTAATCGGTACGCAGATCTATTCTCAGAAGGATGAAGCCTTCCATGTGAAGCGTGGACCAGTGTTTGCCAACTTCGTGCTGGCGGATGAGATCAACCGTGCCCCAGCCAAGGTGCAGAGTGCCTTGCTCGAGGCGATGCAGGAACATCAGGTAACCATCGGCGAGCAGACTTTCCATTTGCCTAATCCATTCCTGGTGATGGCTACCCAGAACCCGGTGGAGCAGGAGGGTACCTATCAGTTGCCTGAGGCTCAGGTGGACCGTTTCCTCCTCAAGGTTATCATCGATTATCCTACCATCGAAGAAGAGAAGCTCATCATCCGTGAGAACATCCAGGGCGGTCTGCCTACCGTGACTCCGGTTACTACAGCCGAGGAAATCCTGAAGGCTCGCAGCATTGTCAACGAGGTGTATATCGATGAGAAGATCGAGCAGTATATTGCCGATATCGTCTTTGCTACCCGTTATCCAGACCGTTACGGCCTGGGCGAATTGAAGGATATGATCACCTTCGGCGGCAGTCCTCGTGCCAGCATCTCGCTTGCCAAGGCAGCCAGAGCCTACGCCTTCATCAAGCACCGTGGTTACGTGATTCCAGAGGATGTACGTGCTGTGGCTCACGATGTGCTCCGCCACCGTATCGGCCTCTCTTACGAGGCAGAGGCAAGCGAAATCACCAGCGAGGAAATCGTCAGCCGCATCATCAACAAGGTTGAAGTACCTTGATTTAGTTCAAAATTCAAAGTAAATTAAGTTGGATACACAAGATATCTTAAAGAAAGTTCGGAAGATCGAGATCAAGACTCGCGGATTGAGCCAGAACATCTTCGCCGGCCAGTATCACTCAGCCTTCAAGGGTAGGGGAATGGCCTTTGCCGAGGTGCGCGAATATCAGTATGGCGATGACGTGAGAGACATCGACTGGAATGTGACGGCTCGCTTCCATCGCCCTTTCGTCAAGGTCTTTGAAGAAGAGCGAGAGCTTACCGTGATGCTGATGGTGGATGTGAGCGGTTCGCTCGATTTCGGTACCATGCGCCAGATGAAGCGCGACCTGGCTACCGAGATTGCTGCAACCCTTGCCTTCAGTGCCATCCAGAACAACGACAAGATAGGTGTCATCTTCTTTTCCGACAGAATAGAGAAATATATCCCTCCCAAGAAGGGACGCAAGCATATCCTCTACATCATTCGTGAGATGCTCGACTTTCATCCCGAGAGTCAGCGTACCGATATCGGATGTGCCCTGGAATACTTCACGAGGGTGATGAAGCGTCATTGCACGGCTTTCGTCATCAGCGACTTCTATGATAACAAGGACTATCAGCACCAGCTGCAGATAGCCAACCAGAAGCACGATGTGGTGGGAGTCCAGGTGTATGATCCACGTGCCAAGCAGCTGCCCGACGTGGGACTGCTCAAGGTGATGGATGCCGAGACGGGACATGAGATGTATATCGATACCAGTTCGAAGAAATTGAGAGTGGCTCACACCCAAAACTGGTTGCGACAGCAGGAGAATCTGCGACAGCTCTTTGCCAAGAGCAAGGTAGATTGGACTTCGGTAGCCACCAACGAGGACTTCTCGAAGGCGCTCCTGATGCTGTTCAAACAGAGAGGTTAAAGTAAGATAACATGAAAATAAAACATATCATATTGACGATGGCGCTGATGGGTTGCTCTACGCTGGCTTTCGGTCAGACCGTGGAGCAGCGCATGGATTCCCTGCAGCTGCTTATCGGACAGCAGACCATCCTGCACCTCAAGGCTACTGCCCGCAAGGGTGCCAAGATCGTGCTGCCCTCCTTCAAGCCTCAGGACCAGATCGTACCTGGTGTAGAGGTGGTGGAGCAGAGCAAGGGCGACACGATGCAGATGGGTGATGACCGCATCCAGGTGAGCCGCGACTATACGCTTACCTCTTTCGATGAGAAGGTGTATGTGGTTCCTGCACTCGATGTGAAGATCGACGGCAAAAACTATCATGGAAATCCGTTGGCGCTGAAGGTGCTTACCGTTCCGGTAGATACGGTGCATCCTAACCAGTTCTATCCGGCAAAGGGTGTACAGGATAATCCTTTCGAGTGGAGTGAGTGGAGCTTCGCCTTCTGGTTGAGCCTGCTGATGATTATCATCTGTGGTGCAATGGTTTATCTCCGCAACCGTCTGAAGAAGAACAAGCCTATCATCGCCCGCATCCGCATCGTGAAGAGGGTGCCTGCCCATGAGAAGGCGCTGCGTGAAATCAACGACATCAAGCACCATTATACCAACGCCAGCCAGGAGACTCAGAAAGAGTACTACACCCAGTTGACCAATACGCTGCGTGCCTATATCGTGAGCCGCTTCGGATTCAATGCGATGGAGATGACCAGTGGAGAAATCATCGAGCACCTGCGTGCTTCGGGCGACCAGAAGATGATAGACGAGCTGAGAATGCTCTTCTCTACCGCCGACCTGGTGAAGTTTGCCAAGTACGAGATTCCGATGAACGAGAACGATGCCAACCTGGTGAATGCCATCAACTTCATCGACCAGACGAAGACCGATGAGCAGCCTAAGGAAGAGAAGATCGTTCCAACGCTCAGCACCGAAGACCAGAAGTCGCAGCAGCAGCGCCGACTCATCAAGATCCTGCTCTGGGTGGGCGGTATCAGCGTAGTTGCCATCTTCGGCTACATCGTTTATCTGGTAGCGATGCTCGTGATGTAAATATCATCAGGCTTGGAAAGAGAGATGGTGATGTAATATCTCAGGCTCAGAAATCCAGAGCTGGTGATGTAAACAATAAAAAGAAATTAAGAAATGGAATTTGCAAGTAAAGCATATTTTCTGCTGCTCCTGCTGCTGATACCTTATATATTATGGTATTTCCTGGGCAGGAAAAAGAGCGAGCCTACGATGCGCATGAGTAATACCCGCATCTATCAGTATGCTCCGAAGAGCATGCGCGTCAGACTCATCCATCTGCCGATGGTGCTGAGATGCATCTGCTTCGTGCTCATCGTCATCGCCATGGCCCGTCCGCAGACCCACTATTCCTGGGACAACAAGATCGTAGAAGGTATCGATATCATGCTTGCCATGGACGTATCAACCTCTATGCTTGCCGAGGACCTGAAGCCAAACCGTATGGAGGCGGCGAAGGATGTTGCTACCGAGTTTATCTCGGGTCGTCCTACCGACAATATCGGACTCACCATCTTTGCCGGCGAGGCTTTCACGCAATGTCCGATGACCACCGACCATGCCAGTCTGCTCAGACTCCTGCATGATACCCGCACCGATATTGCGGCTCGTGGACTCATCGATGACGGTACCGCAGTGGGTATGGGACTTGCCAACGCCGTGACCCGACTCAAGGATTCCAAGGCAAAGAGCAAGGTGGTAATCCTGCTCACCGACGGTAGTAACAACATGGGCGACATCTCGCCTATGACCGCTGCCGAGATAGCCAAGAGCTACGGCATCAGAGTCTATACCATCGGTGTGGGAACCAACAAGGTGGCGCCTTATCCGATGCCTGTGGCAGGAGGCGTTCAGTATGTCAATATCCCGGTGGAAATCGATACACAGACTTTGCGCGACATCGCTCAGACCACCGATGGAAACTTCTATCGTGCTACGAGTACAGCCGAGTTGAAGAAAATCTACAAGGACATCGACAAGTTGGAGAAGTCTAAGTTTAATGTGAAGCATTTTGCCAAGCGCTATGAGGCCTACCAGCTTTTTGCCCTGGCTGCACTCCTGGTACTGCTCCTGGAGATATTGCTCCGCCTCACTTGGTTCAGAAGAATTCCTTGATGAAAGAGGAATTTAGACATAATAGATTATAACATCATATAAATATGTTAAGATTTGAAGATCCTACGTTTCTCTGGCTGCTCTGGCTGATACCGGTGCTCATACTGGTTCGTCTGGTAGGCTGGAGAAGGCGAAAGGCTAAGCTGAAAAGATTGGGCGATCCGGAACTGCTCAAGCAGTTGATGCCCGACATATCCAAATACCGTCCTACGGTGAAGTTTGTGCTGATGCTTGCTGCCTTGGCACTCGTCATCGTGATGGTGGCTCGCCCTCAGATGGGAAGCAAGATTTCTCACGACAAGCGTAATGGCATCGAGACGATGATCTGTCTCGATATCTCCAATTCCATGCTTGCCGAGGATGTGGCTCCTTCCCGTCTCGACAAGAGCAAGATGCTGATAGAGAATCTGGTAGATAACTTCAGCAACGACAAGATCGGACTGATCGTCTTTGCGGGCGATGCCTTCGTGCAGTTGCCTATCACCAGCGATTATGTATCGGCAAAGATGTTCCTGCAGAATATCACACCGGGTCTGATCCAGACTCAGGGTACCAATATCGGCGATGCCATCTCGCTTGCCACCAAGAGTTTTACCCAGCAGGACAATGTGGGTAGAGCCATCATCGTGATTACCGATGGTGAGAACCACGAGGATGGTGCCAAGGAGGCTGCCGAGATTGCCCAGAAGCAGGGTATCAATGTGTTTATCCTCGGTATCGGTAATACCAAGGGTGCTCCTATCCCGATGGGCGATGGCTCGTATCTGAAGGATCACGCAGGCAATACCGTGATGACTGCCCTCAACGAGCAGATGTGCCGCGAACTGGCGCAGGCTGGCAAGGGTCAGTATATCCATGTGGATAATACGAGCGATGCTGAAAAGGCATTGAATGATGACCTTACCAAGTTGCAGAAGGGAGATATGACCAGCGTGATATACAGTGCCTACGATGAACAGTTTCAGGCTGTGGGTATCCTCCTCATCCTCCTGCTCATCATTGAGGTCTGCATGCTGGAAGTAAAGAATCCGCTGCTCAGGAACATCAAGTTCTTCAAAAGGGATTCCTTGAAGCTGCCGAAATAATGCAGGCAAAAGCTTTAAAATATAGATGTAAAAAATGAAGCATATACATTATATAATAGTAACTCTGGCAATGCTGCTGGTGGGTACGGCACAAGCCGGAGCCCAGACTGATCGTAACCTGATCCGTCAGGGCAATCGTGCCTTCAAATCCCAGAAATGGGCAGTGGCAGAAACCCAATATCGCAAGGCTATCTCCAAGAATCAGAAGAATCCGCAGGCGATATACAATCTTGGTTGTGCCCTCATGGCGCAGCAGAAAGACTCTATGGCGATACAGCAGTTTACCAATGCTGCCCAGTTGGAAACCAACTGCCTTCGCCGTGCTGCCAGCTATCACAACATGGGCGTAATCATGCAGAACCACCGTGAATATGCCCAGGCCATCGAATACTACAAGATGGCGCTGAGATGCAATCCACAGGACAATGAGACCCGTTATAACCTTGCCCTCTGCAAGAAGTTGCTCAAGACCAATCCGCAAAACAAGGATCAGAACAAGAGCAACAAGGATAAGAACAAGGACAAGAACAAGAAGGGTCAGAATAAAGACAAGAACAAAGACAACAAGGATAAAAACGACGATAAGAACAAGAACGACAAGAATAAGAATAACAAGAACAAGAATAACAAGAATAATCAGAACCAAAACCAGCCGAACCAGGACAAGATGAGCCGCGAGAATGCCGAGCAGCTCTTGAACGCCGCCGTTCAGCAGGAGCAAGCTACCAAGCGCAAGTTGCAGAAGGCGATGAGCCAGCCACGCAGAAAGGCTTACGACAAGAATTGGTAAAAGATTAGATGAGATAAAAATACGATTTACATATAATATTTAGCTATTATTAAGATACGATATGAAAAAAATAGGTTGGTATATGATATTGCTGATATGCTTGCTAGGCTACCAGGTGCATGCGGTGGCCCAGCATATCTCCGTGTCGGCTCCATCGCATGTTGCGGCTGGAGAAAACTTCCGTGTCGCCTATACCATCAACACCCGTGATGTAGAGGAATTCAGAATGGGTGCGGTGCAGGATGGACTCGAAGTCATCGCAGGCCCTTACACATCTTCGCAATCCAGTTATCAGATGATCAACGGACATACCTCGTCCTCTTCATCTGTAACCATCACCTACACCCTCTATGCCGCAAAGAATGGTACCTTCAACATTGCTGCTTCCCACGCCATCGTGGGGGGTAGAAACCTGGCTTCTCGCGCCGTGAAGATTACGGTGTCGGGGCACGCCCAGCATACCAACGGCGCTCCTAGCATGCACGGACAGGATAGCTACGACCAACCTCGTATGCGTACCGCAGGATCTGCCATCTCGGGCAGCGACCTCTTCATCAAGGTGTCTGCCAACAAGAAGAGAGTACACGAGCAGGAACCTATCCTGCTTACCTACAAGGTATATACACAAGTGGAACTCACCCAGCTGGAAGGCAAGATGCCAGACCTGAAGGGATTCCACAACCAGGAAGTGCCTCTGCCACAGCAGAAGACCTTTCATACAGAAATGGTGAACGGTCGCCCTTACAAGTGCATCACCTGGAGCCAGTATGTGATGTATCCTCAGATGACCGGTAAGCTGGAGATTCCTTCCATCACCTTCAAGGGCATCGTGGTACAGCAGAACCGCAATATCGACCCTATGGAGGCTTTCTTCAATGGAGGTTCCGGATATGTAGAGGTAAAGAAGGACATCAAGGCTCCGGGTATCACCCTGCAGGTAGATCCGTTGCCTCAGCGCCCAGCCAACTTCTCTGGTGGAGTAGGTAAGTTCAACATCTCAGCTTGTCTTGACAAGAAGGATATCAAGGCAGGCGAACCGATCACGCTCCGTGTGATTGTGGGAGGTATCGGAAACCTCAAGCTGCTGAAGCAGCCGCTGGTGAATTTCCCGAAGGATTTCGACAAGTATGATGCCAAGGTAACTGATAAGACCCGACTCACCGCCAATGGAGTGGAGGGTAATATGATATACGATTTCCTGGCTGTGCCTCGCAATCAGGGCAGCTATACCATTCCTGCCGTGGAGTTCACCTATTATGATACCAGCAAGAATGCGTATAAGACCATCAAGACCCACCCTTTCACCCTGACCGTGGAGAAGGGAGATAGCTCTGCATCCGAGTCGGCTGATTATTCCAGCAAGGACAAGGATATCCATACCATCAAGTTGGGCAAGACTTCACTGCATCAGGCAGATGATATGTTCTTCGGAAGCTTCGGCTACTGGACCAGTCTGCTCATTCCGCTCATCGCCTTCTTCGTACTGTTGGTGGTATTCCACCGCAGAGCCATCGAGAATGCCGACATCGTGAAGAAGCGCTCCAACAAGGCGGGCAAGATAGCTACCAAGCGTCTGCGCATGGCCAACAAGCTGATGCTGCAGGGCAAGCAGGACGAGTTCTATGATGAAGTGATGCGTGCCCTCTGGGGATATATGAGCTACAAGCTGAACATGCCGGTAGAGCAGCTCTCTCGTGAGAATATCCGTGAGAAACTCATCGCCCACGATGTGGACGATGCTACAATACAGAAGTTTACTTCCGCTCTCGATGAGTGCGAGTTCGAGCGTTATGCTCCAGGCGATCCTGCCGGCAATATGAACCGTACCTTCGAATCGGCAATGACAGCGATTATGGAAATAGAAAATGCAATCAATGCGGCTCGCAAGAACGCCAAGAAGCATCCTGCCGGATATTCATTCGTATGGTTGCTCCTGGCGATGCTGGGCTTCGGCGCTTCTCCGGTATCGGCAATCACCAAGAACAATGCTGATACGGAATACCAGAAGGGCAACTACCAGCAGGCTATCCGCGACTACGAAGAGCTGCTCAAGAATGGTGCATCTGCCGAGATTTACTACAACCTCGGCAATGCCTACTATCGTACAGACAATATCACCAAGGCGGTGCTCAACTATGAGCGTGCCCGCCTGCTCTCGCCTGGAGATGAGGACATCAACTTCAATCTCCAGTTTGCGCGAAGCAAGACCATCGACAAGATTACCCCGGTAAGCGAAATGTTCTTCGTTACCTGGTATAAGGCGCTGGTCAACTTCACGAGTGTAGATAACTGGGCGAAGGCTGGCATCATCTCCATCATCATGGCGCTGCTGCTCGTGCTGCTCTATCTCTTCGGTCCGCACATCCTGATGCGCAAGATCGGTTTCTTTGGCGGTATCGGCTTCTTCCTCGTCTTCCTGCTGAGCAATCTCTTTGCCTATCAGCAGAAGCAGGCGCTCGATAACCGCAAGGGTGCCATCATCATCTCACCTTCCGTGAACATCAAGAAGACGCCTGCCAAAACCAGTACCGATCAGTTCGTTCTCCACGAGGGCACCCGTGTAGATATTATCGACAAGGGTATGACCGACTGGCGTGGCATCCGCATAGGAGATGGAAGAGAGGGATGGATCGAGACCAAGCATCTCGAGGAAATTTAATACGACGTAACGAGTGGAGAACGAAGAATGAAGAACGAAGAGTGAAGAAACAACAGCTTTACTAATCATAAAGTTCCAAGTTCAAAGCTCAAAGTTCAAAGTAAATAAATGGATTTTAGTTCGATACAAAACATAGATTTTCAAGTACTGCAGTGGTTTAACGGCAGTAACAATGTGATTCTCGACCAGTTGGTGATGGCACTTACTTCGGGTTTCACCTGGATACCGCTCTATCTTGTACTCTTTATCATCGTGATGCGCAATAATGAGACGATTGGGCAGATAGGTCTTATCGTGGGCTGCGCATTCCTGTGCATCCTTTTTGCCGATGGAATTGCTGAGGGAATCATCAAACCGCTGGCGGAAAGATGGCGACCTTCCAACGATCCACTGGTAAAATATTCCGTGCAGGTAGTGGATAATCTTCGTCTGAAGGACTACAGTTTCTGCTCGGCGCATGCAGCCAACACTATGGCGATAGCTGTGTTCTTCTCGCTGCTTGTAAGGAGCAGGATGCTTACTTTCACCCTGATAGCATGGTCGCTGGTGAACTGCTGGACCCGCCTCTATCTGGGCGTTCATTATCCGCTGGACATCGTTTGCGGCATGCTGCTGGGTATGGTGGTTGGTACGCTGGTATATCTTTTCTTCCATCGTATGTACCGACGTATATCGCCTGAAATCAAGTATATCTCGAATCAATATACCAGTACGGGCTATGATTGTGATGACATCGATATGATCATGACCGTGCTGATGCTCACCCTCGTATATGTCATCCTGCGTGCCGTCGTTCTGATGACGGGGCTATAATTTGACAGTGGTTCATCATTTTCAAAAATAAAAAGTTCAATTTTCAAAGTATATAATGGATACAAAACATATTAAGATAAGCGATTATAATTACGATTTACCAGATGAGCGCATCGCCAAGTTTCCTATCGCACAACGCGACCACAGCAAACTGCTGGTCTATAAGCATGGCGAGGTAAGCGACGATGTGTTCTTCCATCTTCCCGACTATCTGCCAAAGGGTGCCATGATGGTATTCAATAATACCAAGGTAATCCAGGCACGCATGCATTTCCGCAAGGAGACGGGAGCTCTCATCGAGGTGTTCCTGATGGAGCCTGCTGCACCTACCGACTATGAGCTGATGTTCCAGACATCGGGCCACTGCTCATGGCTCTGTATGATTGGCAACCTGAAGAAATGGAAAGAGGGAAGCCTGAAGCGTGACTTCGAGATCAAGGGTCATCAGCTTACCCTCTCTGCTACCATGCGACGTGGAGATGCCCTCAGCGCAGAGGCTTCAGAGATGGTAGCCAAGGGTGGCGGCACCAACTACTGGGTGGATTTCGACTGGGACAACGAGCATGTTTCCTTTGCCGAGATTCTCGAGGCAGTGGGAGAGTTGCCTATCCCTCCATATCTGAACCGCAAGACAGAAGAGAGTGACAAGACCACTTATCAGACTGTATATTCCAAGATCAAGGGTAGTGTGGCTGCCCCAACAGCCGGTCTGCATTTCACCGATGCGGTGCTCCAGGACCTGGATGCGCATGGCATCGACCGTGAAGAGGTGACCCTTCATGTAGGAGCGGGAACCTTCAAGCCGGTGAAGAGTCTTGAGATAGAAGGTCATCAGATGCATACCGAATATATCGTGGTTCACCGTCGCAGTCTGGAGAAGCTTATCAAGCACGAGTGCCAGGTCATTGCCGTGGGAACCACCAGTGTGCGCACCATCGAGAGTCTCTACTATATGGGAGTGCATCTTATCAAGCATCCTGAGGCAAGCGAGGAGGATCTGCATGTAAACCAGTGGAATCCATACGAGCTGTCGGCAGATGGCAATTTGGTGGATGGCATCACTCCGGTGCAGGCTATCCAGGCAATCGTCGATTATCTCGACCGCAACGGATTGGAAGCGTTGCATTCCAGCACACAGATCATCATTGCTCCGGGTTACACCTATAAGATTGTGAAGATGCTGGTAACCAATTTCCATCAGCCTCAGAGCACCCTCCTTCTCCTGGTGAGTGCCTTCCTGCATGGTGATTGGAAGAAGGTATATGATTATGCCCTCTCGCATGATTTCCGCTTCCTGAGCTATGGAGATTCCTCCCTGCTCATTCCGTAGGAAGAAGAAGTCATAGCAATGACAGAACTGCTAATCATAAAGTTCAAAGTTCAAAATTCAAAGTTCAAAGTAAGATAATATGATTTCAGTAGAAGGACTGAAAGTAGAGTTTGGCGTAAAGCCACTTTTCAATGATGTAAGCTTCGTAATCAACGACCGCGACCGCATTGCCCTGGTAGGCAAGAATGGTGCCGGCAAATCTACGATGCTGAAGATTCTCTGTGGCTTGCAGAAGCCAACTTCCGGCGTGGTGGCTATCCCTAATGAAACCACCATCGGCTACCTGCCTCAGGTGATGAAACTGCAGGACGATACCACCGTGAAGCAGGAAACCCGAAAGGCTTTCGCCCACAATACCGAGATGAAGGCGCGCCTCGACAAGATGCAGCAGGAAATGGCTGACCGCACCGACTACGAGAGCGAGAGCTATGCCCAGCTCGTGGAGAAATTCACCCAGGAACATGATCGCTACATGATGATGGGTGGTGAAAACTACGAGGCTGAGATAGAGCGCACCCTGAGCGGTTTAGGTTTTACCCGTGAAGATTTCGACCGTCCTACCCGGGAGTTCTCCGGTGGATGGCGTATGCGTATCGAGTTGGCAAAGATCCTGCTCCAGAAGCCGGATGTGCTCCTCCTCGATGAGCCTACCAACCACCTCGATATCGAGAGTATCCAGTGGCTGGAGCAGTTCCTGGCGCAGAGTGCCAAGGCGGTGGTGCTGGTGAGTCACGACCGTGCCTTTATCAATAATGTAACCAACCGCACCCTGGAGATTACCTGCGGAAGGGTAGAGGATTACAAGGTGAAATACGATGAGTATGTGGTTCTCCGTGCCGAGCGCCGTGAGCAGCAGCTCCGCGCTTACGAAAACCAGCAGAAGGAAATCGCCGATATCAAGGATTTCATCGAGCGATTCCGTTATAAGCCAACCAAGGCTGTGCAGGTGCAGAGCCGCATCAAGCAGTTGGAGAAAATCGTTCCTATCGAGGTGGATGAGGTGGATACCAAGCAGATGCATCTCAAGTTCCCTCCTTGTCTCCGAAGCGGTGATTATCCTGTCATTTGCGATGAGGTGAGAAAGGATTATGGCGAGCATACCGTCTTCGATCACGTGAACCTTACCATCAAGCGTGGCGAGAAAGTGGCGTTCGTAGGTAAGAACGGTGAGGGTAAATCTACCCTGGTGAAGTGTATCATGGGCGAGATTCCTTTTACGGGCAATCTCAAGATAGGTCATAACGTGCAGATTGGCTACTTTGCACAGAACCAGGCACAGCTCCTCGACGAGAAGCTTACCATCTTCCAGACCATCGACAATGTGGCTACCGGCGAGATGCGTCTCAAGGTGAACGATCTGCTGGGTGCCTTTATGTTTGGTGGCGAAACTTCCGAGAAGTATGTCAAGGTGCTGAGTGGAGGTGAGCGCAGTCGTCTTGCGATGATCAAGCTCCTGCTCGAACCGGTGAATCTCCTGATTCTCGATGAGCCTACCAACCATCTCGATATGCAGTCGAAGGATGTGTTGAAGGAAGCCATCAAGGCATTCGACGGCACCGCCATCATCGTGAGCCACGACCGTGAGTTCCTCGACGGACTGGTAGATAAGGTATATGAGTTTGCCGGTGGAAAGGTACGTGAGCATCTGGGCGGCATCTATGATTATCTCCGTGCCCACAATGCCGAGAGCATCAGTCAGGCGCTGGCGAATCAGTCAGGAATGGCATCTGCCGGTTCTCCATCGGGTTCCGCTTCCTCCTCTTCATCAACCTCATCATCTGCCGCAGTTTCTTCTTCTTCCGAAGCATCCTCCGGCAAGCTCAGCTATGCCGAGCACAAGGAGCAGCAGAAGAAGATACGCAAGGCTGAGAAGGCGGTGAAGGAATGCGAGACGAAGATTGAAAAGCTCGAAACCCGCAAGGCTGAGATTGATGCCCTCCTGATGAAGCCTGAGAATGCTACGAATATGGAACTCGTTACCGAATATACCGAGCTGATGAAGAGCCTGGATGAGGAAAACGAGAACTGGATGATGCTCTCCGAAGAGCTGGAGGAAGTGAAGAATTCATAATTAAAACAATAATAATAACGAGAAAAATGAAAATGAAGTACATCCTTCCGATGATGATGCTCGCAGCCATGCCTTTGGCTGCTGATGCTCAGAACAAGTCGGGACTTGTCTTGAGCAATCTTGACAAGACAGCAAAGCCTGCTGATGATTTCTATCAGTTTGCTACTGGTGGCTGGCAGAAGAACAATCCGCTTCCTGCTGCCTACAGCCGTTATGGTAGTTTCGATCAGTTGGCTGAGAACAACAACAAGCGTATCAACTCTATCCTTGATGAGCTCAAGAAGAAAACCTACAAGGCTGGAACCATCGAGCAGAAGCTTTCCGACTTCTACATGTTGGCGCTCGATATCGACCGCCGCAACAAGGAAGGCATTGCTCCTGTTAAGCCTCTCCTCGACGAGATTGCTGCTGCCAAGACCAAGGCTGAGCTCCAGAACTTGCAGGTGAAGTATGCCATGCAGGGCTTGGGCGTAGGTTTCGGTACCGGTTTCGGTGCTGACGAGAAGAACGTTACCATGAACATCTACAATGTAATGCAGGGTGGTTTGACTCTCGGTTCCAAGGATTATTACCTCAACAACGATGCTGCTACTGTAGCTATCCGTGAGGCATTCAAGACATACGTGGCAAAGATGTTCCAGCTCTATGGCTTCTCTGCTGCCGATGCTGCCAAGAAGGCACAGAAGGTATTCCTCCACGAGACCAGTCTCGCTACTATCTCCAAGAGCCGTACCGAGCTCCGTGACCCACAGGCTAACTACAACAAGATGAGCCTGAAGCAGTTTAAGGAGAATTATCCAAACATTCCTCTCGAGGCATTGGCTAACGGCGAGGGCATCAAGAGCGAATATCTCCAGGAGATGATTGTAGGTCAGCCTGCATTCATGGCTGGTTACGACAAGATTACTGCTGCAGAGGATGCTGAGACCTTGAAGGCATTGATGGAGTGGAGTGTCATCGGCAGTTCTTCTGCTTATCTCACCGATGAGATCCGTGAGGCAAACTTCGATTTCTTCGGCAAGACCATGAGTGGCAGAAAGGAAGACCATCCATTGTGGAAGCGTGCTACCTCTCAGGTAGATGCTCAGATGGGTGAGGCGCTCGGCAGAATCTACTGCAAGAAGTTCTTCCCAGAGTCATCTAAGAAGATGATGGAGACTTTGGTCAAGAATCTCCAGGTGAGTCTCGGTCAGCGTATCGACGCTCAGGAGTGGATGAGTGCAGAGACCAAGGCTGCTGCCCACAATAAGCTCGATAAGTTCTATGTCAAGATTGGTTATCCTAACCAGTGGACTGATTATAGCAAGCTTACCATCGATCCATCCAAGAGTTTCTATGAGAACGTGATGGCTTGCCGTCTGTTCCGCAACAATAAGGAGATTGCTGAGAAGGCTGGTAAGCCTGTCAACAGAGATGAGTGGTATATGACTCCACAGACTGTGAATGCATACTATAATCCTACCACCAACGAAATCTGCTTCCCTGCAGGTATCCTTCAGTATCCATTCTTTGATGCCAAGGCTGACGAGGCATTCAACTATGGTGCTATCGGTGTAGTGATTGGTCATGAGATGACTCACGGATTCGATGATCAGGGTCGCCAGTATGATGCCAGCGGTAACCTGAAGGATTGGTGGACAGCTGCTGATGCTGAGGGCTTCAACAAGCGTGCAGATATGTATGCAGATTTCTTCAGCAACATCAAGGTATTGCCTGACCTGAATGCCAACGGTCGCTTTACATTGGGTGAGAACCTTGCCGACCACGGTGGTTTGATGGTATCTTTCAATGCATTCAAGAATGCGACAGCCAAGAAGCCTTTGAAGAACAAGGATGGCTTTACTGCTGATCAGCGTTTCTTCCTGGCTTACGCAGGTGTATGGGGTCAGAACATCACCGAGAAGGAGATCCGCAACCGTGTGAAAAACGATCCTCATGCCCTGGGCAAGTGGCGTGTAGATGGTGCTCTTCCTCACATTGATGCCTGGTATGAGGCATTCGGTGTCAAGCAGGGCGACAAGATGTTCATTCCTAAGAGCGAGCGTCTGGAGCTTTGGTAAAGATTAAATATCCTATCCCGTTAGTTTTTAAAGTCTTAACGGGATAAGAATGAAATATGAAAAGGCTGCGTTACCACTGGGCAACGCAGCCTTTTTTCATACATTTTAATTTTTACATCCCGACTTACATACAGCTTGTCAGACCTAAAGAGGCTGCGATGGCTGTAAGGAGTGAGAGAGCAATCTTAATCACGGTTTTCCAGGTTTCACGTTTCATAGGCTATATTTTTTAGAAATCTACATGATCACCGTTGTCGCCGTTGTCACCGGTATCGCTTCCGCCAGTCTGCGAACCGCCACCCTGGGTTCCGGTATCGCCTGTGTTGCCGCCGGTAGTTCCGGTATCACCCTTGTTCTCGTCAGGGTTCTCCTGGCTTCCGCCTTCGGTGTCCTCCACATCCTTCGAATCGTTGGAAGCGATGTTCTTTACCACTTCGCCGTCGCGGTTTACGCAGGTGATGCTGATACCCGTCTTGGCAAGCTCCTGCTTGATCTCCATATTAGGGCAAAAGATTACGCGGCGCTGGGTGATGAGCTTGGTGCTCACATCCTCTACCGACTTCACCGCATTGGCACGCAGACCGAAACGCATGGTGCCCAGACCCGGAACCGCAACGGAGTGGCCCTCTGTTGCCCACGCCTTGATCACCTCGCTCAGGGCAGCGTAAGCCACATTCATCACGGCAGGAGTCAGACCGCAATGCAGGGCAGCCTGCTGGATCACCTTCTCCGGTGTAAGCTTGTTGTAGATCAGCGGCTGCATCACGTACATGTACTGGTCCTTGCCACCTTCCTTACCCAAGTAAGCAATCTTGCGCTCAATAGCTTTAACATTCATTCCCATAACTCAAAAAAATAATTTAGTTAAACATTGATTGCAGAGCTTGATTTCTGCAAGCCATTGTGTTTCAATGACAATGCAAAGATACAAAATTTAGGGGCGGAAATCAAGAGTTGTTCGCCACTTGAAAGAAAAAATAGTTATGGCGCTGGATAGCATCTGGTTCGTGATATGCGCATATCGCTGTGTGGTGTTGATGTTCTGGTGCCCCAGATACCTCATGATGGTATAGAGATCCGTGCCCTGCGTCAGTAATAAGGTGGCGCAGGTGTGGCGGAAGGTATGCACAATTTAAGCAAAAGCAACGGAAAGTGAAGATGAAAGAAATGAACTGCAAGTGCTTGATAATGAGCAATATTTTATAATTCTGCCGAAAGGCGACAAAGCAAAGCCGAGCAGGATATTGAGTTGTTTCAGTTACCAAATCGTTAGCGGTCAGTTACCGAAACCAACACTGCTAACGAGGTGAAAAACAAATAGTTTGTCACCAGTGTTTTTTGCACTGTTCTGCACAACTTTCAATGACGGAGAATGCTTACTGATTGATTATTTTTGCAAACTAAAAAAGTAAGCAGATGAAAGTTGAAAAATTCAAGGTGCTGCTCTACCTCACAAAGAGCGGATTGGACAAGAACGGTAAGGCTCCCATCATGGGACGCATCACCCTCAACCGAACAATGGCGCAGTTCGGTTGCAAGTTGTCATGTACGCCAAAGTTATGGAATCCACGTGAGAGCAGACTTGACGGCAAGAGCAAGGAAGCGGTGGAAGTGAATGCCAAGATAGACAAGTTGCTATTGGCAGTAAATTTAGCTTACGAGTCACTTGTAGAGCGCAAGACGGATTTTGATGCAAAGGCTACAAAGGAGTTGTTCCAATGCAGTGCAGATACTCAGATGACTTTGTTGAAGCAGCTTGATGCCATCATTGCGGACATAGAGTCAAGAATAGGTATCGACTACAAGAAAGGCACGTTGCCAAATTACCAATACACTCGCTTGACCTTGGGATTGTTTATCAAGAAGCGTTACGGTACGGACGATGTGGCTTTCGGTGAACTTGATGAGCAGTTTATCCGTGAGTACATGGACTTTTGTATGGATGAGAGAGGACTTTCACTTGATACAGTTCGCCACTATCTCGCCATATTGAAGAAAACCTGCCGAATTGCTTTCAAGGCAGGATACTCCGAGCGTTATCATTTCATGCACTTCAAGTTGCCACAGAAGAAAGAGAACCCACCCAAGGCATTGACACGTGAGGACTTCTTGAAAATCCGTGACCTCGAAATACCAGAGCGCAGAAAGTCATTGGCTCTGACTCGTGACCTTTTTCTTTTCGCTTGCTATACAGGCACGGCTTATGCCGATACAGTTTCCATCACGGAAGAAAACCTCTATCGTGACGAGGAGGGAAGTCTTTGGCTGAAATATCACCGTAAGAAGAACGAAATGCTTGCACGTGTGAAATTGTTGCCAGAGGCGATTGCCATATTGGAGAAATACAAAGACCCGACAAGAAAGACATTGCTTCCTTGGCAAGAGTACTGTATATTGAGAGCCAACATGAAAAGTCTTCGTGTCCTCACAGGCATAAGCATGGATTTGGTCTATCATGTCGGGAGACATAGTTTCGCATCGCTCGTTACCCTCGAAGAGGGGGTACCGATAGAGACTATCAGTAAGATGCTCGGTCACAACAACATTCAGACCACGCAAATCTATGCACGTGTCACTCCTAAGAAGCTATTTGAGGATATGGACAAGTTCATCGAAGCCAACAAGGACTTCAAGTTTGTCCTGTAACATTTTCAATCACCAATACAAGAAAGGAACATAACAATGAGAAGTACATACAAGCAGTTCTATTATATCAACCGTGGCAGGGTTAAGGCTGACGGCACGACATCCATCTTTTGCCGTATCACCATTGACGGAAAAGTATCTGCCATTGCAACAGGGCTTTACTGCGCTCCAGAAGAATGGGACACAAAGAAAGGTGAAACCAAGAACGCAAGATTGAGCGGACAACTGCAAGCATTCAGACAGAGAATAGACGAAGCCTATGAGTTGGCGGTTAAGGACAGGGGCATTGTCACTGCGGAGATACTGAAGAATTCCATCACAGGCGCAGGTTCTATCCCGAAAACATTGCTTGCCACAGGTGAGGAAGAACGTGAGCGACTCAAATTGCGCTCTGTTCGTATCAACTCTAATTCCACGTTTCGCCAATCGAAGGTCTATCAACTCAACTTGCGTGAATTTATCGAGTTGAGAGGAATGAAAGACATAGCATTTGAGGACTTGACGGAGGAGTTTGGCAATTCCTACAAGCTGTATATTAAGGGTAAAGGGTATAGCGCATCCAGTACCAACCATAACCTCTGTTGGCTGCAACGCCTGATATATATTGCTGTTGACAGAGGCTTGCTAAAGTTCAATCCCCTGGAAGATGTCAAATACGAAAAGAAAGGGGCTCAAAAAAACAGGCACATTTCAAGATGTGATTTGAAACGCATCATGGAAACTCCTATGGAGGACAAGGGATTGGAGTTGGCACGGAGAATGTTTGTCTTCTCCAGTTTGACAGGCTTGGCTTATGTCGATTTGCGCAACCTGTATCCACACCACATCGGGACAACGGCAGATGGTAGAAAATACATCCGTGAGAAAAGAGCCAAGACCAATAACGAAGCGTTTATTCCGCTGCATCCGATAACCGAGCAGATAATGTCGCTCTATAACACTACGGACGATAATAAGCCTGTGTTCCCCTTGTCGAACCGTGATAGAATGTGGTTTGAATATCATGCGCTTGGTGTTGCCTTGAACATTGAGGAAAGTCTTTCTGCACACGTAGCAAGACATACATTCGGAGTAAACATGGTAACTTCGGGTATATCAATGGAAAGCGTTGCCAAGATGATGGGACATTCCAACCTGCGAAGCACCCAAATCTATGCAGTCATCACAGATAACAAGATTTCCAAGGATATGGACAAGCTGATGCAGCGTAGAAATACAAAAGGTGCTAACGAAAAGAGAAATAAGGAGGACAAAAAATGAACAGAGGAATTATTTCTATAAGTGAGAGCGGTTTGGTTACAATGCCGTCCGCTCCAGTTTGGATGAGTTTGCAAGAGATTGCCGACATGTATAATGTGTTCGGCTGCTATGTGCGCAAGGCTGTCAAGGCTGTATTCAAGGACGGCATTCTGAAAGAGCATAGTGTACGCCGTCATGTCAGGAAGAACGACCGCATCAGCTGTGGCCTTGAACTCGTCATTGCGGTAGCCTTCCTTATTGACAGCATTGAGAGCTGAGCCTTCCGTGAGTTCATCATGCAAGCCATCATCAAAAAGCAGACCAACCGCCCGAAGTTGGTCTGCCTGTGGTCGAAGAATATAATGGTGTAGCAATTACATTTTTCATCAATGACCTCTATTCTTTGAAAACTAATATTTATTAAAATTTTACAAAGGTTTTAAAATTATTTGCTTTATTCAATTTTATTTCTCTAAATTTGTAGCGTCAAACAAAATATGACACGCCTATGAAGTATGTAAACAACAAAATCAACTTTGTGGGAAGCGATTGCCAAAAAGCAATGCTTCAAGGACATTGTTGGAATGAGATAATGAACTAAAATGAGACTTTTGGATTTTTATATAATATGGAGAGGAGATATGCTATTTGCAACAGTTGTTCCTATAGCATATTTCCTATTGTACCTAAAAAACAAACAAGTGACATTTGTCTTTTTGAAATTTGTAATGGCATTTGTGATATGTTTGTACTGGGCAACATACGCTTGTACTTTTTTTATTCATATTATGATGTTATAGGATGGTTTAAAATACTTATAATACCAGTTTTTTCCATTTATAGTGGATTTGTACTTCACCTTTTAAAATCGAAGAAGAAAAAGGTGTTTTTTCTTATCTCCATAGTCTATATAATATTTTGGTGCATGTTGATATTTTGGCATTGCATGAGTAGTATGTAATGCAAAAGAATGAAGAGAGATGATTCCTAATTGTATAGGAATCCTTCAAGCAACGTTCCTTGGAGGCTTTGCGCCTCCAGCCACTTGGGCGAACCACCGCAGTGTGTTTTAACATGGTATTAGATTTTATACAGACCATACGGAGAACACCCGGCAAACACGACCAACTCGGTATAGCCAATAAAACGAGGCGACAACCTATAACAGCCACGCTCGGTAAGTTATACGTTGTCGCCTTGTTCATTTCACACACTCATCAAGGACATGTATTTCTCCTACAAGCCCTTCATTCGGTACGCCTCACGATAGTTAGCCATCAGAATCTTCTGAATGTCGGACTCGCGGTAGAGAATCTTTCCGCCAAGCTGGATATACGGGATGATACCGTTGTTTCGGTAGTCCTGCAGGGTTCTTCGGCTCAGTTGCAGCCTGGCACAAAGCTCCTTGTCCGTCATGAAGCGCTCACCGTCAAGCATGGGGCGGTAGTTCATCACGGCACGTTCAAAATTGTCAACCATTCGGTTGAGGTGGTTCACGATGTGGTTCATCCACTCGTTGTTTGCTTTTTTAAGAGATGATGTATAAAAAAAGGGAATGCATTCTGACAAGAAGGGATGATGAACAGGATGGAATTGGAAATTTGATGCTGTTATACAAATTTAACGGAAGAGATGTAATGGTTTTGGATAATTATGTGTACTTTTGTAGCTGATAATGATGAAATAAAAACATATTGTAAGAATGAAGACTGTTTTTTGCTCTTTTGGACTACTGATGGCTGCTGTGCCCGTGTTCGCTCAGAACACCGGGAAGGACTCTATTGTCTCTACTAAAGCTTTGGATGATGTGGTGGTATCAGCCTCCAATATCAGTCGTGTGGGTGATCATCTCGTCATCTATCCCAACAGCCAGCAACGAAAACATGCGGTCAATGGATTCGGGGTGTTGGAAAACCTGAATATCCCAGGACTCATCATCGACACAAAGTCGAATCAGGTGGATGTGATGGGACTGCAAGCCACCTTGTATCTGAATGGGCAGGAATGCGACATCCGGGAAATACAGATGCTCCGACCTCATGACATCAAGAAGATAGAATATCATGATGCTCCATCGGGAAAATACGCCAAGGATAAGCTTGTCGTCAACTTCATCACCAAACAATACCGATATGGAGGATATGTGCAGGCCGACGGACTGCAGACAATAGGATATGACCATGGTGATTATAACGTTGCCACCAATTATGTAAAAGGTAACAATTCCTATACTGTGTTTGCTGGTGCAAACTATAGTCATGTGGATGGTACTGAGACCTGGAACAATGAGAACTATCAGTTTCCGCAATCCCTATTTGATAGGGAGAGCTATAGTAAGAATTCTTACCGGAATCATCAGGAATATATGCAGTTCCGCTATCAGAACCAGAAGGGAAAGAGATATTGGGTGGGCAAGTTTACGCTCGTCAATCTCTCTACTCCAAGAAATGCATCTTCTGGTTTTGCGAGGGAAAGCACAGAGACGAATGTATTATCAAATATCCGGAAGAAGAGTCTGTCTCCTAAGATTGACCTGAACGCCAACTTGCCATTAAGCAAGAATCAGACGCTTACCTTGGGAGTACATGGCAAGTATTCTGCCAACTCCTATCATCGTCTTTACCAGGAGCAGCCTTTCGAGGCAATGACTGATGAAGACGAGAAAGCGCTGTCGTTCCAGCTGTCTGCCATCTATAATTATTTCTCACAAAAGCATTCCTTATCCGTGGAATTATTTCATTACCACGATGTCTGGAATGCTGATTATTCCGGCAATTGCGAACTTTGGCAGCATCTGTGGAAAGGGGAGTCGTTGGCTTTCTTCTCCTATAATTTCCAGGCAAGCAGGCGCTTGAGCCTGAAAATCCGCATCGGATTGGATTGGCTTCAATATCATCTGCATGGAGACAACAGTTTTAGCCAGCTGTCTCCTCGCATCAATACGAATGTGCAATACCAGCTGAATAAGGGAATGCTCTTGTGGTCATTCAACTTCATGAACTCCAATCATGGTATGGATGTCATCAACCGGGCTATGATTCAGGTCAATTCCCACATGATGGAAAAGGGAATGCCCGAACTGAAGAAATCGCATGACATCAACACCTATTTATATTATATGGGGCGTTTCAACAGGTTGAGTGTTTCTGCCATCGGACAATTCCGTTACAATCATCATCCTGTAACTGATGATTATTACCTGGATGAGGCAAACGGGAAAATAGTGAAGACTTACTCGAACGGTGGAAATGCTCAATATTATTCTGCTATCCTCGCCTTGCAGTACAAACTGTGTAAGTTTGCCAATCTGTCGGGAGATATCAGATATAACCATGCGGAGGTGAAGACTACCTGGTCGAAGCATAACAACAATTTGACGGGTAATCTTGGGTTGAATATGTTCATGGGTGATTTTGCCTTGAAGCCTTACCTGCATTTTGGCAAGAAGTCTTTAGATGAAGCTGCTTTGGTGATAAGCAAGACTCCTATCAACTATGGAATGTCGGGTTCTTACAGCAGGGGCAACCTCTATATAGAACTTCAGGCAGTATCGCCTTTCAAGAAGCAGGAGAAGCGGTATTGGTTGGATTTGCCTATCTACAGTTACAGTAAGAGCATCAAAGACCAGACGGCTTCGCAATATGCCAGCATCAAGGTTGCTTACTCCTTCGACTTTGGCAGGAAGACCCAAAAAGTAAAGAAGGATGTTAATAAGAATATAAACAGCTCTTTGTTAAGAGTGGAGTAGAGTTGAATAAATCTGTCGTTGGCAATGGATTTAACAGGATTTTTTCCTCTGTTTCTTTGCCATTTCCATCTTTTTCCTTAATTTTGCAGTGGAAACTCTATAATAGATATTTGTAATGGCAATAAGAATGAAGATGAAACAGAAA
>OLQW01000234.1_pt1 | contig 35834 bp, 37 predicted proteins | sample 1672901 | NCBI WGS metagenome assembly OLQW01 (sample SAMEA3136735, study PRJEB25190) | human gut metagenome | reverse complement strand
CCAGCCAGTATGCGGCAGTGGAAGCTTTGAAAAACGGAGATCCCGACATCGAGGAGATGCGTACAGCCTATAATCAGAGAAGACGCTTTTTGATGAATGCGTTCCGTGAGATGGGGCTGGAGTGCTTTGAACCTTACGGTGCATTCTATGTATTCCCCTGCATCAAGGAATTCGGCATGACCAGTGAAGAGTTCGCCACCAGATTCCTGGAGGAGGAAAAAGTAGCTGCCGTGCCCGGAACCGCATTTGGTGACAGTGGCGAGGGGTATCTTAGAATCTCCTATGCGTACTCCCTGGAAAAGCTGAAGACCGCCATCGGAAGACTGGGACATTTTGTAGAGAAATTAAGAGCAGAACAAAATAATAAATAAAGCATTTTTCAGTAACTATTCGGAACCATAGGCTGTAAGTGGCGCTGAATAGTTACTATGCTGTAGAGGATAAATTATGCATATTATATTACATCAGCCGGAGATCCCGGCAAACACCGGAAATATTGGAAGAACCTGTGTGGCTACCGGCACCAGCCTGCATCTGATCGAGCCGTTAGGCTTCCGCTTAAATGAAAAAGAGATCAAGAGAGCCGGTATGGACTACTGGCAGCATCTGGATGTCACCAGATATATGAATTTTCAGGAGTTCCGGGAAATGCATCCCGGAGCGAAGATCTGGATGGCAACCACGAAAGCACACCAGACCTACACCGATGTGAAGTTCGGGCCGGATGACTACATCATGTTCGGCAAGGAAAGTGCCGGAATCCCCGAAGAGATCCTCGTAGAGCATGAAGAGACCTGCATCCGCATTCCCATGCTCCCCGAGATCCGTTCCCTGAACCTGTCCAACTCCGTAGCCATTGTGCTCTACGAGGCACTGCGACAGCAGGGATTCGAGAGCATGCAGAGGGATGGGGAACTTCATAGATTACATTGGAAAGAGAAAGAACAATAGGCCTCTTTACAAAACGTCCATGGAAAGGTAATATACTTTTATAATGCGATTTATAAAAGATAATGAATGAGGATGAATACATGGACAAAAGGAATTCTACAAGAGGCAGGATCATCAACTATATGTTGAACCATCCAATCACCTCCAAGGCAGAACTTTCAAAGGAACTGAATATCAGTATGCCTACGGTTCTGACGAATGTGAATGAACTGATTTCCCAGAAGCTGTTGACAGAACTGGGGGAGTATGAGTCCACCGGTGGCAGGAAGGCGAAGAGCATCGGTATCAACAAGTCCTATCGCAGAGCAATGGGGGTAGTCATCAGTGCCAATCATCTGGAAATGGTACTGATCAATCTGGGTTCCGAGATTGAAAAAAGCGTCCGGGTGCGTCTGAAGTTCTCCACGGATTTTTCCTACTGTATGCAGGTGAAAAAGGAGATAACGAAATTCCTGAAGGGAAGCTGTGCGGAAGAGGAACTGCTGGGGGTCGGCATTGCGATTCCCGGTATCATTGATCAGCAGAACCGGATTGTATTGAAATCGCATGCTTTGCAGATAGAGAACTACAGTCTGCGTTTTCTGGAGCAGGCACTGGAACTGCCGGTATATTTTGAGAATGACGCCAATGCGGCAATGTTGGCGGAAAATCCCCAGAAATATCAGGATGCCATCTATCTGTCCCTGAATCATACGCTGGGCGGAGCCTTTTGCATCAACGGGCAGCTGTTCCGGGGAAAGAATCAGAAGGCCGGAGAGTTCGGACATATGATCCTCATTCCGGGAGGACGTAAATGCTATTGTGGAAAAGTCGGCTGTACGGATGCCTACTGTGCGGAAAGTGTGCTGACAGACGACAACAGGATCTCACTGGAAACCTTTATGACACAGGTGAAGAACAAAGATGCGGCAGCAGGCGTCAAATGGGAGAACTATCTTGACCACCTTGCCATCCTGATCTCCAATCTTCGGATGGCATATGATATGGATATCATCCTGGGAGGAGATGTCGGCGGTGTCCTCGCAGAGTATATGATTCCACTCGGAGAGAAAGTCATGGGATATAATGGATTTGACCATGATGTCTCCTATCTGAAAAACTGTGCCTATGAAAAGGAAGCATCCGCAGTAGGCGCAGCAAGACACTTTTTTGCAGATATATGCCATTGATGGAATACTCAAGTAATCAAATAAAACCAGGAAAACCTGATTCGTAATGCTATACCGGCAGATGCGGATCAGTTTTTTTTAATAAAATTTTATGACAGGTAGTTGACAAATCTTCCCTTTGGGATGATAATACAAATACTTAAATAAAGTATTTTATAAAAGCGAATACAAAACAATAAGAGAGCAAAAACTTATAACAAAAAGGAGAGGATTATTATGTTACAGGAAGTAATGACAAAACCCGGCGAGATCATATTCAGAGAGATTCCCGTTCCGGAGATCACAGAGGATCAGGTGCTGGTGAAAATCATGCGTATCGGCATCTGCGGTTCGGATATTCACGTATATCATGGCAAGCATCCCTTTACAAAATACCCCGTAACACAGGGACATGAGGTATCCGGTGAGATCGTGAAGATTGGAGACAAGGTAACACAGTTCCATGTGGGACAGAAGATCACTATTGAACCTCAGGTATATTGCGGACACTGCTATCCCTGCCGTCACGGCAAATACAACCTTTGTGAAGAACTGAAGGTTATGGGCTTCCAGACCACAGGTACCGCTTCAGAATATTTTGCGGTAGATGCATCCAAGGTGACCCCAATCCCCGAGGAAATGTCTTATGAGGAAGGAGCCATGATCGAGCCGTTGGCAGTTGCGGTTCATGGGGTAAAACAGATGGGTGATGTGACCGGTATGAACATCGTAGTTATCGGTGCAGGCCCCATCGGTAATCTCGTTGCACAGACTGCTAAAGGAATGGGAGCAGCCAAAGTTATGATCACGGATGTCAGCGATCTGCGTCTGGAAAAGGCAAAAGAGTGCAGCATCGACGTGTATGTAAATACAAAGAATAAGGATTTCGGAGAAGCCATGGTAGAAGCTTTCGGCCCGGATAAAGCAGATGTGATTTACGACTGCGCAGGAAATAATATCACCATGGGACAGGCGATCAAATACGCGAGAAAAGGAAGCGTGATCGTACTGGTAGCTGTATTCGCTGGCATGGCGGAGATCGATCTGGCGGTAGCCAACGATCATGAACTGGATATCAAGAGTACCATGATGTACCGTCATGACGATTATGTGGATGCGATCCGTCTCGTCAATGAGAAGAAGGTACACTTACAGCCCCTGATTTCCAAAGTATTCCCGTTCCGGGATTACCTGAAAGCTTATCAGTATATTGATGATAACCGCGAGACTACCATGAAAGTCATTATTAATGTACAGGAATAAGAGGGAGACACTATGGACAACAAATACGGAGTTACGGGAATTGCACATATCGGAATTCCAACCAATGATATGGAAAAAACCATAGAATTTTACAGGAATCTGGGATTTCAGGTATTGCTGGAGACTTATAACGAAAAGGCCTGTGAAAAAGTAGCTTTTCTGCAGCTTCAAAATTACTGTATTGAAACCTTCGAAAACCATCAGGCAGTAATGGCAGACGGCGCATATCAGCATGTGGCGCTGGATGTTGCGGATATTAATGCGGCCTATGACAGGATCTGCGCGGAGGGTCACAAGATTATCACCAATGGTATAGAAGCATTGCCTTTTTGGGAAAACGGTGTGAAATTTTTCATGATCAAGGGGCCCAATGAGGAAAAGATCGAATTTTGCCAGAAACTTTAAATACAGGAAGCAGGTGGATTCAGAATGAAAAAAGAGATAGCGATCGCAGCGTTAGGAGAACTCTTGATTGATTTTACAGAAGCAGGTATCAGTAAAAACGGCAGGAAACTGTTCGAACAGAATCCCGGCGGAGCACCGGCGAATCTGTTGACGGTGGCAAGCCATATGGGATACCGGACCGCTTTCATCGGAAAGATAGGAACCGATATGCATGGAGCGTTTCTGAAAAAGACGCTGCAGCAGGAGGGGATTGCTACCGGAGCCGTGGTGGAGGATGAGCATTATTTTACCACACTGGCCTTCGTGGAAATTGATGAAAAGGGAGAAAGAAACTTCTCTTTTGCGAGAAAGCCGGGAGCTGATACTCAGCTACAGACGGAGGAACTGGATGTGAAGCTGCTCTCTGACTGTCGGATTTTTCATTTTGGATCCCTGTCTCTGACGCAGGAACCGTCAAGGGGTACAACGCTGGAGGCTATCCGGATCGCAAAGGACGCAGGAGCGCTGATCTCCTATGATCCCAATTACCGGGCATCTCTCTGGCCCGATGAGGAGACCGCCGTGGCACAGATGAAATCAGTGATTCCGCTGGCGGATGTAATGAAAGTATCCGATGAGGAGAGTCTGTTACTCACCGGAGCTGCTGACTATGAGGAAGCGGCTGATCAACTGCTTTCTAATGGTCTGAAACTGGTGGCAATTACCTTGGGAAGCAAGGGGGCGCTGGTAGCAACATCGACCTACAGAGAGATCGTGAAGGCCTTTCCTGTAAATGCCGTGGATACCACAGGTGCCGGGGATTCCTTCTGGGGCGGATTTTTAAGCTGTTATCTCTCTTATGACAAAAAAATGGAAGACCTTGGGGTGGAAGAACTCAGAAGATGCGCCCTGACCGGGAATGCGACAGCAGGACTGTGTGTACAGAAGCGGGGCGGAATTCCTTCCATCCCCACCAGAAAAGAAATCGAAGAATTTATACGGGAGAGGACGGACAGATGAAAATAGTTGCCGTAGTATTTGACATGGATGGAGTCTTATTTGATACCGAGCGGATCGGTGTGCAGAGCTGGACAGAGGCAGCAGAGCCTACCGGTTTGCAAAATGCTTACGAGATTGCGAGAATGTGCATTGGAAGAACCATTCCGGGAACCAAAGAAGTCTTCATGGCAGAAGCAGAAAAGCAGGGAATAGTGTTGGATTTCGAGAAACTGCATGCCGACTGCAGCAGACGGATCTTCGAAAAGGAGGAGAGGGACGGGCTGCCGGAGAAGCCGGGGGTACATGAAATCCTCGAATATCTTCATGAGAAAAAGATTCCTGTTGCATTGGCATCTTCCAGCAAAAAAGCGACGGTGCTCAGTCATCTGGAGAAGTCCGGGATCACCGGCTATTTTCAGAAGATCGTTACCGGAGATATGGTCACGCATGGTAAGCCATCACCGGATATCTATCTGAAAGCCTGTGAAGAACTGGGTGCAGCACCGGAGGAAGTGATAGCTATAGAGGACTCCTTTAACGGAATCCGATCGGCTTCCGCAGCAGGATTACATCCGATCATGGTACCGGATCAGCTGCAGCCTACCGAGGAGATCCTGTTGCTGGCAGAGGCAAAGTGTGACAGTTTATTGGATGTAAAACAGTTATTGGAAGATAAATACTTGAAATAAAGAGGAGTGTAGCAGAGGGAAAACAGAAGATACATAAGGGAGCTATAATATATGAAATTAGCAACATCAACGAATATCATGGATGCGGACTGCGACAGACCGTACCGGATCCCCGTCGATGTATCTGCCAGAGCATGTGCCCGCGCGGGCTATCAATATGTTGATGCCTGCCTGTGCAACTATTGCAGAGAGGGACAACCCCTGCGGGGAGAATACTGGGAAAAGTGGATCGAAGAAACCGTAGCGCTGAAAGAAGAACTGAACATACAGTTCCCGCAGGCGCACGCGTACTGGACGATCGGGGAAGGCTTTCTCCCGGACAGAACCCGCAGTGACGGCGAACTGGGGGAAGAACTTATGCGGCGCAGTGTTCTTGCAGCGGAAGCACTGGGCGTGAAATGGATGGTCGTACATCCCTATTCCATGAGCCGTCACGGCGGATACGACTATCGCGGATCCTATAAATATAATGTCGAATACTGGAAACGCTGGGGAGAATTCTACGCAGAGCACAATGTCGGAATGGCGATCGAGAATATGAATCGACCGACCCATTACGGCAGCTGCGCAGAGGAACTGTTAGAATTGATCGATGCTGTGGGCAATCCTATGGTGCAGATCTGCATTGACACAGGACATGCCAATATGGTGGGACTGGATGTGCCGGCAATGATCCGACAGGTGGGTTTTCATCTGAAGGCGACACATATCAATGACAATCATGGTACGACAGACGAACATTTTGCGCCCTATAATGGTACGATTCCCTGGAAAGAGACCGTACAGGCATTACGTGATATTCATTATCAGGAGTGTTTTGCATTCGAGATCCACCATCTGACCAGTATGTATCCAAAGGAGGTGCAGTCTGCACTGGTAGATTTTTCCTATGTACTGGGAACATATCTGTTGGGGGAACAACAGGAATAACACGTCGCAAAAATCCGTGAAAAGCAGACAAACGACCGGCACAGCCCATGTATGTGAATCGTGGTAGTGCCGGTTTTCTGTACAAAAATATAGGAGGAGGCAAGTAATGCTGAATACTTTTACGGAATATTTTGCCGGATTTACGACAGGAGCCATTGCACTGCGGCTGCTATTCGCGGCAGTGCTGGGCTGTATCATCGGACTGGAACGGGCAACAAAGCATCATCCTGCCGGAATGCGGACTTTTGCGCTGGTCTGTCTCGGGGCGGCGGCCTCTGCCATCGTAAATATTTATCTGGGGACGGCTTTCGGAACAGGGCGGACAGACTTAAGCCGTATTCCGGCAGGCGTAGTCAGCGGAATCGGTTTTCTCGGAGTGGGGACGATCATCATCACCGGAAAGAATCAGGTCCGTGGCCTTACAACGGCAGCCGGATTGTGGACGACAGCGACACTGGGAATTATGCTGGGCTCGGGAATGCTGCAGATCAGTCTGATCCTGTTCGTGCTCATTTTCAGTACCATGTTTGGAATTGCGAGGATCAGTCGCGTGCAGGAAAAATATAACCGCTATATCGGACTGTATATGGAAATTGACAAGACAATGACCCGCGGTGTCTATGATTATATCAACGACTGTGGGTACGAATTGTCTTCTATCGAGAAAAAGAGAGATAAGACCCTGAAAGGTTCCGATATTGTGCTGATCCTGATGATGGATCTGAAAAAACGTAGAAATCATGCGGAGATCCTGTCGGAAGTGAGCCAGCTTGAGGGAGTGCATTATCTGGAGGAAGTATGACTGAAATCATAAGATTAGCAGATTTTACATAAAATTTACAATATGTACGTACATAAAATAAACAGCATGGGAAAAATGAACTAAATATCAAATAAAAATAATGTTATGTTACTCATAATAACAAATATGTTTTAAAAAATACAAAATATGTATTGACATAATAACCAAGTAGGAATATTATATAGCCATAATGTTACTACATAAAAGGGTGGGTGAAATGTCAGAGAAAAAGAAAGTAAAAAATGCTGAATATGATGTCGTAGTTATCGGTGGCGGAATGTCCGGGATCTGCGCAGCACTGGCAGCCGCAAGACACGGGGCCAGAACAGCATTGGTGCATGACCGACATGTTCTGGGAGGCAATGCTTCCAGCGAGATCCGGATGCACATCTGCGGAGCTTCTGAGAATCTCGCGAAGCCGGATCTTGAGGAGAGCGGAATCCTGCATGAGATTATGCTGGACAACAAGAGCAGAAATGATTATTATAATTTTTCGATTTGGGATATGGTCCTTTTTTCAACAGTGAAAAGACAGAAGAATCTTACGGTGTACTTAAGTACGGCAATGGAAAGCTGTGAGATGGGAGAAGGATCCACGATCCGCAGCATTGATGCCTACCAGCTGACTACGGAGACGCACTGGAAGATATCCGGTAAAGTCTTCATCGATTGCACCGGCAATGCAACCCTTGGATATTATGCAGAGGCGGAATTCCGGACAGGCAGTGAAGGCAGGGATGAATTCGGGGAACCGGATGCTCCTGGACAGCCGAACAAGGAACGGATGGGCAACACCTTATTATTCAAAGCGGTGGACAGAGGACATCCGGTGGCATTCAAAAAGCCGGATTTTGCCAGAACCTTTACGGAAGAAGAACTGAAATACCGAACCCACTCCGCAGTACATGGAGCACAGATCAAGGGAGAGGTGGACAAGGCATATGTAAGAATGACATCCTTCAGTACTTCTTCGGTAGACTACGGATACTGGTGGATCGAACTTCCGGGTGAGACAGATGACATCATTGACGAGTATGAGCAGATCCGGGATGAACTGGTATCCTGCATTTACGGAATATGGGATCATTTGAAAAACGGTGGCGACCATGGCGCAGAAAATTACGATCTGGAATGGGTCGGAATGCTGCCGGGTTCCAGAGAAGGCAGACGTCTGATAGGGGATTATATCCTGAATGAAAACGATATCCTCAGCAACAGACAGTTTGAGGATGCCGTGGCCTACGGAGGCTGGCCGATGGATATCCACACGGCGAAGGGGCTTTACGATTTTGATGAGCTTCCCTCCAGAGTGATCAGCTTCGACGGTGCATATACGATACCTTATCGCTCCTATTATTCAAAAAATATTTCGAACCTGATGATGGCCGGACGAGATATCAGTGCCAGCAAGATGGCAATGGGATCCACGAGAGTCATGGGAACCTGCGCAGTCGGCGGGCAGGCAGTCGGAACGGCGGCAGCACTCTGTATCAAATATGACTGTGATCCCAGAGGGGCGCAGGAACATATGAGGGAATTACAGCAGATGCTGTTGAAGGATGACGCTTATATTCCCGGCATCTGGAACGAGGATCCGAAGGATCTGGCGAGAAGAGCTAAAGTCACAGCAACCTCTGCACGGGAAGGCTGTCCCCCGGAAAATGTAATCAACGGCATTTCCAGAGATGAGGATGGACACCGGAACCTGTGGATCTCCGGCAAGGGTAGAACCGAAGGAGAGATGCTTACATTGCATCTGGCCGACAGACAGCCGGTATCGGAAGTGCATCTGACTTTCGATTCCAATTTCCATTATCCGATCAAGATCACGCTGTCCCGCAAGAGGCAGGCACAGCAGAGGATCGGGGTACCGCCGGAACTGATCAGAGACTATACCGTAACTCTCTGGCAGGGAGATAAAAAGGCAGCGAAGCAGACGGTTACAGAGAACGTTCAACGGAAAAATATAGTAACTTTTCCTACAACAGAATGTGACAGGGTCACGGTAATGGTTCATAAGACGAACGGCAGTAATGAGGCACATATTTACGAAATAAGGGTGTATTCCTGAGATGTCTTTGGATGAGGGGACGATCAGGTTGACCATAGACAACAATACAAAGGAGGATTACGATTTATGAAGAAGAAAATTGCATTAGTACTGACTATGGCAATGTTGGGATCCTGTCTGGCAGGATGCGGTCAGAATGCAGCAGACGACAGTGCATCTGCAGAACAGAAAGAAAGCACAGCGGTTGCACAGTCCACGGAAGCGGCGCAAGGTACAGAAGCAGGGGAGAAGGAATGGTTCGGTACCGATGACGGCAAGACCGTTACGATTCGTCTGTGGGGCGGCGTACAGCCGGAATATGGATACGATGAAGTGTGCGCAAACTTTAATGAGCAGTACAAAGACAAGGGCGTACAGGTAGAATATGTACGTTATGTCAACGACAGTTCAGGTAATTTACAGCTGGAGACTTATCTGATGGGCGGCGGAGATGTAGATCTGTTCTTCGGATACGGCGGACGTTCCAAGCTGGACAAGCGTGTCGAGTCCAACCTGTTGTTAGATATGTCCGGTATGCTGAAAGATTACGGATTTGATCTGGAGACAGAACTGGGTGAATCCAATATGCTGGATTACAAATATGATGATGGATCTGTTTACGGTTTCCCGACAAAATACGAGAATGCAAGATGGCTGATGATCAATGAGGATATGTTCAAGGAAGCCGGTATTGATATCCCTTATGATGGTTGGACCTATTCCGAATTCTTAAGTGCAGTGGAGAAGCTGACCCACGGCGAAGGTCAGGATAAGGTATACGGATTGTGCTGGAGCCGTAAGCAGAACTCCAGATATGTGCAGCTGATGCTGAACTCAGTACTGGGTTCCTACCAATCCTACAAGAATGATGAAGGTACGGAAGTGAACTTCGATAACAAGGTATATCACGACGGTTTTGAGATGGTAATGAAGACTCTGGACAATGGCTGGGCAATCCCCATTGAAGATGAGTACTCCGAGGACCTGAGTGTTGCCAACACCTTCCTGGAGGGCAAATGTGCCATTACACTGGGCATCCCCATGATGCGTCTGTGTATGGATCAGGAAAATTATCCTCACGATTTCGTTACTGCACTGGTACCCGCACCCGTTCCCGATGACGAGCAGTATAATACCGAGTTCTACAGAACCCATGCAGGTACCCCAGGTGCCGGCGACCTGATGTGTATTGCGGCCAACACCAAGTATCCGGAAGCCTGCTTCGAGTTCGCTATGTGGTACCTTAAGGGTGGTATGGCTCCTTTGGTTAAGGGAGGAAGAGTTCCTCTGTGGAATGGTATCGATAAAGAAGCTGTTCTTGATGTACTGAAGGCAAATGCAGAAGGCTCCATTGATCTGGAATCCATGAACAACTATCTGTCTGTGGACAGAACGCAGGGTGTTAAGACGGTACAGGGTGTTGCATCTACCGAAGTAAGTGCCGTATGGAACGAAGAATTTGACGCAATGTGCTATGGCAGACAGTCTGTAGATCAGACGATCGACAATATGGTCAAGAGAAGCAATGAACTGATCAAGACGGAACTCGAAAGCAAGAAATAAGTAACATAACTTACAACAAATCAGCGGAAAGGGGCGGAAGCGTTTCAGGTGATCCGCCCCTGATCTGAAACAGATAAACGAGGGAAAATGAATGGAAACCAAGAAAAAGAAAAGCAAAGGGGAAAGACAAAAAATACTGCATCAGAATCTGGTTGCATATTCCTTTCTGGCGCCGAGCCTGATCGGTGTAATATGTTTTAGCCTGATCCCGCTGGTGATCTCCCTGTACGTAAGTCTGACGGACTGGAATTTCACACAGGGAATCGGAAACTGGAATTTCGTAGGGCTCACAAATTTCAAGAATCTGTGGACAGATGAGTGGTTTACCGCTTCTCTGAAAAATACTCTGCTCTTCACCATTGTCACCGTTCCAATCGGATTGTTCCTTGCAATCGTGATTGCGGTACTGATCGACGAGTTCTGCCATAAAAAGGTTGCAGGTGTAGTACGAGTGGCAATGTATATGCCGCATATCTGTAACATCGTGGCAATCTCCGTAGTGTGGATGGCACTGTATTCCAAATACGGCCCGTTCACCCAGCTGATGAAAGCGCTGGGCTGGCAGGATCCTCCCAGATTCCTTGCAAGTTACGAATGGGCACTGCCTTCGATCATGCTCGTAGTCATCTGGGCAAGTCTCGGATACCGCGTCTTCATGTACAGTGCGGCCATCACAGGACTGCCGAGAGATTTGTACGAAGCAGCAGAAATCGATGGAGCGAATCCGGTTCAGAAGTTTTTCAAGATCACCGTGCCTTTACTGAAACCGACTACATTTTTCCTGACGATCACGGGTATCATCTCCAGCTTTAAAGTATTCGGATATACCAATGTCATGACAAAGGGTGGCCCCGGAAGCTCTACCTATACCCTGGTTTATTATATATACACCTCGGCATTCCAGTACTACAAGATGGGTTACAGTTCCGCCATTGCAGTGATCCTGTTTATCATGTTGCTGATCGTAACCATTATTCAGTGGATACATAACAATAAAGAAGAGAAAGGCTAGGGATTAAGATGAAGAATGTATCTGTTTCCAAAAAAGTGACCAGACTGCTGGTTACGATAATCATCGTGGCAGTCACTCTGGTTATGGTAATCCCATTTGTCTGGATGCTTTCCGCTTCCTTTAAGACAGAAGCGGATGTTATGAAGATCCCCATTGAATGGATACCGAAATATTTCTATATTGATAACTACAAAAAGGTTTTAAGTATCGGAACCACAAGCTCTACCAATTATCATTTCCCGCTGGCGTATTTCAACTCTATCAAGGTCGCAGTTATCAGTACAGTGGTGGCAATTACCTCTGCGACTCTGGCAGGCTATGCCTTTGCCAAGTTGAAGTTCAAAGGTTCCAATGTACTGTTTATCATCTATCTGGCACAGATGATGGTACCCTCCCAGCTGACATTGATCCCCAGATTCGTGATCTTTTCCCAGCTGGGCTGGATGAACACCCACATGTCTCTGATCGTTCCGAAGATCATTGCAGTATCCTCTACATTTATGCTGCGACAGTCCTTCCTCGGAACACCGGATGAACTGCGTGAGGCAGCACGAATCGATGGTGCGGGAGAGTACCGTGCATTTGCACAGGTTATGCTGCCACTGGTCAAGCCGGCCATAGCAGCCACCGCAACCGTACAGTTCCTGGATGCATGGAACAGCTATCTGGATCCGCTGGTATTCATCTCCAACTGGAAAAAATGGACGATTCCTCTGGCGTTGAACCAGTTCGTAGGTTCCGAGGTAACACAGTACAATCTGACCATGGCAGCGTGCTGTCTGGCTGTAGTACCGGTATTTATTGTATTCCTCTGCGGACAGAGATTTTTCCTGAAAGGATTATCTGTAGGTGCCGTCAAAGGTTGATCAACCAAACAAGAAATGTATGCAGGCAGGAGGGGAGAGTTCTCATCTCCTGCCTGTTTTGCAATCGGAGCAGCGAAGCTCGGAAGAGGAGAGTATTATGTCAGTACATAAGGAAGAACGACATTATGAAGTAGTGGTAGTCGGCGGAGGAATGGCGGGCGTTTGTGCCGCTATCGCATCTGCGAGAAAAGGTGTCAGAACGGCGATTGTGCAGAACCGTTCCATGTTTGGCGGAAATGCCAGCTCGGAAATCCGTATGCACATTGTCGGGGCCAATGCCCACGGATCCAAGAAGAATCTGGGGGAAACCGGCATTTTACTGGAAATCTTACTGGAAAATAAGCGGCGGAATCCCTATGCGTCCTTTCCTGTATTCGATTCCGTGATCTGGGAAAAAGTGCATTTTCAGGAGAATCTTGATGCTTATCTGAATACCGATATGGACGATGTCATTATGGACGGCAAAAAAGTAGCGGCCATTGTCGGCCATCAGAACACCACAGAGACAGAATTTACAATCTATGGTGATATCTTCGTGGATGCCACGGGACATGGCACGCTGGCGACCATGGGAGGCGCTGCCGGAAGGATGGGCAGCGAAGGACGCGATGAATTCCATGAGCCGGATGCGCCGACGGAACCGAATCAGGATACGATGGGCAATACATTGATGTTCTCTGCCGTAGACAGAGGAGAGCCGGTGAAGTTTATCCGTCCTGACTGGGCATATCAGTATTCCGAGGAAGATCTGAAATACAGAGAGCATGGCAACAGTATCGGCTCCCATATGGAGGGTGGACAGCTGACCAAGTTCGAGGAGGGCAGCGGAAGGCTGCCGCATTTCTCCAACGTGGATTCCGGTTATTGGTGGATCGAACTGGGTGGCCAGTATGACGATATTATCCGGGATGGTGAAGTTATTCGCGACGAACTGTTGAAATGTGTCTACGGAGTCTGGGATCATCTGAAGAATGTAGGGGATCACGGTGTGGAAAATCTGGACCTCGATTGGGTCGGCATTGTTCCGGGCTATCGGGAGAGCAGGCGTATTGAGGGAGATTATCTGCTGAATGAGAATGACGTGCTGGAGAACCGTATTTTCCCGGATGCGGTAGCTTACGGCGGATGGCAGATGGACGAGCATGTACGGGGCGGTATCCGGGATCTTGACAAGATTCCTTCCCGGATCCTGAATTTCAACGGATGTTATACCATTCCCTGGAGATGTTATTATGCGAAGGATCTGGAGAATGTCATGCTGGCGGGAAGAGATATCAGTACTTCCAAGATGGCATACGGTTCCACAAGAGTTATGGGAACCTGTTCCGTTGGAGGACAGGCGGTAGGTACGGCGGCAGCCATGGCGGTAAAATACAGATGTACTCCCAGAGAGATTGGAGAGCATATCATGGAGTTACAGCAACAACTTCTGCGGGATGACTGCTATATTCCGGGCTTTCGTAATGAAGACCCGCTGGACTATGCGCGGTCGGCAAAGGTATCCGCATCTGCCTGTACAGGAAAAAATGTGCCGGAAAATGTATTGAACGGTGTGGCAAGACCGGTGCAGGAGGAGAGTAACTGTTGGGAAGCACCCATCGGAGAGGAAGGAGCCAGTATCTCTCTTGATTTCGGTAAAAAACTGGTCTTACAGCAGGTGCAGCTGACCTTTGATACGAACCTTACGAGGGAGATTATGCCATCCATGACGCGAAATGTCAGAAATCGTCAGGTAAAGGGGCTGCCGGAGGAACTGGTCTGTGATTACGATATCCGCTTTTACAGAGAGGGGAAAGAGGTCATCTGTAAGGAAATCCGCGGAAATTACCAGAGACTGAACCGGATTGTTGTAGATAACGTCATTTGTGACCGACTGACGGTCACAGTGTATAAGGCATATGGTATCGATCGGGCACGTATTTTTGAAATACGTACTTATTAGAGACATATTTACAATAAATTGGTACATATTATACGCTCAATTATTGACATTGATTTCTGGAATTCGATATACTGTAAGTAATGGGAACTATTGGAAACAGCGGACACTGGCACTATATAAAATGTTGATAGGGAGAGACGGGACATGGCAGCACGATACTCGGAAATCGAAGAATATATTATGGATAAGATTCATACGGGAGAATGGCCGGTAGGCTATATGATCCCCAAGGAAGTGGAACTCTGTGAACAGTTCGGAGTCAGTCGTTCTACCGTGCGTACAGCCATGTTGCGATTGGTACAGGAGGGACATCTCAAGCGTGTGAAACGCAAGGGAACGTTCGTGACGGCCCCCCGTGTTCTGGAGGACACTACGGTATTTATTGAGAGTTTCTTTAATGAAATGTTCCGCAGAGGGATAGAGGTAGAGACGGAAGTGCTGGAGTTCCGCTACATGGAGGCGACGGAGGATCTGATGGAGAAGTTCGGCGACAACTGCCAGAAAGTAATCAAACTGAGCCGTCTCAGATATGCAAAGGATTCCTTCGATAAAGGCCCTATTGTATTAACGACATCCTATCTGCCAGAAGGAGATTCGTTCCTGTTTGATTATGATTTTACCAAGGCATCCCTGACAACGGCCCTGAAAGAGCATCAGAAGAATCGTTACAGTATGGAAAAGGAAATGACTGCGCTGGTATTGGGCGGACGAGAAAGCCATCTGATGGGGATGAAGGAAGGATCTCTGGCAATGTTGATCACTTCTATTACGAAGAATGATAAAGGACAGGTGATTGATGTAACAGAGAGTATCTACCCCTTAGAGCGGAATAAGTTTGTATGGAAACTGAAGCTGTAGGGCGTCAGATATAAGGAGCAATAATACAAAATGAAGGGTAAAATAAAGAATATGGAGTGGAACTTCCAGCCGGAGACGGGGAGTCTGACAGTCCGTGGCAGAGGAGCCATGGAAGACTGGGGAGAATGGAAAGAGCGTCCGTGGGAGGATTTCCGGGAGGCGATTCACAGCGTGATGATAGACAGCGGGATCACTGGCATCGGCAATGGAGCCTTTCGTGACTGTACGGCATTGGAGGAAGTCGAACTGGCGGATACGGTGGAACGGCTGGGAGTATTCAGCTTCCGCGGTTGTAGCGCGTTAAAAAAGATCACACTGCCCAGAGGGGTGTGGATGATCGGGGCAAAGGCTTTCCAGAGATGCACGGCATTGGAGCAGGTGTGGCTGCCTGCAAGTCTGAAATATGTGGACATGCGGGCGTTTGCTGGGGATGAAGCATTGCACACGGTGGTATATGAAGGAACACCGGTACAGTGGGAGCGGATCCTGATCAGCATGACCGCATCGGACAACCGGTGTCTGCTGGGGGCTGAGAGAGAGTATCTCGGAGCTACAGGAATGGCCGGGGCTGCGGTATCGGAGAAACAGAAGCCGTCCGACCAGTATGAGCAGATCATCCAATGTGCAAGGAGAGCACTCTCCTATGGCGGTGACGGGAATCTGTACCTGCTCACTCCCAGACTGACGGAGCCGGGGATCCGGGCAAAATGCGGGGATTGTACGCTGGTCATTTTTCCTAACGGCAGGACGATGATGATTGATGCCGGATATATTGCGTGCAGTGAACATATTATCCGGCTGCTTTCGGATCTTGGACTTACACATCTGGACGCATTTGTTCTGTCCCATGCACATGATGATCATGCAGGTGGAGCGTTGGCAGTAGCGGAATATCTGTATGACCATGGAGGCGGGATAGATGCATTTTACCGGTCCTCCTATGTAAAGTCCAGTAAACGTGAGCCGGAATTTGAGGATTATCTGAAACAGAAAAACTGTCAGATTCATTCCGATGTATTGGAAGGATATCAGTGGACGGTGGGAGAGGTGCGTATTACGGCATACTATCCGACACAGGAAGCACTGGATCAGTGTGACAATACGGATGAGGGCGTGAATGATGTGTCGATCCTCATGAAGTTCCAGTATGGCAACTCCGCCTATCTGACCGGCGGAGATCTCTGTATCGACAAAGAGGAACTGCTGGCAGCCCGGTACGGCACGAAACTGCAGGCGGATGTCATGAAGTCCAACCATCACGGCGTCTATACTTCCAACGGGGACGTCTGGCTTCGAACTGTGACACCCGGTGCCATCATTACCGATTCGGAGGACATCGGTAATCCACTGCTCGTCGAGTATGCAGCCGGGAACAGCATTGATTATTACAGTGCAGGAGTTCATGGACTGATACTTGTCAGAATGGACCGGCAGAGTTATGATGTGATTTCGCAGTATTAATAATATTACTTCAGGGAGCATTTCGAAAGAATGCTCCTTTTTGCTCGGAAAAAATGTAATATATTAGGTTAATATGGTCAGAAAAAATGTGGTAAACTGTATTTTAGAAGAAAGAGTGTCATAAAAACAGGAGGAGAGAATATATATGCAGATCCATGAGACAGTATTTATAGCGCCCGGTGCAGTGGTACTGGGGGATGTTACAATAGGAAAAAACAGTGGGATTTGGTACAATGCGGTGGTCCGGGGGGACAGAGATTCTATCGTCATCGGAAAAGAGAGTAATATTCAGGACAATGCGGTCGTGCATCTGGGCAGCGGATATCCGGTGGAGATCGGAGACCATGTGACCATAGGACATGGAGCCATCGTCCATGGCTGTAAGATCGGCGACAATACCATGATCGGCATGGGTGCCATTTTGATGAACGGCTGTAAGATCGGGAAAAACTGCATCATCGGTGCCGGAGCGTTGGTGACGCAGAATGTGGAGATCCCGGATAATTCCCTGGTCGTCGGCAATCCCGGGAAAGTAAAACGTGCCGTTACCGAAGAAGAGATCCGGTGGAATCTGGAAAACGCACGCATTTACGTAGAGGAAGCAGCGGAAGAATTAAGCGGCTCTTATCGGCAAAATATAAATGAATTTTAAGAGTAAAAAGTTTGAGATATATTGCCGATAATGATATAATATTTCCGGTGAACAGTTTTGCGGAGGTTGTGTATGAAATATGTAAATGTAAATGAAATAGCTGCAAAATGGAATTTATCAGAAAGAAGTGTAAGAAATTATTGTACCCATGGAAAAATTCCGGGTGTAATTCTTGATGGGAAAACATGGAGGATTCCGGAGGATGCCGTAAAGCCGGTCAGAAAGAAACGAGCGGAAAAAATAGCAAATGATCTTTTGACCAGATTAAAAATGGAAAAGGAAGCAGGGATACCGGGAGGAATCTATCATAAGGTTCAGATCGAACTGACATATAATTCGAATCATATGGAAGGCAGCCGCCTGACCCATGATCAAACCAGATATATTTTTGAAACGAATACGATTGGAATTCAGGATGAAGTTGTGAATGTGGATGACATTGTTGAAACAGCCAATCATTTCCGATGCATTGATCAAATAATAGAGTTAGCAAACTATCCCCTGAGTGAGGCATTTATTAAACAGTTACATTATATTTTGAAATCAGGAACGTCAGATAGCAGAAAAACGTGGTTTGCTGTTGGTGAGTATAAACGTTTTGAAAATGAGGTCGGAGGAAGCGCAACCGCAAAGCCCGCCGATGTATCCGGAGAAATGCGGAATTTATTAAGAAGATATAATCTTTCAAAACAAAAGACATTGAGGGAAATAATACAATTTCATTATGAATTTGAGAAGATACATCCTTTTCAGGATGGAAATGGCCGTGTTGGAAGATTAATTATGTTTAAGGAGTGCCTCCGTAATGGAATTACCCCTTTTATTATCGAGGATGATATAAAGGAATTCTACTATCGGGGTCTGAAGGAATGGAAGAACGAACAGGGATATCTTATGGACACTTGTCTGACTGCTCAGGATAGATTTAAGGTATACATGGATTATTTTGGACTGGAATATAAGGAGTAAAAACTATAACGAAAAAAGAGATCAAAAGAGCCAGATGACTACATTATGTTCGGTAAAAAGAGCACTGTCCTAGCGGAAGTGCTCTTTTGCGAATTCCATGTCTTGTACCAGTTCCAGTGTTCCCAGATATTGCTCCTGCTTATCCCGGATAGCATAATAGGTCACGAGAAAAGTCCGGCCGTCCTTGTCCATCCAGACTGGTACCTGGTCCAGATTCCCTGCACGGAATTCTCCGATAATGCGGCGAACCCGTTCTTCAATTTTAGGCGGGTGACAGGTGAAGACCTCCCGGCCCAATGCCATACCGGGACGTTTGAATACCTTGGGGCCTTCGTTGAAATAACGATTGACATTATCGATGTCTACGAAGGTAATCTCCAAAGGAATCGTATTCAACATGGCGGTCAGCTGCGACAGGGTCAGACTGCCGCCGGGGAGGTGGATTCTGGTCTCACTACCTGTAAAAGCGTGTTCCGCAGACATGGTGTCAGCCGTAGAGGCAGTGTCGGTCAGATGTGCTTCCGCAGCCTCCCAACTATCACCCCGGATACCGAAGCATTCCGCATAATCTTTGGCATCCCGGTAAATGTGATACCATTCCTCCTCCGAGAAATTCAGTGCGCAATTGGGGAAGAGGATATTGGATTCCTTGTAGATCATTTCTTCCATGCGGGTCAATACGGCATTCAAACGTTGTTTCCATGCATCGGTTTCTTTTTGGTCTTTTTGTTTTGCAAGGGCATTCAGTTCATCCCGGATCTCATCATCCACTGTCCACATGACCGCAGAGGGACCGCTGATCCCATATTGCACCTTCAAATGTGGATAAAGTAAGTCTCCCTTTCTGGCATAGTGGATAGCGATCTGGCGCAGCTCATTTAATGATCCGTCATTTATTGTTCCATTTTCCAGAACCTGCTTCGCGCGGGCAATCAGCTTTTCCAGTGCTGCATTTTCCAGCGTAAAAGTTTGCAGGGGATGTCCGGAGATCTGGATCAGGGCGGCAGCGGCGGAGAGCCGTTGGTCCTTTATGTCTTTAGAGTGTAGTTTCTGGGCAGCTAGAGAAGGGGCTGCTGTTTTTTCGGCATTGGCAATTTTCTCTTCTGTCGCGGAACCATGGAACAGGGCGGAATGTACATCACAGAGCCGCTGCAATTCTTCGATGGAAGTACCCTCCCGTAGCAGCTCCTGTTCGGCCTGCATAATTGCGGAAGGATCCACATCCTTACATTCCCGGACGAAATCCGCCTGGACGCTTTCCAAAGTTTCTCCATTATTTAAACGTTGTAAGTAAGACTTGATCTGATCTTTCATATAAAAATTCCTCCGGAATCAGTATGCCCCGAAGGAATTTTTGCTATTCGTTAATTATCTTTTGCTATATTTGTTTTTATACTTTTTTCGCGGAGTCGGGAATAAATTCAAGTCTTAATTGCATCCCCAGTCCCTGAGCCAGCTTTTTCAGCGTACTCAAACTGGGATTCCGGGTACCGTTTTCTATTCTGCTTATGTCAGCCTGTGGAATTCCTGTTTTAAGAGATAACTCTTTTTGTGTAATATTTTGATTTGCTCTTGCATCAATTAATGATTGGATGATGTCGTATTCTGCCTGGAGAGCATCATATTCGGTTTTTACCTCAGGATTTTGTAAAGCTTTTTCCTTATAAGCCCTATAATTGCTCATTGCCATACCTCCGCTCATAATCATCCTTATATTTTTGTGCTAAAAGTTTCTCCGCAATCGGTGTTTTATTCGTTTTTTTAATGAAACCATTGGTTAATACAACTTTTTGATCTATAAAAAAGAAGTAGAAAACTCTGGTAATATCAGATCCTTGTTTTGTTCGTAATTCAAAGAGTCCATTTTGAATGTGTTTGGAGTATGGTTCACGTAAGAGTGGACCATTTGCCTCCAACAGATCAATAGTCCTTAAGGTTTTCGCTAATATTTTAGGTTCGAGAGAATCCAAAAAATCCTGAACGGGACATTTTCCGTCAATGGTGTCGTAAAAAAGAACTTCGTACATTAGTTTTCCTCGTTCTGTTAATATCATAATATGTTGAATACAACATATTGTCAAGATGTTCCTATGAAATATTACTTATTTACCTGAATCGGAGGTGGTATCTTGGTTACGTAATTGTTCTATCTTAATTTTATATATCATTAAGCGCAATAAATAATCTGGCATAGTACGGTTTCCTAACTCCCAATCCTGTAAAGTGCGGTAGGGAATTCCGAAATATTGGCAAAACTCTTTTCGGGTCATTCCTGTGCTGGTTCTTAGTTTTATCAAAGTATCTTGTGTATTCATTTTACCTCCTTAAATCTATACGCAAAGCGTATAATCAAGAGAAATATTACATAGAAAAGGATTGAAATATGATATAATGAGTGCAAGTGAGTCAATATATTTACATGATTGAAGAATGGCGAATTTGATTAAATAAAATGCATTAAGTGATACTTCAATAAAAAGGAGATATTTCATGGCACTTTTACATTTTTCAGATATTTTAATAAACGCGGGATTGGATCCGGCAAAGGTACAGTTAATTCGACATGCGATGAATGATAAAGATTTTCGTGCCTGTTATGAAAAGAATATGGTGAAGGAATATACCGGTGAGCAGAAGAAGGATTTTAATAAAGGATATGATTACTGGGCGGTGTTTATAAGTGGAAAAGGGACTGAGGCAAGATTCTATAAATTGTATAGAGTAGGTGCTGTTGTGCCGAGGTGCCTGGAAGTGATGCCGAAAGATTATCCCTGTCCGCAAGCTTTTGAAACCCCTGGGGATTATTATGAATTGGAATATGCAGATATATTAAAAGAATTTGAAAATAGGTTAATTATTAAATGGGGAGATGCTACCAGAGTATGGCATCAAAAGGGAACCACGGAAAAAGAAATTGTAGCAATACAGACCAGCCACAATGAGGAATTTGTCGGATATGAAAATGTGGTTCTGCCCTATGAAAAATTAAAAGAAGTAGTGGAAAATGATGTGGATTATAAGCTATGGCACACTGCTCTCTCTAATGTAAAGGCAGTATATCTGATTCTTGATGTGAAAAACGGACAACAATATGTAGGTTCTGCGTATGGAAACAGAGGTCTGTTGGAGCGTTGGGAATGCTATGTGGACACTTTTCATGGGAACAACAAATTGATGAGAGAAGTGATCTGTGATCATCCCGACAGGTACCAATTTTTTCAGTTTTCCATATTGCAGATATTTTCCATGTCCACTCCGGATGATATTATAATAAATGCGGAAAACTTATGGAAAAGAAAACTGGGTACGAAAGAATACGGCATGAATGCCAACTGACATTGAGGTGAACTATGAATTATCAGGAAATACTTAGCCATTTTACATACGATGACAGTACGGATATCAGGAATCGAGCAGCGGTGGCAGAAGCTGGTGACTATCGGGAGAACAGGGATATTATCAACGAGATCGTCCTGTGGAAGATGAATCGTAGACCGCAGGTGACAGAGGAACTGATAGATGCCATTTTTTCATTAAAGGAGATTAAAACGCCTTTGCAGGCATTGGAGGATGAAAAGACAGCACAGGTCATAGAAAAATTACTGCAAACGAAGGGAATGCAGCTTCCGATGGCAAGTACGGTGTTGCATTTTTATTACCCGGAGGTATTCCCTATTATTGATCAGCGGGCATATCGGGAACTTTACGCTATGGATTATCCCAAAACCATGACGAAGATCCCCATGCTGACGGAACTCTATCTTAAATACATAAAAGATTGTTGGGAATATCAGCAGGAAAAGTGTCCGGAAATTGCATTTTCCAAGATAGATAAGGTGCTATACCAGCTGGATAAGGAAAAGGGTAACAAAGTAATATATTAAATTTGATTAAGATATAAAAAGGAGAAAATTATGGAATATATATCAGATGCACAGGCAAAACAGATGATCTTAGAGGTAGGCCGCAGAATGTATCAGGGCGGCTTCGTGGCAGCGAACGACGGAAATATTTCCTGTAAAGTCGGAGATAATGAGATCTGGGCAACACCTACGGGAGTTTCTAAGGGATTTATGACAGAGGACATGCTGGTCAAGCTGGATCTGGACGGGAATGTGTTGGAGGGAACGCACAAGCCTTCCAGCGAGATCAAGATGCACCTCAGAGTATTCAAGGAGAACCCGAAGGTACAGGGCGTGGTACATGCACATCCTCTGACAGCGACGGCGTTTGCCTGTGCGGGCATCAGTCTGGAGGAGCCGGTGCTGATGGAAGGGGTTCTGTCCTTGGGCTGTGTGCCGCTAGTGCATTTTGCCCTGCCCGGCACAGAGGAAGTGCCGGAAGCGGTGGCACCCTATTGCCGGGAATACAATGCTGTACTGTTAGCAAACCATGGCGCACTGACCTGGGGAGATAACCTCATGCAGGCATATTACCGCATGGAGACCACGGAATATTATGCGAAGATCCTGATGATGAATAACTTTATCTTAGGGAAGAAGACGTTGTTGTCCCAGGGACAGATCGACGATATTATCAAGATCCGTGCAGGATGGGGCATCACCACGGGTGGCAGACCCATCGGACCGGAGGGCGCGCAGAATCTGGAGGATATCTGCATCTCCCGGAAGCGGTGATTTGTTTTTCCGGACACAGTAGCGCGATAGCACGATTCGTAAGCTTATGATAGAAGGTCCTGTTAGAGACTTTTGCGAAAGCAGCCTCCAACAGGGCCTTCTTTTTGTGCTTTATTTGTGCAATTGCATAGAAGCAGGCAGGGGGAAAGCTTCTACAGGACACAGATTTTTCACAGAGCGAACACTTTTTCAATACAAAATCCAACTATACTTGAGAAAACAATGGAATTTGGACGGAATAGCAATCGGAGGTTCGCCGTGAAGAACAAAGAGATCAAACAGATAATTTTTTCCCGAAAGAAAAACAAAAAATGGATCATCATTGCGCTGGTACTGGTACTTACGCTGGGTGGAGGTTCTGTGGCAGCAGTGGTGATATTACATAGAAACGGCAATCAATCAGAATTTTCCATGCCGGGGAATATGGCGGGGCTGACCTTCACGGAGGATATGACTGCTGCGTCAGGTGTTACCAATGTCGGTATCACGGAAGAGACCTTCGATGTGGAAAATCTGACGGCAGAGCTAGAGATCGGGGAAGTCTATGCGGTCTCCGGGGAAGAGGTAACGGCAGGAGATAAGATTTTAAAGCTTACGGAGGACAGTGTGGAGGAAGCCAGAAAGGAACTGGAGAGAGCGCTGGAGGATGCGGAGCTTGCGTATCGTACCGGAGCCATTGAACATGAGCAGAACCTGATCACCGCGGAGTACACAAGAGACAGTGCTATCCTTACCGGACAGCAGGCGAAGGAAGTCTATGATGAGACGGTAGCAAGTCTGCAGAGTGCTGTGACCAGGGCGGAAGAGGAATTGCAGGATGTCGAGGATGACATAGCGGAATATGAGTCATACGTTAATGACGGTTCCTATAAGAGTTATTTCAAGGTAGATGAATATCAGGCAATCTATGATGAGAACCTGAAAGCATTGACGGATAAACTGGATGAGTGGGGAATCAGCTGGTCCCAGATCACCGGCGGGTCAGCCGGATCTGTGCAAGCAGGAGGAACCGCAGGCAATGTGCTGGGCAGCAGTGGACAGAACAGCAATTCCTCGAATGTGAAAACTCTGGCATCCCTATACAGCATTTTGGAACAGAACCTGAAGGATCTGGAAGAAGCACAGGAAAAATATGAGGATGCAGTCACCAATGCTTCTTTTAACTTACAGACATTGCAGTTAAAGCTTCCCAGCCTTCAGCAGGCAGTCACTGAAGCGAAGGAAAATTATGAGATCCAGCTGGCGCAGGCAAAGCTGACCTATGAGAATTCCCTGTCCGGCGCAGAACGGGCAGAGAGTGATTATAATACTACGGTGGAAAAAGCTAAGTCCGATCTGGCAGCTCTGAAAAGTACTTATGAAGATGCCAAAGAGAATCTGGAACTGTTTGAAAGCAGCGTGGGTGACGGATATTTCTATGCATCTGAGGATGGTACGATCCTGCGAACCATGGTGCGGGCGGAGCAGGCTCTGACTTCCGATGCAGTCGTATTCGTCTACAGCAATCCGAAGGAGCTGACGGTCACCGTATCGGTAGATCAGTCGGATATTGCAAAACTGACTGTAGGCGACAGTGCTTATGTGCAGTCCTCCGCAGGCAGCGGATATACCGGTGTGATCACAGCCATTGATCCGGTATCCTCGTCTGACAGCCGTACCAGTGTCACTTACAGCGTGACGGTACAGATCAACGTGGAAGATGAGGAGGACAGCTTAAGTGCCAACGAATCCGTCACCGTAGTCTTCGGCATGACGGAGGAAGAGATCAAGCAGTTACAGCAGAGACAGAGCATGCATGGAAGGCTCAGAGATGTGTCCGACGGCGATGCGATGTCACAGGGCGGTCCCGGCAACGGAGAATTCCCGGGAAACGGAAATGATCAGCAGGGAGGACAGACACAGTCATGAAATTGAAAAGACCACATTTTGAAAAACTGAAATCCCTCACGAAGAAGCAGAAAAAGTTGATCCTGGCGGGGATCGCACTGCTTATGCTGATCCTGGCAGCCTGTTATACCGTGTTTATTGCACCGTTACTTCAGAAAGAACAGTGGATCTACAAGGAAGAGACGGTGGAGCGTGGTACTTTAAAGGTAGGTGTGACGGAGAGCGGTTCTCTGGAATACAACACAAAATCCGTAGATTACGATTTGGATCTGGATGTCAGTGACGATGACGAGGATGACAGCGACGAGGATGACGATGATGCCGTACAGAAATATCTGAAGATAGAGGAGATCTATGCTGCCAGCGGGCAGCGTGTCACCGAAGGCGAGGAACTGCTGAAATTCACGGAAGACAGCGTGGAGGCAGTTCGGGCATTGTTGCAGAATGCGGTAGTGGAGGCGCAGGCAGACTATGCGGAGGCAGAGAGTACTTATGAATTGTCCCTGCTGGAAGCCCAGACCGATTACGATACCCAGAAGATCAGTGCTTCCTATGCGGCATCTATCCGCAATACTTCCGGTACGAGCGTGACGAACAATGTGGCATCCCTGCAGGTGCAGCTGGAGCAGAAGCAGGCGAATACCGCATCTTTGCAGGAGAAACTGACGCAAGCACAGGAAGATTATCAGGATGCATTGGAGACCTACGAAGCGGCAAAGGAAGGCTATGAAGGTGCCGGAACCGATAATACAGTGAATTTCATGACAATACAGAACGGTTATCTCAGCGCAAGAACAAAATATCAACAGGCAAAAGCGGCGCTGACCCAGGCGGAAACAGCGGTAACGGACAATGAAAGTGCCATCACCGATCTGGAGAATCAGCTGGCGGCAGCCCGGGCGAAGCAAACTATTGACAAGCTGGATACGGAAGAGACCTATCAGGAGGCCGTGATCACCGGACAGAATGCCCAGACTACCTACAACGCTACCGTGGAAGATCTGAAGGAGACCTTACAGGAAGCGGAAGAGACGAAAGAAAAACGGGAAGAACAGTTACAGGCCTTTGAAGCTTTCATCGGAAGTGATGGTATTCTCTATGCCGCAGAGGATGGTGTGATCACAGAGGTCAGCTACGAAGCGGGAGACCGTCTGACGACGACAGGAGCTCTGTTTTCCTATGCAACGTCGGATGGCATGAGAATCTCCGTGGATGTGACCCAGGAGGATATCGTGGACCTGCAGGTAGGAGATGCGGTAGATATCACCTTTACGGCATACCCGGAGGATTCCTATACCGGAAGCATTCTCTCCATCAATACCACGGCTACTTCCGATTATAGTAATACCGTAAGCTACACTGTGGAGATCAGCGTAGAAGGCGCATTGGAGAAGCTGTATGGGGGAATGACCGCAGATGTCATTTTTGTAACGGAAGAAAAAGAGGATATTCTTTATGTGTCCCGTAAGGCCATTGTCGAAGAAAACGGCAAAACTTATGTATATCGAAAGACAGCACTGGGAGGTAAGGAACTGGCGGAGGTAGAGACCGGTATTACCAACGGTGTGGACATTGAGATCCTGTCAGGACTGGAAGAGGGCGATACTATTTACCTGGCAAGTAAGGTCAGCTCTGAGGCAGAGGTAAAGAGCACGCAGGAGGATTCCGGCAGCAGTGCTGATACCACAACCGGCAGTGATATGGAGCTTCAGGAATTCGATGAATCCCTTATGCCAGAGGATATGCAGATGCCTTCTGGAGGAGCAATGCCGCAGGGTGGTCCTGGGGGTAGTAATTCCGACAGCTTCGGCGGCGGAATGCCGGGCGGTCCCGGAGGACAATAAATCAGGCGGATGGAACAAATGTTGAGAAACAGACAGGAATGATTGGGAACAGTTATGAAGCAGAATGAAAATGGGAAAAAGATCAAGAAAACTATAAAAAATCGGATGAGCCGGATCGGATCGTGGAAAAGCTGGTCGAAAAGGCGCAAGCTCACCACAGGTGTCTGTGGTGTCTGTGTGATCGCTGTAGTGGCTGGTGCCATTGGTCTCTCCGGTGGTTCCGACACAGAAGTCATTTATAAAGAGACTACGGTAAAATACGGTACACTGGTCAAAGGTGTGACGGAGAGCGGCTCTGTGGACATCGGTACGGTGGATCAGACCTTTGATCTGGATATGAGTGCCCTACAGAGAACGGATACCTCCGGCAGCAGTTCCTCCGGCGGCTCCTCCGGTAGTACTGTCGGCAGTAGCTCTGGTTCCGGTGGATTTGGCGGCATGAGTGCTTCCGGCGGCGGAGCTCAGGGAGGCTTAGACATGTTTGGTCAGATCTTCAATATGGGCGGCAGCAGCTCTGGCAGCAACGGTGATGATTCTACCCTGACCGTGGCGGAGGTAGTGGTCTCCGTTGGGCAGCAGGTGTCCGAGGGAGATCCCCTGTACCTGCTGGAAGAAGACAGCGTCTCCGACCTGGAAGACGAACTGCAGTCTAATGTTGAGAAAGCAAAAGCGGATCTGGAGGCGGTGGAAGCCGACCAGACCCTGTCAAAACAACAGGCAAAATACACTTATGACAGCAGCACTGCTTACGGCAGTTATATTGATACCGAGTACAGTACTACATTGCAGGAGCTTCAGAATACGGTAGATTCTGCGGAGAGCACACTGGAGCAGGCGAAGAGCAGCCTGGAAGATTACCGGGCACAGCTGGAGGAAGTAACGGCAGCCTATGAGGATGCGGCACAGGTATTGTCGAACTGTAAATACAGTCTGAACAGTACCGACGCAGCAGATGATACTTACGGATATGTCTATTATGCGCAGCTGACGGAGCAGGCACAGTCCACGGCAGATTCCCTGGAGCAGCAGAAGGAAGAGCTGGAACAGAGAGTAGAGCAGGCGGAGGAAAATGTAACCACTGCCGAAACTGCCTACAATAAGGCGAAACGGGAACTGGAGCAGGGAAAACTGACCGTAGCTGAGACAAAAAAACTGCGGACACTGGCTTACAATACCGCACAGGAGACCTATGACATTGCACTGGGGTATCTTGCGCAGGAATTGTCCGATCAGCAGGAAACCTATAATGAGACACTGGAAAAATGGAATGAGTTCAGCACTTATATCGATGGTAATGCAGTATGTGCAAGATACAACGGCGTCATCACCGGCGTGGAGCTGGAGGCCGGAGACAAGATCAGTACCGGAACCTCTCTGGTTACCTTATACGATATGGACGAAATGACCATGACGGTAACAGTGGATGAAGATGACATGACGGATATCTCTCTGGGATCTGCGGCGAATATTGCATTGACGGCATATCCGGAAGATATCTTTACGGCAAAGGTGACGGCTATCGGAGATGCGACATCGGATTCCAGTGGAAACATAACTTATGACGTAACTGTCACATTAGAAGGGGATGTCTCCGGACTGTTCCAGGGCATGACAGGAGATGTGACTTTCGTTACGGAACAAACGGAAGAAGTGTTGTATGTCTCACGCAGAGCCATTATCACAGAGGATGACAAGACTTATGTAAAAGTGAAGACTGCAGAGGGCAGTATTGTGAAAAAGGAAATAACGACAGGAATGTCAGATGGTTCTAACGTGGAGATCTCCGGAGATATTGCAGAAGGAGATACCGTATTGATCGAAAGCAGCATTACGAAGTAGAGCGGAGACCTGTGGGAAAGTAAGGTCAATGGAAGGGAAGAAGTAGAATATGAGATTATCCGAAATATTACGTCTGGTGTGGTTGAACCTGTCACAGAATAAATTCAAAGTGATCCTGACTTCCATCGGTATCGTTGTGGGATCCGCTACCATAATGCTGGTGCTGGCGATAGGTACCGGTGGAAAAGAAGAGGTGGCGGAGCAGTTCAAGAACCTGAATGCCGGGGCAATTGATATTTCCTGTGACAGCAGTGATAGCGGCGGTTTTAGCTTTGAAATGCCGGGCGGTGGAGGAAGCGTTACCGTCACAAATATGGGCGGAGGCCCCGGAGGAGGTTCCGGCGGCGGTATGTCCGGTGGTCCCGGCGGGGGAATGGATTTCGGCGGATTTTTCGGATTCGGACAGGAGGAAGAGAGCGAAGCCGTGACATTGACCAGTGAAGACGGTGATGATCTGGCAACTTTTGTATCGGGAATCTCTGCAACTACGATCTCTTATTCCACTACAGCATCGGTGGAGGGAGGCGATATGACCTCTGCTTCCTATTACACCATTGCCGGTGTGGAAGACAATTATGCCGCCATCAGTAATCTGGAAATGGCCATCGGGGATTTCCTCACAGAAGAAAACAACGAGAGCAAGGAAAAGGTGTGCGTACTGGGTGCCACCGTGGCAAAGGAAATTTTTGGAAGCGCCTACGATGCCTATGACGGTACAGTCTATATTGATGGCCGTCCCTATATAGTGTCAGGGGTACTATCCGAGATGGGAACTGTGGCATCCGGCATCAGCCCGGATACGGCGATCTATGTACCTTACGAAACCGACATCAAATACATTACCGGTACGAGCATTAGTCCAACCATTACCGTGGTCGCAGAAGATGTGAATCAGGTGGACACTGTAATGACAGGCGTGGAGAGTGCCTTAAAAGAAAGTTATCCCAACACCACATTTACCATCAGCGATGCCGGAAGCAAGATGGAGGCAGCCTCTGCTTCCAACGAGACACTGACATTACTGTTAATCTCCATGGCGGTGATCGTATTTATTGTCGGCGGTATCGGCATTATGAATGTATTGTTTGTATCCATCAAGGAGCGTACCAACGAGATCGGTATTTTGAAAGCGCTGGGCTGTTCCCGGAAGGATATCCTGTTGGAGTTTTTATTGGAAGCAAGCTTTACCAGTCTGGTAGGAGCCGTACTGGGGGTACTGGTGGCTCTTGGAATTACGCCATTCGTGCAGCTGTTCAACGTGAGAGTATCCCTGTCGGTACAGGGAGCAGTGCTGTCATTGTTATTCGGTGTCTTCACCGGAAGTCTGTTTGGCTTCTATCCGGCATATAAGGCATCGAGACTGATCCCCGTAGAAGCTTTAAATCAGGAGTAGTGCGAAAGGTGTAAGGATTATGATGGAAAACGCAATGATCACCATGAAAAATATAAATAAAGGCTATATGCTGGGAGAGGAACGTCTGCCGATCCTGAAGGACATCAATTTTCAGGTAAATAAGGGAGAATACGTGGCAATCTTAGGCCCATCCGGTTCCGGTAAGACTACGTTAATGAATATGATCGGCTGTATGGACGTGATGGACAGTGGGGAATATTATCTGGATGGCATGGCAATCCACGAGACCAAAGAGGACGATCTAACCATGGTGCGCAACCAAAAGATCGGGTTCATTTTCCAGAACTATCAGCTGATCCCGACCTACAATGTCATGCAGAATATTATCATGCCCCTGCTGATGCGTGGCATGACCCATGAGGAAGCAGAAGAAAAGTGTAAAAATACTATCAAACTGCTGGGGCTGGATCACCGTATCGGACATAGGCCTAACGAATTGTCCGGCGGACAGAAGCAGAGAGTATCCATTGCCAGAGCACTGGTGGGACAGCCGGCGATCCTTCTGGCGGATGAGCCTACCGGTGCTCTGGATCAGACCAGCGGCAGAGAAGTACTGAAACTGTTCCGGGAACTGAACGATATGGGCAACACAATCGTCATGATCACCCACGACCTGGGCGTAGCACAGTCTGCGAAACGTATCGTGCGTATTGTGGACGGACAGTTACAGGAATAAGGGATAGTCACTCAGCCAACGGGAAAGAGGCTGGGACTGTTCCAGACCGGATTTCAGGGTACGGTCGGCATCCGATTTATTTTCTGCCGGTATTATCAGCAGAAATTCTTTTCCATCCATAAGTACACCGCAGAATACGGTTTTCAGATCCCGGGAGATAAGAAACATATTTCCCGGGATATTTGTTACAGATTCGGTCAGGCAGGAGTAATAGGCTTCTTCATCGATAAAAGGTGCATAGAATCCCATGTCATCCGCACCTTCCACGAAAAGCCTCTCTCCGTTCATCCAGACATTTCCCGCTATGGCGTCTTCCTGATTCCCCCAGAGGTAATGTAAGGCTTTCCCGTGGATCTCCACCGATACCTGTTTGAAGGTATCCGGTTCCGTCAGACTGACCAGCATTCCGGTTCCGGTATAGTCATAATCCTTTTTGATGGGAGTATGATAATAGCGGATCCCGTAGTCTCCAAGGCAAAATAAGGCAAATACGAGCAGAAAAATCAGAATGCCGCAGAAAACGGTTCTTAATTTTTTATTTCGCATCATGGTTCTTGCCTCCTTTTTATTTTATTATACAATCAGATATCCATACTGGCAATGAGCTGAAACATTTCCTCGGCGGTCATGTGATCTGCGGTGATCACGTATACATAATTGTCAGCTTCATAATAAGCCATGACGTAACCATCCACATAAGTATATACCGTGGCAATGTGACCGCCGATGACATGTTCCTCTTCGGCATCGTATTCATTGTCTAATACGAGTGTCAGGGCATTATTTGCGGAAATTAGCATTTGCTCCCAGATGAGCTGTTCTCCGGCATTGTTTTCATAGAAAATTTCACAAAAAAGAGGACTGTCTCTTCGGTCTGTCTCTGTATAGCCCTCCGGGATGCAGGTCGGTATCGTAGGAGCGAGTACCGCATCTTTTTCCTCGGAAGAGTAGTTATACTGCGTAGCATCCTCGCGCAGGGTCTTTAGTGTCATGAAAAACTTATCCCGATAGGCATCCACACTTAACGTCAGAACCAGTCCGCCACATACGATACCGGTGAAAAAGATTGCAATGCGTTTTAGGAGCTGTTGTGCACCGGTCAGCACCGGATGGGCTTCCCGGCGGATCACTTTTTGCATTTTTTGTTCAAAACGTTTTGAAAATACATATTCCCGATCAACCTGATTTTCTAATGCTGTTATCATGGCATTGTCCACCACAGGCATATGCTGATAGAGCCATTCATCCGTTACTTCCATGGATCTCATTATTTTCCTCCCGTTTATTCAAAGCTTCCTGTATCATAATCTTTCCCCGGGATAATCGCTGCCGGATCGTTCCTTCGGTGATGTTTAATACTTTTGCGATTTCATCGTTGTCCATATTGCCGGAGTATTTGAGGAGAAATACATCCCGGTATTTTACGGGCAGGCGCCTAAGGATGTCCAGTATTCCGTCATCCACATTCGTCTCCGCATAAGTCACCGGGACATTACATTCTTCCAGCTCATCCACATAGATTTCCCGTTGAAATTGATGGTTTCGCTTCCGGTAAATATCTATAGTCGCATTTTTCGTTATGGTAAGCAGGTAGCGTTTCGTCGCCGTGGCGTCGATTTCCCCTATTTTTTCCATGTTTTTCGCAATTTTTATAAACGCCTCATGTACGGCATCTTCCGCAAGAAAAGTATCCTTCAGCACATTCAGAGCTACTTTCATCATAAGGTGCCGATAGGTTTCATAGAGAATCGCAAACTTTTGTTTGTCTTCTTCGGCGTCGATCATCATCAGATATATCATTTGTTGTTCTCAGGCCTTTCTATGAGTCATAACGAAGGTTCCTGTTCCTATTGTTACAAAAACGTAAAAATATTTCAATTGCAGGTTTATATGTTTGTCCCAATAGTATCTTTTGGGTAACCGGGGCACTTTATTGTGCCTGCTTTACGGATCCCGGCGATGGGGGATATAATGATTTCAATACAGGAGAGCGTAAAAAGAGCAGAAACGAGCATAGGAGAAGCAAAATGGGAGAACAGGGGCATGAGGAACCCACCGGACAGGCGAAGATCACGAAAGCCTGCAATCTGCCCTGCCGTTATGTCCTGCATACCGTAGGTCCTATTGTGCAGGGAAAGCTGACGGAGAAACATTGCGCATTGCTTCGGTCCTGTTACTTGTCCTGTCTGGAACTGGCATCGGCATACGGGCTGGAAAGTGTGGCATTCTGCTGTATATCCACTGGGGTATTCTGCTTTCCGAACGACAAGGCGGCGCAGATTGCCGTACAGACGGTACAGGAGTATTTGGAGGAGACTCCTGACAGCAGTGTCAAAATGTGATCTTTAATGTGTTTAAGAATGAGGATTTGCAGATCTATGAGAGAATTCTTCGGTCGTAGATTTTCGATTACTCTAAATGCAGAGAAAAACTTGCACCCGGCAGATTGCTGTGATACATTGGCTGTAAAAGAAAGACAAGCGAGGAAGAGAAAATGGCAGGATATCTGATCAAGGATACTACAAGAGAAGAAAGGGAGCAGATTGTGGCGGAGTCACTGGGATATATGGAAGCAAACTGCGATGGCTGCAGTTCAGGGCTGGCGGAAATGTATCAGGCATACATCGACGGAGAGAAGGAGCTTCGGGACATCAACATGGAATTTCATGCAGGTTATGTATCCGGAGAGGAAGTGCCCGGCCGCAGGTCTTGTCCCATGTAATAATAGTGTGCGGGAAAGATGGATTTCCGGCATAAATAAAATGTTATCTGCAAAAACTCTTAGTAACAGAATGCGAAAGGCAGGAAAGAGAAATGCAGATGAGAGACGATCTTGGAATTACAACAAAACTGGAAAATGGCAAGGCTTATCTGGAATTTGCCCTGCCGGAAAAGATAGGGCGTTTGCTGTCCGCTTTACAGATTGAGATCTGGGAAGGTGCGGAGGGCGAACGCCTTGTTTTTCATGGGGGAATACTCATCAGAAGAAGCGGATTCCATGACGGCGTTGCTGCTGCGGCCGCATCTCTGGGACGGCTTGCGGGATCCCTATGTCTATCTGGTGAAGGCGCAGGGAAGGTTCGGAACCGTGGAGTATGGAGAAAAGATGGGTGGTATGGAGAAGGAGGAAAAGTTAGATCCTGCTGAGGATATAACCGGGGAAGTGGAAATGTATTGGCGGCAGGAACTGACCATTTATGACGTGCGTGTCGTAGAAAAAAAGGGAATTCTACTCAATGAAAAAGAGTTCCTGCCACATGAAGTAGTCTACCGGCTTCCCCCGCAGATCAGTGATGCCGGGACGAGGGTGGAGCAGGTACGAAGAGATTTGGAACGGCTGGTCCAGATGGGGGTAAATGTGATCCGGCTGGAAGGAACCGGGACCGGGGCAGAGGGGGTGAACTGCTCCGAAGTGAGAACGTTTTACAGCCTGTGCAGAAAGCGTGGATTCCTCACTGGGGACCTGTGGATAAGACCGGAAAATCTCCCAGTGTACCGTGGATTACCCGGAGAAACGACATGCCAAGCACTCCTGGCGGCGGACGGCAGGACACTGACAGAGCGATACTACTATTATCAGGCAAAATGGAGCAGCGAACCGGTGCTCTATCCGGTACTTTCCACCCTGCATCGTCAGGAGAACGGATTACTTTCTCTGACCATTTACAGCAATCAGAAAAAAGTGGTGCTCTATGTAGATGGAGTACTTTTTTTATTCCAGTCGGCCGCATCCGGTGATCCGGAGTTCATTTTTGAAGATATTCCTGTGGCGAAGCTGCCGCTGCATCTGGCGGTGGAGGCAGGAAATTTAAGCATTTCTCTGACCGTGTCGAAGATTTAAGGGTTGTGGTTTCACACAATTTTCACAAATGTTTCACCTTTTCATGACATTTGAAACATATACTGATACAAGGGTGTAAAGGTTAACCGCTGTTCATGCTTGCATGATAAAGCGGTTGAATTTTACACCCGTAAAACATGAGGAAGTAGCGATTTGTGTAACAAATCAGCGGATTCCGAATGTTTTTCGGATTGCGAGAGCAGCTTGCTGCGAAGCAATTCGGGGATATCATCATAGATATCAGGTGGGGGATCACACCATATCAGGGAGGCAAATATGATAGAAGTAAGCAATCTTACAAAAAAATATGGTGACCATATTGCCGTAGACCATCTCTCTTTTCGTGTGGAAAAGGGACAGATTTACGGCTTTCTTGGTCCTAACGGCGCAGGTAAATCCACGACCATGAACATCATCACGGGTTACCTGGCAGCCACGGAGGGCACGGTGACCATTGACGGCAAGGATGTGCAGAAGGATCCGGAGGAGGCAAAGCGTGCCATCGGTTATCTGCCGGAGCTTCCGCCTCTGTATGTTGACATGACTGTGAGGGAGTATCTGGAATTCGTGGCAGAGCTGAAAAAAGTTCCGAAAAAGGAACGGGAACAGCACCGATTTCCCCTTGTTCCGGCTGGCCGATGTCTATCTGATGTATGCCGAATGCGCATATCGGGGAGCTGCCGATCGGGAAACGGGAAGAACCTACATGAACTATTTGAGGGATAGGGCAGGCATGCCTCAATACGATTCGGTAGACGATATTACACTCGACGAAATTTTGCAGGAACGTATGCGTGAGCTTTATTGGGAAGGGCATCGTCGTACCGATTTGATTCGGTTCGAAAAATTCACTTCCGGTAATTATTTGTGGCCGTGGAAAGGAGGCGTATATGCCGGTAAATCGCTGGATACTAAATATAATCTATATCCTATTCCGGCAAAGGAAATCCGCTTGAATCCGAATATGGAACAAAATGCAGGTTGGTAAAGCGCATAAAGAATCAAAATCTAACTTCGTCATCTGATGCAGATAGACAAAATTAGATTTTTCTAACTGATTAATTGTTTGTAGAAGAAGTCCCCCGTGGAAATCATCTAATTGTACGGGGGCTTCTTTTGTGGCTTTTTAAATATAATATATATGAGAAGATTGTCAA
>OLQW01000233.1_pt1 | contig 35864 bp, 34 predicted proteins | sample 1672901 | NCBI WGS metagenome assembly OLQW01 (sample SAMEA3136735, study PRJEB25190) | human gut metagenome | reverse complement strand
CGATGATCAAGAACCTTGAAACTCATAAGGCAGGCCTAGAACATGCGACGTGCCTTTTGCGGTTCATAGTCGCCGATAGAGGGTGCTGAGACGCCAGGATTGTCGCCCGACATGCGCATCTGCGCTCCGCCACCAGCCACACGACGGTACTTGTCCCATCGGGCGCGGATGCGTGCCACGTAGTCGACGGTCTCGGCTCCGCGCATGTAGCCGTGCTTGACAGCAGGGTCTGAATAGTAGGTAGGAAGCGAAAGTTTCAACACAAACTCTTCAACATCGGCCCATCGGTATGGGTTGCGGCCGTGTTTGCGCGCCAAAGCCATGGCGTCGCGTATGTGAAAGTGTCCGCCGTTGTAGCTCGCCAGCACAAAGTTTATGCGCTCGCTGTAGCTGCGCACATCGCCAAACAGCCCGTTCAGGCGCACAAGATATTTCGCTGCCGCCGCAATGTTGGCCTCGGGGGTGTACATATCTTCCTCTCTCAGGCCGAGAGTAGCGGCTGTCGACGGCATAATCTGCATTAGACCGCGCGCCCCAGCCCATGAGTAGGCACGCGGATCGAACGTTGACTCCTGGTAGCACTGTGCCGCCATGAGTCGCCAGTCCCATCTGACAGAGGGTGCATAGGCTTTGAACAAATGGTCGTAGGGCGATATTGTGCCGCGCGACGCGTCGAGCATAGGGGCATAGACGTGGCGGTGTACGCTGCCGACAGAGTAGGCAAGGCGCTCCTCGCGCTTGACCTGTGCAAGCAGTGAGGGGTTGTACCACCTGTTGAGTGTGTCGGCAAGTTGACGGTTGTCTGTGCTGACAGCCCATGAAGTGGTGGCGGTAGTGGCACCACACGACAAAACACCCTTGCTGCGGCGCGGTATCTGACACGCCACAATGTCGCCATCGCCACTTTGCAAGCGCTTCACCATGTCGGCAGTGTCGCGACATACTTCCACGCGAAGGCTCACTCCAAGCTGTTGCGCAAACTTCTCGCACAGCAGATATTGTGTTCCCATACTACGCCCACGGTATTCAAAATAGTTGTCTGGACCACTGATGGTGAGCATAATGAGCTCGCCTCCCGACACTATCTCGTCGAGTGATAAGGCGCCACCTACGGCGGTGCTGTCATCGTCGACGCCAATCTCTGTTCCCCATGGTGTTGTAACGCTCTGCTGTCGCTGTCGACACGCCGTCACAGCCAATGCTGCGCACAATATGTATAAATATTTCTTTTGCATACGAATACACCACAAAATTACGACATTATTTTGGAAATTACAGCAAAAATCATTACTTTTGCTACGAATTTACTCAAAATTAAGAAAATATGCTACGTATAGCAGTACAATCAAAAGGCCGATTGTTTGAAGACACGATGAATCTTCTCGCCGAAGCCGATATAAAAGTCATCACATCCTGGGGCTGGAGCAGGTCCCAAGGGTTGGGCTGTTCGCCCATTAAAGTGGTACGTGAGCTGGGTTCAGAACGTCGTGAGACAGTTCGGTCCATATCCATCGCGGGCGTAAGAGACTTGAAGGGGGCTGCTCCTAGTACGAGAGGACCGGAGTGGACGGACCAATGGTGTACCAATTATCCCGCCAGGGGTACAGTTGGGTAGCTACGTCCGGAAAAGATAAACGCTGAAAGCATCTAAGCGTGAAACTTGCCTTAAGATGAGGTCTCCCGAAGCGAAAGCTTGAAAGACACCTTGAAGATGACGAGGTTGATAGGCCAGGAGTAGAAGTTCAGTAATGAATGTAGCGTACTGGTACTAATAAGTCGAGAGCTTAACTTAAAAAAAGAAATGACTTGGAGCAAAGTAATCTTCTGAGTGGTTTTGAAAGATTAATATCTTTCAAAAAAGAAAAAGAGAATATCTGGTGACGATGCCTAAATGGTTCCACCTGTACCCATACCGAACACAGTAGTTAAGCATTTAGAGGCCGAAAGTACTTGCATGGAGACGTGCTGGGAGGATAGGAAGTTGCCAGTTAGAGCCTTTGGGCTCATTATAATGGAATATGGCGGCTATGGTGAAGCGGTCAACACGGCGGATTGTGGCTCCGTTATTGCGTGGGTTCGATCCCCACTAGTCGCCCCATTACCTTACAGGGGTATAGCTCAATTGGTAGAGTAGTGGTCTCCAAAACCATTGGTTGTGGGTTCAAGTCCTACTGCCCCTGCCATTATAGCTTATATCTTACAAATTAATATTTTTTACATGGAGCGATACTCAAGAGGCTGAAGAGGACGGTTTGCTAAATCGTTAGGCGGCTTCGCCGTGCGAGAGTTCGAATCTCTCTCGCTCCGCCATTTTTGTAAGGTCAAATCCTTTAGAAATTATTTTCTAAAGGATTTTTTTGTATTGAAATTTAAATAATTAATAAAATTCTAAAGATATTTTAATCTTTCATTAATTGACTTTAGTGATTAAAAAAGCTAGTATAAAAGTATGAGGAATACATAAATGAAGTTTTATATATTTTAGGAGGTTAGAATTATGAAAAAAATAATGCAATTAGTGATGATGGCAGTAGTAGCTTGTTTCTTTGCAGTAGGAGCAGGTAGCGTAGGACAAGTTGAAGCTGCAGCACTTTATACACCAGCTACTTATTGGAATGGAAATGCCAATTATCCAGTAGCATTTACTCAAGCAGGTGTAAATAGATATGTAGATTTATCTTCTGCTAAAGTGGAAGAACAAACAGAAAATGTAGAAGATAATATAAAAACAGCAATATTTACTTATGATGTAATTATGGTAAATGAACAGGGTGTAGAAACTTCAAAATTCAGCTATAGAACAAAGATTAAATTTGTTGGTGATGAAGTATTTATCTTCAGTGCAAGACGTAATAATGATGGTTGGGCTCAATTAAGCGACCGTTCTTTTGATCAACCACAATATAATGCAGCTCAAATTTTAGCTGAGCATTTTAATATCAATAAATAATAAAATAAATTAAGAAATAAAAAACGTTGAGATAATAATCTCAACGTTTTTTTAATTAGAATCATTATTAAAATTATTAAAAATACCTAATAATAAGTAAAATTGATGACGATTTTTTTCAGATAATATAAGATATCTATTTAAAAATTCAATATCATCATTAGATAAATTATAGCTATTAGCTAAGTTATGTAATAGATTTAATTGTAAAAGATAAATTAGGTAATAAAAAAATTATAACTATTGATAATATTGCTAAGGCAAATGATATTGGAGATATTGAAAAACTAGACCAAGATTTAAAAAGTGAAGAAAAAACATCAATAGTAAATGCTGTAAATAATTTAAATAATAAAGTCGGAAAGTTAAACTATAGTCAAATAAAAGGTGACAATATAGCTGATAATGATAATACAACTATAGCTATTGGAAAATTAAATAATAAACTAGATCAAGTAAATACAAGTTTACAAAATATGACGAATGAAATAGCTAATAATTCTATTGTTGGCGGTAAAATAAATCAAGATGGAAGTATATCAGTAACTCAAAATAATAAAACTAAACAGATTATAAAACTTGAAGGAAAGTTAACTGACTCTATGGTGAATAGTGTAGATTTTGATAAAGCTAAAGGGCAATTAACTATTCAAAGTATCGATAAATATGACAAAAACAAGATAAATAAACTATCAGTATCAGGAATTGCTAGTAAAGAAGATACTAATAATATTACAGATAATATTATAGGTACAAATACTAAAGAAAAGCTTATTAGTAAATATAAAGATGATAAAGCAAAAACTAAATATATAGCAAATGCTCAATCAATGATAGATGCAGATATAAAATTAGATCAAGCAATACAAAATGTTGCAAATATAAATTATAATACAGGTGAAATATTAAATAATCGAATAAATAATATGGAAAGTCGTTTAAATAATGTTGAAAAACGTATAGATAAAGTAGGGGCAATGGCAGCAGCGATTGCTAATTTACGTACAATGGGATATGATCCATTAGCACCTACAGAAATTGCAATGGGAGTAGGACAATATAAAAATGAAACAGGTATAGCAGTAGGGATATTTCATTATCCTAATCAAGACTTCATGTTAAATGCAAGTATAGCTTATGCCGAAAATGAATTTATGGGTGGTATAGGAGCTACATGGAAAATAGGAAGAAAAAATAAAAAAGAACTAGTAAAAGATATTAATATTGAAAATTTAGCAAAAAAACAATCTAATGATAAATTTATAGGAAAAACAAATGAAGGATTGATATTTATAGACCCTGAAAGTGTTAAAACTATAGTTAAAGATGAACAATATTATTTAGTAGTAGCTGTCGATGAATATTATACTGATAATATTTTAGAAAAAATAAAAATAAAACAAAATATTAAAAATGCGTCATATGCAACAAGTTTATATTTATTTACTAATGATGGTGAATTTTACTGTGTACCACAAAAATATATTTTAGATGATAAAGATAAAATTTGTGCAGATTTAGGTAGTAATATGCAAATGCAATTAGTAGATAAGCCGATTTTAAATGAGGTATATGTTGCAGCATTAGATATTTTAAATCAAAATAAAAGAGAAAAATAAAAAATAAGGAAAAGCAAGCAAAAAATTGCTTGCTTTTTTTGTACGTTTTTGTATAATAAGGTCATAGGTATTACCTTTAAAGAAAGAGGGCGAAATATGCAACAGCTTGGTAGTAAAGATTATATTAATGAAAAAATTTCTGTTAGTAAATTAACAGTATTAGGATTTCAACATGTATTGGTAATGTATTCAGCTGCGGTAATTGTACCCATTATTTTAGCAAATGCATTACAATTATCTAATGAAGATTTAGCATTTTTGATTTCTGCGGATTTATTTACTTGTGGTATTGCTACATTTTTACAATCTTTTGGTATTGGTCGTTTTGTAGGTATAAAATTACCAGTAGTTTTGGGTTGTGCGGTAATTACTTTAGGACCAATGATATCTATTGGTAAAGCTGGTGGACTTACAGTATTATATGGTGCTATTTTATTATCAAGTATTTTAGTATTTACTAGTTCATTTTTTATTAATAAAATAATTAAGTTTTTCCCACCGATTGTAATTGGATCATTGGTAACAATTATTGGTTTTTCTTTAGTGCCAATAGCACTTCAAGATATGGCTGGCGGTTTTGGTGCAAAAGATTTTGGTGATCCTAAAAATTATTTAGTTTCTATTTTTGTATTAATTGTTATTTTATTAATTAATCGTTTTTGTAAAGGCTTCTTAAAATCAATTGCGATTTTAGTTGGTTTAGTATTAGGTACTATTTTTGCAAGTTTCTTTGGTATGGTGGATTTTTCACATTTACATACTACTGAATGGGTAAAATTTGTGACACCACTACATTTTGGGGCTCCTGAATTTACTTTCGATAGTGTGGTGGTAATGTCTATCTTTTTGGTGATTAGTGTAGCTGAATCTGTAGGAATTTTTTACATGATTGCTGATATTTGTGAGGTAAAGCTTACACCAAAAGATATAGCAAATGGTATCCGTGCAGAAGGTTGTGCACAGTTTTTAGGTGGGTTATTTAATTCTTTTCCATATGTTACTTTTTCGGAAAATGCTGGTTTAATGACTGTTACTGGTGTAAGAAATAGATTTGTATTGGTAGCGGCGGCAATTATTTTGATAATTTTAGGTTTAGTACCGAAATTTGCAGTACTTACTACTTTGATTCCGCATCCTGTATTAGGTGGAGCTATGATTTGTTTGTTTGGAACTATTGGTGCAAATGGTATAAAGATATTATCAAATATTGATTTTAAACGTAATGAAAATATTATGATTGTAGCTTGTAGTATTGGTATTGGTCTGGGGACTACAGTAACACCTGGATTATTTAATGAAATGCCAGAAATTGTAAAAATGTTATTAGAAAATGGTATTTTTACAGGTACAGTAACGGCAATTTTATTAAATATTTTATTTAATTATCGTGAAATGTTTAAAAAATAATTTAACTAGATGATTGACTGCTTGAAATGTTTAGTCATATAGACATATAATTAAAACAAAATTAGTAAATAATCGAGGATATATTATGAAATTTTGTAAGGTAAAAGAGCAAGGATTGAGTCAATTAACTAAAAAATCTATTTTAGAATATATAAAGAGCATGGATTTAGCGATTTCGAATAAATTGCCTAGAGAAGAGTTATTAGCTCAAGAACTTGGTGTAAGTCGTATTACAGTACGTAGTGCATTGAATGAATTAGCAAGTGAAGGGATTATTTTTAGAAAACAAGGTAAAGGTACTTTTGTAAATCAAGAGGCTTTACATATGAATGTGGTTTTTAATCCTATTGGTGATTTAAGAGATGTGATTGCCTCAAGTGGTTATGAAGTAAAAACAAAAGTTTTGGCGATAGAAAAACGAGTGGCTTCATCAGAAGAGGTTGTAAAATTACAATTAAAGGAAAATGATGAAGTATTTGTTATAAAAAGAATGTTTTATGCAAATGAAATGCCGGCTATATATTGTGTAGATAGAATAGCGGTAAATACAGTAGGTGAAGATTTGATAAATAATCAAATGGATATCTCAATTTATAAGTATTTTAGTGAAACATTAAAACGTAATATCAGCTGGGATAAAGTAGAATTATCTACAATAACTAGTGAAGAAATGCAAGATTTAGCAAAATATTTTGATTGTAAATACGTACAAAGTTTTTTAAATTGTGATATCATCAATTTTGATAATAATGATGAACCTGCTTTTTATGCGAATGAATATGTTAATACTAAATTTATTCGTTATCAATTAATTAGACAAAAGAAATATTAATTATAAGTAATTTGTGAGGTAAAATTATGGATCATTTATTTTATTTAAGAAAAGCAATTGAAGTATCAAAGAGAGCTCGTGAACATGGAAATACTCCATTTGGTGCTATCTTAGTAGACGGTGAAGGCAATATTTTATTAGAACAAGAAAATATTGAAATCACAGAATCTAATTGTAGTGGTCATGCTGAAACTAGCTTAATGATAAAAGCTTCTAAAAAATATAGTAAAGATTTCTTATGGAATTGCACTCTTTATTCTACTGCTGAACCTTGTGCAATGTGTGCAGGTGCTATATATTGGGGTAATGTAGGTAAAGTAGTTTATGGTATTAGTGAAAAACGCCTTTTGGAATTAACTGGTGATGATGAACAAAATCCTACTTTTGATTTACCATGTAGAGAAGTATTCGCTAGAGGTCAAAAAGATATAAAAGTAGAAGGTCCATTCCCAGAAGTGGAAAATGAAGTAGTAGAAGTTCATAAAGATTATTGGAATAAATAATTTGAGATAAATAATAAAATAAGTAACATAGGAAAGCTTGATGAAATCTTAGAAAATATAGATAAGATTTTATCAAGCTTTTTATTTTTAGCTATTAATCATAGAGCATTTGTAAATAATAAGGTTTATTATGGATAAAATGTATAAAATTTTTATCTTTTTTCTTAAAAATAATGTAAATATGTAAATTTTTTATGGATTTTATGATATAATGGAAAACGTATTATTTTATAAATTAAGGGTGTGATAATTTGAAAAATCTTAGTATGAGCGCTAAAGTTTTTCTAGGTTTTGGGATAGGGATTATCTTAGGTCTTATTTTTCAAAAAGATATTTTATGGTTACAACCTATTGGGGATTTATTTTTAAAACTTATTAAAATGATTGTTGTTCCTGTTGTATTTTTATCTATTATTAGTGGAATATCTAGTATAGGTGATATTGGAAAATTAAAACGCATAGGAACAAAGGTAGTAGGGTTTTATGTAGTAGGGTTTTATATTGTAACTACAGTGCTTTCTGCGATTATTGGTCTTATTGTGGCACATATAATGAAGCCAGGTGCTGATTTTGCTGTAAGTCAAATTGTAGATACAGGTGAAGTGATAAAACCTGCTGAGCCAATGACTGTTAGCCAGACTATTTTGAGCATGGTTCCTGATAATCCGATAACAGCTTTAGCTACAGGTAATTTAATGCAAATTATCGTATTTGGGGTATTTATTGGTATTGCGATAACTATTTTGGGTGATAGAGTAAAAAATGTTAAAAAAGTTATTGATGAAGCCAATATTATTATGTTTAATAGATATGATTCATACTGCACTCAATGTAACAGGCGATGTAGTAAGTACATTGGCTGTAGCACGTATTGAACATATGTATAAAGAATAATTTTAAAGGTGGATTATTATGAGTGATGAAAATAATAAAATGAAGCGAGGGCTGAAAAATCGCCATATGCAAATGATTGCACTTGGTACTTCTATTGGTACGGGGCTGTTTTATGGTTCTGCACCAACAATTAAATTAGTAGGTCCAGGGATTATTTTATCTTATGCTTTAGCTGGTGTTTTCATTTTCTGTATCATGAGAATGGTAGGGGAAATGTCTGTAAAAGAGCCTGTGTCTGGTTCATTTGTTTATTTTGCGAATAAATATTTAGGCCCTTTTGCAGGTTATTTAGCAGGTTGGAATTATTGGTTTTTATATTTATTAGTTTGCTTTGCGGAATTATCTGCAATCGCTATTTATGTAAATTATTGGCTTCCTGATGTACCTCATTGGATAACAGTTTTAGTCTGTATTGTAGTGGTAACAACTGTAAATTTAATCAATGTAAAAACTTTTGGTGAAGCAGAATTTTGGGCATCATTTATTAAAATTTTAGCTATCTGCTGTATGATTGTATTTGGTTTTTATTTGATATTTACAACAATGGGACCATTTCCTGATAATTTCAGTAATTTATGGAATAATGGTGGCTTTTTCCCTAATGGTGCTTGGGGATTTGCACAGTCTTTAGCTGTAGTTATGTTTTCTTTTGGCGGTGTAGAATTAATTGGTATTGCAGCAGGAGAAGCTGAAAACCCAGAAAAAACTTTACCTAGAGCTATAAATGAAGTATTGCTTCGTATCTTAATTTTCTATATTGGTACTATGGTAGTATTGATGACACTTGCTCCATGGGATGAAGTTGGTTTAAATGCTAGCCCATTTGTACAGATTTTCTCTAATATTGGTATTCCAGCGGCAGCTAATATTTTAAACTTCGTAGTAATTGTAGCAGCGCTTTCTGTATATAATAGTAGTTTATATAGTACATCTCGTATTTTGCACAATTTGGCGCAAAATGGAAATGCACCTAAGATGTTTGCTTCTTTATCTCGTCGTGGTATACCAATGGTAGGTATTTTGGTATCTACAGCAATTTCTTTATTGCTTGTAATTTTGACTTATATTTTACCTGAAAAAGTTTTCATGTATTTATTATCAACTGTAGTTGCAGCACTTGTTATCACATGGGCAACTATAGCTATAACTCATATGAAATTTAGAATGAAATTCATACAGGAAAATCGTTTGGATGAACTTCATTTTAAAGCATTTTTATTCCCGTATATTAATTATTTTTGTTTTATTTTCTTAGCTGCTATTGTAGTGATTATGTTCTTTATGGAAGACATGAGAATATCTTTAGGGGCATTAGTAGTTTGGGTAGCATTTATTTATATAACATATAAATTGAGAGCAAAAGTATAATAAGGTATGAATTAAGATGAAAAGCATTAACTATTGATTTTTGATAGTTAGTGCTTTTTGTCTGTAATTTTTATACATATTATTTTATTATTTATAGGGATTTTTTATTTGTTTATTGTAAAGTTGATAAGGTAAATGATAATATATTATTTATGTTTTTAGATTTTATTAAAAAAGGTGGATAGATATGGATAATAATGAACACAAAATGAAGAGGGGCTTAAAAAGTCGTCATATGCAAATGATTGCTTTAGGGGCTTCTGTTGGTACAGGTTTATTTTATGGTTCTGCACCAACAATCAAATTAGTAGGGCCTGGTATTATTTTATCTTATTTATTAGCAGGGATTTTTATTTTCTTTGTCATGAGAATGTTGGGTGAAATGTCTGTTAGAGAACCAGTATCTGGTTCTTTCAGTTATTTTGCTGATAAATATTGGCATAGATTTGCAGGTTATTTAGCAGGTTGGAATTATTGGTTTTTATATATGATAGCTGGTATGGCTGAATTATCCGCAACAGCAACATATGTCAATTTCTGGTTACCTGATTTTCCACAATGGCTCACTATTTTAATTTGTATTTTAGTAATTATAACTGTTAATTTAATCAATGTAAGTTTTTATGGTGAATCAGAATATTGGGCATCATTTATTAAAATAACAGCTATTTGCTGTATGATTGTTTTCGGTTTGTATTTAATTTTTACAACAATGGGACCATTCCCTCAAAATTTCAGTAATTTATGGGTAAATGGTGGATTTTTTCCTAACGGTGCTTGGGGCTTTGCGGCTTCTTTAGCAGTAGTTATGTTCTCTTTTGGTGGTGTAGATTTAATTGGGATAACAGCAGGAGAAGCTGAAAATCCAGAAAAAACTTTACCAAAAGCTATAAATCAAATTTTAATTCGTATTTTAATTTTCTATATCGGTACTATGGTAGTATTGATGAGTCTTTCTTCATGGGATCAAGTTGGTCTTCAAGGCAGTCCATTTGTACAGATTTTCTCTAATATTGGTATTCCAGCAGCAGCTAATATTTTAAACTTTGTTGTATTAGTAGCAGCATTATCTGCATATAATGGTATTTTATATGGTACATCTCGTATGCTTTATGGTTTAGCAAAAGAAGGAAATGCACCAAAAATTTTCGCTTCCTTATCTCGTACTGGTATTCCAATGGTAGGGATTTTAGTATCAGCAGTTATTGGTATAATTCTTGTAATAATGACATATTATTTCCCTAAAGAATTATTTATGTATTTATTATCTATTGTAGTAGCTGGCTTAATCATCAGCTGGTTTATTATCACTATTACACATATGAAATTTAGATTGAAATTTACTCGTGAAAATCGTTTAGATGAACTTAAATTTAAATCTTTATTTTATCCATATACAAATTATTTCTGTATCTTGTTCTTAATTGCAGTAGTAGTGATTATGACACAAATACCAGATATGTTGATTTCTATAATAGTTTTACCTATTTGGGTAATATTTATTTATATGACATATTTATTTAAAAAGAAAGATTAAAGGTGTAAATCATGAATTTAGAAGTAATTCATCATGTGGCAATTATCGTATCTGATTATGCGAAATCTCGTCATTTTTATGTAGATTTATTGGGTTTTGAAGTAATTAGAGAACATCATAGAGAAGATAGAAATGATTATAAGCTAGATTTAAAATTAGGTAGTTGTGAATTGGAGATTTTTGGTAAAGCAGATGCACCAAAACGTGTAAATAATCCGGAAGCTTGTGGACTTAGACATTTAGCTTTTAAAGTGGAATGTATAGAAAAGACTGTAGCAGAATTAGAAAAATTGGGCATTGAATGTGAACCAATTAGATGGGACGATTTTACGCAGAAAAAAATGACATTTTTCAAAGACCCTGATGGACTGCCATTGGAATTACATGAATAGAATATAATAAAAAGAGATTTATGAATTTGTTTATATAGAGCAAAGGTAATAAATCTCTTTTTATTTTAATAATCTTTTAATTTATTTCTAATAGATTTCTTATTGAATATGTTCATTAAAGATGATAATATAAGGTTAATGAATATATTCAATGGAGGTTGAATTTACAATGAAAAAAATCAGAGTTTTATTAATGATGGTACTTTGTTTGGCATTTGCTTCAACTGCAGCATTTGCTTCAAGTGCAGTAGACCAAGTAAGAAGTTTACATGGTCATATAATTGAAATTAGTGGTAATATGGTTACAATTGAAGGGGAAAATCCTCAAGATGTAGTTGCAGTACATTTAAATTGGGATACTGAAATTGTAAATGGCAGAAATGGTAATGATATTGATTTTAATCGTTTAGAAGTAGGCGATGAACTTACTGCTTATTATAGTGCTAGTGCTACACGTAGCTTACCACCACAAAGCAGAGCTTATGCTTTAGTAATGGGTAATGGTGAACATGATGCTATTTATATGCAAGTTGCTGAAGTAAACAAAGTAAAAAATGGCGTAGAAGTATTAAATAGTAATGAAGATACATTAGTAACTATTCCTACAAAAGTAGAAGACGATGCTAATGAATTAAGAGCAGGCGATAGAATTTTAGTTTGGTATGATTTTGTAGCTATGAGCATGCCTGGTAAAGCTACTGCAACTAAAGCTGAAATTTTAGATTAATAAACACAATAGTTAAACTCAAAAAAATAATATGAAAAGATTGCACCCCAAAAGTTAAAGTAAATGCTTTTGGGGTGTTTCTATAGATAGAGGTTTTTATTTTAATTTAGATATTTTTTTAGTATAATAAAGCAATATAAGCTTTTTTTAGTGACTACAATTAAATAAAAGTAGGAAAATTTAAATATAAAAAGGATTGATTATATTGCAAAAAAATTTAGTAGATATTTTTAGTCTTAATATACTAAAAATCATAAAAACTTTTGTATTTTTTTGGTTGTTATTGTGTATATACCGAATAATTTTTATCGGGGGAATGCATGAGTATATTGCCGTAGATAGTGATTTTAGTTTGATTTTTACTGCTATTTATAGTGGAGCGAAATTAAGCTTACAGACGGCGGGGGTTCTTACTTTATGTATGCTTATAAGCTTGGTAGCAGAGGTTTTTTCTAAGCGTTTAAGATGGTTTAGACAGGTTTGTTCTTTTTGTGTATTATTTATTACTACATTGTTATTTATTGCAAGATTTCCCTTTTATCAACAATTCCATAGTGGTTTTAATCAAATGATATTTACAGCAATGCATGAAGATGTTTATGCATTATTTATTTCATTAATTGAAGAATTTCATTTGCCATTAAAGTTATGTATAGTAGTTTTATTGGTTTGTGTATTAAATTATATATTTAATAAATTTATTGATAAAAAATGGGGATTTTTTAAATGGTCTAAACTAAAAAGTAAGTATAGACTTATAATTTTATTGATTGGTGTATATTTATTGGCTACGTTATCTTTATATGGTGGCGGTTGGAGCTGGAAAACAGGTGTGAATTGGGAAAATGCTGGAATCACGAATGATACCTTTTTGAATGAGGCTATTTTAGATGATTATCAAGCAATTTATCGAGCATATGTAAATCAAATGCGTATGGAAGCTTGTAATGGCCTTAGTTTTTCAGCTGATGATGTAGATGTTTTAGCTCAGCGTTTAACGCAAAAAAATGGTAATTATGATTTAAAAAATTATTTAAAAAAAGAAGCAACTGGAGCTAAGATTATAAAACCACAACATATATTTGTTATTGTATCAGAAAGTTATGCAAATTGGCCGTTATTGGCTAAATATAATAATTTACACATTGCAGATAATATGCAAAAGGTGATTGCTCAAGATAATACAGTTTATACTTCGCATATGTTACCTAGTGGTTCAAGTACGATTGGTGCATTAATGACAATGGTAACAGGTATGGCAAATTCGAATTTGTATTTGACAACAATGCCAGAAGCGTTAAAAGAGCCATATCTTACAGCTTCAGCACCTCAAATGAAAAATTTAGGTTATGAAACTAGTTTTTGGTATGCTGGGTCAGCGACTTGGGAAAATATTCAAGAATTTACTTTGGCACAAGGTTTTGATAAATTTTATAGTAGAGGCAATCTTGATGAAAATGCTACAGGTAGTGTGTGGGGCGCTGATGATGAATATTTATATGATGCTATTTTTAAACAAATTGATGAAAATAAAGCTACATTTAGTGTTATATTAAATACGTCAAATCATTCTCCATTTAATATTGATTTACAAAGTAAGGGATTCAATGAAGAAGTAGTTCGTCAAGCACTTCCTGAAAGTGAAAAAAATAATCAAGAATTAATAAAAGAATTAGGTCATTTTTGGTATGCAGATAAAATGGCTGGTGAATTTATTGAAAAAGTACAGAAAAAATATCCAGATAGTTTAATTATTTTTGTAGGTGACCATGCGGATAGATATAATATAGATAAAACACCTTCAATGTATGAACGTTATACTGTACCACTTATTATTACAGGTAAAGGTATAACGAAAGATTTATTGCCAAAAGATAATGCAGGTAGTCAAATTGATATTATGCCAACGGTAATTGATTTAATTGCACCTGAAAAATTTGAATATTATAGTGTAGGAACACCGTTGATGAATAATAAATTAGGGCAAAGTTATGCTTTTTGGATAACAGCTAATGCTATAGGAAATACTGATGATTTAACAGATAAAGCACAATTTTTTGGCGAGCAAATATTACCACCAAAAGCACAATTAGAAGATTATGTAAATGCGGTAAGAGCAATTTCGTGGTGGTTAGGTAAATATGGTACAATTATAGACAAATCCTTGTTGCAGTAAATTAAGAATAAGGTATAATTAAGTATAGACTAAAAAAGATAGGGTGAATGATTTTGAGTAATTTAGAAGTAGGTATTGTAGGCTTACCAAATGTAGGCAAATCTACATTATTTAATGCTATTACAAAAGCAGGTGCAGAAGCTGCTAATTATCCATTTTGTACAATTGAACCAAATGTTGGTGTTGTAGATGTACCAGATGAAAGATTGCAAGTACTTCATGAAATGTATAATTCTAAAAAAACTACACCAGCAAGTGTAAGTTTTGTTGATATTGCAGGATTAGTAAAAGGGGCATCTCAAGGTGAAGGTTTAGGTAATAAATTTTTATCTCATATTCGTCAAGTAGATGCAGTAGCTCATGTAGTTCGTTGTTTTGTTAGTGGAGATATCACTCATGTTGAAGGTAGTGTAGACCCAATTCGTGATATTGAAATTATCAATACAGAACTTTGTTTAGCTGACCTTGATACAATTGAAAAACGTTTAGATAGAGTATCTCGTACAGCAAAAAGTGGAAATAAAGAAGCAAGAGCTGAAGAAGCTGTATTATTGAAGTTAAAAGAAATCGTAGGTGAAGCTGTTCCTGCTCGTCAAGCAGAACTCACTGAAGATGAACTTGAACTTATCAAAGAATTGAATTTATTAACATTAAAACCTATTTTATATGTAGCAAATGTTAGTGAAGATGAAGCAGCTACAGCAGAACAAGATAATGAATATGTAGCAAAAGTAAAAGAATATGCAAAAAAAGAAAACGCAGGCGTTGTAGTAATCTCCGCTAAAGTAGAATCTGAAATTGCAGAGCTTGATGCAGATGAAGCAAAAGAATTTTTATCTGATTTAGGACTTGAAGAATCTGGTCTTAATAAATTAATCAAAGCAGCTTTTAAATTATTAGGTCTTATGACTTTCTTGACAGCTGGTGAAGATGAATGTCGTGCATGGACTATTAAAGTGGGTACAAAAGCTCCACAGGCTGCCGGTAAAATTCACTCTGATATAGAACGTGGCTTCATTCGTGCAGAAATCGTATCTTATGATGATTTAGTAGCTTCTGGAAGTGTAGCAGCTGCTCGTGAAAAAGGTCAAGTACGTGTTGAAGGTAAAGATTATATCATGCAAGATGGCGATGTTACTCATTTCCGTTTTAATGTTTAATTTTATGTTCACATAATAAATATAGGGAAATATCCCTATATTTTACGATAAATTTTAATAAAATTTTAATAATTCGATTAATTTATCAAAATAATAAGAATAAAGGAAGTGTGATTATGCGAAAATTTACTTTGGTTAGTATGATAATGGCTCTATGTATATTGTTTTCTTGTAGTTTAGTGCAAGCTCAAGAAATGAGAACTATTGCAGTAGATGGTAGCTCTACAATAAAAGTAGCACCGAATAAAGCAACTGTAAGTATTAGTATTACTAACAGTGCTAAAAATTCTAAAGAGGCAGCAAATAAAAATGCTGCAGTAATGAATAAGATTCAAAGTGCATTATTGGGATTAACAATAACAGAAGAAAATATCCAAACAACTAACTATAGTTTATATCCTATATATGATGCGAAAAGTAATAGTAGGGAAATTACTGGCTATAGTGTAACTAATGAAATAAGTGTAAATATCGATAATATCGCACTTGTTGGTATAGTTATTGATACAGCTATAAATTCTGGTGCAAGTAATGTTGATTCTATAGAATTTGGGTTAAAAGATAGTCAGCAATATAAAGAAAAAGCCTTACGAGAAGCTATTTTAGATGCAAAACGTAAAGCTGAAGTAGTAGCATCTACATTGGGTAAAAATATTGTAAATGTAGTAAGTGTAAATACTAATAATACGTATATTGAAACAAGAAATATGAATAATGCTATGTATATGAAATCAAGTGCTGATATGTCAGCAAGTTCTCCAGTACAAGAAGGAGAAATAAATGTAAGGTCTAATGTATCAGTAGTTTTTGAAATGAATTGATAATTATTTTGATGGATTAAATTAAAAACGACTTTAGTAATCTAAAGTCGTTTTTTTATACATAATATTATAATTTTTCGTCAGCATATTTAATTAAAATATGAGCAGATTTACGATTTGTAGCAAGTGGAATATTGTGAACGTCACAAATACGAAGAAGGGCATTGATATCAGGTTCATGAGGCTGAGCGTTTAATGGGTCACGCATAAAAATAACGTAATCAACTTTTTCTGTAGCAACCATAGCACCGATTTGTTGGTCGCCACCTAATGGGCCAGACATCATAGTTTCAACGTTAAGATTATACTTTTCATTGATTAATGTACCAGTTGTACGAGTTGCTACTAGATGGAAATGTTTAAGAGTTTCAAGATGATTACCAACAAACTCGAGCATTTCTTCTTTTTTTTGGTCATGGGCAATTAGCGCAATTGTTTTCATAAAAAATAACACCTACTTATATATAATAATTCCTTAACAGTTGTTATGGGCAACAAAGAAAAGGAATATAAGAAAAATAAAAATAGTAAAGCACAGGATTTTCTGATATTAATCTTCTTTGTATAAACATAAACATTAAAGGATATAATAAGTATAAACTATTTGACTTTTTAGGTAAAGGAAAATTAGTGTGAAGATATTTTTGGTTTTGTAAAGTAAAAGTATTAATAAATTGGCGTGATTATTATATAATATTGTTTTAGGTGTTGATAGAGTTTTTTTATTGAGTTATAATTATAAAAATGAATTAAGTTCATATTTTGAAGAGGTGTAGGCGTGTATCCAATTAATTTGATTTTAGATGATAAACCTTGTGTTGTTTTAGGTGGCGGGCATGTAGCTTTCCGCAAAATAGAAGGTTTAATAGAAGCAAAAGCAAAAATAACAGTAATTTCACCAGAAATTGTGTCGGAAATAAATGATTTAGTAGGAAATAAACAGATTACATGGATAAAAAAATGTTATGAATCTGGTGATTTGGCAGGTTTTGAATTAGTTATTTGTGCTATTGGCAATGAAGAAATAAATCAAAAAGTGCAGTTAGAAGCAAATAAACGACGTATTTTACTTAATGTTGTAGATAGATTGGATTATTGTGATTTTGCTTTACCTGCAAAGATAAGAAGAGGTGATTTATTAGTAACTTTTTCAACTAATGGAAAATCACCTGCATTATCACGATATTTACGTTGTAAAATGGAGCAAGAATTTGATGATACTTATGCAAAATGGTTAGATAAATTAGTGCAATTAAGAAAAGAAGCTATTGAAAAATTGCCAACAAGTGATGACCGTGAAATCTTTTGGCGTAGTGCGTTAAGTGATGATGTGATGGAACTTGTAAGGACTAAAAAATATGATGAAGCGGAGGCGAGCATAAGAGATGCAATTAGTGGTTTTAGGGCTTAATCATAAAACTGTATCTGTAGAAGTACGTGAAAGATTTGCCATTTCTGTTGACAATATTAATAAAGGATTACGTCATTTAGATAATTATAATGGAATTAGTGAAGTTGTAATTTTATCTACTTGCAATCGCACAGAAATCTATGCTGTTGTAGATGATGCAAACGAAAATATGCAAGATGTAAAAGAGTTTTTCTTCACGCTTGCAGGAAGTGATGATGCGAAAGATGAGTATTTTTATTATCATGTAGATAAAGATTGTATACGTCATTTATTTGCAGTAGCTTCTAGCTTGGATTCACTTATCATTGGTGAAGGTCAGATTTTAAGTCAGGTAAAAAAAGCTTATTCAATGGCAAGAGAAGCTCAAGCGACAAGTACAATTTTAAATACTTTATTTCATCGTGCGATTACTACTGGAAAAAGAGTACGTACAGAAACTAGAATTGCTTATAATGCAGTATCTGTTAGTTATGCCGCTGTACAGTTAGCTTTAAAGATTTTCGGCAGTCTAGAACATAGCAATACGCTTATCTATGGTGCAGGTCAAATGGCAGAACTCACTGCTCGTAATTTAATGGGCAAGGGCGCTAAGAAAATTTATGTAGCTAATAGACATTTTGATAAAGCACAGGAATTAGCTAGTCAATTTGGCGGTGAAGCAGTAGGTTTCCGTGATGCTTTGCGCAAAGCAAATGATGTAGATATTGTAGTAACTTCCACAGGAGCACCTCATTATGTAGTAAAACCTTGGGAAACACAATTATTCATGTCTAAGCGTAAAGGTAGACCGCTTGTCATCATTGATATAGCAGTGCCTCGTGATGTTGACCCAGATGTAGCAGAGATAAAAGGCGTAGAATTATATAATATTGATGATTTAGAAGCTGTAGTTGAAGATAATATCAAAGAACGTGAATATGAAGCATATCAAGCTCAAAAAATTATTGATGAAGAAGTAAATTCAATTTTAGAGCGTTTTCAATATTTATCTTGTCAGCCAGTAATGGCTCGTTTATCAACGAAAGCTGAGCGCATTCGTCGTCGCGAAGTGAAACGAGCAATGACAAAACTTGGTGATTTAACTGAAAGTCAGGTTAGAGAAATTGAACATATGTCACATATGATTGTTCGTAAATTATTGCGTGAGCCAATGATTAAGTTAAACAGTTTTGCAGGAACACAACAAGAAGATTATTATGTGAATGCTGTAACTAAGTTATTTAAAATAGATGTATTAAAAGAGAGGGAATAATAGTGCGTAAAAAGATTGTTATTGGTACACGTAGCAGTAAATTAGCATTATGGCAGGCAGAATATGTGGCAGATCGTCTACGTAAACAATATGAAGGTTTGGAAGTTGAATTGATGCATATTGTTACTAAAGGCGATAAAATTCTTGATGTGCCACTTGCTAAAATCGGTGGCAAAGGATTATTTACAAAAGAACTTGAAGTAGCAATGTTAGAAAAACGTGTAGATTTAGCAGTACATAGTTTAAAAGATATGCCTACTGTATTACCAACAGGATTATCTTTGACCACTATAACTAAGCGTTTAGATTGTGGTGATGCTTTAGTTAGTCCGAAATATCAAACTTTAGAAAATTTACCTAAAGGGGCGAAAGTAGGAACATCTAGTTTGAGACGTAAAGCTCAATTATTAAATATTCGTCCTGATTTAGATATTCATAATCTTCGTGGTAATGTAAATACTAGATTACGTAAATTAGAAGAAGAAAATTTCGATGCAATAGTACTGGCGGTAGCAGGGTTAAAACGTTTAGGTTTTGGTGACAAAATAACGCAAATTATTCCTCGTAAATATTGTTTACCTGCTGTAGGACAAGGTGCATTAGCCATTGAAACAAGAGCTGACGATGAAGAAATTAAAAATATGCTTAGTTTTCTATATGATGATAAAACTGCAGATGCAACAATTGCTGAACGTGCATTTTTAGCTCAAGTTGAAGGTGGTTGTCAAGTGCCTGTTGGTGTTTATGGTGAAGTTAATGAAGATAATACTTTAACAGTAGAGGCAGTAATCGGTTCACTTGATGGTAAAACGATTATTCGTGATAAAGTTACAGGAAAAAGAGAAAATGCGAGTGAATTAGGTGAAGATTTAGCTAAAAAAATATTAGCTAATGGTGGACTTGAAATAATGCAAAGTTTAGGTTTATGTATTAATAAATAATAATTGTAAATACCGTTATAATATATTTAGATAAATAAAATAAAAATTAATTAGAAATATCTTTTGGAGGTTTTTCTTGATGAATGGAATGGTTTATTTAGTAGGTGCAGGTCCTGGAGATTATCGCCTAATTACTTTAAAAGGTAAAGAGTGTTTAGAAAAAGCAGATGTTGTTATTTGTGATTATTTAGCAGATAAACGCTTAATGGCTTTTGCTAAAGATAATGTGGAATATATTTATGTGGGGAAAAAAGCAGGCAATCATGCTATGCGTCAAGAAGACATCAGCCAACTTATCGCTGATAAAGCAAAAGAAGGAAAATGCGTGGTACGCTTAAAAGGTGGCGATCCATTTGTATTTGGTCGTGGCGGTGAAGAAGCAGAAGTTTTAAAGAAAAATAATGTAGCTTTTGAAATTGTACCAGGTATCAGCTCTGCTATTGCAGCACCTGCTTATGCAGGTATCCCTGTAACTAATCGCAAAGTTGCAGTATCTTTTGCTGTAATCACAGGTCATGAAGACCCAACAAAAGGAAAATCCGATATAAATTGGGAAAAATTAGCCACAGCTGTGGATACTTTAGTATTTTTGATGGGTGTAGGTAATTTACCACATATCACAAGTCAATTGATAAAATATGGAAGAAGTGCAGATACGCCAGCAGCCTTAGTGCGTTGGGGTACAAAAGCAGAACAAGAAGTATTAGTAACTACAGTAGGTAATGCTGTGGAAGATGTAAAAAAACATAATTTAAAACCACCAGCAGTTTTTGTAGTTGGTAATGTAGTAAATTTACGTCAGACAATTCAATGGTTTGATAATAAACCGTTATTTGGCAAACATATTTTAGTTACAAGAGCTCGCGAACAAGCTTCTAAATTGACAACAGCATTAGAAGATTTAGGGGCAAATTGTATAGAAGCTCCAGCTATAAAAATCACAACTCCTGATGATGATTTTGCAAGTTTAGATAAAGCTATCGCTAAAATCGGTGAATATGAATGGATTATTTTCACTAGTACAAATGGTGTAGATAGATTTTTCGCTCGCTTAAATGAAAAAGGATTAGATGTACGTAGCTTAAGAGATGCTAAAATTGCAGCTATCGGTACAGCTACTGCAAATAAATTAAAAAATTATGGTATCATTGCAGATAAAGTACCAACAATGTTTATGGCAGAAGGTATTTTAAATGTTTTAAAAGATGATATTAAAGAAGGTACAAAAGTCTTAATACCCAGAGCACAAAAAGCTCGTGAAGCTTTACCAATAGGACTTCGTCAATTAGGTGCTGTTGTAGATGTAGCAGAAACATATACTACAAAAATGGCAGATACAAATAAAGAAGAGATAAAAGCTTTATTAAAAGAACATAAAGTAGATATGGTAACTTTTACAAGTTCTTCTACTGTAGAAAATCTTTTAAAATTAATTGATGAAGATAAATCTTTATTAGATAATGTGGCTAAAGCAAGTATTGGCCCTATCACAGCAAATACTTGTAAAAAACATGGGCTTATTGTTGATGTAGAAGCCGATGTATATACTATAGATGGTTTAGTAGCAAAAATAAAAAATTTTGGATGGTGACTATTGATGAAACTCAATACTTTAAGACCACGCCGTTTGCGTTTAAATAGCGCTGTTCGCGACATGGTTCGTGAAAATTCTTTATCTGTAAAGGATTTAATTTATCCTATCTTTGTGGTTGCTGGTGAAAATGTAAAAGAAGAAATTCCTAGTATGCCCGATGTATATCATCTTTCTGTAGATAATGCAGTAAAAGTGGCAAAAGAAGTTTATGAACTTGGAATTCCAGCGATTGAAGTTTTTGGTCTTCCTGAATATAAAGATGAAATAGGTTCTAGTGCATGGGATTTAAATAGCCCTGTACAACGTGCTATGCGTGCAATTAAAGAAGCTGTGCCAAACCTTGTAATTGTTGGTGATGTATGCCTTTGCCAATATACAACACATGGTCATTGCGGTCAGCTTTGTGGTCATGAAGTAGACAATGATGCTACTTTAAAATTATTAGCAAAAGTTGCTGTAAGCCAAGCTCAAAGTGGTGCAGATATCATTGCTCCATCTGATATGATGGACGGCAGAATTGCTGTAATTCGTGAAGCTTTAGATGAAGCTGGCTTTAAAAATGTATCTATCATGTCTTATGCAGTAAAATATGCTTCTGGATATTATGGACCATTTAGAGATGCAGCAGATTCTGCTCCTCAATTTGGTGATAGAAGAGCTTATCAGATGGACCCTGCTAATAGCCGTGAAGCTATGAAAGAAGTAGAACTTGATATGGAAGAAGGAGCAGATTTCATCATGGTAAAACCTGCTTTATGTTATCTTGATATTGTTCGTCAAGTTCGCGATAAAATCGATCGTCCTATAGCTGTATATAATGTAAGTGGTGAATATTCCATGGTAAAAGCAGCAGCTCAAAATGGCTGGATTGATGAAAAACGCATCGTTATGGAAACACTTCTCAGCATGAAACGTGCAGGTGCAGATATCATCATCACATATCACGCTATTGATGTAGCAAAATGGTTAAAAGGTTAGATATTCATTTTTCTTTTGTTTAAAAGAAAAACGAACCAAAAAGAAAATACACCCGCGATATTGATTTTACTTTGGCAAAGATAAAATCATGTCTACAACGCTCTAAACTCGCTTCGCTCAAACAGTAGGACTAAAACTGTAGCCCTGATTTTATCTTTGTCAATAGCTTTTAGCTACTGTAAAAGTCTGCTAACGTGGGGAAGTTTGGTATTTATTAATAATACCGTACTATTAATTTCCGCATTATAAAATTTGAATGGTAACCTTTAGATTATTGAAAATAATTATCGCTGAATACGTTTTTAGTCTGAATGTTTGAGCGGAGCGAGTTTCTAAGCGTTGTATGAAGCGATAAGTATTTTCAAAGTTCAAATTTTATCTGCGGTGGCTTTCTTTGGTTCGTTTCTTTGCCATCAAAGAAATGAACACTTGTAATAATTCTTTTTTTATGCTAAAATATCATTCATGAGCAGTTTCTCATGTAAGACTGCGGTATTCGGGTCTCGCGCAATGGAGACTCATGAACCCCGCCAGGTCCGGAAGGGAGCAACGGTAAGTGATCATCTTCATGTGCCGTGAGGGCGCCTGAATACCGTGTTCTTACCTGAGAAGCTGTTTTTTTTATATCCAAAAATAGGAGGGGAGCATTTATTATGGCTTATATGGCACTTTACCGAAAGTGGAGACCACAAGATTTTTCGGATCTTATAGGCCAAGAACATATCAGTGAAACTTTATCTAATGCTATAAGCACAGGTAAAGTAGCTCATGCATATTTATTTTCTGGACCACGTGGTACAGGGAAGACAAGTACAGCTAAGATTTTAGCGAAGGCTTTAAATTGTGAGCATGGACCGACACCAACACCTTGTAATCAATGTGTATGTTGTCAAAAAATAAATGATGGTTCATTCATGGACGTTTTTGAAATAGATGCGGCTTCCAATCGTGGTATTGATGAAATTCGTGATTTACGTGAAACAGTGAAATTTGCTCCTGTAGATGGTAAATATAAAGTATATATCATCGATGAAGTTCATATGTTGACGACAGAAGCTTTTAATGCTTTGCTAAAAACATTAGAAGAACCACCATCTCATGTTGTATTTATTTTGGCAACAACAGAAGTGCATAAGGTGCCAATAACAATACAATCACGTTGTCAAAGATATGATTTTAAACGCATAACCAAAGATGATATCTTAAAACGACTTGTGATGATTACTGATGAGATGGGGCTAAATGCAGATAAAGATGCATTGTCTATTATTGCTATTCAAGCAGATGGCGGTATGCGTGATGCACTCAGTTTATTAGACCAATGTCTTGCTTTTACCAAAGATGAACTCACTGTTACACAAGTGAGAAAAGTATTAGGGCTTGTAGGTCATGATTGGGTATGGCAGATAACAGATGCTCTAGCTAAAAAAGATAGTCAAACGATTTTAACTATCCTTGATGAAGTAATAGCTCAAGGTAAAGAAATAAAACAATTATTGAACGAATTAGTATTGCATTTTCGTTCGATTATGCTCTATAAAGCTTCAAATAAATTATTAAATTTAAATATGTATTTTGAAGATGAAGAAATATTATCTCGCCAAGCTAAAGATTTTACGCATGACCAGATAATGCAAATTATTCAAAAAATACATGAGGCTATTAATGAAATAAAATGGGCAAGTCAACCTAGAATAACGGCAGAAGTTTTATTTTTAAAATTATGCTGGCAAGGCGAAGCTGAAAATAATAATTCAGAAAAAATAATGCCGATGATGAATAATATACCTGCAGTAAATAACAAAGGTGCTTCAGAGGCAAAAATAATGGCGCTAGAACAGACTGTTTCTCGTTTGGATAGAATAGTCAAAGCACTTAGTAGTCAGTTGGCTAATATGCAAGAGCAGTATAAATCAGCTCCGATGACAAATGCGCCAATGATGAATACTTCTGTAGAGCCAAGACAAAATACAGTAAAAAGAGCTTCAAAAATAGTTAAAAATGAGCCAGTGCATACTAATATAATGCCGATGGAAAATGCTGATGCTACAGCTATTTGGCAAAATGTATTGGCAGGGCTTAATGCTCGTCGCAAGAAAGTTGTAGTGGCTTGTGTAAATAGAGCTCTACCTTATCGTATAGCAGATAATCAATTTTTTATCCATTTTGATAGCCCATTTTTACAAGCTCGTACAGAAAAAGATGATTATCGTTTATTGATAGAAGAAGTATTAGAAAATGTAACAGGTCATAATTTGCGTTTAGTCTGTACTTGTGGAGATTTGAAAATAACGCAAATGCCACAGGTTAATACTACTTTAAATAATAATGTTGATAAAATACAGGAAATAAAAGCGCCAAAAGTAACAATTCCTATGATTGAAGATGAAGATGTATTGCCACAAGGTGATTATCAAGCAGACATTCCTATGCCTACAGATGAAGATTATGTAGATATAGCGCCAACAGATGTGGATTATGATAATATGACACCAGAAGGTAAACATACATTACAGACGGCGATTGAGATTTTTGGCGGAAAAATAATTCCTGAAGATAATAAATAATAGATAATTGACGATTTTATTTTATTTTGATACTCTAAATAGAGAAAAATATTTTATATGGAGGTATTTTGATGTTTAATCAAGGTAATATGGCTGGCATGATGAAAAAAGTTCAGAAAATGCAAGCTGATATGAAAAAAATGCAAGATGAACTTAAAAAGAAAACTGTTGAAGTAAGCGTTGGTGGCGGTGTTGTTAAAGTCGTTATGAACGGTGAAAAACAGATGCAGTCCCTTGTTATTGATAAAGCTGCAGTAGATCCAGAAGATGTAGAAATGTTACAAGACCTTATTTTATCTGCTGTAAATCAGGCTATGGTAAAAGTAGATGAAATGATGGCTAGTGAAATGAGCAAATTAACTAGTGGTTTAAATCTTCCTGCTGGATTATTCTAATGAGATATATTGAGCCTATGGCTAAGCTAATTGAACATTTTCGTGCTTTACCAGGAATTGGTTCAAAGACAGCTGTACGCTTAGCATATCATATTTTAGACATGGAGCCTGCCCAAGCAAAAGCCTTGGCGCAGGCTATTATTGAAGCTAAAGAAAAAATTGGCTTTTGCAGTTGTTGTTTTAATCTCAGTGATACAGACCCTTGTGCTATTTGCACTTCTCCAAATAGAGACCATTCTATTATTTGTGTAGTAGAACAGCCTAAAGATGTAGTGGCTATGGAACGTATGCGAGATTATAAAGGCGTTTATCATGTATTGCATGGAGCTTTATCGCCAATTGAAGGAGTAGGGCCAGAGGATATTCATATCAAAGAATTATTAAATCGTCTATATGATGATAAAGTAAAAGAAGTTATCATGGCTACTAATCCTAATATTGAAGGCGAAGCAACAGCTATGTACATTGCCAAATTATTAAAACCACTAGGTATAAAAGTAACAAGAATTGCTCATGGACTTCCTGTTGGTGGCGATTTAGAATATGCAGATGAGGTAACTTTAGCTAAAGCTATTGAAAATCGTCGAGAAATGTAAGTTCATTTAGAACAAAGGTTGTGATTTTATGGTTGAATCTACATTAGTTATTGCTTTTTTTGTGGGCTTATTGATTTTATGTGTATTCACTAAAATTTTTTCTATGCCACTAAAAATCTTATGGAATTGCATTTATAATAGCATAATAGGTGCTATCGTTTTATATATTATAAATTTCTTGGGATTTGTATACATTCCAATTAATTTTATAACGGCATTGATAGCAGGGATATTTGGAGTACCAGGAGTATTGGTATTAGCGATTTATTCTATGTTATAAGAGCTACAGTTTTGGCTGTAGCTTTTTTTGTAGGCAAATTTATAAATAATTAATTAGATAATTGATTGATTATGCTTTATATGTTAAAATAACTATTAATTAGATAAAAAATAACTATTAAAAAGAGAGTGTGTATAATGAATTTCAAAAAAATATTAGCAATTGTGATGGTGTGTGTTTTTGCTTTTAGTGGTATCGGTATGGCAAAAGCAAAATCTGGCGGTGGCGGTTTCAAAGCTCCAGCTAGTACAACAAAATCTTTAACACCTTCTACAAAATCAACAACTACTACAACACCAAAAACTGATGCACCAAAGACAAATGCTACAGAAGCACCTAAGTCTAATGCAACTACAAATAATACAACAAATAATGCAAGTACAAATACTGCAAATAAAACTAACACTACTACAAATACAGCAAACAATCAGCAATCTGGTAGCCGTTGGGGTAGTGCCTTAAGAAATATTGGTTTATTTGCTGGTGGTATGTTCTTAGGTAGCATGCTCAGCAATATATTTGGTCTTGGCGGATTTATGGGTGATATTTTAGGCTTAATTGCCAATGTGGTACTTATTGGTATCGTAGTAATGGTAATTATGGCTATTTATCGTAAACTTTTTGGCAAAAAAAATGAAACTAATGCTTATGCTAGCAGTAGATATGATGAAAATAATTTCCGTTGCCCTAATTGTGGATGGATGGCACCAGATAGAAATAATCCTCCAAAATTCTGTCCTGAATGTGGAAATCGTTTAAATGGTGCAAATCAAAATGAATATCAACAATATAATCAATATACAAATGAACAAGATGCGGAATATACAGAGTCTAAAAGTGGTAAAATAATAGATATTACACCACCAAAAGATAAGGATAAATTTTAATTAAATAATGATTTTATCTATAAAAGCGACACTATTTAAAGGTGTCGTTTTTTATTTTTTAGATAAAATTTGCCTAGATGTGATAAAATGAAAAATGTGTATATTTAGGAGGCGATAATTTTGAATGTATTACAGGCACAAAAAGGAAGAACTTATCTTGTAAAAAAAGTAAATTTAGAGGGAAATATTGAACGTCGTTTAGAGATGCTCGGCATGACTGACCAAGTAAAACTTATGGTTTTAAATAAAAAAAATCAAGGTGCTGTAATTATAAAAGTACGTGGCACTCGTTTTGCCATAGGTAAAGAAATAGCAGATGCTATAGAAATCGAGGAAATAGAAAATGAGTAAAGATGTTCATGTAGCTTTTATTGGCAATCCTAATTGTGGGAAAACTACTTTATTTAATGCTTATACTGGTGCTCATTTAAAAGTTGCCAATTGGCCCGGTGTAACTGTAGAAAAAAAAGAAGGAGCAATGCAATTTCACAATGAAAATTATAAATTAGTGGATTTACCAGGTATTTATAGTTTGACTTCATATACTATGGAAGAGCAAGTATCACGTCAATATATATTAGATGATGAAGTCGATATAGTTGTCGATGTGGCAGATGCTTCTTCTTTAGAGCGAAATTTATATTTAGCATTGCAACTTATTGAATTAGGTAAGCCAATGGTTCTAGCTTTAAATATGATGGATATTGTTGAAGAGCGAGGCATGGATATCGATTTTCATAGATTGCCGGAAATGCTAGGGATACCAGTAGTTCCTGTCAGTGCTAGAAAAAAGCGTGGTCTGGAAATCTTAATGCATGCAGTTGCTCATCATCAGGGTGAAAAAATTAAAGATAAAATAGAACATCATCATGGTGAAGAAATTTTAAATCGCAAACATAGACATAATCATCATAAAGATTGTGTAGTTGTTTATAGTGATGAGATTGAAGATAAGATAGATATTATCGAAGAAGCTCTCGTTGAAAAATATGGTCAATTACCTAATTTGCGTTGGCATGCAATCAAAGAATTAGTACAGGATAAAGAAATTATTGAAAAATATCCTTTAGATTTGCCTGATGTATTGGATAGAAGTTATGAAAAAGATATCATCAAGCAAAAATATGACTTTATCGAAGAAATAATACAAGAAGTATTGGTAAATAAAGATAAAGAAGCGCGTTCTACAGATAGAATAGATGCTGTGCTTACTGATAATGTCTGGGGTATTCCAATTTTCTTGGCTATTATGGCATTTATTTTCTTTTTAACTTTTACTATAGGTGATATTTTTAAAAATTATTTAGTAGAAGGAATAGATATTGTAAGCAATGATTTGATGGCAATATTGAATTCTATAGATGTCAGTCCGATTATATCATCATTGTTAATTGATGGGGCTATAGCTGGTATTGGTGGTATATTAGCATTTTTACCGAATATATTTATTTTATTCTTAGCTTTAGCTGTGTTAGAAGATAGTGGATATATGTCGCGTGTGGCTTATGTTATGGATTCAGTAATGGGCAAAATTGGTTTATCAGGTAGAGCATTTATTCCTTTATTATTGGGATTTGGTTGTTCAGTGCCAGCAATTATGGCATCAAGAGCTTTAGAAGACCCGAAAGATAGATTGCGTACTATTTTAGTAACGCCATTTATGTCATGTAGTGCTAGACTTCCAATATACATTTTATTTTCAGGAATGTTTTTCCCAGAATATGCGATGTTTGTAGCTTTTTCTATGTATGTAATCGGCATAGTTATGGCGATAATTATTGCTAAAATCTTTTATAAGGTGAGCGATAAGAGCGATAAAAAAGTATTGTTGATAGAACTTCCTGAATATAAATCACCAAATGTAATGTCTATATTTTTATATGCTTGGGAAAAAGTTAAATCATATTTAGCAAAAGCTGGTACAACGATTTTCGTAGCATCAATAATTATCTGGTTTATTTTAAACTTTAATTTCTCCGGTATGGTAGATATCGGTGATAGCTTTGGAGCTCAAATCGGTCGATTAATAGCACCTATTTTAGTGCCTGCTGGGCTTGGATTATGGCAGATTGCAGTGGCTTTGATATCTGGTATTGCAGCAAAAGAAGTTGTTGTAGCAAGTTTGAGCGTATTGTATGGTATTTTAAATATCAATTCAGCAGAAGGCATGAATACTTTAGTTGGTCAATTAGCACAAGTTGGTTTTCATGAATTAAATGCTTATGTTTTGATGGTATTTTGTTTATTATATACTCCATGTATAGCTAGTATTGTAACTATAAAAAAAGAAACTAATTCTACAAAATGGACTTGTTTTGCAATATTTTTTCAATTATTGATTGCATATTTAGTAGCCGTTATTATCTATCAAGTAGGTAGCAATATTTTATATTAATATTTAATTTTTGTTTGAGCAGTGTTTATGAGAGTTTAATTATTTATAAAACTCTTGTAACACTGTTATTTTTTTATTAAATATATGGGAATAGTGCTATAATCGGTGTTATTGAGAGCGATTTTCATGATATAATATAAATAAAAGTATGATAAGTAAAGGTGTAAAGATGAATTTGAAGTACAAGTTTTTTGATTATTTGCCCCAAGAGGCAAAAGATATACGCACAGAAGTATTTGTAAATGAACAAAAATTTGAAAATGAATTTGATGATATAGATGATATTGCGTATCATTTAATTATTTGGGAAGGAGAAAAAGCTATAGCAAATGCGAGATTATATCGAGATGAAGAGAAAAATTCATATATAATTGGCAGATTAGCAGTGCTTAAAGAATATCGTAAATGTCATATAGGCACTAAATTGATGAATTTATTAGAGGAAAAAGTGAAAGCTTTATCAGGTGAAAAAATAAGTTTATCTGCACAATGTAGAGCGAGAGCTTTTTATGAAAGTTTAGGATATAAAGCAAGTGGAGATATTTATTTAGATGAATATTGCCCGCATATACATATGGAAAAATTAATAAAGTAAAGTTTAAATAGCATGGATAGAGAACAAAGAAAGGGTATGATTTTGTGAGGATTGTTGGTATTATAATTATCATTTTGGTATTGGGCTTTTTTGGAGGCTATGGCATAATGCAATCGCAGATAGATGACAAAAAAGAATTTAAAGGAGTAAAAAATGTTATTCCTATGGATAATAGAACAGAACAACAAATTGAACAGCATGATGTAAAAGTGGAAAAATCAGGAATAATATCAAAGGAACAAGCTGAAATTATTGTTTTAGAAAATGCAGATATGGAAGCTAAAGATATCAGTGGATTAAAGACTAAGATAGAAAATTATTATGGTAAAGATATTTATGATATAGAATTTTATGCTGATAATAAAGAATATAATTATAATGTAGATATGTATGGCGGAGAAATTTTGGCAATGGATTATGAGATTGATAAAAAATATTATGCCAAATTATCTGGAAAACCAGTAGATGAAGCGGGTGCTATTGAATTAGTAAAAGCACAAATTCCAAATTGTACTACAGATGATATTAATTTGAAATTAGAACATGATGATGACTATTTACAATATGAAGGTAGAGCACAAGTCAATGGTGTTTTATATGAATTTACCATAGATAAAAATACAGGAACTTTCGTAGAATGGAAATGGAAAAATCATAAATAAAAATAAGCTATAGCAAAGTAAAATTTTAATTGCTATAGCTTATTTTTTATAGACTAATCTTAGCCTTTAACAACGATATTTACAAGTTTTTTAGGAACGCTGATTACTTTAACGATAGTTTTACCTTCGATTAAGCCTTTGATTTTTTCATCAGCAAGAGCGATTTCTTGTTGTGCTTCACGAGTAGCAGAGGAAGATACCATTATTTTGCTACGTAATTTACCATTTACTTGAACAACAACTTCAACTTCATCAGCAATAGTAGCTTTAGGGTCGAATGTTGGCCATGTAGTATGATGTACGCTACCTGTTTGACCGATTTGTTGCCAAAGTTCTTCAGTAACATGTGGTGCAAATGGTGCTAAAAGTTTAATTAAGTTAATAACTACTTCGCGAGCAAGACCTGCATTTAAGTTGCCATCTTTGAATACATAGAAAGCATTTACAAGTTCCATGATGGAGCTAATTGCAGTGTTGAAAGTACCACGAGTACCGATATCTTCAGTTACTTTTTCAATAGTAACATTTAAAATACGGAATAATTCTTTTTCTTCTTTAGTGAGTGCTTTTACATCAAAAGTTGGATTTTCTTTAACTTTATCAGCATAGGAAAGGATAATTCTCCATACACGCTGAATGAAACGCCAAGCACCTTCAACGCCTTGGTCACTCCATTCAAGGTCACGTTCTGGTGGAGCTGCAAATAAAATAAAGAGACGAGCAGTATCTGCACCATATTTTTTGATGATTTCTTCAGGAGATACAACATTTCCTTTAGATTTACTCATTTTAGAACCATCTTTGATAACCATACCTTGAGTTAAAAGGTTTGTAAATGGTTCATCAAATTCTACAAGACCTGCATCTTTTAATACTTTTGTGAAGAAACGGGAATATAATAAATGCAAGATAGCATGTTCAATACCACCGATATATTGGTCAACAGGGAGCCAATAATTGATAGCATCTTTGCTAAATGGAGCTTTATCATTATGTGGGTCAGCATAGCGCATATAGTACCAGGAAGAGCAGATGAATGTATCCATAGTATCTGTTTCACGTTTTGCAGGTGCACCACATTTTGGACATGTGCAATTTACGAAATCTTCAGCTTGAGCAAGTGGAGAAGTTGCACCAGTTTCAAATTTTACATCTTTAGGTAATTTTACAGGTAATTGTTCTTCAGGAACGAGAACTTCACCGCAATGAGGGCAATAAATAATAGGAATTGGAGCACCCCAATAACGTTGACGGGAGATGAGCCAATCACGTAAACGATAATTTACACGACGTTTGCCGAGATTATTTTCTTCGAGCCAATCAATCATAGCTGTGATAGCTTTACGATTATTCATGCCAGTGAATTGACCAGACTCTACAAGTTCACCATCTTCAACGTATGCATTTTCCATAGTTTCGAGTGTTAAATTATGTTCTTTATTTTGAATAACAATTTTCATTGGTAAATTGTATTTTTTAGCGAACATAAAGTCACGTTCATCATGAGTAGGAACACCCATAACAGCACCAGTACCATATTCAAAGAGAACATAGTTTGTTACCCATACAGGAACTTTTTCACCATTGAATGGATTTATAGCATAAACGCCTGTGAACATACCTTTTTTCTCAGATTCACTAGAAGTACGTTCGATTTCATTCATATTGTGTACTTCTTCAATGAATTTTAAGATTTCTTGTTCGTTTTCTTTGCCTTTGATGAATTTTTTTACAAGTGGATGTTCTGCTGCAAGTACAACATAAGATACACCAAATACAGTATCAGGGCGAGTTGTATAAACAGAAATTTTTTCATTGTAATCAGGTACATCAAAGCTAAATTCAGCACCTTCACTGCGACCAATCCAGTTATCCTGCATGATTTTTACGCGGTTTGGCCAGCCTTCAAGTTTATCAAGGTCTTTTAATAATACATCAGCATAATCTGTGATTTTTAAGAACCATTGTTCAAGGTCTTTTTTCACTACTGTATCATCACAGCGCCAGCATTTACCATCAATAACTTGTTCATTAGCAAGTACAGTATGGCAAGTTTCACACCAGTTAGCAGAAGCTTTTTTCTTATAAGCTAAGCCTTTTTTATAGAATAATTCAAAGAGCCATTGAGTCCATTTATAATAATCTTCATGGCAAGTAGCAACTTTTCTATCCCAGTCATAAGAAAGACCCATTTCTTTTTGTTGACGAGTCATATTTGCCATATTATCTTCAGTCCAGTCAGAAGGACTAACACCATGTTTGATAGCTGCGTTTTCAGCAGGCATACCGAATGCGTCAAAGCCCATTGGATGAAGTACATTGAAACCATTCATAGTTTTATAACGAGCAATAACATCACCGATGGAGTAATTGCGAACATGTCCCATATGTAAATTACCAGATGGGTAAGGGAACATTTCAAGTACATAATATTTTGGTTTGTTTGGGTCCATATTAATCTGGTAAGCTTTTGTTTCGTCCCAGATTTTCTGCCATTTTTTTTCAATGGATTGAGGACAATATTTTTCCATAAAATTAACACTCCTATACTATTTTTGGACATTAAAAAAGCCCCTGGCAAAATGCCAGGGACGAATTATCGCGGTACCACCCTGATTGATAACAAAAAGTTATCCTCTTTAAAATCTTAACGGGATTAGCGGTGCTTTTGCACTCCTCCACAGCGAGTTCAATTACATGATTATAGGCTCGCATCAACCGCCTACTTTCTGAAAAATCCTTAAATAATTTACTACTCTGTATCATTGGATTTGAATTTGATATAAACAAATATCATTATACTTAGCTATAATATTAAAGTCAAGTAATATTGTTACATTGTTAATTTTTTATATAATTAAATACCTGATATTTTATAGGTGTATAATTGAGAAAAAATAGAAAAAAATTGAGAATATAGCAGTTTTTAAAATTGATTTCCTACTAAAATAATAGTAAAATATTTATGAGGTGATTTTGATGAAGGTTTCAACAAAAGGTCGATATGCATTGAGAACAATGATTGATTTAACAGTGAATAATACAGGTAATCCCATTCCGTTAAAAGATATTGCAACTAGACAGAATATAAGTTTGAAATATATGGAACAGATAATTTCTTTATTGATAAAAGCAAAATTAGTAAAAAGCGTGCGAGGAAATAATGGAGGTTATTTATTAGCAAAATCTAGTATGCAATACACAGCTGGCGATATTTTGCGAGCAGCTGAAGGAGATATGGCTCCAATTGCTTGTATTGAAAAAGATCATTGTAATTGTAATAGAGCTGATTATTGTAGTGTATTGCCATTTTGGTTAGGCTTGAATAAAGTAATAAATGGTTATTTAGATAGTGTTACTTTATCAGAATTGGCAAGACAAGCTAAAGAAAATAATGCAATGATTACTTGCCAACAAAATGAAAAACAAAATAAAAAAGATAAAAAATAATCCTTAGTATTTATGCTGAGGATTATTTTATTTTACATAGGATTATCATAAATTAATCAATAAAATGAAAAAATGATTAAAAGTATATTTTTTAAAAAATATACAAATTTACATTTTTTGTATTGTGTATATTTTATTTTGCCTATATAATATAAAAATATGACTATAATCGTAATACATTAAAAGAAAGGATTTTATTATGCAAGTAAAAATTAGTGATGTAGTTGTAACGGGTTTTGCATTATTTGCAATGTTTTTTGGTGCAGGAAATGTAATATTTCCTCCATATTTAGGTATGACCTCTGGAACAGAGTGGTTAACAGGTTTCTTATGTTTTATATTTATTGACGTATTTTTATCTTGTATCGGAATATTTACTATAGTTTATGGTGGCGGTGGCATTAAAGCCTTAGAAAGTGTTGTAGGTAAAATTCCAGGTATGATTTTAAATGTAGCAGCTGTATTATGTACAGGTGTATTGATTGCTCCACCAAGAACAGCAGCGACTACTTTTGAAATGAGTATTGCGCCATTTACAGATAAGATTTCCTTATTTGTGTTCTCTATTATTTTCTTTGGTATAGTATTTGCTTTTACTATTCGCCCTACACGTTTTGTTGATATAATCGGTAAATTTTTAACACCTGTACTCATTATTTGTACATTTATTTTGATTATCGCAGGTATTCTCAGTCCTATTGGTGAAATCGCAGCTCCAGTATCCCAAACAGTTGCTGAAGATGGTATCATTGCTGGCTATCAAACAATGGATATCTTAGTTGTATCTGGTTTTGGTCTTGTAATGCTCAACACTTTACGTTTAAAAGGATATGTAGAACGTAAATCCCAGATAAAAGCAATCATTGGTGTTTGTATCGTTGCTGGTATTCTATTATCTTTGATTTATGGTGGTTTAGCTTATTTAGGTGCTACTTCTAGCGTGGTTTTAGGTAATAATAATCTCAATCAAGCACAGCTTATTGTAGCTATTACAAATCATTTAATGGGTCATACAGGTATGGTTATTTTAGGTATAATCGTAGGTTTTGCTTGTTTGACTACTGCTGTAGGTCTTATCGGTTCCACAGCTTGCTTCTTTGAAGATTTTACAAACAAAAAAATCAAATATCCTGTATGGGTTGTTATCAATACATTAATTAGTATTTCTCTTTGTAATTTAGGTTTGACTACTATTATAAATGTAGCAGTACCAATTTTAACAACAATTTGCCCACCATTTATGATAACAGTATTATTGTTATTATTCCGCAATCAAATTAGAAATACACTTGTGTATAAAGGTATTGCATTTGTAGCTTTGGTATATGGTTTAGTATCTACAGTTCAATCTTATATGTAGGAGATTAATATAAAATATAAAAAGCTGAAAAGTTTGAGTGATAAGCTTTGAACTGCACCTCCAAAAGTTGGACACAAAACAACTTTTGGAGGTGCAGTTTTTTTATGACTAAATA
>OLQW01000208.1_pt1 | contig 38239 bp, 33 predicted proteins | sample 1672901 | NCBI WGS metagenome assembly OLQW01 (sample SAMEA3136735, study PRJEB25190) | human gut metagenome | reverse complement strand
TTTTTACAGGAGCGGTCATCGCAATCTGTCTGATCTTTCTGCTTTCTTCTTTTATATGGAAGATTCAGATTGATGGAAACCTTGCAAGGACAGATGAGGTTTTGCTTTCTTTTCTGGCAGAAAAGGGAATTGCCTGCGGAATGGCAAAAAAGAATGTAGACTGTGACCGGATTGAAAAAGATATCCGTATGGAATACGATGATATTATCTGGGTTTCAGCTTATGTTCATGGGAGTTGTCTGAAGATTAAAGTCAGGGAGAATCCTGACCGGAAGGAACTGCAGACAGAATCTGAGGCGGAAGCACCGATGGATATTGTGGCAGAAGCGGATGGAATCATTCAGAAGATCATTACACGAAAAGGGGCTCCGCTTGTCCGGGAAGGCAGTGAGGTAAAAAAAGGAGAGATCCTTGTGAGTGGGAGTGTGGAAGTAAAGAATGATTCAGATGAGGTGGCAGGATACCGGTACCAGGTATCGGATGCAGACATAATAGCACAGACAACGGTTGCGTATACAGATATTCTTGACAGGCTGCATCCGATATGGAAAGATACCGGCAAGAAGAGCTTGAGGCTCTGGATAGAAACACCGGGGAGGCTGTATCTTTTTGGCAGACGGGAGCTGCCTTACCCGGAATATAATGCACTGACCTGCAGATATCCCCTATATCTGGAGAGACATTTTCCGTTTCCGGTCTCGGTAAGGGTTGAACAGAGCAAAGAGAGCAGGAAAGAGGAGATTTCTTATACAGACAGGGAAGCAAGAGAAATTCTGTCTTATAATTTTGAGAAGTTTTGCGCCCGATTAGAGAAAAAAGGGGTTCAAATTTCAGAGAATGATGTTAAAATATACAGGGAGACGAACCAGTATTCGGCAAAGGGGGAACTGGTTTTATCCGGACCGTTCGGAACTTTACAAAAAGGAACGGTACATGAACTGCCGAAGGCAGATGAAGAAAATATACAGCAGGAAGGAAACTGATTTATGGGAATTCTTGAGACCATGATAGACATACCGGCTGACCATGAAAAAAATGTGTTTGGCCAGTTTGATATATTTGCAAAAAAAATTGAGAGAGCCTTACATGTTACACTGATCGCGCGGGATGGAAAGGTGAAAGTTCTTGGGGAAGAAAAGAATGTTGAGAGGGCGCAGCAGGTATTGTCGCAGCTTACCGAGCTTTCCAGACGCGGGAACACGATCCAGGAGCAGAATGTAGACTATGCCCTGTCCCTTACGATGGAAGACAGTACGGAAGATATTCTGACAATTGATAAAGACCTGATCTGTCATACACTTCAGGGAAAACCTATAAAGCCAAAAACATTAGGTCAGAAAAAATATGTTGATGCAATTCGTAATGGAATGATCACTTTCGGTCTCGGACCTGCCGGAACAGGAAAGACCTATCTTGCGATGGCAATGGCAATCACAGCATTCAAACGCGAAGAAGTAAGCAGAATCATCCTGACGCGCCCGGCAATTGAAGCCGGAGAGAAGCTAGGATTTCTTCCGGGAGACCTGCAAAGCAAGATTGATCCGTATTTAAGACCTTTATATGACGCGCTTTATCAGATCATGGGAGCTGACAGTTTTCTTAAGAATTCTGAAAAAGGATTGATTGAGGTTGCTCCTCTGGCATATATGCGCGGGCGTACTTTAGATAATGCGTTCATTATCCTTGATGAAGCACAGAATACAACGCCGGCCCAGATGAAGATGTTCTTAACAAGAATTGGTTTTGGATCCAAAGTTGTCATTACAGGTGATTCTACGCAGAAAGATCTTCCATCCGGAACAATATCCGGACTTGATGTTGCTGTAAAGGTTGTAAAAGATCTGGAAGGGATCAACATCTGTACGCTGACAAGCAAAGATGTTGTAAGACATCCATTAGTTCAGAAAATTGTAAAAGCATATGAGGACTATGAGAAGAAATCGTCCAGACCGAGAGAAAACAGGAGGAAAAAAGGATGAGTCTTTTTATCGAAGAAGAGGGGAATATAAAGTTAGACTTTGATACAGAAGAGATTGCCTCATTAGTTATTGACGCTGCATTAGAACTTGCAGACTGTCCTTATGAAGCAGAGATCAATCTTCTTTTAACAGAGAATGCCCAGATTCACGAAATGAATCTGGAACAACGTGGAATTGACCGCCCAACAGATGTACTTTCTTTCCCTATGATCGAATACGAAGAACCGGGAGATTTTTCCGTGATTGATGAAGAAAGTGCAGAAGCCTTTAATCCGGAATCCGGAGAATTGATGCTTGGTGATATCGTTATCTCAAAGGAAAAAGTGTTATCCCAGGCTGAAGAATATGGACATTTACCCAAAAGAGAGTATGCTTTCCTGATTGCACACAGTATGCTTCACTTATTTGGATACGATCACATGGTTGATGAAGAACGTGTTGTCATGGAAGCGAAACAGAAAGAAATCATGGAAAAAGTCGGTATTTTCCGCTGATAGGATACATATATTAAATAGATTTTAAGGAATGGGACACTAGGAGGAAGTTATGTCTGAAACTGAGGCACAAACAACGAAAAAACGAACGAAAAAGGATGATTATATTGTCCAGGGTTCGATACTTGCAGCAGCAGCTGTACTTACAAAAATCATAGGCGTAGTCTACAGGATTCCGCTGACGAATATTTTAGGAGATGAAGGAAACGGATTTTATGGATATGCCTATCAGGTTTATGCAATCGCTCTGATGATTTCATCATTCAGCCTTCCGACTGCCGTATCCAAGCTGGTATCGATCCGACTTGCAAAGCGTCAGAGACGAAATGCATTCCGTGTATTTATCTGTTCACTTGCTTTTGCAATCGGTGTTGGATTATTCATCTCGCTGACAATCTTTTTGGGAGCAGGACTGATTTCAACACATTTAATGAAATCTCCACTTAGCGTTTACGCACTGCGGGTTCTTGCCCCGGGACTTCTGATCGTTGCAGTTATGGCTGTTATCCGTGGATATTTCCAGGGAATGGGAACAATGCTTCCAACAGCTATCTCACAGATCATTGAGCAGGTATTTAATGCCGTGATCAGTATTGTCGGCGCAAGTGTCCTCTTTGGCATCGGAACAAAAGCAGGAGAAAAATCCGGAGAGGAGCTTCTCGGACCTGCTTACGGTGCTGCCGGAAGTACACTTGGAACGGTTATCGGCTCTTTATCTGGATTGTTATTTCTTTTGTTTGTCATTTTTTTATATAAAAACATAATACGCAAACAGCTTAAAAGAGACCGCACCCAGAATGTTGAAAGTTATTCTTTCCTTCTGAAAGCATTACTTTTAACAGCAATCCCCGTTGTATTCAGTACCGCTGTATATAATATTAACCAGATTATCGACCTTACAATCTTTAATCATGTTATGGAGTCACAAGGCTATGTAGAGAAAGAATATATGGCTCTTCAGGGTATTTACACCGGTAAATACGACACCCTGATCAATGTCCCGATGGCAATTGCGAACGCACTTGGAACATCTCTTGTGCCAAGTCTTACAGCTGTTGTTACAGCAGGTACAAAGAAACAGGTTCACAATAAGATTAACCAGACTTTACGTCTTACAATGGTAATTGCTATTCCAAGTTGTATCGGTTATTTTGTACTTGCTTCCCCAATTATGGTTCTGCTGTACAATGACTCCAGTGCAACACCGGCGCGTCTGTTGATGGCAGGAGCTATCGTTGTTGTACTGTATGGACTTTCCTCTGTAACGAATTCCATTCTTCATGGATTAAACTACATGACAAGTCCCGCAAAGAATGCTGCAGCAGCTCTTGGAATTCATCTGGTAGCATTTGTACTGATGATGACTGTATTCAAGATGAACGTCTATGCACTGGTGGGTGGAAATATTGTATTTGCACTTGCAATGAGTATTTTGAACCTGCTCAAGATTCGAAAAGTCAGCGGTTTCAAAATCGATTTTGTAAGCACTTTCGGAAAACCATTCGCTGCAGCAGCAGTGATGGGCATTGTGACTTTCGGCGTATTCAGACTGTTTGATACACTGATCGGCGGTCGCGTAATTCCGGTATGCATTTCACTGATTGTAGCAATACTTGTTTATGCAGTTGTTATGTTGAAGATCGGAACACTTTCTGAAGATGATATCCTTGATCTTCCAATGGGTGGACGTATCCTGAGAATTTCTAAGAAATTCCATCTGCTTCCAGCCGTAAAAGTAGAAGAATAAAAAAAATAAAAAAGCCAATACTGTATGAAAAAAGGAGCGATTTGCGATGAAAAAATACATGATTGGCTTTTTTTCTGTTTTATTTCTGATTACCGGATGTTTGATTGCAGGTTATCAGGTTAGTTACAACAATCTACTGAAAAAGGAAAAAGCTATAGAACTGACTAAAAATGAAAAAAATGATTCCATTCAAACCAGACGCAGTTCAGCCAAAGGAGAGTCTGTTTCAGACGATGCATATTATCTGAAAGAGCTGCATGGATATGTTGCGGTCTATCTGCAAGATGGGACAACCCTTTACGAAACAACCAGCCTATCCGTAAATAATCTGCCGGATGAAGTACAACAGGATCTGAAAAATGGAATCTATCTTAAGTCTGCCGAAGAACTGTATGGTTTTCTTGAGAATTATTCCAGTTAAAAAAGTGGACGAAGTGCACAGAATCGTGTATAATACAGAGTCAGCGGAAAGAATATCGGTTACTGTTCACACGAGATGCGTTCAAGTCAAAATACGCATCCTCCGTGTCAATCAGCGGAGTGATTGACACGGGAGTGAACAGTAAAGAATATCGCAACATTAAACGGAACAAGAAAAAGGAGAGATATAGACAATGGAACAAAAGAAGATTGATCGTATCAATGAATTATATAAAAAATCAAAAGCGGAAGGACTCACTCCGGAAGAAGCGAAAGAACAGAAGATTCTTCGTAAAGAATATATGGAACTTATCCGAGTGAACTTAAGAAGCCAGCTGAACAATATTGACATGGAACAAAAAGATGGAAGTATTGTTAATCTTGGTGAAAAGTATGGCGAAAAATATATGAACAAGAAAGGAAATTAGGGTCATGTTACAGAATTTACCACAGGATCCGGTCATCCTTTTGAGTGTTGTGAATACAAAGCTCAGAGATTTTTATCCATCACTGGATCAGTTATGTAAAGAGATGGAAGTGAATAAAAAAGAACTTACAGATAAATTAGATCTGATTGACTATGCTTATGATGCATCCTGCAATCAGTTTGTATAAAGGAAATGAGAATGAAAGAAATAATTGAAAATGTAAAGCTGGTGGAGAATGCTCCGTTGGAAGAACCTGCACGCCAGTATTATTTTATGGAAAAAGCAAAAGAATACGTTGCTGAAATGTCGGAAGAACTGGGACGCCCATTAGTCTGTGCTACCGTGACATTTGGTTGTCAGATGAACGCCCGCGACTCTGAAAAATTACTTGGAGTTCTAAAGGAAGTCGGTTATGTAGAAGGAACAGATGAAGAGACAGCAGACTTTGTCATCTACAATACATGTACTGTGCGTGAGAATGCAAACCTTCGTGTTTATGGTCGTCTCGGACAGCTTGGCGCAATGAAGAAAAAGAATCCTCATAAGATGATTGCACTGTGTGGCTGTATGATGCAGGAACCGGAAGTTATCGAAAAGTTAAAAAAGAGCTACCGCTTTGTCGACCTTATTTTCGGCACACACAACATTTACAAATTTGCAGAACTTTTAACATCTGCAATACAGTCTGACAGAACAGTCATTGATATCTGGAAAGATACAGACAAGATTGTAGAAGATCTTCCGGTTGAAAGAAAATATCCTTTCAAGTCTGGTGTAAATATCATGTTCGGATGTAACAACTTCTGTAGTTACTGTATTGTACCTTATGTACGTGGACGTGAAAGAAGCCGTGAACCGAAGGCAATCATCCGTGAGATCGAACGTCTTGTTGCAGATGGTGTTGTAGAAGTCATGCTGCTTGGACAGAATGTCAATTCTTATGGAAAGAACCTTGAAGAACCGATGACATTTGCCCAGCTTCTTCAGGAGATTGAAAAAATTGAAGGACTTGAAAGAATCCGTTTCATGACTTCACATCCGAAGGATCTGTCAGATGAATTGATTGAAGTGATGAGTAAATCAAAAAAAATCTGTAAACATCTGCATCTCCCGGTTCAGTCCGGAAGCAGTCGGATCCTGAAACTCATGAACCGTCATTATGACAAAGAACAGTATCTTGCACTTGCTGAAAAGATTCGTAAAGCAGTTCCGGATATTTCACTTACTACTGATATTATTGTCGGTTTCCCTGGTGAGACAGAAGAGGACTTCCAGGAGACTCTTGATGTTGTAAGAAAAGTGCGCTATGACAGTGCGTTTACTTTTATTTATTCAAAACGTACCGGAACACCTGCTGCTGTAATGGAAGATCAGATTCCGGAAGACGTTGTAAAGGATCGTTTCAATCGTCTTTTACATGAGGTTCAGACAATTTCCGCAGAACAGTGTGCAATTCATGAAGGAACCGTACAGACAGTTCTCGTAGAGTGTGTCAACGAACATGACAATCACCTGATGACAGGTCGTATGAGCAACAACCTGCTCGTTCATTTCCCGGGAGATGAACGCCTGATTGGGCAGCTGGTTGACGTTCATCTTGATGAATGCAAAGGATTTTACTATATGGGAACGATAGCTGGTAACTAAAAATGAGGTACTACACATGCGCTTATTATTAGCTGAAGATGAAAAGGCATTATCAAAGGCACTGACAGCTATTCTCGAGAGAAATAATTATTCCGTAGATGCCGTTTATGACGGACAAAGTGCCTTGGAGTATTTAGAAACAGATAATTATGACGGAGTGATCTTAGATATTATGATGCCAAAGATCGATGGACTTACGGTATTAAGAAAAGTTCGTGAAAAAGGAAACCTGATTCCGATTTTATTGTTGACAGCAAAATCAGAAGTTGATGATAAAGTGGAAGGACTGGATGCCGGAGCGAACGACTATTTGACCAAACCTTTTCATTCCAAAGAACTGTTAGCAAGAATTCGCGCTATCACAAGAACTCAGTCGGCACAGACAACATCTAAGCTGACTTTTGGAAATGTTACGTTAGATCAGGCAACCTTTGAGCTTTCTACAGCAAAGGGCAGTTGCCGACTCGCGAATAAAGAATTTCAGATGTTGGAACTTATGATGTCCAATCCTCATCAATTGATTCCTTCCGAACGTTTTTTAGAAAAGATCTGGGGATATGACAGCGATACAGAAATCAACGTAGTATGGGTGTATATTTCGTATTTAAGGAAAAAATTAACAGCACTCCACGCAGACATTCAGATTAAAGCAACAAGAAATGCCGGATATTCTTTGGAGGAGCTGACATGATTAAAAAACTTCGTATTAAATTGATCGCTACTTCTATGGTCTCTCTTTTCCTTGTCCTTTTTGTAATCGGAGGGATTGTAGGTATTATAAATCATAAGAAGATTGTGGCGGATGCTGACCGGATTCTTGATATCTTAGAGGAAAATGATGGAACTTTTCCAAGAATGGAACCAAGAGAGAAAACAGATGATCCTCATGGTATGTCGGCAGAAATTCCATACGAATCCAGATATTTTTCTGTTTTGTATGACGCGAATGGAACGATTATTTTAACAGATACTTCAAAGATTGCATCTGTCGATACTGAAACAGCTGTGAACTATGCTTCCGAAGTATGGAAGAAAAAATCAGAAGAAGGATTCCAGGATAATTACAGATATCGTATGTATTCGTCTAACGGCAATGTACGCATTATTTTCCTGGATTGCAGACGACAATTAAATAATTTTCACAACTTTTTGCTTACAACCTTTAGTGTATCCGGTGTCGGACTCTTATCTGTATTTATTTTAATGCTTGGTTTGTCAGCACGTATCGTAAAACCGTTTTCCGATAATTACGAAAAGCAGAAACGATTCATTACAGATGCAGGTCATGAATTGAAGACCCCGTTGACCATTATTGATGCAGATGCAGAGATTTTAGAAATGGACTTCGGTGAAAACGAATGGCTACAGGATATACAAGCACAGACAAGCCGGCTTGCCGATCTGACCAATGCTCTTGTTATGCTTTCCCGAATGGAAGAAGGTATGAGCAGAGACACAAAAATAGAATTTCCACTGTCAGATATCGTAGAAGAGGTATGCCATACTTTTCAGGCTCCGGCAAAAGTGCATCAAATTAATCTGGACAGCAAGATTGAACCACTGATTTCTATGAACGGGGATGAGAAAGCAATCCGTGGACTTATAACAATTCTTCTTGACAATGCAGTAAAATATACGAACGAAAATGGAACTATTTCACTCACTTTGAAAAAGAAGAAAAATCATATTTACCTGTCTGTTTTTAATACAACAGAATCTATTTCCAAAGAACAGATTTCTCATTTGTTTGACCGGTTTTATCGCACCGATGCCTCCAGAAATTCTCAGACCGGAGGATATGGTTTGGGACTTTCCATTGCTGCCGCAACTGTGGAGTCCCATCATGGAAAGATAAGCGCAGAAACAAAAGATGAAAAATCATTAAAGATTACCGTGGTTTTTCCAACATAACTGATTTACATAGCTCGTACAAACATAACGTTTGATACGGGCTTTTTCATATTCTTTTCTAGCCTTAATTTTTTTGTAACTGTTCAGAGCCAACCTCCGAAATGCGTAGCATTTTGGAGGTTGGCTCTGAACAGTTACATTTTTTTTAAGTTTAATTAAGGTTACGGGAGTATCTTATGTATGTAAAATAAAAAACAGGAGGAAAACGATGGCTTATCAAATGACTTTTAAGCGTTATGAATTGAAATATCTGCTGAACAGACAGAACAAAGAGCAGATTCTTTTGGCTATGAAGCCTCATATGAAGCTAGACAATTACGGAAGAACCGTTATAAGAAATATTTATTTTGATACTGATACATTTCGGCTGATTCGGCGTTCTCTGGAAAAACCGGTGTACAAAGAAAAGCTTCGGATTCGGAGTTATAAACCCGTAAAGAAAACAGATCCGGTATTTGTAGAAATCAAGAAAAAATATAAATCTGTCGTATACAAACGCAGGTTACAGCTTCCGGAAGAGAAAGTTATGGACAGTTTTCAGACTGGAGAACCACTCCCGGTTCATTCACAGATTGGAAATGAAATTCAATATTTCCGCGATTACTATGAAAATCTTCATCCATCCGTATTTTTATCCTATGAACGGGAAGCTTATTATTCTCTGGACGGCAGTGATTTTCGTGTAACTTTTGATGAAAATATCCTGTATCGGAGAAATGATTTTTCCCTTGGCAGCGAAATCTATGGATTTTCTTTACTGGGAAATGATCAGACACTGATGGAAATTAAAACTTCCGGAGGAATTCCACTCTGGATGAGCGAAGTGCTTACGAAACAGCATTTATACAAAACATCATTTTCAAAATATGGTTCTGCTTATCAGCGTATATTAACAGAATCTTTACAAGGAGGATACAGCAATGTCTAATACTTTATTTCAGGGAATTTTTGATACCAATATGACCAGTGTGATTTCTATTTCGAATTTCTTATTATGCGTGGGATGTGCCTTAGTGATTGGTCTGATCTTAGCCGTCACTTATATGTATGGAACAAAATATACGAAAAGCTTTGTAGCAACACTGGCGCTGCTTCCGGCAGTGGTTTGTGTAGTGATCATGATGGTCAATGGAAATGTAGGAACCGGTGTGGCTGTTGCCGGAGCATTCAGCCTTGTCCGATTCCGTTCAGTTCCTGGGTCTGCAAAAGAAATCGGAGCGATTTTTCTTGCCATGTGTTCCGGTTTAGTGGCTGGAATGGGATATCTCGCGTATGCTTTGCTATCTGCTGCAATTCTTGGAAGTATCATGCTTCTGTATAATCGTCTGGATTTTGGAACAAGAAAACACGGATCACGTTACAAAACTTTACATATCACGATACCGGAAGATTTGGACTACAGCGGAGTATTTGACAAGATCTTAAAGAAATATACAATAGATTATGAAATTCTACAGATCAAAACTACAAATATGGGAAGCTTGTTTAAGCTGACTTACAATTTAACCTTAAAAGATCCTGCAACAGAAAAAGAACTGATCGACGCTCTTCGTTGCAGAAACGGCAACCTGGAAATTACGATGTGCAGACAGGAAACTATAGTCGGAGAATTATAAGAATTCAGGAGGCGATGACTGATGCGAAAAAAAACAATTATATTATTTCTCACAATGGGAGCTTTGATGCTATCCGGCTGTAACACAAAAATTGGAAATACAACACAGCAAACTACAGAATCATCTACTACGACAAGTTCTTCTGTTACCGAAACAGATACTTCCGATATGTTTTCAGACCGTGATAAAGAAGTAGGATATGACGAATCCGAAAGCGTCACTATTTCTCTGGCTGACAATAGTTCCAGCTGTGAGTCTGATGCCGTGTCCATTACGGAAAATACCATAACAATCAAAGACGAAGGAACCTATATTCTTTCAGGCTCTTTATCTGACGGAATGATTATTGTAGAAGCAGAAGATACTGACAAAGTTCAGATTGTTCTTAATGGAGTAAGCATCTCTAACGATCAATCCGCTGCATTCTATGTCCGCTCGGCAGATAAGGTATTCGTTACCACAGCTTCGGGAACAGAAAACACCTTAGAGCATAACGGAAGTTCCTATACTGCCATAGATGAAAATAATATCGATGCAGCTATATTTTCTAAATCAGACCTGACCCTGAACGGGGAAGGAACTCTTACAGTTACAGCACAGGAAGGACACGGAATTGTATCCAAAGATGATCTCGTTCTCACAAGCGGAACTTACGTAATCACCAGTGCCAGTCACGGACTTTCCGGAAAAGACAGCGTGCGTATTGCCAATGGCACTTATACGATTGTATCAGGAAAAGATGGTATCCATGCGCAAAATAAAGATGATAGCAGTTCCGGGTTCGTTTATCTGGCTGGAGGTACTTATACGATATCAGCAGGAGATGATGGAATTCATGCAGCTTCTAATGTGACTATTTCTGATGGAAAGATAGACATTACACAAAGCTATGAGGGTATCGAAGGATTGAGTATTGATATTGCGGGCGGTGAAATCAGTGTATTGGCATCTGACGATGGAATCAATGCTGCCGGCGGGAACGATAGTAGTAGTTCTGAAGGATTCCAGGGCAGAGACGACCAGTTCGCATCCACAGAAGGCGCCTATATTCAAATTTCTGGCGGTGTGCTTCATATAAATGCTTCCGGAGACGGAATTGATTCCAACGGAGACATCACAGTTTCCGGTGGAGAAACTTATGTTTCAGGTCCTACAAATGATGGAAATGGAAGCTTAGATTACAATGGAAGTGCCCAAATCACCGGCGGCATATTTGCAACATCCGGTTCCTCGGGTATGGCACAGAATTTTGATTCTTCTTCAACGCAGGGAACTATTATGGTAAATATTGATGAACAGGAAGGTAATACTGAGATTTCACTTCTTGACAGTAGTAGTGCCGAACTTCTCAACTGGACAGCAGAAAAACAATATTCTTCCATTATCATAAGCACCCCGGAAATCCAACAGGGAGAAACTTATACTATAACAGCCGGAACAGCAGATCAGAGCGTTACCATGGATAGTCTGGTTTATGGAAGTAACACTCAGGGAGAAATGCCTGGAAACATTGGTGGAGAAGGAGGTGACATGAAAGGCGGACCAGGGAACAGACAGCCTGACGCAGACATGGAGAAACCTCAGGGAAGTGCCCCTCCAGATGCCCCATCCGATAGTAAGTAAGAAAAAATGCATGAGTATGAAACGAAAAATCATACTCATGCATTTTTTCGTTTATTTATCATATAACAAGTGACAAGCAAACTTGTTCATGTTATAATTGATTCAAAGAAAAATGGTAAAAATACTTTGCCAAACTTGATAAAATAGCGAACAATGAGGCAGTACACTAGCAGGAGGCAGAAAAATGTTTAACACAGAATGTAAAAAAACAGTTTCAAAAATAATCCTATCATTCATACTGATTATGATGACTCTATTGTCCGGCTGTCATAAGAATACCACCAATTCTGCTATTGAGTTTGGAACTATAGATGTGTCTGAAATTGATAAAATCGAACTTTCTGGCACAACAGGTGGAAAAGATGGAAATTATTCCTATACATTGTCTGATCAGGAAAAGAAGGAGTTCGTCCATTTGCTAAATCAAGTTGAGCTTGGTGATGAAGTTGATAAAAATCAAGCATTATCAAGTGGAGCAGTTACTTACTATAAGCTTTATTTCCAAGGAAAAGACATCGTTACACTCTGTCCGGGACATTATTTCGGTGTTGATGAAAAGTATTATGAGTTTGTTAATTTCGATAAATTGTGGGATGAATTTGTCACTTTCAATAGTAAACAAGATACCTCTCAGCAAGACAAATGGGATTGTTCTGTTACTTGCGCAGAAACCTCTGAGACAAATAACTATGTAGTTACATATTCTGATAAAAAAGTATTCTCCCAAACTGGAATACTCACCTTTCAAAACAGCAATAATTTCAATATTATTGTTCATCTACAAATACCGGATGAAGAAGAAAGAACAGCAGAAATTCCAGCGGGCGGTGTTAGTTCCTTGTATCAGATATCCCAAAACAAGGCATGTACTGTAGGTGTATACGCTGATGTTCCTGAAAATGAAACGATAAAATTAATGGTCTATGATGGAGCTGTAGCAGATTTAAATTCAAGTCAGGAAAAAGAACAAGTATATTTTGATGCAACTGTTCTTGAAGTAAAGAAAAAATCAATTAAGGTAAAATGTTCAGAATCCTTTGATAGTGGTATTCCTGTTGATGAAGAATTCTCTGTAACAACAAATATAGTAGAAAGTGGTGAGCTCCCTGATTTGAATGCCGGTGACCATATTCGTATTGTATTTGATGGCATCATCAAGGAAAGTTATCCTCTGCAACTTGGAAATGTCTTTGCTATATATCTTCTAGATGAAAACGGAAACTTGTAAAGTCCGTAGTCTGAAAGGCTCCTGCAGGAGCCTTTCGTTTTTTTATGTCCCAAACCAATATATTTTATGGCCATAATATCAATGCGTGTTCGAAGTATGTTATACTGATACTGATTATGTGAGGCGAGGTGAATTCAACTTATGATAAAAATTGCAATCGTTGACGATGAAGAACAGACAAGAGAACAAATTCTCCGGACTCTAAAGGAAAATATACAGGAACAACACGAAGTAGAGATTAAACTATATGCATCAGGCGAAAGTTTCTTCGAGGAAATTCAGAAGAGCGAAACAGCGGATATTTTATTTACAGACATTCAGATGCAACAGCTGGATGGAGTGGAACTGGGGAAATTGGTCCGAAGGCTCTGCCCTGACATGTACATTGTCTTCATCACATCTTATGAAGAATATGCAGCAGAAAGTTATCGGATCGAAGCATATCAGTATATTTTGAAACAGGATCTAGAATTTCGTCTTCCCGGAGTTGCTGAACAGCTTATTGAAAAGCTGCAAAAACAAAAGAAAGAATTCTGTATTATAAAAGACGGTACAGAACAGGTGAAATTGCTTTATAAGGATATTCTTTATCTGTATAAATCCAAAGGTGCTAAGTATGTAAATTATGTTACTACCCAAGGCGTTGTGAGAGAGCGAACTTCTTTGGAAAATGCACTGAAAATGTTAAATAGTAGACAATTTCTTCTGGTGGAACGTGGATACGCTGTTAATATAAAGCAGATTTGCAGAGTAAGCGGTGACACTATCTATCTCGAAAAAGGATATGAAGTACCGGTAAGTAAGGCAAGACTTGCAGAAGTAAAGCGAGAAATCAATCTCTACTGGAGGAATTCGTAACGATGGATACACTTGGAATATGGATTGGACTGAATTTTCTTGAAACCTTCCTTTTCTATTATCTGTTATTCGGAACAGTTATAGACAGAAAGACTCTGAAAACGAAAGATAAATGGATTCTCTATTTTGTTTTAATCGTCACTTCAACAATTATTTCTGTATGGGTCAAAAGATCTGTGTTTAGTGCTTATGGATACCTGTTGACGATTTTTATTTTGGTTTTAGGAAGTTTCCTTGCCTATCGAAAGAAATTGATTCTTCTTACAGGGATCGCATCTATGTATGAAGCAGCAATGACATTATTTTTATATATCATTTACTACCTTCTCGCATTTATTTACGGGAATCAGGCAGAAAACCCTCAGATTCTATTTTTCCGTTACCATGAAAATGAAGTATCTTGTGTGATACGAAGCCTGTTATTAATTATTTTCTTTTTTATCATTTTCAAAATAAGAAGCTGGAAGAAGAAAAAAGACATAGAAGCCTTTCAATGGGTATTTGTTTTATGTGGCGTACTGTTGTCAGCACTCGTTCTGGAGTATCAAAAACTTTTAAAATACGGGCTTCTGTACTCTGCAGCCGGAATTCCGGTGATTCAGGATGTCTTAAAAGGAAGTCTCATCAGTTTTCTTACTATGATCGTGCTTGTCAGCGTCATGACATTTCTTATATGGAAAAACAGAAACATAACGGCACAAAATACATTTCTTCTGATGAAAGAAGAGATGGAGAAACAGAAATATGAGGAAATAAGAGCTTCCATCGAGCAGAACAAAGAACTTGTTCATGATACAAAGAATCATTATCTTGTGATCAGTGAATATGTAAAAAATCAGGAATATGAAAAGCTGGAAAATTATGTAGATGAAATCAGAAGAAATTTCGTAAAAATCAATCCACAGATTTATACAGGAAATCATGTAGTGGATCTGATTCTTGGGCAAAAGCGAATCCTGGCAGTACAAAAAGGGATTGATTTCCAATTGGATGTAACACCACTATCCAGTCTGACGATGGAAGAAAGAGAGATCTGTTCACTATTTGGGAATCTGCTAGACAATGCCCTGGAAGCCTGTGAGAAAGTGACTGATAAAGAACGTAAGAAAATCAGTATAAAGATTGAGCAGCATATGCAAATGTTGTTTCTTGAAATTAAGAATGGAACCGATAAGCTTCCTGCCAAATCAGGACATACTTTTCTGACTTCGAAGCAGGATAAATCTCTTCATGGATATGGCTTGAAAAGTGTGGAACGGATTGTTACACGATATGATGGAGATCTGGCCTATGAAATGGAAGATGGAATGTTTGTTGTTTCAATAACATTTTTTGATTTATAAATACTCATGTCCAGTAATCCAGTACTTGAAGGCCATCCGCTTGCAGTACTTTCACCACAAGATTAAACTGAATATAAGAAAAAAACCTGTTCCAAATTTTCAGGATACGAAATTCGTATCACACAAACAGGAATGGAAATGGAGGAATGATGCCATGACAATTAAGAAAAAGAGAACTAAAATCATTTTACCATCGATTCTGACAGTCAGTCTTACTTGTGGTCTGTTACTTACGGGATGTCAGAAGACACCTGACCAGAGTGCAGTTGTCAGTAAGGCCGGAGGATTAAGCGAGGATGTAATTGCAGAACCATTGAAAGATGGAGAGACACAGACACTGGATCTGCCGGAACACTGGGACACAACAGTAACATGGAGTAATGACCGCGGAGTTTTTCACGCAGATCAGAAATTAGAATCTGTTACGACAGGAAATCTTCCGGTGATTGAAGTCAGTCAGAAAAAACTGGAGCTTGAACAATTAAACGGACTTATTTCCTATTTTGCAGGCGGAGAGATTTTGTATCAGACGCAGGAACTTACCAGAGAATACTATCAGAACCTCTTAGATAGGATTAAGAACAGGGAAGGATTCTATGCTGACAACAGTGTGGAGTATGATTTAACAGGGCTTGAAAAGTTAGTGGAAGAAGTTCTTCCTCTTGCGCCAGAGCAGACACCATTGCAGGAAATTGGACAGATTGAATACACATCAAAAAAGACAGATCCGGCGTATGAAGCAAAAAGAAAATCACTGGAAGCTTACGGATATGATATTCTTCCGGATACCACAAAGCAGGATGGAATGGAGATTCATTTTCAGGCAACGGTTGGTGCAGATGCAAAGGGTACGATCAATGCAGAAACTTACGATCCGGAAGCAGGAAATTATAGTATCTTCTCCTGGTCAGAAGGAAATGGGATCGAACTGGCAACTATTGAAAACTATCTGGCAATAGAGAATCGCACAGACGAATATGGAGTTCCTGCAGGAAGCGTAAAAGAATCTTTTATGGAGAAACTACAAACACTGAAAGACCAGATGAAAGAAACCACTCTCTTAGAAGAGACAGCAGAAGATGAAGCTGAAAAAATTCTGAAAGATCTGAACCTCGAAAATATGCAGTTGTTGTCATCAGACAAAATCCTCTGGTATGCACAGTCTGATTATCCGGAAGCCACTATATTAGAACAACAGGAAGCATTATGGAATGCTGATCCAAATCTTGGAAAAACAGGTTATCGTCTTACTTACGTTCCTTCTGTTTCCGGATTAAAAATAAATCAGGATAAAACCGGAGGATATTCAGATGATAGTGGATTTGCATATGCACCTTCCATGCCGGTAGAGCAGATTTATATTGTAGTGACAGAAGATGGAATCCGTTCCTTCAAATGGAAGGGTATGAGTCAGGAAGAAAAGATAGTTACAGAAAATGTAAAACTCCTTGCATTTGATGAAATAGAAAACCGCCTGATCGATCAGGTGAAATATCTTTACCCTTCCAGTCAGCCTGCAGAGAGCAAGACGATATTTGGTTATGATGTTGCAACTGTCGAACTGGGATATACTTATATACCGGCATATAAGAATCCACAAAATGCCTGGCTGGTTCCGGCATGGTTTTTCACTATAAGCGAGAGTCAAGATGCAACTGCCGAACTTGGAACAGCCGGAAGAAAAATAGAAGGATATCAGACCGACTACATTGTATTAAATGCAACAGACGGTGGAAGAATAGGTTCTTATTGGAGATGATAGAATATGAAACGAAGACATCTTTTCAGAACAGAATTGAAATATGACTTTGGAAACCGAAGATTTTATATCTCTGTACTGGCGTTGTGTGCGGTTCTTTTGATTGTTGCACTTCCTTATCGAAATCATCTGATCGCTTTCGGTGGATCAACAGAAGGGAAAGCCTGGTTATGCATCTTCACCTATGCAATCACTTCAGAAAAAGCCTTGCTTTTCTTTCCACTGTTGGTTCCTCTGGCAACAGCCGCAGATATACAGGAAGAATTACACAGCCGCTATGCATGGTTTCTTATTAACAGAATAGGAAAAAGAAATTATATTTGGATGAAAAGTTTTGGAGTCGCATTCACAGGTGGTGCCATTTCCGTTTCAGCGGCAGGAATTGCATTGGTTGTTTTTATAGTTATCTGTAGAAATATCCCGACTCTGAATACTTTGCAAAATATATCAGAGGTAATAAGTATCACAGGAATTGGATTTATCCGACTTTTTCTAAATGGAGCATTGTGGTCTTTATGCGGTTCACTGACAGCAGTTTTGACTAAAAATAAGTATCTGAGCTGTGCTGTTCCATTTATTTTATATTATGTACTAACAGTGTTTCAAGAACGATATTACCGCAATTATTTTTTCCTAAGTCCAAAGCAGTGGGCAAGCCCGGCATATTATGGAAACGGATTCTGTCTTTTGGCTCTGCTTCTGATCAGCAGTCTTCTGGCACTGGCTTTGCGTAAATGCGTGGTAAGGAGAGTGGTGGCATGAAAAAAACGCAATTTAAAACGGACATTCATCAAATCTTTCTTCTAACAAAAAGAAATTTCTCTGACTGGGACAAAAATCCGAGAATCTGGATGACTTTTGCATTAGGATTTGTACTTTGTCTGATGTTGACAAATCAGATTTTAGAGCAGGCACAGACATTCCAGACACCGGTGCAAATGTTCGAGCCACTGATCTGGACCTTCGGTGATGCGCAGTCTGTGATGCTTTCATCCCTTTTACTGCTGTTATTATTTGCAGATATGCCTTTTGTAAATCAGATGACGCCCTATTGGCTGATCCGGACAAAGCGAAGCGTATGGATGGCAAGTCAGATCCTATATGTGATCCTGTCTACTTGCCTTTATACAGTCTTCCTCTGCCTGACAGAACTTCTAATTGCAAGTCCTTGGGCTTACGTTGGAAATGTATGGAGCCAGACTGCTGCAAGCATTGGATATGGAAGTAATAATCATCTTACGGTTCCTGTATCAATAAAGACAATGGAAATGACAACACCATATAAATGTGCAATCTGTGTTGTATTTCTTATGCTTTTCTATTCGTTATTTATTACTTCCGTCATGCTTGTATTAAATCTACAGAAGGGAAGAGCCGGAGGCGTTGTTGGCGCACTCTTGATAAATCTTTATGGAATTCTTCTGACTCCGGATATTTTTCAAAAAGTTTTTCATCTGGGTGGAGGGCTTTCCTATCGGGCAAATATTCTTTGCGGATGGTTATCACCCTTAAATCACGCAACATTTCCAATGCATAATTTCGGATATGATTATTTGCCACAAATAAAAATAAGCATCCTGTTATTCCTTGCAGTGATATGTATTTTGCTTTTCATCTCGAGAAAATGTATCAAACGATATAATTTTACATTTTCTCAGGTTGATGAATCCTGACGGAATAAGAAAGGGGAAAATTATGAAAGCTGCTGTGAAAGTTAAAAATCTAACAAAATCTTTTGGCAAAGAAAAAGTATTAAAAGGAATCAGTCATACCTTTGAGGCAGGAAAAATCCACGGAATCATGGGATTTAATGGCTCCGGTAAAACTGTAATGTTCAAATGCATCTGCGGTTTTCTTCAACCTGACAGAGGGAGCGTATATGTCTATGGAAAAAGAATTGGAAAAGATATTGATTTTCCGGAAAATACCGGAATGATTATCGAGAGTCCGGGATTTCTTCCATATATCAGTGGATATGAAAACTTAAAACGCCTTGCACAACTTAATCGAAAAATAGGAGATACTGAGATCCGGGATGCAATCGCAAGAGTTGGTCTTGATCCGTTTTCTAAAAAGAAAGTAGGTCAATATTCACTTGGGATGAGAGAACGCCTTGGAATTGCACAGGCGATCATGGAGCGACCAAAATTATTAATTTTAGACGAACCATTCAATGGATTGGATAAAAGAGGCGCACAGGATGTCTGCGAACTCTTTGTTGAATTGAAAGAAAAAGGAACAACTATCCTGTTAGCTGCACACAATGTGATGGAAATGGAATGGTTGTGTGATACAGTGTGCGAGATGGATGCCGGACAGTTAGAAGTTGTTTATGAAAAATGAAATAATAATTTTTTCAAATTAAAAGAAGAGAGCGAACCCAAGAATATTAAACGAATATTCTTCAGTTCGCTCTCTTCGCACATTGCGATATAGGTACTCCGACAAAATGATACATTTCTACGTTCTCAACATCAGCTTGAAATTCATGTTAAAATTTGTTAGAATGATTTGCGAACTTACATTCTAAAGAGTTTTTAGAAAACCTTTGAAAACTAAGGAGAAATTGATGGAAAATATTGACATAGATAAGCTGACACCGATGATGAAAATTTATTGCGAGACGAAAGAGCAGTACAAGGATTGTATCTTATTCTACCGCCTCGGCGATTTCTACGAAATGTTCTTTGACGATGCCTTGACTGCATCCCGAGAGCTTGAGATCACACTGACCGGGAAAAGCTGTGGTCTGGATGAACGTGCCCCGATGTGCGGAATCCCATACCATGCCGTAGAAGGTTACTTGAACCGTCTTGTTGCGAAGGGATACAAAGTCGCAATCTGTGAACAGGTAGAAGACCCAAAGACTGCGAAGGGGATCGTAAAACGTGAGGTTGTAAGAATTGTTACACCCGGAACGAATCTGGATACACAGGCATTAGATGAAACGAAGAATAATTACATCATGTGTATCGTCTATATTGCAGACCGCTATGGAGTTGCAATCGCAGATATTTCTACCGGAGATTATTTTGTCACAGAACTTCCGGACAGCAGCCGTCTGATGGATGAGATTTATAAATTCAGTCCGTCTGAGATCATCTGCAACGAAGCGTTCTATATGAGCGGTATGGATCTGGATGCGATGAGAGACAAGCTTGGAATCACGATTTATTCTCTCGATTCCTGGTATTTTGATGATGCTGTCTGCAAAGATAAGCTGCTTGAGCATTTCAAAGTAAAGAATTTTGCAGGGCTTGGACTTGCTGATTATGACTGTGGAATCATCAGTGCCGGAGCACTTCTGATCTATTTATTTGAGACACAGAAAAATTCACTTTCCAACCTGACACATATTACACCATATATCACAGGAAAATATATGCTGATTGACAGTTCTACACGTCGAAATCTGGAGCTGTGCGAAACTTTACGTGAAAAGCAGAAGCGTGGTTCCCTTCTCTGGGTTCTTGACAAAACACGTACTGCAATGGGCGCACGTACGCTTCGCAAAAATGTAGAACAGCCTTTGATCGATAAATCCGAGATCAACCGCAGACTGGATGCAGTAGAAGAACTGAAAAATCAGGCCATTGCCCGTGAAGAGATCCGGGAATATTTATCTCCGGTCTATGATCTGGAGCGTCTGATCACGAAGATCACTTACGGTTCTGCAAATCCGCGAGACCTCACCGCATTCAAAGGTTCTCTGGAGATGCTGCCACCGATCCGCTATATTTTACAGGATCTGCAGGCACCGCTTTTAAAAGAGATTTATGAAGATCTGGATGCATTAGAAGATCTCTGCGAGCTCGTCACGAAAGCCATTCGTGAGGATCCGCCGCTTGCCATGAAAGAGGGAAATATTATCCGCGACGGTTATAACGAAGAAGTTGATAAGCTTCGCCGGGCGAAATCGGACGGAAAAGACTGGCTTGCAAAACTTGAGAATGATGAGCGAGAGAAAACAGGGATTAAAAACCTGAAAATAAAATACAACAAAGTCTTCGGCTATTATCTGGAAGTGACGAATTCTTACAAGGATCTTGTACCGGATTATTATACAAGAAAACAGACACTTGCGAATGCTGAGCGTTATATCACACCGGAGCTCAAAGAGCTTGAGGACATGATCCTTGGTGCGGAAGATAAACTGTATGCACTGGAATATGAGCTTTATAGTGAAGTCCGTGAAACGATTGCCGGACAGGTGGAGAGAATCCAGCAAACTGCCAAAGCAGTTGCCGCACTGGATGCGTTCAGTTCTCTTGCACTTGTTGCAGAGCGCAACAACTATGTCCGTCCGAAAATCAATGAAAAAGGAATCCTTGATATTAAAGAAGGCCGTCACCCGGTCGTTGAACGAATGATTCCAAATGATATGTTTATTGCCAATGATACTTATCTGGATGATAAGAAACATAGAATTTCAATCATCACAGGTCCGAATATGGCAGGTAAATCAACTTACATGCGTCAGACTGCATTGATCGCACTGATGGCTCAGATCGGATCATTTGTCCCGGCAGAGAGCGCGAACATCTGTCTTTCCGACCGTATTTTCACCAGAGTCGGAGCATCCGATGACCTTGCTTCCGGACAGAGTACATTCATGGTTGAGATGACCGAAGTTGCCAATATTTTAAGAAATGCAACCTCAAAAAGTCTTCTCATTCTTGATGAAATCGGACGCGGAACAAGTACATTTGACGGTCTGTCAATTGCCTGGGCTGTTGTAGAATACATCAGCGACAGCAAACTGTTGGGAGCAAAAACTTTATTTGCTACACATTATCATGAACTGACAGAACTCGAAGGAAAGATTGATAATGTCAACAACTATTGTATTGCTGTAAAAGAAAAGGGCGATGACATCGTATTCTTAAGAAAGATCGTAAAAGGTGGTGCTGACAAGAGTTATGGTATCCAGGTTGCAAAACTTGCCGGCGTTCCGGATCTTGTCATTTCCCGTGCGAAGGAAATCGTAGAGGAACTCAGCGATGAGGATATCACAAACCGCGTCAGTGAGATCGCGGCCAAGGAACATACTGCAAAGAAAAAAAGTAAGGCAAAAAAATATGACGAAGTCGATATGGCACAGATGTCTCTGTTTGACACTGTAAAAGATGATGACGTACTTGATGAATTGAAAAATATCGATGTCGGAAATCTTACACCGATCGATGCTTTAAATACAATCTACCGGTTACAGAATAAGCTGAAGAACCGTTGGTAAAAGGAAAGGCGGAAATATGCCACACATTCATGTATTAGACCAGATCACAATTGATAAAATTGCCGCAGGTGAAGTGATTGAGCGTCCTGCTTCAATTGTAAAGGAACTCGTTGAAAATGCGATCGACGCAGGATCTACTTCTGTAAAAATAGAGATCAAGGACGGGGGTATTTCCTTCATCCGTATTACAGATAATGGCTGTGGCATTCCGCAGGATGAAGTGCAGCGTGCTTTTCTGCGGCATTCTACAAGCAAGATTGAGACAGTGGAAGATCTGTCTCATATCGCATCTTTGGGATTTCGTGGAGAGGCGCTTTCAAGTATTGCAGCTGTTACCCGGACGGAACTGATCACAAAGACTGCCGATGCAGAGTTTGGTACCCGTTATGTCATTGAAGGTGGAAAAGAAGTATCCTTGGAAGATACCGGTGCGCCAAATGGGACAACTTTCCTCGTCCATCAGTTATTTTACAATGTTCCTGCGAGAAGAAAATTTTTGAAAACACCTATGACAGAGGCCGGACATGTGCAGGATCTCTTGATGCACCTTGCCCTGTCTCATCCGGAAGTTGCTTTTCAGTTTTTGAATAACGGACAGGAAAAACTGCGTACTTCCGGAAATGGAAAACTGAAAGATGTGATCTACAATGTCTATGGCCGTGACGTAGCGGCTAACCTGATTGAGATCGATTATGAGAAAAATGGTATCCATATCACAGGTTTTCTCGGCAAGCCGATTATCACACGTGGAAATCGTAACTTTGAAAATTTCTTCGTAAACGGCCGTTATGTCAAAAGTGCAATGATCTCCAAATCCGTGGAAGACGCTTATCGTGATTTTGTGATGCAGCACAAGTTTCCATTTGCAGTTCTGCATTTTCATCTGAGTGGAGAAAATGTAGATATCAATGTGCATCCGACAAAGATGGAGCTTCGCTTCTCACGGCAGCAGGAGGTTTATAATACCGTCTTTGAAGCCGTACACAGGACTTTGCTGGAACCGGAACTGATCCAGAAAACAGAAGTTCCTGATCCGGTAGAGCAACCGGAGAGACAAGCCGAAGGACCGGAGCGAGTGAAAAAGACATTCACATCCGCTTCGACCAAAGATAAAGAGGATACCGGCAGTCCGTTTCTTCTTCGTCCGCGTAAGGAGAATGAAAAAGTAACCGCTGCGGAATTGATCAAAGAATCCAGGGAAACGGTTAAGGATGATGTTCAAGATGAGGATTATTTTATCCGTAAGATGAAGGAGCGCGTACTTTCTTACCATAATCGTTCTTCTTCCGCCGAAGTTGCAGACCGGAAAGAGATTTTCCGTGCAGATGAACAGAAAGACAAAATTGCTGAACATGTCAAATACGCCGTTGAAGCAGCAGATAAGACAGTTGCACCGGAAACTGCGGCAGCAGTTCAAAAATCCAAACCAGCTGTTGAAATGCAAACTGCCACCACCAGCACCGATGCAGTATCTGATTGTGAAATAACCGACGCAAAATCAGAACCAGAAGACGGTACGCAGATGGATCTCTTTGAAGAAAATTTCTTAAAAAGAGAGATTCGTGCAGAATATAAATTGATCGGCCAGGTCTTTGACACCTACTGGCTCGTAGAATTCAAAGATAATCTCTACATCATTGATCAGCATGCGGCTCATGAACGCGTCTTGTATGAGCGTACCTTGCGTGAAATGAAAAGCAGAGAATTTACTTCTCAGTACTTAAGTCCTCCGATCATTTTAAGCTTATCCATGCAGGAAGCACAGCTTCTGAATGAGAATATGGATCGCTTTTCACGCATTGGTTTCGAGATTGAACCTTTTGGTGGAGAAGAGTATGCCGTCCGCGCAGTACCTGACAATCTGTTCAGTATTGCCAAGAAAGAACTTCTGATGGAGATGATCGATGATCTGACCGAAGGTCTTTCTACTTCTATGACACCGGAGCTGATCGATGAGAAGGTTGCATCCTTGTCCTGTAAGGCTGCTGTAAAGGGAAATAACCGTCTTTCTGCACAGGAAGTAGACAAACTGATCGGCGAACTCCTGACACTGGACAATCCATATCACTGTCCGCATGGACGACCGACAATCATTGCCATGACAAAACGTGATCTGGAAAAGAAATTTAAACGAATTGTATAAATGGAATCGAGGAAATATAGATGGAACAGACAAACAAACGCCCACTTGTCATTCTGACCGGACCAACTGCTGTCGGGAAGACTGCTGCCTCCATCGGACTTGCCAAAGCGATCGGCGGAGAGATCATTTCTGCTGACTCTATGCAGGTCTACAGGGAGATGGACATCGGCTCTGCCAAGATCCGTCCGGAAGAGATGGACGGTGTGCCGCATCATCTGGTAGATGTTCTTGATCCGTCTGAGGATTTTAACGTTGTTCTCTTTCAGCAGATGGCAAAAGAAGCAATGGAAGGAATCTATCAGCGGGGACATATTCCGATCGTTGTCGGCGGAACAGGATTCTATATTCAGGCATTACTTTACGACATTGATTTCACAGAAAATAATGCCGATACTGCTTATCGGGAAGAATTAGAAGCACTTGCCAAAACCCAGGGTGCAGAATATCTTCATGAAATGCTTGAAAAAGTAGACCCGGAATCTGCGGAACAAATTCATTTTCATAATGTAAAACGTGTGATCCGTGCGCTGGAATATTATCAGCAGACCGGACAGAAGATTTCCGAGCACAATGAGGCGGAACGTGAGAAAGAATCTGCTTATAACTCCGCATATTTTGTGCTGACAGATGATCGTAAGATTCTCTATGACCGGATTGATAAACGTGTCGATCTGATGATGCAGGAAGGACTTCTTGAAGAAGTCAATGCGTTAAGATCGCGCGGACTTAAAAAAGAAAGTGTTGCGATGCAGGGACTTGGATACAAAGAACTGTTTGGTTATTTTGAAGGAGAGTATCCTCTGGAAGAAGCCGTACGCATTATTAAGAGAGACACAAGACATTTTGCCAAGCGACAGCTGACCTGGTTTAGAAGAGAACGAGATGTCATCTGGCTTGATAAAAGTGAGATTGGAAGAGAAGAGGAACAACTGATCCAACAGATGCTCACTGTTTTAAAGGAAAAAGAAATTATTCATTAGGATATCAGGCTGCATTTAGATAAAATGCAGCTTTGCCATGTAAATCAAACGATAAAAAACTTAAAAAGAAAGAAGAAGAAAAATGAATACACCAACTACAGAAACAATTTACGAACAGCTAGGAATCAGCAAAGAAGTCTGGGCGTTCGGACAGAAGACAGAAGAGAAACTAAAAGAACGTTTTGAAGAATTTGACAGAAACGCTGAATACAATCAGTTAAAAGTAATTCATGCCATGCAGGAGAACCGCGTAAGTGAAGGATGCTTTAACTATGTAAGCGGATATGGATACAATGATCAGGGAAGAGATACTTTAGAGGATGTCTATGCCTCTGTTTTTCATACAGAAGCTGCACTCGTACGTCCGCAGATCACTTGCGGAACACATGCGCTTGCGCTTGCGCTCGCAGCGAATCTTCGTCCTGGAGACACACTGTTATCTCCGGTTGGAAAACCATATGATACACTTGAAGAAGTAATCGGAATCCGTCCATCTAACGGCTCTCTTGCAGAATATGGAATCTCCTATAAACAGGTAGAACTCCTGGAAGATGGATATTTTGATTATCCTGCGATTGAAAAAGCTCTGGAAGATAAAACAATCAAACTGGCAACGATCCAGCGTTCCAAAGGATACCAGACACGCCCAAGCTACTCTGTAGAAAAAATCGGCGAACTGATTGCATTTATCAAAGAGCGTCGCCCGGATGTCATCTGCATGGTAGATAACTGTTACGGTGAATTCGTTGAGCGTATCGAGCCAAGTGATGTCGGTGCAGACATGATCGTCGGTTCTCTGATCAAAAATCCGGGTGGCGGACTTGCCCCAATCGGCGGATATATTGCCGGAAGAGCTGATCTGATCGAAAACTGTGCTTATCGTCTGACTTCTCCGGGACTCGGGAAAGAAGTCGGTGCTACACTTGGTGTTACACAGTCCTTCTATCAGGGATTCTTCCTTGCCCCAACTGTTGTATGCGGTGCTTTAAAGGGTGCTACTTTTGCAGCAAATATCTACGAAGCTTTAGGATATCCGGTAATTCCGAACGGTTCTGAATCCCGTCATGATATCATCCAGGCGGTTACACTTGGATCAGCAGAAGGTGTTATTGCATTCTGTAAGGGAATTCAGGCAGCTGCTCCGGTAGACAGTTATGTAAGCCCAGAACCATGGGCAATGCCGGGATATGACAGCGATGTAATCATGGCAGCTGGTGCTTTCGTTCAGGGTTCCTCGATTGAACTGAGTGCTGATGGACCGGTAAAACCACCGTATGCTGTTTATTTCCAGGGTGGACTCACATGGTATCATGCAAAGCTTGGTATTCTCAAATCGCTGCAGAGCGTTATTGATGCAGGCGTTCTTTCTATCGAGCGTGTGAGAGAACTTCTGTAAAACAATTTTTCGAGAGAATTCTATCGAAAATTCAGTTGAGTTGAATGAATTGTTATGTTAAAATTCAGACAGATGTAATCTGCTAAGAAAGTAAGAGGATATGAATTTTAATGAACACAATTGCAATTATAGGTGGCGGTGCATCAGGAATGATGGCCGCCATTTTCGCTGCCAGAAAAGGAGCGAAAGTTCTCCTTCTAGAGCAAAACGATAGATTGGGCAAGAAAATATTAGTGACTGGAAATGGCCGGTGTAATTATACAAACACTTACCAGGACGCTTCCTGTTATCGTTCGGAGCAGCCTGACTTTATCACGCAGGTACTAGATCAATTTCCAGCGGAAAGAGTCATTGCTTTTTTCCGAGAACTTGGAATCTATCCAAAAGACAGAAATGGATATCTGTATCCATTCTCCGATCAGGCAAGCGCAGTCCGTGATGTATTAGAACAGGAAGTATACCGTCTTGGAGTTGATGTACGTACAGGAATCTCCTGTACTGGAATACAGAAAACAAAAGAGCGATTTTTCCTGCAGACCTCACAGGGTTCATTGACCGTAGATCAGGTGATTCTCTGCAATGGATCAAAAGCCGCACCTTCCACCGGCTCTGACGGTTCCGGATACGCTTTAGCCAGACAGCTTGGACATCAGATAATTCCTGTACTTCCCGCTCTTTGTGCTTTACATTGTACCGGAAAGCATTTCCACGCAATTGCCGGAGTACGTGCACAGGGAAAAGTTTCGTTGTTTGTTGACGGTGAATTAACTGCTGCTGATACCGGTGAACTTCAATTGACTGCCTATGGAATCTCAGGAATTCCGGTATTCCAGATCAGCCGTTATGCATCGAAAGCATTATATGAGCAGAAAGAAGTTGTTGCCATGCTGGATTTTCTTCCGGAATATTCGGTTGATGAAGTGAAAATTCTTCTGAAAGAACGTGCCAACCGACAGCCGGAAAAGACAGCAGAACAGTTCTTTACCGGCCTGTTTCATGAAAAATTGGCCGCTGTATGGCTGAAATTTACCAAGATCAAGAAAGAGAAGCTATGCGGTGACTTTACAGATGCAGATATTCAGAGGCTGTCATGGATGATCAAGGAATTCAAATCACCTGTAATTAAGACAAATTCTTATGAACAGGCACAGATCTGCTGTGGCGGCGTTGATACGACACAGATTAATCCGGAAACGATGGAATCCAGACTTGTTCCAGGGCTTTATTTTGCCGGAGAACTGATCGATGTAGATGCAATCTGCGGTGGGTATAATCTCACCTGGGCGTGGGCAAGCGGTTATGTTGCCGGACAGTCTGCCGCATCTGCATAATCGCCTGCTGCTAACTTGTAACCAATATCTGGATGATATACTTTAATATTAGATTTCCTGAAAGAAAGGATAGATAAATGATACGAATTAATCAGCTGAAACTGCAGATTCCACACACGGAAGAAGCTCTTGAAAAGAAGATACAAAAGACACTTCATCTAAAGAAAGGGGACTCTTTTACTTATCGGATTCACCGTCAGTCATTAGACGCACGCAGAAAACCGGAGTTGTTCTATGTGTATACGGTTGATGTCACTGTTTCCAATGAGAATGCTGTTTTAAAGCATTGTAAAGGAAACATCCAGAAAGTAGAAGAGAAGCATTACCAGATTCCATCTCACGGAACAGAGATTCTGAATGCCCGTCCGGTTGTCATCGGCAGCGGTCCTGCCGGACTATTCTGCGCTTATCTGCTCGCACTGGAAGGATACCGTCCTTTGGTTCTTGAACGTGGTGCCTGTGTAGAAGAACGTAAGAAGGATGTGGATCGTTTCTGGGAGACCGGTGTGCTTGACCCTTCTTCCAATGTCCAGTTCGGTGAAGGCGGCGCCGGTACGTTTTCTGATGGCAAATTAAATACACTTGTAAAAGATAAGACAGGACGTAACCGTTTCGTTCTTGAGACTTTCGTAAAATTCGGAGCGGACGAAGATATTTTATATGCAAATAAGCCGCATATCGGTACAGATGTTCTGATTGATGTTGTGAGCCAGATGCGTCAGGAGATCATTTCGCTTGGCGGCGAATTCTGTTTTCATACACAGGTCACAGATGTTGATCTGACATCAAAAACACTGAAACTTGTTCATCTCTCAGAGAATTCCGCAGAAGAAGAAGTATCTGCCGGAGCAGCCGTTTTTGCGATCGGTCACAGCGCCCGTGATACATTTGAAATGCTTTATAAGCATCAGATTCCGATGCGCGCAAAATCATTTGCCGTCGGAGTCCGTATCGAACACCCACAAACATTGATCGATCATTCTCAATATGGAAGAGATCGGGGAAATGATCTTCCGGCAGCAGCATATAAACTGACCGAGAACTTGGACAATGGAAGAGGAGTCTATACTTTCTGTATGTGCCCGGGTGGATATGTTGTAAATGCTTCTTCTGAAGATCATCGTCTCGCAGTCAATGGCATGAGCTATCATGACCGTGCCGGAGAAAATGCAAACAGTGCTGTAATCGTCACAGTTACTCCGGACGACTTTGCTTCTGACCATCCGCTTGCCGGAATTTCTTTCCAGCGCAGCTTAGAAGAAAAAGCTTATCAGGCAGGACAGGGAAAAGTTCCTGTCCAACGTTTTGGCGACTTTAAAAAAGATCAGATCACAACTTCTTATGGTAAGGTTCATTCTTGCATGAAAGGGGCTTCTGTCTTTGGGGATGTACGCGGTATCTTTCCAGAAGAGATCGCACAGTCGCTTGAGGATGGAATCACAGCAATGGATCATAAGATTCATGGTTTTGCAGATAATGATGCATTATTATCCGGTGTGGAGAGCCGAACTTCTTCCCCTGTAAGAATTGAAAGGGATGAGAACTTTGTCTGTGCTTCCTGTGACTGGATCTATCCATGTGGTGAAGGGGCCGGATATGCCGGTGGAATCACTTCCGCAGCGATGGACGGAATGAAGGTCGCCGAGGCAATCATTCAAAAATATAAATCTTAATCATTTATGAAATTTGTGGTTTTTTGGTATCTTCTCTATACACTTTTTTGAAACTGTGCTAAAATGAATCGTTGTATTATGTCATCGCAGTGATATGATTCACATGGAAATTAGAAATACAGAAACAATCAAAATGATGTATCTTGAAGACCGTCCTTATGAAAAATGTGAGCAGTACGGTGCAGAACATCTGACAGATGTGGAACTTTTAGCTGTTTTACTTCGTACCGGAACGAAAGGGGAGAATTCGCTTCGGCTTGCCCAGAAGATTCTGCATCCACCATTTGGCTCTGAAGGACTTCTCAGCATCCCACAGTGGTCTATGGAACAACTGCTGAAGATCAAAGGAATCGGAAAGGTAAAATCCATCCAGATTCTTTGTCTGGCAGAACTTGCAAGACGTATGGCGAAAGCAGAAGCCTCACTGGGATTGGATTTTTCCTCTCCGGACAGTATTGCACGTTATTATATGGAGGATCTTCGGCATAAGAAACGGGAAGTAATGAAGCTTTTGCTTCTGAATACCAGATCCAGGCTGATCAGTGAGATGGATGTTTCAACAGGAACCATAAATTCCACACTTGTTTCTCCACGGGAACTGTTTGTGGAAGCTTTGCAGAAGAATGCCGTATCCATTATTCTTTTGCATAATCATCCGAGTGGAGATCCGACACCAAGCAAAGAAGATCTTCTGACAACCCGGCGCATCCGTGAAGCAGGGGCTTTGATCGGTATAGAACTTCTCGATCACATCATTATTGGAGATAATTGTTATTTCAGTTTAAGGGAGAAAGGATTCTTTTCTCAAGAATCTGCAAATAGATAAGGGGATGGAGTGTATTTATGGCCAGGAATGTATATGGGTTAGATCTTGGAACTTATGATATCAAGATTTTTGATAAGAAAAAAGACCGCATATGGCATGCCAAGAATGTAATTGCCATGAAAGATAAAAAATATATTTTTTCTGTCGGAGACGATGCTTATGAGATGTATGAAAAGGCTCCGGGAAATATACAGATCATATTTCCGATGAAGAATGGTGTCATTGCCCGTTTTGATGACATGCAATATCTTCTCGGAGATCTTTTGAAGGAAGAGCGTCCGTTTATCCGTGGGGCAGAATATGTGATCGCTGTTCCTACAGATGTCACAGAAGTAGAAAAGAAGGCTTTCTATGATCTTGTGCTTCATTCTGAAGCGAAAGCAAAATCAGTAAGAATTGTAGAGCGCGGTCTTGCAGACGGACTTGGACTTGGGATTGATGTTCTGGAAGAACCAGGAGCTTTTATCGCCAATTTAGGTGGAGGAACAACAGAACTTTCCGTTCTTTCCTACGGTGGTATTGTTATGAACCGTCTGCTTAAGATTGGTGGCGAACAGCTGGATAGTGCGATCGCCAATCTTGTCCGTCATTCTAAAGATTTTATAATTGGCCGTCCGACTGCCGAACGACTGCGGAAAGAATTTGGAGTTTTTGACCAGTCCACCGGAAGCTTTCTTACTGTATACGGCAGAGATATGATGCGCGGCGGTCCGTCGCACATTGACATTCCAATCAGTCTTGTACGGGCAGCGATCAAAGAACCTTTGAGAGAATGTGTACAGGCTATTCATTCCATGCTCGACCGTACGCCTCCCGATGTCCGGAGAAATATTAATAAAAACGGGATTTATATTACTGGAGGACTTGCTAATCTGCGAGGGATTTCTACTTATCTGGAAGAAAGTATCGGTCTGCCGGTTCACATGAAAACAGACCCTGAACTCTGTGCCGTCAAAGGTCTGCAGAGGATCATACTGAATAAGACCTTGTATAGAAAATTAAGTTACTCCATGTTAGACGAAGATTATAGGTGGTTAAGATAATATGAAAAAAAAGAAGAATCAGACTTCTGTTATGAACAGATATTTACTTATAGGACTTTCTGTTTTCTGCATTTTTATGATGCTGTTATCTTCCTTTTCAGACAAAGTAGGAGGTCCATTTAAAGTTGTTGCAAATGTAACCGTTATCCCTCTTCAGCAGGGAATCAATCAGATTGGTGGCTGGATGGGAGATATGAAAGACAATTTCCAAACTCTGAAACAGGTACGCGCAGAAAATACAAAGCTTCAGAAACAGGTTGACTCTCTGATTACAGAAAATAACAATCTGCAGCAAGAACGTTATGAGCTTCAGAGACTGCAGGAATTATATCAGTTGGACAAGAACTATGCGGATTACAAAAAAACTGCTGCGCATGTAATCGGGAAAGATTCCGGAAACTGGTTCAGTACATTTACCATTGACAAAGGAAGTAAAGACGGTATTGCCACAGATATGAACGTAATGGCCGGAAGCGGTCTTGTCGGCATTGTCACAGAAGTTGGTCCAACCTGGGCAAAAGTCCGTTCTATTATTGATGATTCAAGTAATGTAAGTGCAATGGTACTTTCTACTTCTGACCGTTGTATCGTAAGTGGAGATCTGTCACTTATGAGTGATAACCAGATTCGTTTTGGTCAGATGGAAAACAATGATAATACGGTTTCTGTCGGAGACCAGATCGTCACTTCTTATATTAGTGATAAATACCTGCAGGGAATCCTGATCGGATATGTCAGTGAAGTAACGGTCGACTCTAACAATCTGACTCGTTCCGGATATATTACACCGGCTGTAGATTTTAAAAATCTTCAGGAAGTTCTTGTTATCACAACAACGAAAGCGGATTTGGTTGGATCCAATCAGAGCGAATAGGAGTGAATACTCATGAAATTAATGAAATTTAAAAGAGTTGCTGTAACTGTACTGATCGTACTTGCAGCATATCTGCTCCAGTGTACCTTATTCAATCATTTGGAACTTGCCGGAATTAAACCTAACCTGATTCTGATTGTCACAGCATCCTTTGGTTTTATGCGTGGGCAGAAAGAAGGAATGCTGGTCGGTTTCTTTGCCGGCCTTATCACAGATATTCAGTTTGGTACAATTTTGGGATTTTATGCATTACTTTACCTGGTAATCGGTTTTGTAAACGGATTATTTGAACAGCTTTATTTTGATAAAGATATCAAGCTGCCGTTATTTTTGATTTCTGTCAGCGAATTTCTCTACGGTATCATCATTTATTTGCTCATGTTCATGTTGCGAAGTGATTTTAACTTTTTATATTATCTCAACCGCATCATCGTTCCTGAACTGATTTACACAATCGTGATCACACTGGGATTATACCCACTGATTTTATTTATTAACCACAAACTTGAAGCAGAAGAAAAAAGGAGTGCAAGTAAATTTGTTTAGAAATATTTTAGACCGTCTGAAAGAAGCCGGAGCTTACCTGATGCAGTCAAGACTCGTTACTTTGATCATTATATTTTGTGTCAGTTCTTCCATCCTGATCGGAAGATTATTCTATCTTCAGATCGTAAAAGGGTCTGATTATCTTGAAAACTACGAATATTCTATCCGCCGGACGACATCCGTTGCAGCAACACGCGGAAATATTTATGACCGTAATGGAAATCTGCTGGCTTATAACCAGCTGGCTTATTCCGTGACAATTAATCTGTCAACCGTTGAAAACTCCATCACAACAGATAAACGTTCTGAAAAAAATGCGGCATTAAATAAAATCCTGGATCAGGTTCTTTCTATCGTAGAATCAAATGGAGATTCTGTTGTTTCAAGTTTTGGTATCATTCTGGATTCCTCCGGAACATACCAGTTTACACAGTCAAGCGATACCCAGAAGCTCCGTTTTATTGCAGATGTCTATGGAAAAAGAACAATAGATGAACTTACAGAAAAGCAACAGAACCAAAGTGCAGCAGATATCATTCATTATCTTTGTACCGATGAAAAATATGGATATGGCCTTGATGACAGCACATTAGAGCCTGCTTATATTTTAAAGATCATCAACATGCGTTATGCAATGGCATTAAATGCATATCAGCAGTATATTGATACAGTTCTTGCATCCGATGTGAGTGACGAAACAGCAGCAGCAATTATGGAGAATAAGGACGTTCTTACCGGTGTTGACATTTCAGAAGATTCTATCCGAAAATATACCGATGGAATGTATTTTGCATCTATTATCGGATATACCGGACAGATTTCCCAGGATGAATACGATGCGCTGGACAAGGATGAAAAGAAAAAGTACTCTCTGTCTGATATTGTAGGAAAGGCCGGCATTGAACAAAGCATGGACAATGTCCTTCAGGGCAAAAAAGGTGAAACAACCGTGTATGTAGATAACCTCGGACGTGTAACTGATACTGTCAGCCGGAAAGATCCTGAAGCCGGAAATGATGTATATCTGACGATTGATAAAAATCTTCAGGAAAGTACTTATAAACTTCTGGAAGAGAAGATTGCCGGAATTGTTTTATCCAAACTACAGAATGTTCTGGAATACGATACATCCAGTGTAGATGACTCTAAGAATCTGATCATCCCGGTCAGTGATGCATATTATAATCTGATTGGAAATGCCGTCATCGATTCCGGACACTTTTCAAGCAGTGATGCAAAAACTGCCGAGCAGCAGGTTTATTCCATTTTTCAGGAAAAGAAGACGGCGACGATTTCTGAGCTCGAATCAGAACTTCAGAACTCACAGGCCAGCGCATATACAGATCTTTCCAATGAAATGAAAGCATATATGGATTACATCTGTGATACCCTGCTGACAAAGGATACAGGCATCCTTATGTCAGATCAGATTGATAAGAATGATGCTACTTATATTGCATGGGCAAAAGATGAGACAATCAATTTATATACTTACCTGAATTATGCGATTTCTAAAAACTGGATCGATACTTCCAAACTTGGAAGCAGTTCTTATTCCAGTTCAGAAGAGATTTATCAGGAGATTTTAAAATATTTAAAAGAATATTTGGCAGATGACAGTAATTTCGACAAACTTCTCTACAAATATCTTATAAAATCAGGTAGTGTTACTGGTGAACAAGTTTGTGCTATCGTATATGAACAGGGTGTTCTTCCTATGGATGACTCGACATATAACGGATTACTCAACGGAGAGACAAATGCTTTTTCCTGGATCAAGAGCAAGCTGGAAAGCCTTGAGCTTACACCTGGTGAACTGGCACTTGAGCCATGTTCTGCCGGTGCAGTTGTAACAAATCCAAATACCGGAGAAGTTTTAGCATGTGTTTCTTATCCTGGATATGACAATAATCGTCTCTCAAACGTAATGGATCGTTCTTATTATGTGCAGTTGAGCATGGGTATGTCACGGACCTTCTACAACAGAGCGACCCAGGAGAAGACAGCACCAGGTTCTACTTATAAAATGCTTTCTTCTGTAGCCAGTCTGACAGAAGGGGTAATTAACGGAAACTCCTATATCAGTTGTTCAGGTGTATTTGACAAGATCACACCAAGTCCAAAATGCTGGATTTATCCAAGTGCTCATGGAAGTCTGAATGTAGTAGGTGCACTGCAGCATTCCTGTAATGATTTCTTCTATGAAGTTGGTTATCGTCTTGGACAAGACTCGAATGGTAACTATGACAGTGATACCGGCCTTGAAAAACTGGCAAAATATGCAAAAATGTTTGGATTTGACCAGACGTCAGGAATCGAAATTCCTGAATCACAACCTCAGATTTCTGATTTTGACTCTGTACGATCTGCCATTGGACAGGGTACCAACAACTATACTGTCAGCCAGATCAACCGTTATGTAACAGCCGTTGCAAACCGAGGAACTGTTTACAGTCTTTCTCTTATTGACAAAACAACCGATTCGAATGGAAAACTGATCAAAGATTATACTCCGGAAGTTGTAAATCAGATGGATGAGATCAGCTCAAGTACATGGGATCTGGTACACAATGGAATGGAAAGCATGGTAAAAAGCAGCTCCACCTTTGCCGGAATGGATATTTCCATGGGAGGAAAAACCGGAACTGCCCAGTATAGTAAGATGCATGCAGATAATGTTCTGTTTGTCGGTTATGCGCCGGCAGATTCACCTGAAATTTCAATTGCTGTCCGCATTGCAAATGGATATGCGTCTACCTATGCAGCTGAAATTGGAAGAGATATCACAAAAGTGTACTTCAATCCAGAATCCGCCGATGAACTGCTTCAAGGACATGCTTCTTCTTTAGGAACTGCAGAAGCCGGTGATTAATTAAGATAACGAAAGGGGATGGGATCATGAGTGAACTGGTAACAATAAAAAGCAGTCATTCCGGTATAGAGCTGCGGCTTAATGCCAACCTCCCATTCCCGGATCTTTTGAAAGCTGTAGAAGAGAAATTCCGACAATCTGCTGATTTTTTCAAGAATGCAAAGATGGCAGTTTCATTTAGCGGAAGGACACTTTCTATCAGCGAAGAGGAGCAGTTAATACAGGTTATTACGCAGACGACAAACCTTGAGATTATCTGTATCATTGATCATGATGAACGCAAGGAACTGATCTACAAAAGAGCGGTAGCACAGTGTTTATCTGAACGTGAGAAATCAGATGGACAATTCTATCGCGGAACATTAAAGCGAAGACAGCTTCTTGAATCCGAATCCAGCATTGTGATCTTAGGAGATGTTGAATTCGGAGCTAAAGTAGTTGCAAAAGGAAATATTATCATTCTCGGTACTCTCTATGGATCTGTTCATGCGGGAGCTGCCGGTGACAGGAATGCTTTTATCATTGCTCTCTCCATGCAGCCGCAGCGACTTGTAATCGGAGATATTGAAGCAAAACGTCAACTGATCTATCAGGACAGCCTTTCCATCAACGGACCGCAAATTGCAGTTGTTGACGGAAAAAGAATTTACCTTGATCCACTGATAGAATAAATCTTTGGAAAGACATAAGCATGGGAAATAGGAGGAATATTCAACATGGGTGAAGTAATCGTCATTACATCGGGAAAGGGCGGTGTTGGAAAAACAACAACAACAGCGAATATTGGAATTGGTCTGTCTTCAGCAGGAAAAAAAGTTCTTGTAATTGATACAGATCTCGGACTTCGAAATCTGGATGTTGTTCTTGGACTTGAAAATCGCATTGTCTACAATCTTGTTGACGTCATTGAAAGCAAATGTCGTCTGAAACAGGCAGTGATCAAAGATACGCGATTTGAAAATCTGTACCTGCTCCCATCTGCCCAGACAAAAGATAAGACAAGCGTATCACCGGAACAGATGAAAAAACTGATTGACGAACTAAAAGATGATTATGACTTCATTCTTTTAGATTGTCCGGCAGGAATTGAACAGGGATTTAAAAATGCGATCGCAGGTGCTGATAAAGCCCTGGTAGTTACCACGCCGGAGGTTTCTGCGATACGTGATGCAGATCGGATCATCGGACTCCTGGAAGCCAACGAGATCAGAGATATCAGCCTGATCATCAATCGCCTGCGGCCGGATATGATTGCAAGAGGTGATATGATGTCCGTAGATGATGTAACGGATATCCTTGCTGTTGATCTGATCGGAACAATTCTGGATGATGAACAGATTGTGATTGCCACAAATCAGGGGGAGCCTCTTTCCGGGAAATCTTCTCAGGCAGAAGAAGAATACATGAATATCTGTAAACGCCTCTTAGGTGAAGAGATTCCGTTTGCAGACATTAACAGGAAGCAGGGGTTATTAAGAAAAATAGGTAGTTTTTTCAAAAAGTAGCCTGTATTTATAAGGGGGAATCTGTGTGAAAGCTTTTTTTAAAGAAAAGAAGCGTTCAGCCGGATATGCAAGAGACCGCATGAAGCTTCTGCTGATCTCGGAACGTATCGACTGCTCTCCACAGATGATGAAAATGTTGCGGAATGATATGATACATACCGTAAAAAAATACCTTACTATTGATGAAGAACAGGTAAAAATCCAGATTACGCAGGAACCTGCAGTACTCCATGCGTATATTCCTGTTTTAAACAAAAAGGATAACCGTTTGGTATCTTCACAGTTACTAAAAAGGACAGATAAATTATGTTAAAGCAATATAAATTAAGATTTTACAATTTCAGACTGATCATTTTCCTGCTGGCGATCAGCCTGATAGGAGTTACACTGGTAGGCACAGCAGCATCGGACCTGCGATCAAAGCAGTTTGCCGGAGTAATACTTGGACTTATTGTCATGCTGATCCTTTCTTTGCTGGATTACTCATGGATCATGAACTTTCAGTGGATCATGTATGGATTTAATATTATCATGCTGATCGTTGTGCGTATTGCGGGTGACAGTGCTAACGGTGCTGCCAGATGGATCGGTATCGGATCTTTCCGATTTCAGCCGACAGAATTATCAAAGATTATCCTGATCGTATTCTTTGCAAAATTTTTTATGGATCATGAGGAGACACTGAATACACTTAAAACGCTGGCATTATCCGGCGTATTACTGGCAGTACCTCTGTTCCTGATCCTGGAACAGCCGGACCT